>Ga0209187_1000031_pt1 | contig 320599 bp, 202 predicted proteins | sample BantaG_FD_187430 | JGI IMG/M metagenome (GOLD analysis project Ga0209187, IMG submission 187430) | Marine algal microbial communities from Bantry Bay, Ireland - BantryBay_4 metaG (SPAdes) (version 2) | ecosystem: Host-associated > Algae > Red algae > Unclassified | place: Bantry Bay, Ireland...
AAAGAGGACACCCGTGCGGCAACCGGCCTCTCCAAAGGACTGATTCAACAGTACCTTGACCTCATCGATCAACACGTTAACCAAGCAAACAGAAACGACTAATCCCATAGGGCGAACTACCAACAGGGAATAGACCCTTATTTGTAGTACCACTGCCAACGCGTGCGCGGGTTGGTCGCCGCCGACTGGTCTGGGATCCGATCTGCGGCGGCTCGGGCCGCTTTCGCCCGTTCCGCGCGGAGGGTGTGGTCGATGGTTGGCACGGCTGCGGGTTCCGGCGTCGAGCAGGCGGTCAGAAACAGCAGGAGGAAACAGAGGCTGGCTGTTCTCATTTCCCCGCTACATTGCAGTACAGGGTCTCGACGAGATCCGAAACCTCTTCAAGTGTGTGGCCGTCGGTGGCGACTTGATGGTTGATCGCGGCGTAGAGTTCGCGGCGCGCTTCAAACAGGGTTTTGATTTTCTCGAACTTGTCGTCGCCCCCGAGCAGGGGGCGATTGTTGTTGCGCGAGACGCGTTCGAGAATGGCCGTCGGTTCGGCGCTGAGGCAGATGACCACGCCGGCCATGCCGAGCGCGATCAGGTTGGCTTCGTTGAGGACGATGCCGCCGCCGCAGGCAATGACGTTCTTGGTGGTGACGGCGAGTTCGAGGGCGAGGGCGGACTCGAGTCCGCGGAAGCGGGCTTCCCCGTGTTCGGCGAAGATAGTGGAAATGCTGGTTTTTTCGCGTTCTTCAATTTTGCGGTCCATGTCGATGAACGTTCGGTTCATGCGCTTGGCGAGAATTTTGCCCACAGTGCTTTTGCCGGTGCCCATGAAGCCGACGAGGACGAGGTTGTGTTCGGGGTAATGGTCTTTCACGGTTTTACTATTTTCGCGCAGCAAACTCGCCGGACCTGATGGAGTCAACCGTTTCGACTCGGCGACCGGTCAGGTTCGGACGCGACGGACGCAGACGAAGCCAAGCCTTTAGAAGAAGTCCTCGTCTCATGGTCGTACGATACTCCAAAAGCGGAGGTTTTGCCACCGCCGGCTTTACAGCGGGGCGGGCGCGAAGAACGCGAAATAGGCGTTCCAGATCGCCTCGCCGCCCAGCATCCATGTGATCGCGCCGAGCGAGATATACGGGCCGAACGGGATGCCGCCGCCGAGTTCGCGTCGCTTGCTGACGATGAGGGTGATGCCAATGACCGCGCCGATCGCAGCCGCCGCGAACAGCGTGAACAGCGCCGCCTTCCAGCCGAGCAAGGCGCCGATGGCCGCGAGCAGTTTGACATCGCCGTAGCCCATCGCCTCCTGTTTTTTCCACATCTTGCCGAGGTGACCGACCAAGCTGATGATCCAGTAGCCAACCCCGAACCCGAGCAGGGATTTTGCCACCGGCATGAGCACGTTCGGGATCGGGTGGGCGAAGCCGTCGCGATAGGTATGTAGCATCGTCGGGCAGGCGATCAGCACCACCGGACTCAGAAGCAGCGCCCAGACCGGGATCGAACCAGGGATCCAGTCCTGCGAGTTTTTCTGCAGGATGCCGAGTACCACCAAGGCGACCAGCACCGCGTAGGCCGCGAGCAACCCGCCGAACCCGGGCTCTCCAGCGCGTGTCGCGAGACTGCCGATCATCCAGGCGGCTGCGCCAACCGAAATCCCGACGCCGTAGATGTTGTCGTAGCCGTCCCCCCATTTTTTCAGAAATCCGGGAATGAAGGCGAGTCCGATCATGAGCAGCATCACGCCGAACGACCAGACCGAGGCCTGCCAGCCGAGCAGTCCGCCGACGGCAGCGAGCAGGCGGCCGTCGCTGTAGCCGTCCCAGATTTCGAAGTCTTCTTCCGCGTCATTCTTCTCGCCCGTTTGGTCGCTGGCGGACATGCCGGTTTTCGAACCGTCCTCGGGTTCGGTGATGTCCTCGCGTTTGAACGTCGCGAGCAACCAGCCACCGTAGAGCAGGTTCCACAGCCAATAGCCGGCGGCGATGCCGATGAAGACGAGCGTGATGCGCGGGGCGATCGGGTGGGCGAGTACGCCGGGCAGGCTGGTGCTGGTGTGCAGTTCGGGAACGAAGAACGACAGCACCGGCGCGAGCAGCAGACTGCCGATGGTCACGCGGTCGGGCAGGATGCGGTGATCGAAGTCGACGAACGAGCCGAAGATGATTGCGCCAGTAAAGGCGAGGTAAATGGCGGCGACGAAGGGCTGGTCATGGTGCCGCCACCAGATCGCGAGGAAGGTCACTGCGGTGAACGCCTCGACCGCGGCGTAGCGCCACGAGAAGGTTGCGCCGCAGTTGCGGCAGGCCCCGCGCAGCAGAAAATAGCTGAGTACTGGGATGTTGTCCCAGGCCTTGATCGGGGTGTTGCAGGCGAAGCAATGCGAGTCCGGCTTGGCGGTAGAGAGGCCTTTCGGGATCCGGTAGATGCAGACGTTCAGGTAGCTGCCGACGCAAGCGCCGAGCATGAAGATGAACAGCATCCACAGTGGGTGTCCGAATTCGGTGAACAGGTTGACGGTTTCGTCAGGCGGCATGGGCGGGTTCTTAGGAGACGGGGGAGGGAAGTGGAAGTTTCAAATGCGGTTTGCCAAGTAACAAGGGTGGCGCAGCGCGTGTGTACGGCTGATTATTCGCTCGTCCAGCCCCCTTGGAGTGGTATCGATGGGCATGCGCTCAATCATTCTTCTGCCCGTCTTGTTTCTCTCCTGCATTTTGACCTCAGGCGCGAACCCGGACAAGCCGTCGAGTCCGAGCTTCCTCTTTATTCTCGTCGACGACCTCGGCTACATGGACATCGGCGCGTACAACGAAGAGACATTTTACGAGACGCCGCACATCGACGAACTCGCCAAGTCCGGTATGAAGTTCACCGACGGCTACGCGCCGAACCCGGTCTGTTCGCCGTCCCGCTTCGGCATCCAGACCGGACGCCATCCGTCGCGCAAGGATGTGACCAATTTCTTTTTCGGTCGTCGCCCCGGTCGGTTCATATCGGGCCCGCTCCACAACCGGATGGACTTGGAAGAAGTGACCATGGCCGAGGCGTTGAAGGAGAAAGGCTATGCGACCTTCTTCGCCGGCAAGTGGCACCTCGGACCCAGCGAGGAATTCTGGCCGAAAGCCCAAGGCTACGACATCAACATCGGCGGCTGGAAACACGGCGGCCCCTGGCACGGCAACAAATATTTCACCCCCTACGGCAACCCGACCCTCGAAAACGGTCCCGAGGGCGAACACCTACCGGACCGGCTCGCGTCCGAGACTTGCGCCTTTATCGAGGCGCAGAAGGACGGACCCTTTCTCGCGTTCCTGTCGTTCTACTCGGTACACACGCCGCTGATCGGCCGACCCGATCTGGTCGAGAAATACAAAAAGAAAGCGGCAGCGATCACCGGCGAAGCCTTCGCCAAAGAGGAGCAGGTCTTTCCCGGCAAGGGCGAGTTCCGTGATGTGCGCGTGCTGCAAAACCACGCGGTCTACGGCGCGATGGTCGAGGCGATGGACTTGGCGGTCGGCAAGGTGCTGGCCAAAGTGAAGGCACTCGGACTCGACGACGATCTGGTCGTCTGCTTCACTTCGGACAACGGTGGGCTGTCCACCTCCGAGGGTTCGCCCACTTCGAACATGCCCCTGCGCGGCGGCAAAGGCTGGATCTACGAAGGTGGCATCCGCGAACCCTTTCTGGTGCGCTGGCCCGGCGTGACCGAACCCGGTTCGGTGTGCCGGACCCCGGTGGTCGGCACCGATTTCTTCCCGACGTTCATCAACGCCGCCGGCGCCAAACCCACTAAACCCGCCAAACCCACCAAACCCACCAAACCCACCAAACCCACCAAGCCCACCAAGCCCACCCCAGCCGGCCCGATCGATGGCGTCGATCTCATGCCTCTGCTCAAAGGCGGCGACCGCCTCGAACGCGACGCCATCTACTGGCACTATCCGCATTACAGCAACCAAGGCGGCTTCCCCGGCGGTGCGATCCGGATGGCCGAGTGGAAACTGATCGAACGCTACGAGGACGGCCGCGTGCACCTCTACAATCTGTCCGACGACATCGGCGAAACGAATGACCTCGCCGCCCAGCACCCCGAACGCGTGACCAACATGCGCGCCAAACTCCACGCCTGGTACAAGGACGTCGACGCGAAGTTCCTCGGCAAAAAAGAAGACGGGCCGGAGCCGTGGCGCCCATGATTTCGGCACCTGCGGTTCGAAAAGCGTATGGCAAGAGTCTGCCATACTATGGCGAGAATTTGCCACCTTATGGCAGAAGCTTGCCACACGATGGCAAACGTTTGCCATAACGCCGAACGGTGTTGCGGCTGATGGTAAACCGCCATTCATTCCTTTGCCTCACATTCTTTTGCCTCCGCGAAGCGGCCTCTATCCTGGGCGAGGCGTGGCAAATACGGCATCTCGATTCCGACCGGAACACGCCGTGGCGCTCAGCAGTCGGGGCATCTCGGTCGGCTCTGATTGGGCCGTTTGAACCCCGGCCTTGCCCTTCGGGCTGCAACCGGGGCTATTCAGGGTGCCACCGCTAACGCGGCTCTTGCCACGACTGCGGCGGCCCGCCGATAGGCTGCGGCTCAGCCTTCAGCGATGACGAGCCGGCAAGGGAAGTCGGCGCGATCGGCAGGCAATGTTGCCTTGAACGTGTGGTGCAAGGCGCCGGAGGTCAGGTCGGCTCGCAGGCCCGCAGTGTCCGTTTCAAACTCACTTGGTTTGGAGATTGCGAAAGTCTTCGTGATGCCGAGACTGAATCCTTTTGCTATTGCTCGGGGAGCATTCAACTTTAGTTTGTCCGCCACATTGTTATGAAAGGAACATCGCCACCCCTGCCCGCCCATCTGCAACACTACATGGAACAAAACGTTGGGAAGCCGCCAATTTGGAGTTTCCCAGACTTGGTCTCCTCCAAAAATCTCCGATTTCACCGCCTAGATTTCGTCAACCGTCATCGCGTATTAGATATGTTCAGGAATGATCCCAGCCCGTTCGTTGAGGACTATTTCAAAACGGAGGAGGCGTTGTATGAATATGTCGCGAGTCTGTGGATCGCAGCTCCATACTCCAGAAAGCGTGGTGGTATTGATTGGCTGATTCAGCGCGAGAGCGGCGAATGGGTCGGGTTGCTGCATGCGTTCGACTTCAGCAAAGAGAACTACGGGTTTCGGCGCCGACATTGCACCATTGGTTTCTGTGTCGGCGAATCCCATCGCGGAACCGGGATTGCCCGCGAAGCGGTGGAGCATCTCCAGTCCTATCTCTTCCGAAAAATGGATATGCTCTACGTCCTTGCGTACACCAAAAAAGAGAACGAGCGGTGCATCCGGTTTTTGGAAAAGCTGGAATACGAGGACGCCTCCGCCGCCTATGGCAACGAAGAGTCCGCTTTCTACCGGCGGTATCGCTCTGCTCGGGCGCGGTCTATCATCCTCTCGAACGCGCCGGCCTAACAGCCGAGTGTACGGAGACGGTCTCGCGGCCAATCCTATTTTTGCTTTATTCGACCACCAGAACACCGCGCATCAACAAGCCGTGTCCGGGGTAGGTGCAGATGTAGGGGTAGTTGCCGGGTTCGGTCGGGGCGGTGAAATAGAGGGCGCTGGCTTTGCCGGGCAGGACCAAGGTGGAGGCGCTGAGGATGTCGTCGCCGGCGGGGATGAAGTTGCGCACCATGCCTTGGTTGCCGAGGGCGAGGGCGGCGGTCATGACGGCGTCGGCTTTGCCGGGTTTGACGAAGGCGACGTTGTGCATGATCTTGCTCGGGTCGTTGTTGGTGAACACGACCTTGAGTTTTTCGCCGGCTTTGGCGCGCAGTTCGTCTTGGTCGAACTTCATGCCGATCTTGCAACCGAGCGGTAGGGCGCGCGCGTCGGCGTAGCCGTCCGGGACGGTCTTGGGCGGTTCCTGGCTGAGTTTGTCGAGGGCGGCGCGCTGGCTTTCCGGAACGCGCTTGAGCGCTTCGTTGCGGATGTTGTTGATGTAGCCACCGAAACTATTGCCGCCCTTGAAGGTGCGGGCGCGTTGGAACCAGGTGAAGTATTGTTTGCGGGTGTCTTCGGTCCAGCCGGCGTCGAGATTGCGCAGGCACAGGGCGTAGTGGATTTGGGTGCGTTGCGGGTTGCTTTGGGTGGTGCTGGCGAAGGAGTTGCCGTAGCGGGCGCTGCGCGAGAGCAGGTCGGTGCCCCAATCTTCCTCAACGCCGACGGTGTCTTGCGACATCAGGGCGACGGTTTTGGCGGCGACGTTCGGCGATTGCAGGTAGACCAGCATGCGGCAGAGTTCGCGGTTGAGGGCGTCGTCGGCGCTCGGGTAGAACGGGTCGAGCGTGGCGGCGATGGCGGCGGCCTGCTCTTTGCTGGGTTCGCCCATGCGGATGAAGGTGAGGCTGTAGACGCGCAGCAGTTCGTGTTGCTGGTCCTGGTTGAGGCTGGTCCATTCGATTTTGCCGAGGGCGGCGACCACGTTGTCTTTTAGTTCTTTGTCGCCTTGGCGAGTGAGCGCGAGCAGAGCGCCGAGGGCGGTGGCCGCGTCGGACTCGTTCAAGGCGCGGTCCTGCCAGGTGGTCGGGTCTTGGTGTTCGAGGGCGACGCGCGCGGCAAAGCGGAGATAACGGTCGGGGTGGCCGAGGTGCGGCCAGACACGTTTGACGGCGCGCTTGTCCGGTTTCTGGAACGACTCCAGCGAGCGGCGCAGCGCGCGAAAGTCGGCGCCTTCGTAGTTGGCCAGATCGGCGGCGGCGGTGGATTCTTTGCCGGTGTAGCTCACTTTGTAGAGGCCGCTGGGGGTGCCGCGTCCGCCGACGGCGAAGTACATGTTGCCGTCGGGGTGGATCACGCCGTCGGTGAGGTTCAGCGGCACGCCGGTGACGAACTCTTCTTTTTCGCAGGTGTAGCTGGCGCCGTTCGGGGTTTGGTGGATCGCGTACATGGTGCCGTAGGTCCAGTCGAAGGCGTAGAGGGCTTTTTGATATTTGGCCGGGAACTTGGCGCCCTTGCCGCTGATCACGGCGGTCGGCGAACCGGGTCCGATGTCGACCACCCCCGGCAGCGTGTCGGGGTAACTCGACGGCATTTTTCCGGTGCCGTTGCGCCAACCGAACTCACTGCCTTGGGTCGCGTGGCAGATGCGGGTCGGGCGGTACCAGGGGGTGCCGGCGTCCCATTCCATGTCGCTGTCGTAGACGAACATTTCGCCGTCGCCGTTGAACGCGAAGCCGTACTGGTTGCGGTAGCCGGTGGAGATGAGTTCGAAGGCCGTGCCGTCTTTGTCGGTGCGGCAAATCCAGCCGCCGGGCGCCATCAGGTTTTTGGCGTGACCGCGCGCGTCGGGCATGCGCGGCAGCAGTTGGTCTTCGGCCCAGCCTTTGGCGACCCGCGAGCTCTCGGGGGCGGGCAGCTTGGTGGCGTTGCCGCCCATGGTGTAGATCATGCCGTCGGGTCCGAGCACGGCTTCGTGCGGGCCGTGTTCGCCGGCGCCGCTGTAGCTGCGCAGGGTCAGGACCTTGTCGAGTTCGCCGTCGCCATCGCTGTCGACCACGCGGAAAAATCCGCTCTTGCCGTTCACGCTGGCGTACAAACTGTCGTAGGCCCAGAGCAGGCCGTGCGCGCCAGTGAGGTCGACATCAATTTTGGACGCGACGGGTTCCTCGCCGCTGATGTCGATACGCCACAGGCCTTGCTTGCCTTGGTCCGAACAAATGAGGTGGCCGTTGTTGTCGACCGCCATCGAGACCCACGAACCCATCTCGGCTTTGGGCACGTCGAAGATGCGTTCGACCTTGAAATCTTTGAGCGCGCTCGCGTCCGTGTCGTTCTTGGTCGCGAGTTTCGCGCCGCCCACATCGTCGCCGCCTTGGCTCTTGCCGCCGAACACATTGCCCCAAGGGCCGATGCCCATGACGCCGTGTACGTGCGGCGTTTTCCAACTGTCGTCCGCTTTGAACGCGACCGTTTCCCAGCCCTTCTGCATCTTCGCCTTGCTGGTCTTCCAGGATTTGTCGGTGATGATATGCGTGGTTTTGCCGTCGGCGGTGATTTCCAGATCGGCGACGAGACCGCCGACGCTGCCGCTATTGCCGCATTCGACCGCGATCACGTTCGTGCCGTTCTTGAGCTGACCGCGAACGCCCGCTTCGTACTTGCGTCCCCAGTCGGTGCCCTCGCGGACCTTGGTTCCGTTGAGGTAGGCGGTGAAACTGTTGTCGGCGGTGATGTGGAGGATGGCGCGTTCCTTCTTGCCGTCGAACTCGAAGCTTTTGCGGAAGAAGGCTTTCTTGGTGCCGTCTTGTGCGTCCGGCCAGATCCATTGTGCTTTGGAGTCGGCGGCTTTTTTGGCGCCCGGTTTCGCGGCAGTCGGCTTCGCCGCAGGTTTGGCGGCTGGCGCGGCGGCGGTGGTTTTGCCGAGTTTGGGCGCGGGAAGTTTGGCACCGGGGTTCAGTTTGGTGAGCGTGATATTTTTCGCTTCGAGTTTCATCTCGTTGCCGCCGTGCAACTGCAGGGCGAGGATGCCATTCATCGACCGCTTTGTTTTGTCCTCGTCGGTGATGATGGTGGTGACGATGTCGTTGACCATGTGGGTGAGCACGTTGCCTTGGGCGCGGACGGTGAAGGTGTTCCATTGGTCGAGTTTGAATTCGTCGCCCATCGGGACCTTGCCGGTGACGGTCTTTTTATTGCCCGCGCTGACGGTCACGCGTTGGCCGCGTTGTGCGACAATGCCCCGCCCGCGTTCTTCGTAGAGCATGCCGAAGAATTCTGCCTTGGGGTGCATGTCCATTTGATAGCCGCCGACTGACCAGGTTTTCGGGTCGACCACTTTGGCGCGGTATTGAATGCCGGAGTTGTTCTTGCCGGTGACTTTGGCTTCCATCGAGAACTCGAAATCTTCGACCTCGCCGCCTTTCCAGATGAGGAAGGAGTTGGCTTTGAGCTTGGTGTCGGCGGTGTTCGCGATACCGACGATCACGCCGTCCTGCACCGACCAGAGTCGCGGATCGCCGTCCCAGCCGTCGAGGTTTTTGCCGTTGAAGAGCGTCTCGGCTTTTTGTGCGAAGGCGCTGGTTAGGAGGAGGCTGAGGCTGAGCAGGAGCAATGATTTCATGGGAGGAATTCTAGGTTCGGCGAAAGTACGGCGGGGGCAGGGCATCGGTGACATCGGAGAAATGGGTTTCCCTATTGAAGCTATGCGACCTGTTGCTATGCCGGACGAATGAACAAAACAATGCTCCTGCGCTTGCTCGCAGTGCTCGGCTACGTGGCCGGGGCGCTGGTGCTCGGGACGTTGACGGCGGTCTGGGTGTTGACGTTTCTGCCGGCGGACTCGGTGCTGCTGGAGAAAGGCCCGACCAAGTTTGCGCGGCGCTGCATGATGATCTGGGGACTCTTACTGGCGCCATTGTTTGTGGTTGGACTCGGCACGTTCCGCAAAGCCGACCACGGCTGGACCCCGTGGGATGGTTACACCTTGCGTCGCCGCGGCTGGCGTCTGGTGGTTGCCGGATTTCTACTGGGGCTGCTCACGCTCGGTACGGTGATGCTGCTGGCCTTGCTGTTCGGCAGCCGTCAATGGAACGTGTCCTACGCGACCCCCAAACTGGCGCTCAAACTCTGCTTCGAATATCCGCTGCGCGTGTTGGTGCTCGCGATCTTCGAGGAGACGGTGGTGCGTGGGTACCTGCTGCGCGGATTGTGCCGCGGCTTCGGCGCGTGGATCGCGATCGGTCTGTCGAGCGGCCTGTTCGCCTTGCTGCATTTTATTTATCCGGCGCCCGAAAGCTTTTTCGGTGCGGGGGTGTTCAGTGATAGCGGGCGTGCTCTGGTCAGCGGACTCACCGCCATCGTACACGAACCGCGCGCCGCCATCCAGGCCTGCAATCTGTTTCTGATGGCGACCTTCCTCTGCCTACTCACGCTGCGGACCGGGACGATTTGGCCGGCGGCCGGCGTGCATGCGGGCTGGGTGTGGATCAAGTTCACCAACGGCGTGGTCGCGGACTCGAATCGCACCGAGGAAACGCCGTGGATCTTCGGCACGCAAAGCGACCATCTCGACGCGCTGATGACCACCGCGATCTTGTTGTTTCTTTCCAGTGCGATGGCTTGGAGTTGGCACAAGGCGCGAGTGGCCAGCCAACAGGCTAGTGGATATATTCCATGACCGAGCGTTTTAAAGGGGAGTGGCGCCGTGGCGTCTATCGAGACGTCATTCGCCGCAGGGATATGTTGATTAAACGCTTCCTCATCCCCGCGACGGCGCGTCGGGTGAAACCGGTGTGGCGGCGCGAGCACCGGGCCTTCGAACGGCTTGGTTCGCCGCAGACATTTGGGGTTCGGGAACGTCTGGTGCCGGGTGGCGGTGGGACGCGTTTGGTTGTGTTCCGCCGCGCGTTCGTGGCGGGCGAGGTTCAGGATCAACTCGACCCCGCCGCCTTGGCGCGTTGCCTGGCCAAGATGCACGCGCTGGGCGTGGTCGGTCTCGATCCGCACCCTGGAAATTTTTTGCTCTGCGCCGACACCGGCGAGCTGTGTATGATCGATTTGGGGCGAGCGGCTTGTGCGCGTCCGGGATCGTGGCGGCTGTTGGTGCATGTCGGCCACGAACTCTACCGGGTTCGGCGTGAGGGCTGGAAGAAGTGGAAGAAACGCGCGGATCGCCAAGCCGCTGAGGAACGGTATCGGACCTTTATCGAAGCGTACCGCGCCGAACGACCAGAGGGCTTGTGGTTGGTTCGTTTAAGTGCGGCGGGATATCGGACGATGCGTCGGTTGCGGTTGCGTGGCGGCTAAGACCGGGGATACTCACGGGTGCATCTGACCCGACGGTTCTTCATCACAGCCGCTAACGCGGCTGACTGATATCTACTGCGACTAATTTTTACGGATAAATCCGACCGAGCAAACGCGGGAACGGACTGGTTTCGCGGATGTGTTTCAGGCCGCAGACCCAGGCGACGGTGCGTTCGATGCCGAGCCCGAACCCGCCGTGGGGCACGGTGCCGTAGCGGCGCAGATCGAGATACCACTCGTATTCTTCGCCGCCCAAATCGTATTCGCCCATGCGTTCGACGAGCGTGTCGAAGTCGTCTTCGCGCTGCGAACCGCCGATGATTTCGCCGTAGCCTTCGGGCGCGAGCACGTCGAGGTTGAGCACGGTGCGCGGATCGTCGGGGTTCACTTTCATGTAAAAGGCTTTGGCCTCTTTCGGGTACTCGGTGACGATCAGCGGGCGGTCGTATTCCTTGGAGAGAATGGTTTCCTCGTCGCCGCCGAGATCTTTGCCCCATTCGAAATTGCGCGCGTCTTCGATGTGCGCCGGCAGGTTGCCGACTTCGACTTCGAGGCGCTTGATGTCGTCGCCGAGTTCGCGCAGCTCGCGGCCGAGCTTCTCTTTTTTCCAGGCCTTGGTGACTTGGCTCTCCTGCGATTCGAGTTGCTTGTGCTGCGCCTTCATGTCGGCCAGCCGTTTGGTTTCGGACGCGAGCAGGGCGAGCAGTTTCTCGTGCATCTCATCCGAACGCAGCCGGTCGACCGCGGCCGAGTAGGTGATGCGCGGGAAGGGCAGTTGGATCGCCTCGAGTTTGGACACGTCGCGTCCGAGGATCTCGAGTTCGGCGCGGTTGGTGGTGAGCACCGCCTCGACGATGTGCACCAGAAAGCGTTCGGCGAGGTGTTCGACGTCGGGGAGTTCGAAAAAGGCGACTTCGGGTTCGACCATCCAGAACTCGGTCAGATGGCGGCGCGTCTTGCTTTTTTCGGCGCGGAAGGTCGGGCCGAAGCAATACACTTTGCCGAGCGCCAGGGCGGCCGCTTCGAGATAAAGTTGGCCGGTCTGGGCCAAGTGCACCTGCTCGCCAAAGTAGTCGACATGGAACAAGGTGCCGGCGCCCTCGGCCGCGCCGGGCGAGAGGATCGGCGTGTCGATCAAGGTATAGCCGTCGTCGTCAAAGAACTGACGCACCGCCTTGATGATGGTGGCGCGCACCAGCATGATGGCTCGCTGCCGCGGCGAACGCAGCCACAGGTGGCGGTGGCGCATGAGGAAGTCGGTGCCGTGCGCTTTGCGCGAGATCGGATAGTCGGCGACGTTCTGGGTGACGTGCACGGCGGAGAGATCGACCTCGACGCCGCTGGGCGCGCGTTCGTCGGCGCGCGGCGTGCCGGTGAGTTCGACCGAGGATTCCTGGCCGAGATGCGAGGCGGTTTCGAAGTCCTCGCCGATGGTTTTTTCGACGATGCACTGCACGGTGCCGGTGCCGTCGCGGAGTTGCAGAAACGCGATACCGCCCGAGGAACGAGAGCCGGTGACCCAGCCGCGCAGCCGGATGGTTTTGCCGACGTGGTCTTTCAGTTCGGTGATGGTGACGAAGGGAATTTCAGTGGAACTCATGCGTTCGAGCTAGCCTAGCGCGTTCGAGATTGCAGGGAAAAAGTTTTGGCAGGGCGAACCGCGAAGGTAGCGCCTCCCTCTGCGGAGGTGCCGGTACGCCTGCTTCGAGCAGGCCCGAGTTTCTAGGTGCTTGGAAGCGTTCTCTGGTGCTTACGACTGTCGAATCAATCGACCCAACGGATCGAACGGGGCGGTTGGTGCCCGTGGACGATCATCTTGATGATTGCGAGCAAGAACACCCAGGCAGCCAGTGCTTGGACGACGCTGCCGCTCACGACCCAAGACCACACCAAACGATTGCCGTAGTTTCGCGAGGCACGCACGCAACCTCCGGATGATGGTTTAGGTTATGGCAAGATCTCGCCATATGATGGCAAATTGCCGCCATACTATGGCAAACCATTGCCATAAGTGATTTAGAACCCTTCTTTTATCGCCGTGAGCCGGTCGGGAAATAGTTCGAGCAATTTTCCGCTATCGTAGAACTCAGCCATGATCTCTTCGAACCTAGCACGGGAAACGTGCGCGTCTGGAAGGTGGCCCAAGGCAACATTGACGCCCTCGGACCGGGTTCGGAGATAGAGACCTAACGCCCCTTTTCTGACCTCGGCGCTGATCACTTCCAGGAACATAACATCGTCATCGGCCGCCCAATAGGCGTCCGTCCAGAGGCACTGGTTTGGCGTCAAGGATAGGCGCTCGAGGACGTTGGGTTCGTCCGAAAACGGATGAATGGGGATGTACCGCCAGCCTCGGCTTCGGTGGATGTACACAGCGTCAGGATTGCTCGTCGCCCGCCACTCAAAATCTTCGCAGCGCAGCGGTGCCGTGTTCATTACGGGCGTGTAGTTTTGGCGCTTCCGAACCGGGCTGCCACTTCGGCGATCGACATGTTGATGCCAGCGTGGACTGCGTAGTCGTCTTGGAACGTGGAACGGTCCCCGACATCCAAGGTGAAATCGACCAGCTTGCCCGAGGGGTCAAAAAGATACGCGGGCGGACCGGAGGGAATCGTCCACGCAACGGCGTCGATGTCGCCGAATACACAAATGTGATCGGCTGGGTTCGCGATTCTTGTCGCCCGTTCCATTGGCACTCCCTGTGCCTGCAGTTTGGCGAAAGTATCGGCGCCGTCATCCGGGGCGAAGGACGACGCGTGGACGAAACCTACGATACAGAAAGCGAGGAACACCGCCCCGAGAATCGCGCAGATCTTCAGCGCGGATTTCGTCACAGGTTTCACCCATGGCTCCTTCCGCTACCGCCCTTGGCGGGCGTTCTTCACGTCGATGTCGATATACACTTTGTGGCGCTTGCGGTTGTTGCCGTCGATGGACGCGAACTCGAGTTTCTTGGCCATCCAGTGGTCTTTTTTCCACTGCGCGATCTCGTCCACTTCGAAGTAGCGGAGCGGGCGGCCGGCGGCGGTGAAGGTCTGGCCTTGCACAACCATGCGTTCGTTGTCGTCGATCCACAGTTGGGCTTTGTTGTACAGGCGCGACTCCCAGTGCGGGGCGGGCACTTCGACGAGGAAGCAGCGGCGGTTGAGCTTTTTGATGCCGCCGCCGAGGGTGCGGCCGTTGCGCCACCAGATGAACGATAGGGCGAGGTCGGACCAAGTGAGTTCGAGGTCGAGAATCTTGTCGGTGATGCGCACGTTGGGAACGAGCGAGAGGCTGGAGCCGCTGCGGAACTCGATGATCGGTTGCTGGTTCGGCACCCAGACCACGCGCATCGCGAGCGAAGGCAAGCCGCGGTTGTCGAGCAGCGTGTAGGTGGCGGTCGGTTGGGTGGCGGCCCAGTTTAGGTCGATCTCGACCGGGACGGAGACGCGCTGACCGGAGATGGTGGTGCCGCGAACGGTGCCCGGGAAGATCAAGTGGTCGCGCGGCAGCCGAGACTGGACTTGGCGCAGCAGTTCGTCGCCATCGGGCAAGCTGATCGGCCGCTGCGAACTACTGAGCGGTGCGCTCGGGCTGTAGGTCGACGGAACGGCAGGGGCGGCCGCGCTTTTCGTCGTGGACGAACGCGTGGCGTATGGATCTTGGCGGTCCGGCAGGGTGCTGTAGCGCCCGCGTCCTGCATTCGACGCTGCCACCCCTGGATTGCCAGCATTGCGGACCGAAGAGTTTTGGGGCGGGTAGTTCTGTGGAACGTTTTGCTGGTAGTTCCGTTGCGGGGAATTCTGTTGGTAGTTTTGTTGCGGGTACTGCGGCTGACGCGCGGCTGGTTGGGCCGGCGCTTGCGGGGTGTACTGCGGCCGACTGGGCATCACCGGACGCGACGGGCGCTTGCTTGCGCTGCCGCCTTCAAAGGCCGAACCTGCGAAAGGATTCTGCGCCGTCGCCACCGTTCCGCTTCCCGCGACGAGGACAAATGCCAGCGAGGAAACGGTGAACAGGCAGGTTAGCAGCCCCGTTAAAAAGGCGGACGGAGTCGAGAGGCGGACGGAGCGGTTTCGCAAGTTCATGATGGCATCATAGCTTATTTTTTCTTCACCGGCACGCCTTTGAAGCGGCCAATTGCAGGCAGGGGGCCGACGATGGGTTTGACGTACTCAAGAAACGCTTTCGTCACATCGTTGCCGTCTTTGTTGATGAATTTTGCCGGCATGTGGCGGGTTTCTTTGGCCACGCTGCGCAGAGCCACGCGTTCGTAGTAGATTTTGTAGGCCTTGCCGGGCTTCCGTTTAATCGCGACCGAACCGTCTTTGTGGCTCTTCACCGCACAGAGCACGCATTGCCGTCCGACTTCGCGCGCTTCCTGTTGGTCGACCTTGCTGGCGATGCCGGGAAAGGAGCGTTGCAGGTAGCCGAAGGTGTCGGCGCGAACGCGGTCGATCTTAGTCTTGGCTTTGATCTCGTTGGCGAGCAGGTCGCCGAGCGCGCCGGTGCCGGAGAGCTGGACGTTGCCGTGCGAGTCGACTTCTTTGGAGAGCTTGGCGAGGATCGCGGTGCCTTTGGAATCGGAGATGCCCTCGGAGACGGCGACCACGCAGCGGCCGTGTTCTTTGTAGACGCGTTTCACGTCGCGCACGAACTGGGCCATGCTGAACGCGTGTTCGGGCAGGTAGATAAGGTGGGGACCGTCGTCTTCGTAGATCCGGGCGAGCGCGGCGGCGCCGGTGAGGAAGCCGGCGTGGCGGCCCATGATGACGTTGATTTTCACGCCCTTGAGCGCGCGGTTGTCGAGGTTGTCGCCCATGAACGCGCTGGCGACGAACTTGGCCGCCGATCCGAAGCCGGGCGTGTGGTCGTTCTGGCGCAGGTCGTTGTCGATGGTCTTGCAAATGTGGAAGCAGCGGAACTCGAACTTGGCCTTGCGCGCTTCCTCGTTGATGATGTGCGTGGTCTCGGCCGAGTCGTTGCCGCCGATGTAGAAGAAGTAGCGGATGTTGTATTTTTTGAGCACGTCGAAGATCGCGGCGCAGTCGGCCGCGGTTGGTTTTTTACGCACCGAACCAAGCGCCGAGGAGGGGGTTTCCGCGACCGCTTCGAGCGTCTTCACCGACTCGCGTCCGAGGTCGATGAAGTCCTCGTCAAGAATGCCTTGGATGCCGTGCAGGGCGCCGTAGATTTTTTTGATGCTTGCGTGCTTCTTGGCCTCGAGGACCGCGCCGACCAGGCTTTGGTTGATGACGACGGTCGGGCCGCCGCTCTGTGCGATCAACATGTTGCCTTCGACTGCGGGCAGGGACTTTTTCGATTTCGTAGTTTTCTTTTTCGCCATGGTTCTCCGTTAAAGATTGTCGTGGCGGTGTAATCGGAATCGGTTCAAATGCAATCTGGAAGAGACGGCAAAAGGGCGATGGGGTGGGTTTGCGGGCGGGCACCGGTTTGACGTTTTGGGTCTCTGGCTTCTCCCGCCTGCTTGAGCGGACCGGTCCCCGCTTATGGCAAAGGTTCGCCATAGAGTGGCAAGGTTCTGCCACCTTATGGCAAGAGTCTGCCACACGATGGCAAGATCTTGCTAACCGTGATTCGGACGATTTGGCCGGCGAAATCGAGCTCAGCCATCGGCGCCGGGGATAATCACATAGGCGCGGATAGTGAACGAGCCTTGGTACACCTTGGCTTTGGTGGATTTGTCACTCGGGACGCGGTCGGGTTTTGGCTTTGGCCAGTTCGCGGATGAAATCGTCGGGTTTTTGGCCGGTCAGTTTAGTCCATGTTTTGATGCAGATGCCCTCGGTTACCGGCTGGTAGGGCCGCTGTGGAACACTGAAAACTTTCCGGTTGGTCTTGAACTGCCAGCCGACCTTGTCCTCCGGTTTCAAGGCGGCATAGATTTCCTTGTTGCTTGGAAGCTTGTCGAACTTCTCCAACTGAAGTCTCCACAGCCCGGGATACCCTGGCGTGCCTTTCGGGTACATGAAGTGACCGGCACCCAATCGCCAGTTCGCGTCCCGTCGGTACAATTGGGCGAGCGTGAAGCCAGAGCGGGACTCTTTCACCACGAGGCAGCTACCCCCGGTGGATTCAGTAGAATCTTCGCCAGAAACCCGCCACGCAAGCAGGTGGAGTTTGCCGTCGTTCCCACCCGGCGGGGCCGCTCTGGCGATGGCCTTTAGGTCCCAGTTCGGCGGTGCGCCGTCGGAGAGCGTCTCGATCCGGATGATGGCCGCCTCCGCTTTGGCGCGCCTTGCTGCCTCGGTGCCGACCCGCCAATATGAGGTGGACGTCGCGCGGTACGTGTTTGTCACCACGTAGCGGAGGACGAATTGATCTGGGCTGACCGGTTCGAGATCAATCGTGCGTTTTTCGTTCCACTTTTTTTGCATCGAGTTCCATTCGCGTCCGGCGAGATGTCCCGTGGGCGTGAGGCGAAGTTCGGCATGGAGTTTGGACCGGTAGCGGTTGGTCGTCGGGTTCTCTATTTGAAAGACCTCCCCTGCTTGGATGATTTCATTGGTGTAGGAGTTTTCAAAATAATAGCGCTCCCATGTTCCGCTCCATGCCATGGCTTCGGGTGACTCGGTCGTCCCGACCTCTTTGGTTTCGTTGGTGGCGGCATGACCGATGCCCGAACAGGCAAGGGCTAATAGTAATATCACGAATCCTCGGTACATGGCCAAGTAGTATCAGGGATCGCGGTGATTGCCAATGAACTCATCGTGGTGGCGTTTGTGGCGTTGGTCCGCGCTGGTTTGGCTCGCGTTGGTTTAGTCCGCGCTGTTTTGGTCCGCGCTGCGGTGGTTCGAACAGGGTGTCGTCCTCGGTGTACATTTCCTGATCCGGCCCGGCCGAACGGACGCCCATCGCGTGGGCCGATTCCTGATGGAAAAAGAACGGCGTGCCCCAGCGGTCGCAGAGTTCTCCCTTGTCGTTGATCGCCGGGTGGGCCGGGTCGACCCAGACGAGGCGCATCTTGTTGCGGCCGGTGAGCGCGCGGGTGATTTCGCGGTTGGTGCCGACGGGATTGCCGCCTTTGAGCCCGGTTCGAAAACTGACGAAGACTTCGTTTAGCAGATCGATGTCCTCGGCGATGGTTTTGTTCGGCGCGTTGAGTTCCTTGGTCAGTCCCGACGGTCCGCGGTTGAGCGGACGTTCGGGGAAGGTGGGGGGTGGGGGTGGAGGGAGGCCGGAGGGTGTGGAGGGGGAGGCGGATGGGCTGGCGTTCGGGGTGGCTGCGGTGCCGGGTTCGGGGGGGGAACTGTCTGGAGCTGTCGAAGAGTTCGTAGTGGCTGGAGGAGTGAAGGGCGGCAGGTCGGTTGGTGGCGACCCGTTCGGAGCGGTGGTGTTGTCGGTCTTGTCGGCGATGCCTGGCTTGGGTTCCGAACGGTCGCGGAACTGGTGCCAAGCGATCCCCACCATCAGCACAACATAGGCGGCCAAGAGCGCCCACACTAAGGTGCGGCGCTTTGACGGGTCCTTTTTTGGGGCTGGCTTCGGCATGCGTTTGCCTCGACTTTGGCCCGCTGAGGACGGGTTTTGCAAGCTTGGGATAGTCAACCAAATACGCAGACAGTCTGCATTTTTTGACGCCCAAAATTTGCAGACTGTCTGCGTATTTCATTGACTTGCCCCCGGCATTCAAATTCCCCATTCTCAGGCATGCGTTTCCTTTCTTTACTGATTCTTCCGCTGCTTCCGGTGCTCGCCTGTGCCCAGTTGGAGCTCTTCGTGTTTCAAAACGGCGTCCATTTCGGTTCCGACGAGGCGGCGGCGAAGGCATTGAAGGAGATTGGTTTTTCCGGGATGGGTTCGGCCAAGTTGCCGGGACTCGAAAAGCGCATCGCCACCTATCGCGAACACGGCCTGAAGGTGCACAGCATCTACGTCGGCGCCCAGATGAAGAAGGGCGAACCGACGAAGCTCGATCCGAACATTATCGAAGCCATGGGCTGGCTCGATGAAGGAGCGGTGGTGGAGTACACCTTGCGTGGCAACCCGACGGATGCAGAGGCGGCGGCGCACATGCGTGTGGTCGCGGACGAGGCGGCGAAACATAAGTTGTCGGTGGTTCTCTATCCGCACGCGAGTTTTTTTGTCGATACCGTCGGTGACGGCGTGCGCATCGCCAAACTGGCCGACCGGCCGAACCTCGGCGTGATGTTCAATCTTTGCCACTTCCTCAAAGTCGAACCGAAATCGGACCTGCGCGAAACGCTCTCCGCCGCCAAGCCTTGGCTGCGTCAGGTGAGCACCTCGGGCGCGGACGTCGGCGGCAGCAGTTGGGGGCAGTTGATCCAACCACTCGACAAGGGAACTTTTGATCAGAAAGCGCTGTTCAAGCTGCTCGATGAACTCGCGTTCGAGGGGAAGGTGGGGCTGCAATGTTACAACATCAAAGGCGACGCGAAGACCAACCTGACGGGCTCGTTCGGCGCGTGGGAAACGTTGATGGCGGTCGAGAGCAAGTAGTTATAATAAATGAAGAACTGACCCCGGGCGGCGCTACTTGACCGATTCGTCACGCTGATAAATCGGCAGCTGCCGATACGGAACGGTGAAGCTGAGCAGCATCATCGAGGTGTAATAGACGTCGCTCTCGGTGCTGCGGTGGTGCCGCCACGAACCGTCGCGCCGTTGTTTCGGCAGGTAGGTTTCGTACATCCATTGGGCGAACGTGTCCCAGTAATCGCCGCCCAACTGAAACATGCCTTGGGCCGCGTAGTAGACGCCGTAATACGCGAACTGCTGCTGGTCGATCCGGGTGTGCGTCTTGAGCAAAAACGCGCCGGCCTTCACCGTACTTTCGGAGTCGTGGTGGCCGCACAGTTCGAGGCAGAGCAGGGCGGCGCCGGTGAGGGTGCTTGAGTGGTTCATGCCGTCTTGATAACCGAAGCTGCCGACGTGGCGGTCGTGGCAGCGGAAGATGTATTCGACGGCGGCTTCGATCGCGCGATCAGGAACGCGCGCGCCGTTGAGCCGGCCCGAACGCAGCGCCATCAGCGCCCAACCGCTGCACGACAAATCGCTGTCCGGACTGTCGGCACTGTAGCGCCAACCGCCGGCGTGGCGGTGGCCCTTCTGGTCGAGTTTCTGCGCGCTGAGAATAAGGGCGGTGGCGCGTGGCAGGACCTTGTCGATTTTCTTTTGCCGGTTGGCGTCGACCATGCCGGAGACTTCGCTGAGGAACAGGGTGGCAATGGTGTGCGAGTACATGCCCTTGTCGCTGCTGTCGTGGTTGAGCAGGCCGGAGGATTTTTGCTGGTCGAGAACCCAGTCGACGCAGCGGTTGACGTGCAGGCCGTAGGGGCCGTGTCCGGGGGTGCTGCCGACCGAGAGGAAGGCCATACCGGCCAGCGAGACGATGCCGCAGCTTTCGCCCCGGGTGCCGTCGAAGGTGCCGTTACGCCGTTGGCTTTTGGCGAGATAGTTGAGGCCGCGTTCGACCGCGCGGTCGACGCCCTTCTCGAAGCGCTGCAGGACCGGGTCCGGCGATTGCGCGACGGCCGATGTCGCACAACTCAGCGAGAGCGGGAGGCAAAGCATTAGAGCGAAGAGGCGGGGCATGTTTGTTCCCTGCCTCCGTTCGAGGTGGAATTCAATCTTTCTGGGCTTCGCAGTCATCAGCGTGGGGCACAGGACCTGGGATTTCCCCGCCAACAAAGCGTCTGTTGGACATTGGGTGGAGATGGACCGGACCGCGGAAATACGCGGAACACGCGGAATTTCGGACGCTAGATTTCGCGTGCTCCGCGTTTTTCCACGTCCAAGCTACAGAAACAAGGCCGGCAGCGAAGGAGCCTTTTGCCACACGTGAATGCTGGACGACCCGTCGGGCAGGGCCGATTTGCCCTTCATTTTGAACACTTTTCGGTCGCATTACTCTACTGAAGGAGTACATCACGCTCTTTAAAAGAGTAACTAATCATATGGCACGAGGCATTATCACCGGAACGACTTTCCGGAATCGGGAACTGGATATCACCTCCCTCAAAGATTTGAGTGTGCAGGAACGTGCCTCCCGTGACGAGGCTGCACCACCCAATCTCTACGAACAACTCTCGGCCCAACACGGCTATCTCAAGGGCGAGTTGCACCACGCATTGCCTGCCCACCGCACCCTCCTGCGGGTGTTCGACTTCCCCTCCGACGACGAGGAGGAGATCGAAGGCATGGTCGATTTGCAGATGGAGAAGATCGCACCGTTCCCGGTCGAGCACATGTATGTCTCCCACGAAGTGCTGCACGAGGCCGATGGTATCTCGCGCGTGCTCGTCGTCGCTGCGCACAAAAAATGGGTCGAACACGCCGGCGAATCTTTTGCCGAAGCCGGACTGGACCTGACCCGCATCGATGTCGACATTCTCGGCTGGCTGCATCTCCTGCGCAACGCCAACGAGCTGCCCGAACACGGTCGCCACTTGGTCATGCTGATGGACGAAAGCGGCACCGAACTTGTTCTGCTCGACGACGGCGTCCCGCTCGGGTTTCGTTCGCTCGGCGTGATGGACGAAGATGAGACCGAAGCTGAGTTCATGGGCGACTTGGTCGAAGAACTCGAATTCAGCCTCACCTCGCTGGAAGCGGAGTGGGGGGGCGATCCCTTTCAAAGTCTCACGGTCTGGCACCGCGGCGCTGAACCCTACGCGATTGATCGACTCGGCATCACCGCCGGTGTCCCTGTTCAGATTCGCCCGCTCGCGAGCAGTTCCATCGGCCCGCTCAGCGAAGGTGTCGCCTTGCGCGCCGCCTCCGCCGAAAAAAGTGGGCGTCTCGATCTCGCCCCGTCCGAATGGGTCGACCGCATCCGCGACAAAGGCGCGCGTCGTGGCCTTTACATGGCCGCGCTCGCCATGGTGACCCTATTCCTGCTCTACCTACTCGGTGTCATCTTGTTCACTCGTTGGCAGGACCAGCAACTTGAGACCGCTGTGGCCAAGGCCAGCGCGTTGGAGAAACCCGCTGAAGAAGTGGTCGAGATGCAAGGCAACGTTCGCTTCCTCGAAGGCTTTACCGACCGCGACCAGAGTTCACTGGAAACCCTCAAGCGCATTACCGACGCCCAGCCGGCTGGGATCGATGTGACCGACTACCGCTTTGTGAAAAAAGATCTCGAGGTGCAGGTCAAAGGCACGACCAAGAACGACGACCTCGTCAACCAGTGGACCTCCAATCTTGATGACTCCGGCCGCTTCGCTATCGACAACGACCGGATCAGTAAAAAGAGGTCCACCCGCGGCAATTATACCATCTTCGATTTCCGCGCCAATCTCGTGGATGACCAAGAAGAGGCGGACGACGGCGGCAAGAGCGACGACACAAACGAGTCCGAAAAAGACGGAGGCCAAGCATGAGCATGAGCCGCCGCGAACTCAATATGGCTGGTTTGATGCTGGCCATTTTACTCATCCTTTTCGCCTTCCTGTTCACCCGCAGCAAACTTGAAGGCATCCGCACCAACCGCGATGGTATTATCAGCCAGCAGAGCGTCGCCCAGATGCGGCAGAGAATGATCGATAAAAAACCACAAATCTCGCTCGACTTCGAACGCCTCGTCGGCCGACTCCCGGTTTACCCGATGGGCAAGAACGTGGCCCTCGATCTGTTTGGTCAGATTGAGGGCATGGCCAAACAGACCGGCCTCACGATTAACAAAATCGAAGTCAAAGAAGATGAAGAGGAGATGACCGACGGCGTGTACCAGATGAAAATCGGTGGCACTTACGCTGCCCCTTCCGCCGCCGTGGTGCAGTTCCTCTATCTCACCCAGTCGAAAGGCGGGGCGCTCGACGTCAGCCTGTACAGCCATAAACCGGTACTGCGCAAACCTGGGCAGGTCGAAGGCATGTTCGTCATGGATTGCGCCTACCGTCGTAAGAATTTGACGAGGCTGCCACCGACGGCCCCTGCGGATGGTCCCGTTCGGGCTGCGCCCCCTGCCCGGGTTACTCCGCCGCCAGCCGCTGGACCAACGACATCTGGAACCACGACACCCAGACCAACGACACCACGCGCAACGAAACTCGGAACGACACCACGCGAAACGACATCGGGAACAAGGCCTGGCCCAACCTCGATTCCTCCCGTTGGGATCGCGCCTCGGACTACGCCTGCTAAACCTATTGACTGGAGCGCTCAAGCCGGCGGCGCATCGTCTCCACCGCCTGGCATTCCGGCGCCCAGCGGGCCGCAAGTGATCCGTCGCAGTCAAAGTCCGTTCGGGGGGAGTCGGTTCGCCACCCCCAAAACGCCAGACGGTTTGCAGCGTCCGACCATCCAGCCCACGCGGGTCGGAACGGGCACCATTGTGCCTGCTGGAACCACCGCGCCCTCCGGTACTGTTCTCCCCTCACGCACTGGCCTCCCCGCCGGCACGGCCCCCGCTGGTTCGGCCCCCGCTGGTTCGGGCTCCGGCACGAGCGCCCGTCCGCCGGTCAACGTGCTGAAAACCAATCCTCTACGCCCGCCTTCCCTTCCCGGCACGACCTCCGGCTCCCTTCGTACCCCTGGCTCCCTTCGTACTCCTGGCTCCCTTCGCACCCCTGGCTCCCGTGTGCCGGCCCCTCCGGCTTTGCCGACCCCCTGATTTCCGACGGACTCTTTTCCCATGATGTTACCCCACTCACTTGCACGCCTGCCCGCACCTGTCTTCGCGATTGTCTTCGCGACGGTCTGCCATCTGTTCCTTTCCGCTGTTGTCAGTCCGGTCTCGGCGCAAACCTTGCCGCCCACCGCCGAAGCCGAGGCCTCGGATCACGGCGTTAACTTTCAGGACACCCCGCTTGAAAACGTGCTCGCGCTGTACAGCGAACTCACCGGTAAATCGGTCATGCTCCATCCCTCGGTCGCGCAGGTGAGTATCACCTTCGTCGCCCGCGAAAAGCTCAGCGCCCGCGACGCGATCATCGCCATCGAGACCATGCTCTCAATGAACCAAGTCGCGATTCTGCCCTTCGGCGAAAAGTTCATCCGCGTTCAGCAAGTCGCCTCGCTGCCGCAAGAAGAGCTCAATATTAATTACGACCAACCACCGAGCGCTGCCGCCGGCGGCTCTGGTCTCGCCGGGACGGGCAACACCATCCCCGGTGTCACCGCACCTCCCGGCGGCGCCGGCTATGCCACCGCCGAACCCGTGCTTGAAGTCATCGACCTCAAACACATGAGCTTCGAAGAGGCCCAAGTCATCATTCAGCCCTTCCTCAAACCCTACTCCAAAATCCAGTACATCGAACGCACCAACAGCATGCTCATTTACGACACGGCTGCCAATGTGAAGCGCCTGCGCGGCCTGCTCAACTACGCCGATCGCCCGCAGGAATTCGTCGAGGAAACGTTTATCGTACAAGTCGTACACGCCGTCGCCTCCGAGATCAAAGCCACCATCGACGAGCTCGTTACTCAGGCTCAAGAAGACCAGCAACAACAGCAGCGTTCCTCCGGGGTCGTTCGTACCAACACCGGCATCCAGATCCGGCGTACCACCCCCGGCCAACCCCCGGCGCAAACCGCTACGTCCGACATCGCCCGTCTCGCTGAGAAAGGACTCGTTCAAGGACGCGTGAAAGTCACGGCCGACGACCGCACCAACCAACTCATCATTCTCACCCGCAAGGAAAACTACGAGGGCTTCATCAAAGCCATCATCGAACGCCTCGACGTGCCGATCGAAGCCGAAATCGGCTATCGCATCCTGCGTCTCGAGTACGCCGATGCGGAAGAGATCGCCGGGGTGCTCAACGATCTGATCGGCAACGTCACCGACGGCGGCGGCACCGGTGGCTCGACCAACCCCAACGCCCGGAACACCACCGGCGGCGGCCAGAGCCTGTCCGATATCCTGCGCAACCGCGGCGGCGCCAATAGTCGCGGCAATACCACCAACGTTCGTCCGCAGTCCGCCGCGCTCCAGCAGCGTGCCACCGAAGCGCTCAACGAGGCCAACCTCGGCCAACTCGGCGAAAACACCCGCATCATCGCCGACCCACGCACCAACTCGATTCTCATTACCGGCCACCCCGACGACATCAGCATGCTCGACGGCATCGTCGGCGGCCTCGACATGATGCTGCCGCAGGTTCTGATCGAAGTCGCCATCCTCGAGGTCAATCTCAACGACGGCATCGACTACGGTTTGGACTGGCTGCAACGCTCGCTCACCGCCGTCAATCGCGAGACCCTCGGCCCCAACGGCGGCGTCAACGTCGACGAACCGATCGTCAGCTTCGGCGGCGGTTCCACCGTCGGCGGCACCGGCGTTCCGTTCTCCGACGGCTCCGCAGTCGGTCGCGATATCACGCTCAGCGCTGGCGGTCTCACCTACTTCGCCACCTTCTTCGACTTCAATCTCGACGCGATCCTCCGTCTGGCGGCCAGTTCCTCCGAGGCCCGCGTGATCAGCATCCCGCAGATCCTCACCACCGACAATACCGACGCCAACGTTGTGATCGGTGAATCGCGTCCGATCCCGACCGCGAGTTCGACCACGGTCGGCGGTGTCATTCGAAACACCTTCGAGTACCGCGACATCGGTATCGACATCTCGCTCACGCCCAAGATCAACCCAAACAACGTGGTGGTCATGGAGATCAGCGCCAGCGCCGACAACGTCGGTAATACGGTGGTCATCGACGGCAACGAAGTGCCGATCATCACGCGTCGTTCGCTCGAAGGCGAAATTGCGGTCAAAGACGGTTCGACCGTCGCCCTCGGCGGACTGGTCAGCGAAGACGAACGCGACACCACCTCCAAGGTTCCCTTTCTCGGTGACATTCCGATCGCCGGCAAACTGTTCAAGAGCACGAGCAAGCAAAACATCCGCAACGAGCTGCTCGTGCTGATTACGCCGAAAGTTCTGCTTTCGGTCGAAGACGCTCAAGGTGCCACCGACCGCTTGCACGGCTCGACCGAGTCGGTCAATGCCCGCTGGGACCGCGGCTGGTCCGATAGCAAATACGCTCACGACCCCATCAAGGAGCAAGCGATGTGGCGCGACCGCATGCACGACCTGTTCCCGCAGCGGGCCAAGTTCCGCAACGTCGACAACCCCAACGACGTGTTCGACAACCGCCTCGGTGACACCCGCAACATGCGCGACCAGCTCGGACCGAATGGCAACATCGCGCCGATCCGTCCGGACGTCCAAACCGGTCGCTCCGACACCATCATGTTCCCCGGACGCGCGCCGCGCGAAGGCCGTGGCGGACTCGTCGGCGGCAGCGGCTTCACTGGCCAGACTCCGCCCTCCGGCGCGATGAACGGCAACGGCGCGTTCAACACCAGCATCAACCGTGGCGCCAACGGTGCTAACACCTATAATAGTGGCTCGAACTACAATGGTCCGAACTACAACAACCGTTCTGGTTTGAACGGCCGCACCTCGATTGGTTCCAGTCGAACTGGTTCGGTGATGCCGTCCGTGCCGACCCCGCCCCCTGGACCGCCGGTCGCTCGGACGTACCCAGTAGAGCAGACCTCGTTTTCCAATAGGCCAATCTATCCGCCTCGCGATAATGAATATTGGCAGGAGCGAGAAAACCTTTTTCAAGGGCAACCGCCACCTGCGGTCACCCGCCGGATGATTCCGCGTCCGCAACCGCAACCAAGTGTGCCCGCCGGACCGCGAGTTGCCCGGACCTATCCCATGCCGCCGTCCCAAGTGGTGCAACCGGCCCGCGTGATCGAGTCCAGTCGACCGAGTTTTTCTGCGCCGGCCGCCCTCGCCAGCCCAAACACCCCGACGGCTCCCGCAAGCCCGCGGATGGCCCGAACCTTCCCGGTTGAGCGTCCGTTGAACACCAGTTCGGGTGCGATAGTGTCCGAACGGAGCGCTGCCGGAACGAGTTCCTCGGCGCCGATGGCCCGAACCTTCCCGGTCGAAACCTCCGCTCCGGTCGTTCGCCCGACACCCCGTCCTTTGCCGAGTGTCTCGACCGCGCCGGCGATCATTCAATCTGCCCCGGCGGCACCAGTACCCGCGCTGCCGGACGTGCGTTCGGTCAACCCGCCGCGCTACTATGATGGCCGCGCGGTCACCGACCCAGCCGTGCGTGACAAAGGTCTGCCGTCGCCCATTCCGATGCGCTGAGTTCGGCGCGTTCGAGCTGCCGGATACGGGTTTCGGGCTGCGTTTTCCTTCGTATCGACTAGGTCGGCTGGCACCGCAACCAACGAGGAAATCAGGGTACCCGCACTATGTGGCATAGGTTTTAACCTGTGTTTGCCCGGCGGGCTTTAGCCCGCCGAACGCCCCCCGCCGGTCATTGCATCGTCGTTTGCCGGTGGTCACGACTCCATTTAAAGTGCTTCTAGTCTTCTCGATCCCGCTGGGTTCGCATCCCGAACCCCGAACCCTGCTTCCCGCTCCCGTTTTCCTTTGCCAAGCGCGCCTATGTGCTAGCCTCGGGGCATGACACGCGTTTCTCTTTTTGTCCTCGCCCTCGGGGCTACCCTTCTCCTGCTGCCCCGCCCATTCGCGAACGCGGCCGAGCCTACCGCGGCCGCTCCCGAGCCCGCGGCCCCGCCTCCGACCGAGACGGTCGTGGTGCTTGACACCAACCATTACCACCACATCGACCAAGCCCTCGCGGTGCTCAATTGCACTCGCGTCGACGCCGGCTTTACCAAAGATGTGGTCACCAACCTGCTCTGGTCCTTTCAACCCGTTCGGGACCTGCTGGAAGACCCGTTCGAACTCGACCCATTCGCCGGCAAGCTGCTCGCCGCCATGGCCCACACCAACGGCCCTGATGCCGCGACGATTCTGGAACCCTTGATCGAAATTCCAACGTGGGAAGAAGAACATTTCAGTTGGGATGCCGATGTCCCAGACGGGATCGGTCCCGTCTTGTTCCAACTCTTCCACGACATCCAAGATAACGCCGACTACTCCAATCTCCCCCCCATCTCCGCGGGGATCGGGGAAAACGCCGCCTTGAAAGATTTACTGACCGCCCAAGTGATGTCGCAACTCGACTTCATCCCCTGGCCCAAACTCGAACCCCGTCTCGCCGTGCTCGGTCTCGGCGACTCCGACACCCTCCGCGCCGACCGCGACCGCCTCGACCCGAGTCCGGCCCTCGAACGCAATCTCACCCAACTCACCAACACCCACTGGCAAGCCGCGGCCATTGCTGCGCAAGCCATGGCTCTCCGGTTACGTTTGATGCAACCCCAACTCGAGGCCATTAAAGAATGGCCCGATAAACCGCTCGAATTTTATCCGGGTCATTGGATCGGCTCGCCCAACGACGACACCTACACCAACGCCTTTCACATCCTGCTCGAACCCGGCGGCAACGACACCTACACCGGCCACGCCGCCGCCGCGACACCCTCCAATCCGATCTCCATCCTGCTCGAGCTCGGCGGCGACGATCGCTACAAATCCGACGCCATCCTCGGCGCGGGTTCGGCCTTGCTCGGCACCTGCATCTTGCTCGATTTCGCAGGCGACGACCACTATCAGGCTGCCCACTTCGGACAGGGTTCGGCGATCAACGGCGTCGCCTGGCACGAAGACCTCGCCGGCGACGATACCTACCGCGCCGCCGCCTGCTCCCAGGGCGCGGCGGTCAACGGCTTTGCCGTGCTCCACGACCGCGCCGGCACCGACTCCTACCGCGTTGGCCAGACCGGACAGGGCTACGCCAACGTCCGCGCCATCGGCATTCTAGTCGACCGAACCGGCGACGACGCCTACCACGCCGGCGGCCTCACCAAGGTCCCTTGGTATCCGGGCCAGACCTTTTCGATGTCGCAAGGATTCGCCATCGGCGAACGCCCGCTCACCGGTGGCGGCATCGGCGCGCTGATCGATCTCGACGGTTCGGACAGCTACAAAGCCGATGTCTACGGCCAAGGCGTCAGCTACTGGTATTCCCTCGGCATGCTCTACGATCGGCGCGGCAATGACACCTATCACATGTTCCATTATGGCCAGGGCACCGGCATCCATCTCAGCACCGGCCTGCTGCTTGATGGGGATGGCAAAGACAGCTACACCGCCACCGAAGGACTCGCCCAAGGCAGTGCCCACGACTACGCCGTCGGCTGGCTGATCGACCAAGGCACCGGACGCGACCAATACAGCGCCGATCATTTCGCCCAAGGCCGCGGCATGAACAACTCCTTCGCCATGCTGCTCGATTCGGGCGGCATCGACTCCTACTACGCCCGCGTTCTTAGTCGCGCCCAAGGCATCGGCGACAACGGCCGCTACCGCGACTACGGTTCGCTTTCCCTCATGCTCGACCTTGGCGGTGTCGACAACTACGCCCTCGATGACTTCGAAAACGGCCAACAACTTCGCCGCCCCGACCATGGTGTCCTCTACGACTATGAAGCACCGAAGAAGGAGGAAAAATGAGCCATTCCAATCGCTTAAAACCACGCCGCGCCTTATGGCAAACGCTTGCCATCGTGTGGCAGAACGTTGCCACCTTATGGCAGAACCTTGCCACTCTATGGCAAACCTTTGCCATACGATGCCTGCTGGTTTCCGGGTGCGTTTTTTCCATGGTCGCCGCCCAAGAACCGCCAACTGAAGCTACGAAGACGACGGTCAATGCCGCCAATGCCGCCAAGGCCGCCAAGGAGTCCGAACTCGTTCGGCTCGCGTATTCCGATGCCCTCACCACCGAGGAAAAAGCCGAGAAGAACGCGGCCCGGGCCGAACTCAACAAGCTCGGCCTCGACAAACTCCGCGTGTTGTTCGACCACGTTCACGTGCCCAACATGTACATTCGGTTCGACATTGATCCCATGGTCCACCGCAACCGCGACAAGGTGGGTCCGACCTTGCTGCCGTTTCTCGACAGCCCGCATGTTCGAACCCGCAGCTATGCCACGTACTATCTCAGCTTCACGCCGCTGCGCGAACACCGGGAAAAAATAGTGCCGCTGCTCGACCATGACGGGACGCTCACCTCCGCCGTTCGCACCCTCGGCAAATGGGGCGCCACCAACCACCTTGATAAAGTCACGGCCCTGCTCGACGATAAAAACGAACGCCGACGGATCACGGCGATCAACGCCGTTCGCGACATCGGCGACCCCACCGCCGCTCCCGCGTTACTTCCCTCGCTCGACGACCCCGTTCTGACCGTCCGCTTCGTCGCCGAACGCGCGCTCGCCAAGCTTGGCGACAAAAAAATCCTACGCAAAGCCCTGAAGTCTGCCTCGCCAAAAGCCACGTGGCATTTGAACAACGCTCTCAAAACAATTCGTGAGGACGAAAAGGCTGCCGAAGAAAATCCCTGATCCGGTTTGTCCGCTAGAGCGATTTGCCCTCCTGCCAACCGGAGGGATTTCCAGCAAGTCAGGCGAGCAAGGCACTCTACAGCTTCAGTCGAGTTTGACATCCGCCACCTGCGGCGGCGGTTCCGTCTTGTCGGAGTGCTTTTCGAGCACCTGCGCCGCGAGGGGCAGCCCGTTTAAAGGCATAGAATGAAGGAGCCTAAAAAATCCCTGCCACTTTTTGCGCGTAATTGTCGCTCGGCTCCGCTTTGAATGACGTCGACTATGGAACACCCGATTATCTCCGAACACCCCGCGCTCTGGAATAGCGCCGAAATCGCGCGCCACCCCGACTGGGACCGCCCGTTGGCGCCGCCTGGAACCCCCGAATCTGATGCCCAGCTCAAGCAGGTGCAACACGACCTCGAACATGGTTCGGGCGCGTGTATCCTGCGCGGCTTTCCGGTGGACGACCACGACCTCGAGTCTGCTCAAGCAACGCTACTCGCCATGTGCGAACAGGTTGGCACGCCGCTATCGCAAAGCGCCGACGGCGATCTGGTGTTCAGTGTGCGTGACGCCGGACTCAAAATGGACGATCCGCGCGCGCGCGGTCCGAACACCCGCAAAAAACTGAGTTTCCACGCCGACCGTTGCGATGTCATCGCCTTTCTTTGTCTGCAACCGGCAGCCGAGGGCGGGGAAAACGACATTGTCAGCAGCATGCTGCTCTACAACGAACTGGCCCGTAATCACCCCGATTTGCTCACCGTTCTGATGGAGCCGTTTTATTATGCGCGCCATACGGTTGATCTCGGCAACGAGAACCCGTGGTGCCAGCAGCCAGTGTTCAGCTTCACCGCTGGCCGTTTCGCCTGCAATCTGCTTCGGGTTCTGATCGACCGGGCGGCGGCGATGGAGGAGCTGCCGGACCTGACCCATGAACAAATTGAAGCTTTGGATCTGGTTCAGAGCTTGTCCGAGGATCCTGCGCGGCACCATCGCTTCCGGCTCGCCCGCGGCGATATTCTCATGCTCAACAACTGGGTGACCCTGCATCGCCGGACCGCGTTCGTCGATGACGACGATGAAGCGTTGCACCGCCATATCCTCCGCGTCTGGTTGAGCGTGCCGAACAGCCGCCCGCTCAATCGCATGTTCAAGGACAACTACGGTGCGGTTGGCGCTGGGGCGGTTCGCGGCGGAATGCGCGCGAAGGTCGACTAAGGTTCGCAGATACCCGACTCCGACTCGGAACACGGATTTTGGACCGCGGAAAGACGGGGAATCTCGTATCCGAAGCGTCTCCATTCGGCCCGACTTGATTCGCACTGGAGCAACGGATGTTGCGGATGTGCATGGGGTTCCTCCCAACTACTGGCTACCGACTACTTACCGGTCTTTGCGTATGCCGGCGCCGGCAACTTCTACCACTTGGATGTGGAAGCTCTCCGACCGACCGAGAATAATCAGGTCGCCGCGGAAGCGGATGCCGAGGGTGCCGCAGAAATCATTGTGCAGGACTTGAACGACCGTGCCCGGAACGAGCCCGAGCCGTTCGAGTTCGGCGGCGGCATGGCCCGACAGATGGATCGAACGAATGCGGTAGGTGCCGGGACCGCTGACTTCGTGCAGTTTCACGAGCCCACTTCCTCCGGGTCTGCCCCGGCGAGAATCGCGGCGCGTCGCCGGATGGTGGCGAGCATCGAGGCGAGGCCGTTGGTGCGGTTCGGACTAAGGTGTTTGCGCAGCTCCACCTTGTCGATAAACTGGTTGTCCGCTGCGAGGATTTCGGCCGGGGTGCGGTCAGCGTACACCCGCATCAACAGGGCGATCAATCCGTTGACGATCAGGGCATCGCTTTCCGCTTCCAGATGGAGGATGTCGTCCTGCATGTCCGAGTGCAGCCAGACTTGCGATTGGCAGCCTTTTACCCGGTTGGCCTCGGTTTTGTATTCGGCGGCAATGGGTTCCATCGCGCGACCGAGGTCGATGATGTGGGCATAGCGCTCCTCCCAGTCGCCGAGAAAGGCGAACTCTTCCACGATTTCTTGTTGGGCTTCTGCGATGGTCATGTTCGTTGTTCGTTTGGTACGGTTGCCTGTTGGGTTGTCAACTTTTGTAAGACGGATAAAGCTCGGGCGATCTTCTTGACATGAACAAAATATCCAAAGCTCTCCTCCGTCTCCTGATTCTGTTGGTCCTACTTGGCGTGGCTGTGATGATCGGTGTGCGGATCAGCGCGCCGATGCTAAAACCGGATGTACTCGGCCCCGTAAATGGCGAACTGCGCGATTGCCCCGAGAAACCGAATTGCGTGTGCAGCCAAGAAGATCCGGATGATCCCGGGCATCTTGTCGCGCCCTTGCGCGCAGATTGGTCTGCGGTGGTCGAACACGTGAAAGCAGATGACGCGACCGAGGTGGTCGAGGAGCGTGACGGCTATCTATGGGTGACGTATCAGACGACGGTGATGGGCTATATCGATGATGTGGAATTTTTGCGCGCGCCGGACGTGATCCATGTTCGTTCGGCCTCGCGTTTGGGACGCAGCGATTTAGGCGCGAACCGGAAACGGGTGGAGTCGATCCGGCAGGCTGTGGCGGGTTCGGAGTGATTTTACTCGCCGGGTTAGTGTTCTGAATTTTCATATTGTCGGACACGCTTGATCCCAAGCGAATGGATGACCCCGAACCAACGTCTGCTGCCATCTCGGTTGTCCTCAACCGCACCGGCTCGGGAGGCCCCTCGCCCTCCAAGGTTTTTGATTTTGAAGTCCGGCACGTCTTGAGAAGACATGATCCCTCCACGTCCGAACAGGAGTTATAGGAACGAGGTGCCGCGTGGCAGCGGATCAATCCCGAACGCGCTCGCGACCGATTGCGCGATGTCGTAGAAGCCATCGCGGACGCCCAGATTACTGGGGCTGTGGTTCGGTCCGGTGACCAGTAGCGGCACGTATTCGCGGGTGTGGTCTGTGCCTTTGTAAGTGGGGTCGTTACCGTGGTCGGCGGTGATGATCAATACATCGTCGTCGCGCAGCAGCGGCAGATGTTCTTCCAGCCAGGCGTCGGTTTGTTCGAGGCATTGCGCGTATCCCTGCGGGTCGCGGCGGTGGCCGTAGAGCATGTCGAAGTCGATGAAGTTGGCGAACACAAAGCCGGCATCAAGTTCACGCATGAGGCTCGCGGTCGCAGCTTGGGAGTCGAGGTTGTTGCCGGTGTGGAAGCCCTTGGTGATGCCACGGTGGGCGAAAATATCTTCGATTTTTCCGACCGAGTAGACCGGATGTCCGGCGTCGTTCAAGCGTTCGAGCAGGGTGGGTTCGTCGGTCTCGAAGGCGTAGTCGATGCGGTCTTTGGTGCGGACGAGCTCGTTTGCCGGGCCGGTGAACGGGCGGGCGATCACGCGACCGACGCGATAGGGGTTGCAGAGTTCGCGGGCGATCTCGCAGGCGGCGTAGAGTTCGTCGAGCGGGATAATGTCGGTGTGCGCGGCGATCTGGAACACCGAGTCGGCACTGGTGTAGACGATGAATTTCCCCTCGGCCATCGATTGGGGGCCGAGTTCTTTGACGATGGCGGTCCCCGAACCGTGCCGGTTGCCGAGGATGCCGCGTCCGGTGCGTTCGATGAACGGGGCGGTAATTTCCGTGGGAAAGGAGGGCTCAGTTTTGGGGAACAGATGAAAGCCAGGATTGAGGTCGAGCCCAGCGATTTCCCAGTGGCCGGTGATGGTGTCTTTGCCTTGCGAGCGTTCGCGCATGGCACCGAACGAACCGGTGGGCTTGGCCACGGGAGCGACCCCGCGAATCTCGTCGGCGGCAGGGTCGGTCAGCAGGGGCGGGATGTTGCCAAGGCCGAGGGACTCTAAGACGGGTAGGGCGAGACCACCCGCATGTTCGGCGGTGTGTTGCAGTGTCGCCGAAGCAAGATCATCGTACGCGGCGGCATCGGGCGCTTCGCCGATGCCGACCGAGTCGAGAACGATGAGGAAAAGGCGCATGGCCTATTTTTTGGCAGTCGAGATGGTCGCGCTGTTGATCAGGAGGAGTTCTTTGGTGGCGCCACGCGGGCTGCCGGCTGCTTCCAGAACTTCGAGTACGTCGAGGCCTTCGACGGTTTCACCGAAGATGGTGTGTTTGCCGTCGAGCCACGGAGTGGCTTTAAAGGTCAGGAAGAACTGCGAGCCATCGGTGCCTTCACCGGCATTTGCCATGGATAGCAGGCCCCCTTTGGTGTGCTTGACGTTGGGGTCGTACTCGCCGCCAAAGCGATAGCCAGGGCTGCCGTTGCCGCGTCCAAGCGGGCAGCCGCCTTGGGCCATGAAGCCGGGGATCACCCGGTGAAACTTCAGTCCGTCGAAGAAGCCGAGTTGGGTCAGATAGACGAAGTTGGCGACGTGGTTGGGGGCGACTTGCGGCATGAATTTCACGCGGATCTTGCCCTTGTTGGTGTCGAGGTTCCAAAACAGGTCGGTGTCGGCTGGAAAGGTCATCTCCGGGAATTTCGCCAAGCGAGTGCGCCAGTTGGCCGCCGATTTGTCCACCGGACGGGTGGCGATGAAGGCGTTTGCTTGGGCGATCGGGGAGGATGCCGGAATGGTGATCGCTCCCGTCGTGCCCGCAGGCGCTGGGGCTGACGTCGGTGCCGGGGTAATTGGGGTGGGGACGGCGGGGACGGTGGGGACAGCAGCGGGCGTCGCGGGCGCGGCTTTTTCTGTGGCACCGGGGATCATAGACTTGGCGTCGGCTAAGTTCAACGAAGTGGCGAAGCGCGTGTTATAGGTGTCCACCAAGCGGGAGGCGAGGGCGGGGTTGGTTGGGTCGGACTCGAACACGAGATTCTCGCCCTTGGGGCCGGCCGCAAGAAAGGTGCGAACGTTCGGCAGGGTGCTGGTGCGGACGAATTGGCTGAAACTCCCTTGCTGCCCAAGAATGAACCGGTTGGGTCCTTCGTTGATCATCGAGAAATAGCCCTCTTTCACTGCGGGCGTTGCGACCGGTTCCGGCGTATCGACCACGGTTGGGGGCGGGGTCGCCGGTGTCACGGCTGGTGTCACGATGGCGGGCGGAGTTGGAACGGCTGGCGTGGGGACAGGTGCTGGCGTCGGAACCGGTGCTGGAGTGGGAACGGGTGCCGGAGTCGGGACAGGTGCTGGTGTCGGAACCGGTGCCGGAGTGGGAACGGGTGCCGGAGTCGGGACAGGTGCTGGTGTCGGAACCGGTGCCGGAGTGGGAACGGGTGCCGGAGTCGGGACAGGTGCAGGCGTCGGGACAGGTGCTGGAGTGGGAACGGGTGCAGGCGTCGGGACAGGTGCCGGAGTGGGAACGGATGCAGGGGTAGGAACCGGTGCCGGAGTGGGAACCGGTGCAGGCGTCGGGACGGGTGCCGGAGTGGGAACGGGTGCCGGAGTGGGAACGGGTGCCGGAGTGGGAACGGGTGCCGGAGTGGGGACAGGTGCAGGCGTCGGAACGGGGGCTGGTGCCGGAGTGGGAACCGGTGCCGGCGTCGGAACAGGCGCTGGCGTTGGCACCGGTGCTGGCGTTGGCACCGGTGCTGGCGTTGGCACAGGTGCCGGAGTCGGCACAGCGGCCGGGGTCGGAACGACGGCGGGTGGCGTGACAGGCTTCGGGGTCGTCACAACCGGCGGCACCGGAGTAACCGGCGTAACCGGGGTGGCGGGGGTGGAGGGGGTTGCTGGTGTGCTTACGATCCCCTGCGTGGCAGCTGGTTTGACCGGAGTAACCGGGGTTGGCGGAGTCGCTGGGGTGACTGGGGTGACTGGGGTGGCTGGGGTGGCTGGGGTGGCTGGCGTGGACGCGGTCGAAGTGGTGTCGTCGGACGGTTCTTTGGTCGTGCTCGTGGTCGTTTCCGTTTCGGACGCGTCGTCTTTGTTTTCGTCCTCTTCCTTCTCGTCGGAACTCATGAACTCGCTGACGCCATTTCTTTCCTGCACGGAACTCAGCCAGTCTGGACCAATCGGGAAAACGAAGTCGCGGGTGAGTTGGTTGCTGATCGTTTGCCGTTCGGAGGCGAGATTGCTCTCACTCGGCGCAGTGCGCGAGATGAGCCTGGCTACCATGCCCATCGCTTTGTCGCCCTCTTTGTAGGCGAGCGGTTCGAGGAACTCCCCTTCGTTGTAGCCGGTCACTGCTTGGGCGAGTCCGTTGAAGTTGTCGATTCCGGGAACTGGGCCTTTGGCGGGCGCGAAGGCCTGCGGGGCTTTGTATTGGTAGCCCAAGGTGGTCGCGGCATTGCTGAACGATCCGCTCGTGGCGACACCGGCAACGATTTTATCTTTGATCGATTCCATCTGCTGTTTGAACACCTCGACCGCCTGCATTTTGCGGGCACCGGCAATGGCGGCGTCCCGGCCTTGTTCGAGTGTTTTGATGTAGGGCGCTTGTTTGCCGTCGTAAAAGGCGATGTACACTTTGTTGCTGCCAAGGATCGGGTCGGTGACTTTCTCCCATCGGTTTGACGACAATTTGAAGCTTTTCTGAATGAAGCCACGCATCGCGCTGGCGTCGACCGCGTCTAGGCGGTTGGTGCCGGTGAAATACTCGGTCTGGAAAGAGGTGGCATTGGTAAAGGTGGCGACCACGTCGTCAAACTTTGCATCCGGATTGCGGCCGCCGAGTGCAGCGGACAATTTGTTGGCTTCTTCGCGAGCCTTTTTCGGCGCGTCGCCGGCCATGGCGAGATTGGTGCGGATCAGGGCTTGTACCTCGTCGTAGGGGCTGAGTTCGATCGAGGTGATGGTGGGCAGGTTGTTGGTGTCCAGCGCGTAAGCCGGGTTCGGGATTTGCACTTCACGCATGAAGTTGGTGAAGTTGAGGTCGTATTCCTCCTGCACTTCGTTAGTGGTGATCGCGTCGACATCGATGTAACTGGTAACGTCGAACACGACCCCTTTCACTTTCACTTGCTCGCGTTGGTAGAACTCGGTGGGGCCAAGCGGGAAGCCGTACTGCGCGTTGACCAACAGGTTGTTGTCCTCGTCGACTTCGGGTTGGTTGTCGTCGTAGTAGGCTTGGATTTGTTCCGGGGTAACCTTCACCGTGGCGGCGTCGACGGTGTTGCTGAAGGTGACATATTCCACTTTGTAATTGTCGTTGGCACCTTGGTATTGGCGGCGGAGATCGTACTCTGGAACGACGACCGAGTCGACAAAGCGCCCTTCAAGATCACGGATGGTCACTTCATCGCGGTAGACGGCTCTTACTTCGTCTTGGTTCATGTTGTACTCGCGTCCCCAGTTCGCGAGGACATTGTCGCGAATCTGGTCGGTGTACTGAACGCCCTCGCGCTGGGCGATACTGGAGATGTGCTGACGGATTTGGGTGTCGACCTCATCCTCGGTGACATTGATGCCCATGCTCTTGGCTTCGCTCAAAAAGGCGATGCGCTGCCACGCGGATTCCTCAAGCACTTTGTCATCATTGACGACGCGTCCGTTGATGTACTTGTTGGCGAAGCGAACCCGCGACTCGGTTTCTGCCAGATCGTCTTGGCTCACGGTTTGACCGGCGACCTTGGCGAGGGTTTTACCTCCGTCGGAGCCGCCTGTGAGCACTTCAGCGGGGTCGACGCCCGGAATGAAGAGCACCATGGCGACGCACATTAAGAGGGAGAAGAAGATCCAGAAAATTTTCGAAGCGATGATTTTGTTGAACTTCGATATCATCATGGTCATGGGGCGGATCCTTGGTTAAATGGACTAAAATGTAGAGAAAATAGGGGCTGAAAGCGGGGTGTAACGTGGGTGTAACGTGGGTGTAACGTGGGTGAAACGTGCTGTTTTATAGGGTAAAAGCCTGCGCACTAAACACCAAAGGTCCCACAGGTCAAGTGCCTGAGGGCGAGAAGGTTGAAGTATGAAAGGGGGCAGATGACGGAGCGCTAGATGGAACTCAGGGAGCCGCCGTTAAGTTCTGCGTCTGCTTGGCAGCCAAGAACCTCGTGCGTCCGGAATGAATTCCGTCACGACGAAATCGGACTGAAGTCCAAGTTACAGCAGCCAGAACGCGGTCACCAAGGCGAGCACGATACGGTACCAACCGAACACGGCCAGGCCGTTGCGATTGAGGTAGCCGACCATCCATTTCACCGCGAACACGGCCGAAACAAGCGCGACCAGCATGCCGAGCAGGAGGGTGGCGAGACCGTAATGTTCAATCATCGTCTTGCCGTGCTTCAGGCCGTCGTAGCAGGTCGCCGCGCCTAGGGTGAGGGCGCCGAGCAAAAAGCTGAACTCCACCGAGGTCTTCAGCGGTACCTTGAGCACGCAGCCACCTAATATAGTGGCGAGGCTACGGCTGGTGCCCGGCCAGACGGCGAGGCATTGGAACAAGCCGATGCCCAAGGCCTGTCCCCACGTCACGTGTTCCAGGCCTTCCAGCCGCTTCTCGCCCGCGCGGCGCCGGCGTTTCTCCCACAGCAGAATGGCGATGCCGCCGATGTACCAAGCGAAGATGATGTACTTTAGTCCGAACAGCACCTCTTTGATGAAATCTTGAAAGGTGAGCGCGATGACCGCGGCGGGCAGGAACGCGAGGAAGAGTTTGCCGAGCAGCTCGAGTCCGCCGCGGTCGCGTCCGATCAGGCCGAAGGCCATCCGTTTGACGTAGGGAAAATAGATGCCGAGCACCGCGAGGATCGCGCCGAGTTGAATGCAGATCGCGTACGCGTCGGCGGCGGTTTTATTTTCGGCACCGATCCCGAGCAGTTCTTGGACGAGCAACAGGTGTCCGGTCGAACTCACCGGCAGGTATTCGGTGAGCCCCTCGACGATGCCGAGGATGATGGCTTCCCACCAGGCCATTTACATCCACCAGGCCATTAAAAGTGCTTCAGCTTGGGGAGGTCTTGCAGGTCGAGCAGGCCGGCGAGGCTGCCGTCCGGTTCGACCACGATGAGATCATCGATGGACTCGGTGCGAAACAGATCCCAGGCGTCGGCCACGGTGGCGTCACTGCGGATCGACACCGGGTTCGGGGTCATGGCGGCGGACACGGGATCGTTTAAGGGGTCGCTTGCATCCGCGCTGTCCGGAGATTCGGTGGCGTGGGTTGCCAGGTGGCGGCGAACATCGCCGTCGGTGAGAATGCCGATCACCGCTTCGCTTGGATCGGTGGCGACGACCGCGCCACCGCGGGCGGTGGTCATGGCTACGAGCGCTTCGCGCAACGGGGCAGAGGCGGGGATGGCCGCAAGGCGTTCGCCAAGGCGCATGATCTCGCGCACCGGACGCAGGGAATGGCCGATGGCGCCGGCGGGGTGTAAGGCGGCGAAATCATCTTGCGTGAACCCGCGGCGTTCGGAGACGAGGATGGCGAGCAGGTCGCCCAAGGCGAGCGTGACCAGCGAACTGGTGGTGGGGGCGAGGTTGAAGCGGCAGGCTTCGCGTTGCACCGGGACATGGAGGCAAATGTCGGCGTTGCGTCCGAGCCAGTTGTCGCTGCAACGGGTCAGGGCGACCACGGTGAGGCCGCGTTCTTTCAGCAAGCTGGTGAGTTCGCGGATTTCTTCGGACTCGCCCGAGAACGAAATGACAATGGCGAGGTCGCCGGCTTGGGCGAGTCCGAGGTCGCCGTGACGCGCCTCGGCCGCGTGCAGGGGAATGGCCGGGGTGCCGGTGCTGGTGAAGGTCGCGGCGATTTTGCGGCCGATGTGCCAAGATTTTCCAACGCCGCAGACCAGAATTTTCGCGGCGCTCGCGGCTTGTTCGACCGCTTCTGCCAAGGAGTCTCCGAGAGAGTCCGACAAGCCCTGCAACCCCTCGCGTTGAATGGCGAGGTAGTCGCGCGCTCGTGTTTCCAGTTGCTGGTGGGTCATGGCGGATGGCTATGCGGTTTTGTGGGCGAAGGCAAATGCGGAATGCGGCGTTCGAATCTCTTCCTTTGCAGCCCTTGCTGCGACTGGATGTCGGCGCTGGATTCTGTAAGCCGTTGGCCGTTCATGAACTTCACCTTCGATCCAGTTCGGACATGCGATGTTCACGAGATGACTCGCTGGACCTATAAACCCTCCCTACGATGTCTACCATCTGAGTCATCCCCCCCTGATGAGCGGCGGTCGCCTACTGGCTCGACCCGACCAATGGCGTCCACGCAATCTTTGCTGCGGTCGGCGGCATGGTCGGCTACATGGTCGGCTACTGTGCACCTTTGGCGTCGACGGACAAATGTCGGGCGGGAACTATAGCGCAGACGCATTGGACCTCGGCTTGGCACGTCGGCCCGACCAAACCGGACGCGGGCTCGGGGCTGTGTTCGCGGAGTGCGTCATCGATGTTGCGCAAAGAACCTATGCACTACCTTTATTGCGTGTGACCATCGCCACCTTTAATGAACGGGCGCAACGCGTGCGGCTACCTTCCCGAGAAAAGTGCCCCCCATATGGAAAAGGAAAGTCCGACAATCTCCTAGGTTTGAAATTTGAGATTCGAGATTTGAAATCTCTGCCGGTGGCAACTAGAAATCTAACGCAATGAAATGGATCGCCCACCGCGGCCTCTCGGCCCTTTTTCCTGAAAACACGATGCCTGCGTTCGAAGCGGCCCGTGAGCATGACTGCGATGGCATCGAGACGGACGTTCAACTGAGCAGCGACGGGATCGCCGTGCTTACGCACGACCGATTGGAGGGACCGGCCGCCGACGAGCACGTTCGGCTCGCTGCCTTTCTGACCGCGTTTCCCGACCTCGAGCTTTTGGTGGAAGCCAAGGTGTTTGACGACACCGACCACGAACCACTGCTCGACACCATCCTGCCGCTACTTCGCACGCACCTCGACCACGTTTTTCTCCTCTGCTTCGATGTTGCGCTGCTGCGCGCCGCGCACCGCCGTTGTCCGGAGCTTCGCTGCGTGCTGAATCGTTCGAACCTAGAGCTTCCAGATGCTGATCTTGCGTTTTTACATGCCTATTCGGTCAATATTGACGTTCTAAATGAAGGCTTTGAACGGGGAAATAAGGTCTTGATGGCGTGGACCTGCAACACTAGAGAACAGATTGAAAAGGCAGGTCTCCTGAAAATCGACGTGCTCATGAGTGACAAACCGCCGAAGTCATGTATTGAAATCCAAAACAAAACACGCTAAAGAGGCACCTACTGGAATCGAAAAAAATATGAAATCTACTATTATCCCCTTTGTGATTTTGTCGTGCGCCGCCATTTCTTTGGCGCAAACGGCGAGTGAGTGGACCCCCATTGGCGGGTCGAGTTCTTCTACCTACACCAGCGGCACTATGTCATCTGGGTCATCTGGGTCCTCTGGGTCCTCCGGCAGCACTGGCGGCTGGACTTCAATCGGCGGATCCTCCGGCAGCACCGGTGGAACAACCTACTCCTCCGGAACAACCTCCGGAACCACTGGCGGTTGGACTTCGATCGGCGGTAGTTCGGGCACGTACAACTCCGGCGCTGTCACCACCAACTATTACTCCTCCGGCAACACATCCTCTTCCGGCATGACCCAGAAGTACGCCGCTGGCCACACCCACCCTGACGGTGTTGCAGTCGCAACCGATCACTGGCATGGATCTGCTGGATACGGACACGGCCATGGTGGTGGATACGCTACCGGTAACTATGGCGGCAACTATGGCGGCAACTATGGCGGCAACTATGGCGGCAACTACGGCTGGTCCAAGTTGGTCGAATGGCAACTCCCCTACGAACGCGGTCTCCGCTGGGACGACGGACGCGCTTGGCGCGCCGGCGGTCAGTACACGCCCGGTCACCCGCGCAAGGACCTGCCGATGGCGGAACTTTACCCTTGGGAGAAAATCACCCAAGTCGCAGCCTACACTCCTCCGCCGATGGCGGCACCGCCGGCCCCGATGGTCGAACAGCCGATGTGCCGTGGCCGTGGCAACTGGCGCTAGTTCAGACACCGTCTGACAAACTAAAAGGCCCGCTTCAAGCGGGCCTTTTTATTGTTCTTTTCCGCCTTGGCTTTTGACTTCCCACCCATCCTCTGGAACACCCCCCTTCATCATGGACGACCTCCTACAATCATTGGTGGCTAACGCGCGTCTCGACAACGCAACCTTGGCCAAAACCCACGGCATTGCAGAGGCCGAGGTGGCCGAACGCATCGCCGACTACGAGCAAAGCGGCATCATCAAAGGCTACCAAGCGATCCTCAACGAGGACCAGCTCGATGGCGGACGCGTGACAGCGGTCATCGAAGTCAGCATGACCCCCGAACGCGGCGGCGGCTTCGACCGCACCGCAGCGCGCATCGCGAAATTTCCCCAAGTGAGTTCGATGTATCTGATGTCGGGCGACTTCGACCTGATGATGTTCGTGCAAGGCGACACCCTCCAAGAGGTCGCCCAATTCGTCAGTGAGAAACTCTCTACCATCCCCGGTGTCACCGGCACCGCCACCCATTTTATGCTAAAAACTTACAAGCACCGCGGCGTGCTGATGCACTCGGAGGAAGCACATGAGCGGCTCAAGGTCTCGCCCTAAGGAATCGACTGTGGACACCCCGGACACCCCGGACACCCCAGACACCCTAGACACCCCGGACACCCCGGACACCCCGGACACCCCGGACACCCCGTCTAAAAGCATGATCGACAAACTCGCCGATCCGGTGCGCGACATGCCGCGTTCGGGCATCCGCGATTTTTTCGACATCGTCAGCCAGATGAAAGAGGTGATCAGCCTCTCCATCGGCGAACCTGATTTCGTCACGCCCTGGCACATCCGCGAACACACCATCTTCGCGCTCGAACAAGGACGCACCGGCTACACCGGCAACCGCGGCCTGCCGCAGCTGCTCAAAGCGCTGTCCGGCTACGTCGAGAAAACATTCGATCTCTCCTACAACCCAGACACCGAAATTCTCACGACCGTTGGGGTCAGTGAAGCCCTTGACGTGGCCCTGCGTGCACTGATCAATCCCGGCGACGAAATCATCTACCACGAACCCTGTTACGTCAGCTACGCGCCGATCATCAACATGGCCCACGGTAAAGCCGTCTGCATCGAAACGCTGGAAAAAGACAACTTCTGCATCACCCCCGAGCAGCTCAGCACCGCCATCACGCCGAAGACCAAGGCGGTTGTTATCAACTTCCCGAACAACCCCACCGGCGGCAGCATGGACGCCGACACCGCGCGCGCGCTCGCCGAGATCGTCGTCGCCAACGACTTGATCGTCATCACCGACGAGGTCTACGCCGAACTCACCTACGAGGGCACACACACCAGCATCGCGACCATGCCCGGCATGCGCGAACGCACCATTTTCCTCCATGGCTTTTCCAAAGCTTGGGCGATGACCGGGTTCCGGATTGGCTATGCCTGCGCCCCGCCCGAACTGTGCGAAGCGATGATGAAGATCCATCAATACACCATGCTCTGCGCGCCGATTCTCAGCCAAGAGGCCGCCATCGAGGCGCTCAAACAGCCGGAAGTGGACATCGCCGAGATGCGCGCGTCGTACTTGCGCCGCCGCAATTTCATTACCAATGCCTTCGCGGACATGGGTGTTCCTTGCATGATGCCGCAAGGTGCGTTCTACGCCTTTCCCAATATCTCCCAGTTCGGCATGAGCTCCAAAGATTTCGCGTTGCGTTTTCTCGACGAGCAAGAGGTCGCGCTCGTTCCGGGAACCGCCTTCGGCGCTTGCGGTGAAGGATTCGTTCGCTGCTCCTACGCCACCGCGATGGACGACATTCAGATCGCGATGGAACGCATGGCCATTTTCTGTGACAGCTTGAAAACCAAGGAATAACGCAAATTTGGCACGGTCTTCCAAGCTGTTGATAACCTGTTTTCTCCCTCCGGACAGCCTAGTGAAAAGTCCCACTAGCGACGCCCAAAGTTCGTCAATGGTTTGAGGTTCGTGCCTGTTGATAAGTCATCATAAGCCGATGGGGTCGGCTCTATATCTTTTGTAAGTCACTGTAAATGTGGTAGTTGCGCCGGAATATTTTCACTGTTCTTTATTCACATCCCGAGAAAAAGCGAATTGGAAAAACCAATACACAAACATTCGGATTAAACACAAAGCTATGCACAGGTAGCCTGTGGATAATTTTTCGTACCTGCGCCCAAAAACGTCATGCCCCACCGCACTCCATTGCTCGATTTGCTTGACGATTATCTCGATCGCCACGTTGGCGAGGCCGGAGTCGTTACCCGCTTCCGCAGCTTTGTCACGTCCGAACCCGACTGTTTTGAACGCAGCCTGCTGATCGGCCATGTCACTGGTTCGGCGTGGATTATCGACCCGACCGGCAGCCAAACGCTGCTCACCCACCACGCCAAACTCGAACGCTGGTTGCAGTTGGGCGGCCATGCCGACGGCGACCCCGACGTGGCCGCGGTGGCGTTGCGCGAAGCGCGTGAGGAGTCGGGCATGGCCGAGTTCCGTCTGGTCGAACCCGGCATCTTCGACCTCGATATCCACGCCATTCCCGAACGCAAAGGCATCCCCGAACACCTGCACTACGACGTCCGCTTTCTGCTCGAGGCGAGCCAGACCGCGTTCGTGGTGAGTGACGAGTCCCTCGATCTCGCCTGGGTGCCGCTGGCCGAGTTGGATACGTATTCCAAAGAAGAGTCGATGCTCCGGATGCGCGAAAAGTCGTTTGAGCGCGGCTAGCAGGCCGATGAGGGATGCCCCGAATCAAAGTCTGCTGCCATCTCGGTCGTCCTCAATCGCACTGGCTCGGGAGGCCCCTCGCCCTCCAGATTTTTTCGGTGTTGAACGATCCAGACACTAGCGGTGGCTACGTACGTAGTTGACCCTTCGCTGTTTTGCGGGTCAAATCTCTCCCATGAGCATCGACGCCATTAAAGCCGCCATCCGCGATGTCCCGAACTTCCCCAAGCCGGGCATCTTGTTCAAGGACATCACGCCTGCCCTTCAGGATCCGGGGGTGTTCCGCATGATCACCGCCCTGTTCGCCGAACGCTACGCCGACCGCGGCATCGAACGCGTGGTCGGCATCGACGCACGCGGCTTCATTCTCGGCGCGGCGCTGGCCGACCGACTCGGCATGGGTTTCGTGCCGATTCGCAAGAAGGGCAAGCTGCCCGCGGACGCAATCGAAACTTCCTACGAACTCGAGTACGGCGAGGCGACCATCGAGATGCACCGCGACGGCGTCGCGCCCGGCCAGAAAGTTGTGTTGGTCGACGACCTGCTTGCCACCGGCGGCACCGCAGCGGCCGCGCTCCACTTGCTCGACGAACTCAACGCCGACGTGGTCGAAGTGGCGTTCCTGATCGAGCTCTCCTTTCTCGAAGGGCGTTCGAAGTTGGGCGACCACGAGATTTACGCGCCGATTATTTATTGAGCCCGTCCGTGCCGTAGACCGGCAGCTTGGTTTCTATTGGCTCATCTGTGCCCGATGCGGGTGAACCCGATATTGCCATGGCCACCCCGAAGCGCGTATACCGAATGTGTGAGATGTGCCTGCGCCATTCTGATCCTGTTGCTTCCGGTCTTGTCCGGTTGTGGTAATAAGGCGGCAAAACCCGCGGTGGAGAACGGTGGCGCCGAAGCCGTCGCAGACGACAAGGCCTTGCAAGCGGCCGCCGCGCTCGAACAAGAACACTTCGCACTCGAGCTGCTCGCCCGCCGCGCCGAGGACGAATTCATCGTGCCGTTTTGGGATCGGTTGCGCGCTTCGAAAAACCCCTTGTTGGTCCTCGCCGAACTGCCGGTCCCAGCGATTGCGCTTGGCGCGTTCGACAAGGAGCAATTCCATCCGCTCAAGATCGTCCGCCGAAACTTCAAGCCCGGTCCCCCGCTCACCCGCGCCGAGTGGTCGCGACGGATGCAAGCCCTCGATTCTCAGGGCGTGATTTTCGACCACAGCGACTGGCATCAAGAATCCTTCATCGAATACGCCCCCGGCGCCTACCGCTCGCGCGTGCGTTTCAACATCCACGCCTTCGTTCCCAAGCAGGACATGCGCGCGCGGATCAAAGGCTTGCTCGACATCGATTGGTCGTTCCCCGACGCCAATGATCCCGCCACCGCAGGCGAACTCGTCAAACCCGTTCGGATCGCCCTGCACGAAGCCTCCGTCGAACAACGCAAAGGCGCGCCCGCGTTCGAACTCGAACTCAACGTGCCCGGCAACCCAGGGAAAAGCGGCAAGCGCACCGGCACCGGGCCGCTGCTCGTTTGGGATCTCACCGGCGATGGCCTGCCCGAAATTCTCGTCGGCGGTGCCAATAAGGTGCTGGTGAACAAAGGTGGCTGGTCGTTCGAACCGCCCCGTCCCGCAGTGGAAAAATTGCCGGCGGGGTCGCCGATCAATGCCGGGGTGATCGGCGACTTTACCGGCGACGGTCACGACGACCTGCTGTTCGTTTCCAAGCAACGCATGCTCATCGCCGATGGCGATAGCGCCGGCCGCTTTCGCTCCGAACCGCGCGAAGTCCCAATGGATGTCCCCATTCGCTATCCCACCGTGCTTACCGCCGGCGACATCGACCGCGATGGCGACCTCGACGCCTTCTTCGGTCAATGGCGCGAGATCAGCGACAAGATGCCGGACCCGTTCTGGAACGCCAACGATGGCCACGGTAACGCGATGCTGGTCAACCTTGGCGACGGCAGTTTTATCGATGCCACCGAAGCCGTCGGACTCGCCGACAAGCGCTACCGCCGAACCTATAGCGCCTCGCTCTACGACACCGAGGGCGATGGCGACAACGACCTGATCGTGGTCAGCGATTTCTACGGCGTCGATCTCTACCGCAACAACCTCGGCACCTTCAGCGACATCACGGCGGAGAAAGTCGACAAGCCACAGCTGTTCGGCATGTCGCACACCTTCGCCGACTTCGATCTGAACGGTGTGCTCGACGCCTACGTGCTCGGCATGGGTTCGAGCACGGCCCGCCGCCTCGAACGCATGGGCGCAGGACCGACCGAACTCGCCGAACATAATGCCAAGCGCATGGAACTCGGCTACGGCAACCGCATGTACCTGTGGAAGCCGCAGGGCTACCGGCAGCCCGACTTTTTTGCGGACGTGGCTCGCACCGGCTGGTCCTGGGGCAGTGCCGCGTTCGATTTTGAGAACGACGGCGACGCCGACATCTACGTTGCCAACGGCAACATCAGCGGCCGCAGCGTGCGCGACTACTGCTCGCACTTTTGGTGCAAAGACATCTACGCCGCCGAGTTGATGGGCGGGGCCGCGTTCACCGATCAGTTGTTTACCACCCGCGCCGGACTCGACGAGATGTCTTGGGACGGCTTCCAGCCCAACCAGTTTCTGATCAACCAGGCCGGCAAGAGCTTCTCCGAACTCGGCTTTATGCTCGATGTCGGCTTCACGTTCGACGCGCGCAAGGTCGTCGCCGCCGACATCGATCGCGATGGCCGTGTCGACCTGATCCTCTCCCGCGCCGGCGGCACCAACGGCATGAAACACGATGGCGCGCTTACGGCCACGCCGCCGGCGGTCATCGGATTGCGCAACGTGTGGAAATCCGACCACCACTGGATCGGTTTCGATAGCCCGCTGCCCGGCACGATGATCCGCATCACCGTCGACGGCGCGAGCGTGATTGACCAAGTCGTCACCGGCGATTCATTCTACAGCCAGCATCCCGGCACGCTCCATTTTGGACTCGGCAAACTCGACCGCGTCGACGAGGTGGTGGTGCAGTGGCCGAACGGGCAGTCGCTCGTCATCGAAGGGCCGTCCGTGGATACGTATCACAGCATTCCGCAGCCCTGAGTCGTCGCTTTCCCGCCCGCAGCTCCTCCTCTACTGGTCACCCGGGGTAGAACCTCCGCCAGAACACAAAAACCCCCGGCGTCCGAAGTCGCCGGGGGCAGTTGCCTTTTTTGGTTCTAAGCGAGACTTAGAAGCGAAATGGAATCGCGTTGCCCGCAGTGACTTGCGTGCCACGCGCTACGCCGTCATCCCATACGATGTTCGCGGAGCCGTTGGGGTTGAGAATCTCGAAGTGGAGATGGTCGCCGGTGGTGCAGCCGCTGTGTTGCGGCAGGGTTTGCATCACCCGGGTGAGGAACTGTCCGGCCCGGACTCGGTCCCCCACGCTGAGCGCGGAATTATCCACGTGGAGGTAGCGGGTCGAGTAGCCGTTATCGTGTTGGATTTTGATGATGCCACCGCAGGAGCGGTCATTGAAATCCTGAGTGATGACCCCGGCGGCGCCGGCATAGACAGCGGTGCCGTTCGGGGAGCCGAAATCGCGCCCTTTGTGCAGTCGGCGGTCGCCACCGATCGGGTGGATGCGATAGCCGGCAGGTGAGCCGGCGGCGGCGCTGATCGGCCAGACGATCTGGCTTGGTGCGGGCGCCGGCGGGGCGGTGAACACTTGCAAGTTGATCGTGTCCGAACGCACATTGGACCGGCGAAAGTTGGTGTCCCGTAACTGGAAGTACACCCGCTTAGTGCCGTTGCCCGCCGAGAGCGTGAAGTTCGGCCGACCGGTATACGTCGTCCAGGACGCGCCGGCGAAGCTGGAACTCTCGCTCATGCGGTAGTCTCGCACGGCCGCACCATTCCCCTGATAGAAATGGCGGGTGGTGATGAACCGTGCGGAGGTCGTGCTCGGCGAACCAACACCTAGGCTGAAGAAGCTGATGTTGATCGGACTCGCGACCGGCGCGGGTGGCGTTGGCGGTGTGTTTTCCTGACGAACGTAGGTGCCGTACACCCACCGTTTATTGCCACCGTGGTAGATCTCCAGCCAACTGCCCGAGGTCGAACCTGTGAGTGCGAAGCGTTGGCCATTGCGGACCACATCGACGGCATTGTAATTGCTGCCGGGACCGCTGCGCACATTGAGGCCGCTGGCGGTGATCGTTCCGATCGGGGTCGTCGTCGTGGAGGAGTAATTGCTGCCGCCGTAGACGTAACCGAGACGGTTGTCGAAACGGATCATGTTCCAACTGCCGCTACGGCCTTCGTAGGAATATTTCTGGCTGTTCCAGACTTGGCCGAGAATGGCGTTCGCGGTGGATGGGCCGGAGCGGACGTTGAGGCCGCTGATGTTGATCTGAACCGCAGTACCGGCAATCGCGGACCCGGAACAGAGTCCGAGCAGCATGCCGAGGCCGAGTAGGTTCGAGAGGATGATTGATTTCATAGGTGCCTGTTCTTTTGGGGGGTGGACGGAGCCCGGCCTTAGTTAACCGAGTTGTCGAAGACCGACTGGAAGTTGTTGGCATAGCCTTGGATTAGGCTGGCCTTGTCGGTGCCGTTGACCACCCGGCGGGCGTTCCAGTAGTCGGTTTGGCTACTGTTGATGTAGCGTCCGACGCCGACGCCGGTGAAGCTGCCGTTGAACATGCCGTAGGACATGACGGTGTAGGCGATGTTGGGTTCGAGGGCGCGTTCGGGACTGGCGACAAGGTCGACCCCGACCACGTCCGACATCCGTTCGTAGTTGTAGCGGTGGGTGAGTTGCACGTAGCCGCGGCCTTTGTAGGTGCAGCCGCCGTCGTAGCGTGGGCAGTTGCGGTTCCCGAACTCGGTGATTGGCTGGTAGGTGTTGGCGACCTCATGCCGAGTGGTGGCCATGACGTAGGCGAGCTGGCGGCGCGCGACGGCGGCGTTGCTGTCCGGGCGGGTGTCGCGTTCGATGTTGTTGAGCAGGAAGTTGATGCCGTTGACTTGGCTCTGGCTGGGTCCGCCCCAGATGGCGCGGTAGTTGTTGAACCACTTGGTGCGGTTGATCGAACGCGCGAGGCCTGGCGGGGTGGGCGAGGGAATGCTCAGCACGATCGAGTCCGAACGCGTATTGCTGGGCCGAAGGCTGGTGTCGCGGAACTGAATGTACACCCGCTTGGTGCCATTGCCGGCGGACAAGGTGAAGCTCGGCCGGCTGGTGTAGCTGCGCCAAAAGGCGCCGCTGAAGTTGGCGTTCTCACTCATCCGGTAGTCGCGAATGGTGGCACCGTTGCTTTGGTAGAAGTGGCGGGTGGTGATGAAGCGCGAGCTGGTCGTCGTCGGCGATCCGGAACCGAGACTGAAGAAGCTGATGTTGATCGGACTGGCCACCGGCGCCGGCGGTGGCGGCGGTGGCGGCGGTGGCGGCGGTGCGACCGAACCCTCCTGGCGGACATAGGACCCGTACACCCAGCGCTTGTTGCCACCGTGGTAGATCTCCAGCCAACTGCCCGAGGTCGAACCCGTGAGCACGAAGCGTTGGCCGTTGCGCACTTGGCCGACCGCGCCGTAGTTGCTGCCCGGACCACTGCGCACATTGAGCGCGCTGGCGGTGATGGTGCCGAGGCGGGCGGTGGTGGTGGAGGAGTAGTTGCTGCCGCTGTAGACATAGCCGAGGCGGTTGTCGAAACGGATCATGTTCCAGCTACCGCTACGGCCTTCGTAGGAATACTTCTGGGCGTTCCAGACTTGGCCGAGAATGGTGTTCGCGGTGGAGGGGCCGGAGCGGACATTGAGTCCACTGACGTTGACTTGGACGGCAGTGCCGGCCTGGAGGGTGAAGCTCGCCGCCAGCCACAGTATGGCCCCGGCGAGAAAGGATGTTTTGTTCATTTTGTGTGTCTCTTTGTTTGTTTATTCATTTTTTATGGCCCCATTTCTTGGAGCCCGCCGTTGGTGGCGGATGAAAAGTTTTGCTGACGGCACCGTCCTTGTGCCGTTGTCTACCCGGGCTCGTTTAGCCTTCAGCCTTCGTGCGCTTCGCCGAGTCCGGCTCGCGGGGCCACGTCGGCTCCTGCCTCTTCGCCGGGAACCGGGCCGCCTTGGAGAATGTCCTCGATGGTTTCGCCGAAGCGTTCGACCGCGAGAAAATCCTGTTCGGCCAGTTCGAAGCGTTGCAGCGAGTCGAACGCCATCCGGCGCAGGAACCATTCCTCCTCGGTGTCCGCGAGGATGCCGAGCAAGGCACCGCGCATCGGTTCGGAGACTTGGGTCGATTCTTTTAGGGCCATCATGGCGCTCACGCGTTCCTCGTGAATCTCGCTATCGAGCGCGTCCACGACTGGCGCGACGGCGGTGCCGGACTTCGCCCAGCGCGCGGTGGCGAACAGGCTTTCAATGCGCACGCCGAGGTTCTCGTGGCGGGTGAGTTCGCCGAGGCGGGCGAGCAGGCGGTCGCTCTCGGCTTGCGGCAGGGCCATCGGACGCAGTGATTGCACCGACTTGCTGAGAATTTCGATGTCGATGTCCTCCTGTTCCATCAACTGCAGGATCGGTACGAAGGTGTTGCGGTTGGGGATGCCGAGTTCGGCGATCAGGTCGAGTCCGGCGATTACTTGTTCGCGTTCGCCGTTGGCGACCAGAGCCAGTCCGAGGCCTTCCACTGCGGGGTGGCGGATGGTGCCGAGCACCTGGCGGATGAACTGCGACTGCTGCGCATCGGGGTCCTCAAAATAGGCGGTGCACATCATCGTAAGCACGCGGTCGTCGGCCCCCGCCAAATCCGCGAGTTGTTGTTGAATCTGGTTAATGTCTTGGTCGCGTAGGCCGTCCACGTTGTCCGAAACCATCGCTTCGAGTGTGGCCAGAAGCATTTCGGCGCGCTTCACGGTTTGCTCCGCGGCGACCACTTCGGCGGCAAAATTGGCCGGCGCGGGTGGTGGCGCGACAGCCGGCGGCGGTAGATCAACGGGGTCCGGTTGCAGTCCGATGGCGGCGTACGTATGTGCTGCGGGAGCGGCGGTGACCGCCTCAGGAAGCGCCTTGGCATGTTGGTCTGGGCTGGGTTCGGGTGATTGGCTTTTCGTCGCAACCGCATTCAATAGCAGGATGGCGACAGCAGCAACGGCGATGATAATCAACAAGGAGCGTAGTTTGTTCATAGTTTTCAGATAAGCATTTCTCTCTTGGGCCTTGGCCTGTCTGCGTGGGAAACTTACGGCAAAGGCGGTGCCAAAACCGCGGGGGAGGGCTGCGCGAGCATGCGGTGAGGAAGCGGCGTCGTCTTTGGGACAATGGCAACACCTTGCCATAAGGTGGCAAACGCTCGCCATAAGGTGGCAACCCTTTGCCATGCTATGGCAAGGTTTTGCCATAACGGTACCGGATTCCAACGGGGCCGAAACGTGGGCTTTCATCGCCGCGAGGAAGCTTGTAGGGTCGGATCATGAAATACGTGCACATGACCGACGCGTTGTTTGACTATCTCCGAACCTGCCACAGCCGTTCGGGTGATCAGCTGCTTGAAGAATTGCGCGCGGAGACGGCGCAGCGTTTCGGCGGCGACGCGATGATGCAGATCAACGAGGTCCAAGGCAGCCTGCTGTCGATATTGGTGGCGGCAACTGGCACGCGCCGCGCCATCGAGGTGGGCACCTTTACTGGCGCGAGTTCGTTGGCGATCGCGCGTGCCCTGCCGGAGGACGGTGCGTTGCTTTGTCTCGACCTCAGCGAGGAATGGACCGCGGTGGCGCGTCGCTATTGGGAACGCGCGGGCGTCGCCGAACGTGTGCAACTCCAGCTCGGCGACGCGGTCGCCAGCTTGCGTGCGCTGCCGCGTGAACGCGCGTTCGGCTTTGCGTTCGTCGATGCCGAGAAAACCGATTACGGTGCGTACTTCGACGAACTGCTACCGCGCATGTGTCCGAACGGCTTGTTGGTGTTTGACAACGCGCTGCGCGGCGGCGCGGTGTTGGACCCGGCCAAAGATCCGGGCACGACCGCCATCGACGAACTCAATCGGCGCCTCGCCACCGATGAACGGGTGGAGACCGTCTTGGTTCCGGTGTCGGACGGGCTGTTGATCGCGCGGGTTCGGGCTTTCCAGTAGTTGGTTCCGAGTAGCCGATAGTTAGTTAGATCCTTGCTTCGTCGATTCGTGATTAAATGAGTCAAACGTTTCAAATGCCTTGAGTCGAATGGGAGAGAACGTGGCGCGAGCCGTGTTGGCGGTGACATCCGACGAGTGTGCTGCCCCAAAATTTTGTGATGAAAGTCAGGGTAAAGATGAGGCCAACGGCCTCATCTCGGCGGGCTAAAGCCCGCCGGGCAAACACAGGTTGAAACCTATGCCACACGGAACGCGCGCCGACGAATAATGTAGTGAGGGCTTTAGCCCGCAGGCCCGGACAGCACACTAGGGTGCTGGTTTTTAAAATTCATGGGCCATGTCGCTGAGTCTCGGAGGGACGGAAGACAGTAGCCGGGGGTGGGAGCGTAGCGCAACCCCCGGAACAGCTTCGATGAGCTTCGAAATTTCAAATATCTTTGGTTAGATAGTTCGGGGATTGAACCATGCACGTTGCAAGACTGTTACACCTCTAAACCGGCAACTCTTGTCTGTATGGTTCCGCCAACTTAAGAGATTGATCAGCCTATGAATATACCAGAAAACACTGAATCACTGCGCATTGCCATTACCGGCGCCGGCGGCTTGATCGGACGCCGCTTGCGCGATGAATGGCCGAACGCGACCTTCTTTCCGCTGGTTCGGGACCGTTCGCGCGAGGGCATTTACTGGCAACCGAGCGAAGGCAGCGGCGGCGCGATCGACGCGGCCGCGCTGGAAGGCATGGACGTGGTCATCCATCTCGCTGGCGAACCGATCCTCGGTCGCTGGACGGCTGAGAAGCGCAAACGGATTCACGACAGCCGCGAACGCGGCACCACGCTGCTGTGCGAAACGCTGGCCTCGCTCGAACGCAAACCGAAGGTGCTCCTGTGCGCCTCGGCGATTGGCATCTACGATCCGCCGGCGGCGATCGATCAGGTGATCGATGAAAACTCCGAACTGGGTTCGAACTTCTTGGCCACCGTGTGCCGCGCTTGGGAGGCGTCGACCGCGCCGGCTGAGGCGGCGGGCATCCGCGTGTGCCACATGCGCATCGGCATCGTGTTGGCGCGAGAGGGTGGGGCGCTGAAGCAGATGTTGACGCCGTTCAAACTCGGACTCGGCGGGCGCGTCGGCAATGGCCGACAATACATGAGTTGGATTTCGATCGAGGACATCGCCGGCGCGGCGCGTTTTCTGGTCGAGAACGACTCCGCGAGCGGCGCGTTCAATTTCACCGCCCCCGAACCCGCCACCAATCTGGCGTTCACCAAGACCCTCGGTTCGGTGTTGCGCCGTCCGACGATTTTCCCGGTGCCGGCGTTTGTCTTGCGAATCCTGTTCGGCGAAATGAGCGACGCGCTGCTGCTTGCGAGTTTGCGCATTGTGCCCGCCCGTCTGGCCGAGGCGGGCTATGTATTCCGCCAGCCGACGCTGCGTTCGGCGATGGAAACCGCGTTGCGGGATGCGTGATGCGGGATGCGGGTTGCGTGAAGCGGGATGCGGGATGCGCTTGCGCGATGCGGCCGGAATGAATTCCGTCACGACGAATTCGGCAGACGGTCTGACCCACTGAAGTCCAAACTACCCCTGCGGCCGGCAGACTTCGTCACGAGAAACGCACCGACCCGGACTGATCAGGGAAAGTGGCGGATGATCGTGTGGCGTTCGACCATAGTATGGCAGCGACCTGCGATAACCAAGCGGCAGCAAACTGGTTCCAATCGTTCGAAGAACCTTGGACTCGTACAATAATCATGGCGTTCACCCGTTGTTTTAGCGTATTCTAGCACTCCACCCGCATTCCGGAACCCCCTTTGGAACTCATGATGATCTCTCGACTCCCCCTCCTGCGCACCCTCGTACTTCTCCTCACCTTCGGACTCGGTTCCGCCCTCGCTGAAGACTGGCGCGGCTTTCTCGGCACCGACCACGACGGCACGTCCGACGACACTGTGCCGCTCAAGTGGGGCGGAGATAACAACGAAAACATCGCCTGGAGCGTGGACCTGCCGGGTCATGGCAACTCGAGTCCGATCATCGTCGACGGCCACGTGTTCGTCACCACCTTTACTGGCTACGGTCTCAGTCGCGAGAATCCTGGCGACATCAACGAACTTGCGCGTCACTTGCTTTGCTTCGACGCGAAGACGGGCAAGGAAATCTGGCGCAAGACGGTCAAGGCGCGTCAGCCGGAAGATGTGTTTAAGGGCTACATTCAGGAACACGGTTACGCCAGCAACACGCCGGTGAGCGATGGCGAGCACGTGTTTGTGTTTATGGGCAAGACGGGCCTGCTCGCGTTCGACATGGACGGTAACGAGAAGTGGAGGACCTACGTCGGTGGCGAGTCCAATAACAAGCGGTGGGGTTCGGCTTCGGCGCCGGTGCTGTGGAAAGACACGGTCATTGTTAATGCCTCGGACGAGGGACAAGCCTTGTGCGCGTTTGACAAGAAAACCGGCAAGGAACTGTGGCGCCAAGAAGCCAGCAGTATGAGCGTGGTCTACGCGATGCCGCGCTTCATCAAAATCGACGACCGTACCGACATGGTGATGCGCGTGTCCGGCGAGATCTGGGGCATGAACCCGGACACCGGCAAACTCCGCTGGTTCGCCGAACACGACTATCCGGGCACGACCACTGCGACAGTGCAGACTGACGGCAAGCGCCTGTACACCTTTGGCGGGTTCCCGAAACGCGCGACCGTCGCCCTTGATCTCGGTGGCAAAGGCGACCTGACCAACAAGATTGCTTGGAAAAACGAGAAGAATATTCCCGCCAGTGAAACGCCGATTTTGAAAGACGACCGCCTTTACTGGGTGGACGGCAAAGGCTTCGCCAACTGCCTCGACACCAAGGACGGCAGCCAAGTCTACAAGGAACGCGTTGGACTGAGCGGCGCAAAAATTTACGCGTCACCGATTTTGGTCGGCGACAACATCATCTCGTTCACGCGCAACAAAGGCGCGGTGGTCTACGCCACCGGCGACGAGTTCAAGTTGCTGCACACCAATGTGATCGACGGTGACGACAGCGAGTTCGGCGCGACCCCAGCGGTCTCCGACGGCGGCTTGTTCGTGCGTTCGTGGAAGAAGCTTTACTGCATTCGCAAGTAGTATTTTTTCGGCGTCATTTTTATATTTACGAACACGCTGATCCAAAGCGAATAGGATGACCCGAACGAATGTCTGCGGCCATCTCGGTCGTCCTCAACCGCACCGGCTCGGGAGGCCCCTCGCCCTCCAAGGTTTTTGAAATTTGAAATCCGAGATTTTGGACACGCTTGATCCAAAGCGAATGGGATGACCCGAACGAAAGTCTGCCATCTCGATCGTTCGCAACCGCACCGGCTCGGGAGGCCCCTCGCCCTCCAAGGTTTTTGAAATTTGAAATCCGAGATTTTGGACACGCTTGATCCAAAGCGAATGGGATGACCCGAACGAAAGTGTGCGGCCCTTTCGGTCGTTCGCAACCGCACCGGCTCGGGAGGCCCCTCGCCCTCCAAGCTTTTCGAAATTTGAAATCCGAGATTTTGGACACGCTTGATCCAAAGCGAATGGGATGACCCGAACGAAAGTGTGCGGCCCTTTCGGTCGTTCGCAACCGCACCGGCTCGGGAGGCCCCTCGCCCTCCAAGCTTTTCGAAATTTGAAATCCGAGATTTTGGACACGCTTGATCCAAAGCGAATGGGATGACCCGAACGAAAGTGTGCGGCCCTTTCGGTCGTTCGCAACCGCACCGGCTCGGGAGGCCCCTCGCCCTCCAAGCTTTGAAATTTGAAATCCGAGATTTTGGACACGCTTGATCCAAAGCGAATGGGATGGCCCGAACGAAAGTCTGCCATCTCGATCGTCCTCAACCGCACCGGCTCGGGAGGCCCCTCGCCCTCCAAGCTTTGAAATTTGAAATCCGAGATTTTGGACACGCTTGATCCAAAGCGAATGGGATGACCCGAACGAAAGTCTGCCATCTCGATCGTCCTCAACCGCACCGGCTCGGGAGGCCCCTCGCCCTCCAAACTTTGAAATTTGAAATCCGAGATTTTGGACACGCTTGATCCCATCGAATGGGATGACCCGAACGAAAGTGTGCGGCCATCTCGGTCGTTCGCAACCGCACCGGCTCGGGAGGCCCCTCGCCCTCCAAGGTTTGTGATTTTGAGACTGTTGGTGGGCTGTTGTCAGGGCTTCGGGTCGGGCCAAACCGAGCCGTCATGCTATGGCTTCTGGCACTTCTTTTACAACTGAGATGCCTAGATAACATTGATTCGTAACGTTAGTCGTGCATAACGACGTGTATGAGTTTTTTGTTTGGTTTGTATCTTTTAGGCATTTTTATCGGTTTAGGCTGCGTCCTTCCCGGTATCTCGACCGCCCAGCTAGGCACAAATAACAATGGCCTCAGCGACGTGTGGGAAGACATCTTTTCCCCGGTGCCGGTGCCGGTGCCGCTCAGTTCGGATGTCGACGCTGACACATTGAACACCTTGCAACAATGCATTGCCGAAACCGACCCGCAGAACGCGGCCTCGGTCCACCGTGTCAGTGAGATCTTCGACGTCAATTCGGTCAGCCTGTCCTTGGCGTTCGTCTCGCCGGAATTCGCCAGCAACAATAACTGTTTCCCGCCTCTTCTTCTTCCTCCTCAACGCCCCCACCTGTCATGAACCTCGACTCCCCTCGCGAATTCACCCGCCGTGCCTACCTCCGTCAACAAGGCTGCGCCGCCCTCGGCTTCGCCGGCTTGGCCAATACTGTCGCCCAACTGCGTTGCATCCACAGCGCCTCCGCCCAAGATCCCGGCAACGATTATAAAGCGTTGGTCTGCGTCTTCCTCTACGGAGGCAGCGACAGCAATAACCTGATCGTGCCGACGGGTTCGCTGCACCCGCAGTACATGACCGACCGCGGGATTCTCGGCCTTCCGCTGGCCGACATTAACAACCTCCCCGGCACCGACGCGCAGGGCCGCAGTTGGGGCATGCATCCGGACATGGCCAACAGCGGCGACAATCTGCCATCGATGCATTCGCTTTACCTAGAGAACAAACTCGCGGTCGTGGCCAACGTCGGTTCGCTGGTTGAGCCACTCATCCGGGCCGATTACCTAGACCGCAGCGGCGCTCGGCCGCCGCAACTGTTCTCGCACAACAGCCAGCAGGACCAATGGCAATCCTCCATCGCCGACCAACCCTTCCAGACCGGTTGGGGCGGGCGCATGGCCGATATTGTCGGCGACGAGAATGTCGGCAGCGACATCAGCATGAGCATCTCGATCGCAGGGCAGAACAATTTCATGGTCGGCAACGATTCGGCCAACATCCAACTGCACATGTCGTCGCGCGGGCCGCGCCTGTTGAGCACCTACAGCCCGAACGACGGTAACGGCACCTACAGCGACTCCACCAGCGGCCACCGGCTCAAAGCCTTGGACGAGGTGATGGCCGCGTCGATGGACAACTTCTTTACCGAGGACTACCGCCTGCGGCTCGAGAGCGCTCGCAACAATAATAAGTTCGTTGCGGCCGCCATCGACAACCTGAACCTGCCCGGCACCTTTCCGGAATTTCCGAACACCAACCTTTCGCGCCAGTTGGACATGGTCGCGCAGCTGATTGCGGTGCGCGACTCCCTGAACCAGAAGCGCCAAATTTTCTTTGTCACGGTCGGCGGCTGGGACACGCACCGCAACCAGAACACCGCGATCGTAAACCGCATCGACGACCTGAGTCAGGGGCTCGGCGCGTTCCAAGCCGCGCTCGAAAGCTTGGGTGTAGCCAACGACGTTACCACCTTCACCGCCTCCGACTTTGGCCGGACGTACACGGCGAACAAAACCGATTCCTCTGGTGGTTCGGACCACGCCTGGGGCGGACACGCGTTCGTGATGGGCGGTGCGGTGCAAGGCGGCCAGATTTACGGCACCATGCCGAGCCTCGTTCTCGGCGGCGCCGACGACACCGAGATCCACAACCCTGCCAACAACCGCAGTTCGCGCGGTCGCTGGATTCCCTCCACCTCGGTTGACTCCTACGCCGCGACGCTGGCCAAGTGGTACGGCCTCTCGTCGTCCGAACTCAATCTCGTCTTTCCCAACCTTAGCCGGTTCAGTCCCCAAGACCTCGGCTTCATGGGCTAACGCCCGCCCCCCTCAAAGAACGCAACCCCTTGCGGCCCATTTTACTGGATAATTAGCATGCCTACATTTCATCATTTCTCCTCCTTCTCGCTCGCCTGCCTCCTACTGGCCTGCTGGCTTCCCGGCAGCGTGTCGGCACAGCTCGACGCCGATAACAATGGCCTGAGTGACGTGTGGGAAGACAAGTACGCCCCGGTTCCGCTGCCGATCGGTATTGATATCGACGATGACACCTTGGACACCCTGCAGGAATGCATCGCGGGATCGGACCCGCGCAACGCAAACTCGCTCCACGATGTGAGCGAATATTTTATTATCAATTCGCGCAGCGAGGTGAACTACCTCCGCCTCCGCTGGCTCTCGCGACCGGGTAAGGAGTACAAGCTGCGGGTGGCGCATCCGGGCCCCATGGTCTTCACCGAACTCGACAACACCTTGATGTTGGGCAACGGCCAATACCAATACATCTACCAATACCACAGCGGTACGGCGCGCGGCGCTGGTGGCGTGTTCGCCGAAATCTGGAGTCAGCTACCCGCCGGCGTCACCAGCCTTGGCTCCCTGTCCGCGACCACCGTTCCGGCGGACGCGACCCTTGGTCTAAGTACCCTCGAGTACGACAACAACTTCCTGCATCCCTACCGCGCCATGCGGGTGCGCGGCTACGTCCGCTCGTCCGACGAAACCGGCGATTACACGATCAGCCTCGACACCGCTGGTAGCGGGGCCGCCCTGTTCAAGATCGGCACCGCCTACGGTGCGGCCGACACCGTGACCAACTTGTTCCAAGCGGGCTTGTCTTCCTCGGTCGGCAACAGCGCGCCGATCAAGTTGCGCCGCTACCAGCCTTACCCCTTCGAAATCGATTACTTGCCCAATCCCTCATCCGGCGTGGACCCGGCCTGGTCGATTTCCCTGGAGATCCCCGGCAACACCAATGCCCCGCCGACCGTGCCGGTTCGCAACAACCTCGTCTATTGGTTGGATGTCGACCGCGAACTGAACCCGCTGCTGGCCGAGAACGACTGCTCCGTGTTCGACGTGTTGGTCCGCGACCGCGACAGTGACAACGACGGCGTCACCGACTGGGAGGAACTCGAACTCGAACTCGCGCCTTGGAACCCGACCAGCATCGGTGGCGTTCCCGACAGCATCACGGCGGCAAACTTGCTCGGCGGCGTCGACCAAACGCTGCAACTGGTGGCCAACCCGCAGTCTACCATCATCGAAGGGACTGGCGGTTCGGTGACTTACACGCTGGCTCGTCTCAGTGGCACCGGTCCGCTCACCGTGCCGTATACCATTGGCGGGCAGAGCGAGGCGTCCGACTTGAATGTCTCGGCGCCCGCCTTCGTCTTTAGCCAAAATGCGGAGCAGGCGATCGTCACCTTCAACGCCCTCAACGACAATCGTCTCGAACCCGCCGAGTTCGCAGTGATCACCGTGCAACCGCCACCGACGGTTACCTTGGTCGGTTCGCCCCACGGCGGCTTCAGCATCGAGGACGAACTCGATCCGCAGCCGATCCTGTTCGTGGCCGAGTATGGTCCCGAGGGCGACGCCGACACCGGCGCCACTGGGTTCTCGACCCTGCTGTTGTCCGCCGACCGCGGCAGCGCACTGGTCTCGTCCTCGTTCGAGAACCTGACCTCGCCGCAGACGGCCGCACACATCCACCGCGGTGCTGTTGGCGTGTCTGGGCCGGTGGTTCAAGGTCTGCCGACCGATACCTTCGACAATCTCGCTTGGCAATTCGCCGCCCCGCCCGCCAATATGAACATGCCGGGCATGGTGATGGCGGCCACCGACCACCAAGGCGTTCTCGACGACCTCACCAACGGCCGGCTCTACGCCAACGTCCACTCGGCGGTGTATGGTTCGGGCGAGATCCGCGGCAATTACGGATTGGCGGACGGCTCCGATTTGTTCATTCCACCGGACCCGCTTCCGCAAGATCCGGGTGCCCCGAACGCTCCCGATGCGGAGGTGTTCCGCTTCCTCGAACAAGCCAGCTTCGGACCGATCGCCAGTGAACGCGCCGCAGTAAAATCGATGGGCATGAGCGCTTGGATCAACCAGCAGATGAACACCCCGCTGAGCGCCGTGGTCGACTATCACCTGGCGGCCAATGAGTGGGACCGTGTCTACGCGTATGACCAGGACTGGGATGAACTGTTCACTCCGTATCGGCGCAACACCAATGCGGGTATTTGGAACAGCGCCTTGGACGGTCGCGACCAGCTGCGTCAGCGGATGGCCTTCGCCCTCTCCGAGATTTTTGTCATCTCCGCCGAGGACAGTTCGGTGAACCGCAGTTATCTGGGCAAGTCCCATTATTGGGACATGCTGGCCGGACACGCGTTCGGCAACTTCCGCGATCTGCTTGAAGATGTGTCCCGTCACCCGGTGATGGGCTTGTACCTCAGCCATATCAAAAACCGTAAAGCTAACGACGCGGCGGGAACCAAGCCGGATGAAAATTACGCGCGCGAAGTCATGCAGTTGTTCACCATCGGCCTACTCGAACTCCACCCAGACGGATCCCTGAAGCTCGACGCAACGACCGGTCAGCCGGTTGCCACGTACACCAACGACGACATCACCGAACTGGCTCGGTTCTTTACCGGTTTCGCCATTGCCTACGAAGACGACGGCAGTGAAAACACCAATTTTTTCTATACGCCGAACAACAGCAACAAGGTGGTTTCCACCGAGATTTTCGAGCCGATGAAGATGTTCGATAATTACCACGACTTCGACGAGAAGACGATTCTCAAGGATGTGGTGGTGCCGGCCGATCTCGATATGGAGGTGGAAATCGACCTGGTCATGGACGCGCTCTTCTATCACGAGAACACACCCCCGTTCATCGCGCGCCGCCTGATCCAACGGCTCACCACCAGCAATCCCAGCCGCGGTTATATCTACCGCGTCGCCCAAGCCTTCGAGGACAACGGCCAGGGAGTTCGCGGCGATATGGCGGCGGTCACCCGTGCCATTCTGCTCGATCAGGAAGCCCGCAATCCCGTGTATTACGACGTGCCTTCGTTTGGCAAAACCAAGGAGCCGTTGCTGCGTTACACCGCAGCCCTGCGCGCCCTCAGCTACACCAACGGCTTGCCGCTTGCCGAACTCGCTCCCTACGGTCTGAATCCGAACCGCTACCAAAGCGGCGCATTCCGTTTGCTGTACGAAAACACTGACAGCGGCTCCTTCGATATCGGACAGTCCTTCCTGCGCGCTCCCACCGTGTTCAACTGGTTCCTTCCCGACTACGCGCCGGCCGGCATCATCAGCGACAACAATCTCCACGCGCCGGAGACGCAGATTCTCACCGACAACTTCCTCGTGGAAAACGTCAACTCAATGACCTTTTTCCTCTATTTCGGCGGTAGAAAAAACACCGGTAATTTACTGATACCCAATGGTCTAACCAGCGAGGAACGCACCGCCGCCTTCAGTCTGGACGACATCGTGTTCGAGGTGGATGAATTTGCGGGGCTCACCGTGCCCCAGTTGGTCGACATGATTGACGACCGCTTTTTTGGCGGGCGCATGAGCAGTCCGCTGCGCACCTCGATGCTCACCAACGTGCCCAACATTACTCCGACATTGCAGCACCGTTCTGCGCTGGCGCTCGCCTTTATCTCGCCGGAGTTCGCCAGCCAACGATAACGGGTTGCGCCTGTCGTAACGGGCTTCGCCCGTCGAATGCCGCGTTCAGTCGATCTATTCTTCGCTCGTCAACTTAGGGTTCAGTCCTGCCTCCTTCACCCACAGGCTATGATGAAAGACCCCGTTGGGGGCGGCCTCGCGCCAGAGGCGCAACTGTGAAATCACAGTGATTTGAAATTCATGCTGGGCCGCAGGTCTGAGGTTGTGGCCTGAACAATGAATCTACGGGGCCTGCAGGTAACGTGGACTTCAGTCCGCGTTCGTCGTGACGAAATTCATTTCGGTCACACGCGTTCCGAAGCCATGACCATGGAAGAACGTTCAACCTATTGGAAGGCCGGCCCCTGCGGGTCGATCTCAAATCTCGGATTTCAAATTTCAAAGCTTGGAGGGCGAGGGTCCTCCCGATCCGATTGCGATTGAGGCCGCCCGAGATGGTGGCGGACCTTCTTCGGGGTCTGACCGGTCGCTTTGGGATCACAGTGGTTTCAGATCTAAATCCGAGGTGAAAAAGGGGTGAACCTTTTTGATCCATGGGCCGTTCTAAGGGGTGTATGATTCAATCCTCGGAGAATCCCATGATATCAATCCCCACTGTCCCAGCGTCTCGCCGCCTCGCCCATCTCGCCGTCGCCCTCTCTGCGGCGTTCGTCTTGTTCATCACGTCTGGCGTCTCTGCCAAGTCCCCCGCCGGACTCAGCCTGTCGAAGGACAAAATTAACGATGGGGATGTGCAGACCCTCATGCTGAGTCTCGACGAAACCATGTCCGATGATGTGGTCGACGTCTATATTCTGCTTTCCGGATCCGGCCGATCCGTGCGCTCCCTAAAAGCGGATGGCACCTTTACCGCGCCGGGCATGATTGCACCACGTCTTCGGGGCGAGAGAGTCTCTCAGCTAAAAGCATCGACTGAATTGGTCACCCTGCGCCTCACGGGGCTCCCCGTCGGCGGGCACAAATGGACGGTCGGCCTCACCAAACGCGGCTCGCGGTTCGGCAGAGATACTACCACGTTCTCGGCTCGCTTCACTGTGGAAAAATCAGCGGGGCCCTTGTTCGTCGAACTCGCCGAGGGACGTGACGGGGTGGTGTTTGATGGTGCAAAACGTCGGGCGATTGCCGCAGCCGCTAAAACTGAACCCTACAGTCGTGCGCGCGGCGGCGGTGCGACATTATCTAAGCCCACTCCTTCGGCTGCACCCGCACCGATGATCGCCTCGCCGGGCTTGCCCTCCGGCCTCGGTGGCGTTCGGGATGCTTCGACGCCAGACCGAACCCTGGCCCATGATGCCAGAGCCGTTGGCGCGCCACCGCCGGTCGCACCTGCGACGGCTCGGAGCTCACGGTATTCTTCCAGTGGGTTCGCGGCTGCCGACCCGAGCCGCCCACGTCCTACGGTTAAAAAAATGTCGGCGAAGCCTGGGGAGGCACGCATGGCCGGACTTGCCGACGCGGACGATGGCATTAAAGATGCGGCTGACGCACCAGCCGACGAGATCTTTCGCGCGCCGGACGCGCTCCTTGGCGAACTGAAAATGAAAGGGAAGGTGGAAGCTGGCGGACGTGTTGTTGCCGCAGATGCTGAAGCGGAAGGTGCTCGCCTTCTCGACGCCGCCGAACTCAAAAAGGCGGTGGGCGAGATTGAAAAAGCCAAAACACTCACCGCCGGCGCGACCGACGACAACAAGGATTTCGGCGACTTCCTCACCTTCCTGAAAGACCGCAATAGCCCCGCTGTCATGTGCCAAGACATCGCTCAGCGCCGCTTCATCACCGTGCTCGACAGTCAGGGGCGCCATGTCTCGAACGCAGACGTCGCGATCAAGAAAGGCGACGAACTCTTGTTCGCCGGTCGCACCCTCGCCAACGGCCAGACCCTGTTCTGCCCCGGCACCGTTCCCCAACTCAAAGCTGGCAAACACACCCTCGACATCAAGGTCGCCAAAGGACTGGTCTCGCGTTCGTGGTCGGTCGATCTGAACGTTGTACAAGACGCGAAACTAAAGAACAAATTCGACCCCAAGAAAATGCCCGAACAGCCCATGCCGATCGACATCATGCCGCTGCCCGGTTGCGCGGTCGGACACAAACCAATGGCCCGCGATGCCCGCGCCGCCGCCGCGCCGGCCGCTTTGCGTGCGCTCGAGACGGCCCCGGTTGCGCTCTCCGCAGACGCTCTCGACTTGCTCGGCGAAGACGTCGCTGCCGCGTTCAAAGACACGACTCTCGACCCGGTTCCAAGACTCGCCCCCGAACGGGTGAAAACCGTGCCGAAGGGCGATTGGGTGCTCCGCTTGCCCGGCAAGTTGCCGGTCGAGGCCCCCAAGATTGACCTCGTCTTCCAGATCGACACCACCGGCAGCATGCGCGACGAAATCCGCGCCGTGCAGGCGACGCTCCAATCGGTGGCGAAACGCATCGACAGCATGGATCCGAGACCGACCGTTCGCTGGGGCCTGGTGCTCTATGGCGACCGCGGCGACACCTACGTGGTCCGGCGTTACAACTTCACCCCAGACGTCAATGAACTCCACGACTGGGTGCTCAACATGGCGATGACCGGTGGCGGCGACACGCCCGAAAGCGCGCTCGAAGCCCTGCACGCGTCCGTGAATGAAATGGCCTGGGATAGTGGTGACGCCATCCGTCTGGTGTTCCTCATTGCCGACGCCCGGCCGCATCTCGACTACAGCCGCCCGTACACCTACGTCGACAAGATGAAGGAAGCCGTCGCCAAGGGCATCAAGATCATCCCGACCGCCGCCAGCGGATTGGATAAAACCGGCGAATATATTTTCCGCCAGTGGGCTCAAGGCACCATGGGCAAATTTCTCTACATCACCTATGGCGCGGGCGGGGCCGGGGGGAAGGCCGGCACGTCCGAGCACGAGGTGAAGCAGCCAAAAAAGAAGAACAACCTCGATGATCTGATTGTCAAAGCCGTTGCCGATGAACTGGCCAACTGGCGCAGTCCAACCTTGTACGACTCGGGCGAGAAGAAAATCGAACGGCCGAAATTCACCGTCCGCAAAGCGGAATAGGGGAGGCCTGAGGTTTGCGGCCTGAAGATGCAAGATGGGAAATGGACAATGGCAGGACCCTCCCCATGAATTTCCAGACTACCCGCGGTCGAGTCCCAATGACAGCTGAAGCAGGGGCCGACTGATTAGCGATCACTGACGACTTTCTTGGCCGAAGGCCAAGCACACTGATCCCTGATGACCGATTAATGATTTACTCCAGACCGAAGGTCTACGCTTCAAGGAAACGGGCAATTTCGTCGAGCGGTTTCTTGCCGATCACGGGCACCTGCGCATCGTCCGCAGGGTGTCCGGCGACGAACAGCAGCATTGAGGATCGTTGGGATGTGCCAATCCACTCAGCTCTTCGGCGAGGAGGAAAAATATGACTTCGAGGAACGAAAATTCTCCTGAGGAAATACGTCCTCGGATTTTCGGAGAGTTAAAGTCCACTCGGACAAATCAACATTATTGGCTTCAGGCCTTAGAATTGGAGGCCACCCGCGTTGATCCCGTTGAGGCCATTGTTGAGGCCATTATTAAGACCGAGGTTGCTGCCGGATTGGCTGATGCTGGTGGAATCCGTCTGGGTGCCGATGGTGGCGGTGATGGTTTGGGTTCCGGCACCTGCGGCGGTGTAGGTCACGGTGGTTCCGGTGGTGCTCGAAAGGCGGCCAATGCCGTTGTTGCTCAAGGTCCACATGATGCTGTTCGCGGCATTGCCGCCGCCGCTCGCGGTGAACTGGCGGGTCTCGCCGGTGGTCAGGGTTTGGTCGCCGGTGGGGGAGATTGAAAGAGCGCCGGTGGCGGTGTTGGTAGTGACCTCGGCGATATCGGCGGTGGCAGAAACGATGCCGAACACCCCGTCTTCGATATAGGTGCCGGTCATCGAACCGGTGGTGTCTTCGCCGCTGAGAGTGCCGACGATCTGGGCGGCGACGCCGGAGGTGGTCTGTCCGTCGAGTCGGAACGAGGAACTAGAATCTGCGTTCACGCGGCTAAGGTCGCCGCGCCAGAGATTGCCGTTGTTGTCGAAGGCCTCGAGCCCGCTGCCAGACTGAACGAGGTTCAGTGTGTTGATCGGCTCCCCCGAGTTCTGCGAGACCAGATTATCGCCGGTGCCGGTATAGATGCCGGTGTAGTCGACACTGACGTTGCGTATGAAGTCCGAACTCGACGAGGAGGAATCAACGCAGCCCATGCCCGCAAATAGACAGGCCAGAAATCCGGCCATCAGCAAGACGGCGACCGGTCGGATGGAGAAGGCGGAGTGAGCGGGGTGAGCGGGGTGAGCGGGGTGGGCTTCTGGGGATTTCATCGGGCTGATAAATACGTCGTGCAGGCGGTCAGGCAAGCAGATACCTCGCTTGCTTTTCGCCACGGCCTCTGACAGCGATGACTATGGAATACACCATCAAGAGCCTATTTGAAGCCGATGAAATTGCCCGCCGCATCGCCGCGGTGGTGGACGAGATGGGGGGCAACGATTGCCAAACTAATTTTGTCATGGTGGGGGTCTTGCGCGGCAGCTTCGTGTTCCTCGCCGATCTCGTGCGCGAACTCGACCGGCTTGAACGTCGTCCGAAGATCGATTTCATGACCCTCGAGAGTTATCACGGAGGCACCGAAAGCACCGGCGTGCCGCGCATGATCAAAGACGTCAGCGTCGATCTCCGTGGTGCGCATGTGCTGCTGGTCGACGACATTCTCGACACCGGACGCACCCTCTCGTTCGCGGTGAAGCATCTGCGCAACAAAGGCGCGGACATCATTCAAACCTGTGTCCTGCTCGACAAACCCTCGCGTCGTCTGGTCGACATCCACGCCGACTATGTCGGCTTCACCATCGAGGATACGTTTGTGGTCGGTTACGGTCTCGACTACGACAACCACTACCGCGAACTGCCGTACATCGGCGAAGTGGTTCAGAATGCAGTAGTAGTCGATAGGTAGGAGCCGGTCGTTCGTAGCCGGTAGCTAGGCGCTAGACGAGCGCCGCCAGTCCGCCTAGGCCATAGGCGAGGAACGTTCCGCTATGCCACACCGCGTGGTAGCGAATGCCGGCCGCATGGGCCTCCTCCTCATTTGCTCCGGCGCGCTTGGCTCGGCTCTCTTTATTGCCAGCGGCGATGAAAAATATGGCAGCCACTGCGTAGGTCACTAAACTCGCGACGGTCATCTGCATGGCTGGGTTGTTCCAGAAACCAACCGCGTCCCACTCAATCGCGAACGCGGCCGAAATTCCCATGAGGATATAAATGCCGTACTGTGTTCGACTCTTTATGTCGTCGTTCGAAGGATGCCAAACCCAGCGCATGACAATGCCGACAGCGGCAACGAACCATAGGTAAATCAGAATACGTGGCACCAGATGTTCGTTGATGAACGGCAGCACCGTCATGTGGAAGGTCCCCGTGCCGGCGATCAGCACGTGGATGGCGGTGTGGTCGAGTTCGTCGAACCACTTGTAGTCGGGCTGCCCCTCCCGGGAATGGTAGACACTGGAGGCCCCGAAGACAAAGAGGCCGAACCCGAGATAGGCCGCAACGGCCCCAGCCCAGTTCGGCGGCTGCTTGGTCAGTGCGAACCACATGAAAAAGCCCGCCAAGGCGAAGCCGGTAAGGACAAAGGGAACCAGATGCGTAATCAGATTCAGGTGACTCGTCACCCACTGTCGGAATGTTGTCGAATGGGTCATCATGAGCATAAAAAAACGCCTCCGAACGGAGACGTTTTCGTGATTCGTTCCAAGTTTGGGATCAGACCGGCTTGAACTTGCCGGGCACGGCGATCGGGTAATAACCGTTATCGTCGGGCACCACCGGGGCGGGGGCGTCCCAGGCGAAGTCGTCGGGCATCAGGCTGATCTCACTCTTCATCGCATCTTCCATCTTCACCAGTTTGCCGGAATAGGTGGCGAGTCGGCCGATGATGGAGGTGGCGGTGCTGGTGGCGCCGTAGTAGGCGTTGTTCAGCGGCTCGTCGTTGCGGATCGCTCGAATGAGGCGGAAGTGCTCCTCCTCGTAGGGGTTCTTGTACTCTACTTCGCCGCCGTCGCCATTCTCGATGTTCTCGCCGGACCACGTCTTGAACTTGCCGACGCGACCGTGGCCTTTGGTGCCAGCCAGATATTCGTAGACGCCGTTGTGGCAGCCTTTGATGTGGCGGCACTGGCTGCTGACAATCGCACCGGACTTGTAGTGGTACTTGACGAAGTGATGGTCGTAGATTTCGCCGTTGTCGATGCCGTTGCGAACTTCACGTCCGCCCATGCCCTCAGCCGAGATCGGCACTTCGCCGATGAACCAGTTGGCGATGTCGAGGTTGTGCACGTGCTGTTCGGTGATGTGGTCACCGCAGAGCCAGTTGAAGTAGTACCAGTTGCGCATTTGATATTGCATCTCGGTTTGGTCGTCTTGGCGCGGACGCACCCAGACGCCGCCGCCGTTCCACTGCACGTGGCCAGAGATAATTTGACCGATAGCGCCATCCTTCACGGCCGCGTAAGCGTCCATGTAGCTTTTCTGATAGCGGCGCTGAAGTCCGACCACGACCTTGAGGCCCTTCTCGTCGGCCATCTTGGCGGCGGCGAGAACTTTGCGGATACCAGGCATGTCGGTAGCGACCGGCTTCTCCATAAAGACGTGCTTGCCTTGCTTGATGGCGTACTCGAAATGCAGCGGACGGAAGCCCGGGGAGGTAGCGAGGATCACGACGTCGGCAAGGTCGATCGCTTCTTTATAGGCGTCGAAGCCGAAGAAGCGTTTCTCTTTCGGCACGTCCATCTTCTCTTTGAACTTCTTGTTGAGGTTGTTATGCGCGCCGTTGACCTTGTCTTCGAAGGCGTCGGCCATGGCGACGAGTTTCACGCCGTCGTTGAGCAGGTGCTGGGCGACTGCGCCGGTTCCGCGACCACCACAACCGACGAGGGCGACTTTTAGTTCGCCACTAGCTTGGGCGTGGGCGCTCTGAGCCACGGTCAGGGCGGCGGCGGTAGCGGTGGCGGCGGCTGCGCCCCCGATGAATTCTCTGCGGGATGGTTCGATCATGTGCGTGATTCCTTCTAGTGTTTTCTAAAGTGCAATGTGTCTGAATTATATACAATCGGCAACGGGTGCGCATGACTGATACGAACTTCCAATTGCGGAAAGAAATCCTACACTTTGGGGTCCGTCCATTGCAAGCGGTGGCTGGGAATTCCCCCGCCTTTCTCTGGCTATTTGCACGCAGTGTGCCTAGATCGCAGCAAACTCCTCGACCACAAATTCTCATGAAACGACTCCCTCTGCTCCTCGCCGTTCCTCTCACCGCCCTGCTCGTGCTGCCCGCGTTCGCCCAGCCCGGACCCGCTGTTCCTGCGACCCCCGCCGCGCCCACTACGCCCGCCACCCCCGCCACCCCCTCCGCCGCCGCCCCGCTGACTCTCGAGACCGAACAGCAAAAAGGCAGTTATGCGTTTGGCATGAACGTCGGCCGCAACATCGCGCCGATCGCCAAGCAACTCGACATCGATCTGTTTGTGCGCGCCCTGCGCGACCAACTCGAAGGCAAAGAGGCCGCGATGACCGACGCGGAGGGACGCGACGCGTTCATGGCCTTCCAAGAGACTGCGTCCAAAGCTGCTCAGGCGGAAAGCATGAAAGCCGGTAAAGAATTTCTCGCCAACAACACCAAGAACGATGCCGATATCGTACAACTCGTGTCAGGACTGCAATACAAAGTGGTCACCGCGGGCGAGGGCGCCAAACCCAAAGCCACCGACACGGTCGAGGTGCATTACACTGGTACCTTGATCGACGGCACCAAGTTCGACAGTTCGCGTGACCGCGGCGCCCCCGCCACCTTCCCCGTGAACGGCGTCATCGCCGGCTGGACCGAGGCCCTGCAACTCATGCCCGTTGGCTCGCGCTGGACCCTGTTCGTCCCCGGCGACCTCGCCTACGGCGAACGCGGCAGCCCGCCGCGCATCCCGCCGAACAGCGTGCTGGTGTTCGACGTTGAACTGATGTCGATTAAGTAAGCAGCCAGCCGGTAGCCAACAGCCGGTAGCCGGTTACAAGTAGGTAGACTCGTTCTTCGGGCGTTCGAGTAAATAGTTAGTGGTCGGTTTTCGCGGGCATTCGCTTTCGAGAACGCACCGATGGTCGTGAAAATCACAAGCGCCTGCCTGACGCAGCTACGAGATCGACATGACCGTCATCAAATAGTCCGTTCCACAAAAAAAGCCCGTGCCGTCCGGCACGAGCTCTCTTGAAATCCTGTCATTCCCTCCTACCCTGAGGATATGAATGCATGTCGCTCCTGCCTCCTCCACCTCCTTCTTATTCTGTTTGCTAGCGGCATCGTTTGGGAGCGAAATGTCTGCGCCGCAGAGTCCGCAACGCTGTTCGACCAACGCGGCGTGTACGCCGTCATTCAAGCCCCTCCATCCCCGGACGCGACAAGCAGGCGGGCGGCCGATCTGATCGCGGACTCGGTCAAGAGGATCTCTGGATTCGACCTCCGTATCCTCCCTGCTTCCGCCACCCCGCCCCGCGGATCTGGAACCGTGGTCATCCACCTCGGCAAGACGCCCCACGTACGAAGCCAAAACATTGGCGGCACGCTCCATGGCCCGGACGGCTTTGTGTTTCATTTTCAAGATGGAAAGAATTTTTCCATCGTCGCGAACACCGGTTTTGGATTGTACAATGGGGCCCTCGAATTTTGCGAATCGATCCTCGGGGTCCGTTGGTTGATGCCAGGCAATGAGGGCGTGTATTGGCCTGAGGACAAGACCTGTGTTCTCGAGCCTGTCCATCAGCTCTCTGATCCCGCATTTGTTTCGCGGCTTTTCAGCGGCCTTGGAAAAGGACTACAACAGCAATGGGGTGTCAAGATGCGTCTCCGCACGCACATCGGCTTTCACCACAACTTGAGCTACCTTTTCCCGCCGGAGGAGTATGGTGCCATTCATCCGGAAATTTATCCGATGATCGACGGAAAACGCCGAGTTCCAAGCGCGGGTGAACGCACCGGTTGGCAACCTTGTTTTTCTAATCCGAAGACTGCGGAAATCGCCACGCAACGACTCCTTAGCGAATTCAAGGCGAAACCCGACACGTACACCTATTCACTGGGCGTGAATGACCGCAGCGGGTTTTGCGAATGCGAAAACTGCGCGCCGACAGGCGAGAATTTTCTCGGCCTGCGGAATTACTCGAACGGATATTATGCATGGTGCAACGCCGTCATCAGCGCCGTTTCCCGGAAGCATCCCGAGATCCTCTTTGGCGGATTGGCGTACAGCGAGGTGGCCGAGGCGCCCACCTTCCCGGTGCACAACAAGATGGTCCCGTTCATGACCTATGAACGCCTTAAATGGAAAGAACCCCGCTTTCTTGAGGAGGGACAGCGACAAACGAAGAACTGGAGCAGGGCCGCTCACCGCATCGGTTGGTACGACTATCTCTACGGTTCTCTCTACTGCGTCCCCCGCGTGTATCCCACGCACCTGACCGAGACCATTCAATTTGCGCATCGCAGCAATGTCAGGTTGTTCTATGCGGAAGCCTATCCGAACTGGGTGGAGGGGCCAAAGCTCTATATGATGGCGAAATTGTTGTGGAATCCATATATCGACACGGAGGCGCTTTTACAGGACTGGTACGTGTCTGCCGTCGGCCCTCAGGCGGCACCAAAGCTGCAGGAATTTTACCAGATATGGGAGCGGTTTTGGATGGAGAAGATGCCAGGTGAATCATGGTTTTCCCTCTCGACGGGGCAGTACCTGCCGTTCAAATCGGTCCAATATTTGGACGCCGTTGAAGAAGAGCAAATCCGTCGCAGCGAAGCCTTGTTGGACCAAGTCGTCCACCTAGCCGATAAACCGCAATTTAAAACCCGAGCCCAACAAATCCATGATTTGTTCGAATATACCCGAGCCTCGTTTTATGCACGGGCCGGAAGGCGTTTGGTCAACGAGGTGCCGGTGCGCGACGAGGTTGGTGCCCTGCGCTCCTTGACCGTCGCGACCAACTCGATGCACATGGCCGCGAAACGCCTCGACTGGCTGGCCACCTCGGCAAGTGCCTTGCCGGGTTTGTTCGCGCCGGTCCCGCTCGACCGCGTCCCCGAACTAAAAGGAAACGATTGGAACTCGGGTTTACTATGGCCCGCATCGTCTTGGATCACGCGGAGTGCACGCGTTCGTTCAACCTATCAGAGCTTGGCGCGCTCCGCCAATCCAACCCTCGCGCTATCGGCTAAATGCATCCTCGCCATGGAAAATCCCCAGACGGAAAATCTGCTACGCAACGCGTCTTTCGAACAACAGACCGGCATGCCCGCCAATTGGAAACCATGGAAGCGCGGCGGGGTTGGCCTGCTCAAATCGTTTCAAGGCGGTGCGTTGGATGGATCGAACGGCGTCACGTTGTTCGGCATTGCACGGGGCGGCTTCTACCAGGAGATAGAGGTGCCCGCCGGTGTCTACGCCGGTGATTTCTGGTGTCGGTCGCCATTGCCCACCGAGAACTCGGGTGTCTCGCTCCTGCTAATCGCCTATGACAAGGACGACCAGCAGATCGCGCAGTCCACCTCCACCCGACGGATCGCCCAAGGCGTCTGGAACCGGGTCGGTGGCGAACTGAAAGTCTCCGGCGCGAACGGTCCGTATCGCCTGCGTTACTGCGTGATCACTCACGGCATGGCCGCGTCCGAGGCGGTGTTCGCCGATAAATCAAGACTCCACCGGATTCCTTGACCGTCCCGCTTGCGGGGTGCGGGATGCGGGTTGTGAGATGCGGGATGCGGGGTTCGAGATGCGGGATGCGGGTCGCGCCTTGGCCTTGGAGCGGCTTGCTTGGCAAGGCGTTCTCTTGCTCGTCGGCCTGACGACCAATTCTACTTTTGGCTGCGACTTGGTTCCGACCTTTCTGCGCAATCGGTCATCAAGGAACCCGCGTGCTCTCGAGCACCTTCTCAACCAACCCCTCGGAGGCACCAGCGCGTCCGGACATGCGTAAACGGTGACCGAGCACTTGCGGAGCGACGTTCTTCACGTCGTCCGGATAAACGGCTGGGTGGCCTTGCAGGAAGGCGGAGGCTTGGGCGGCGCGCATCAGGGCAATCGAGGCGCGGGCGGACAACTTATTTTTGATCCCGGGTGCGTTGCCGGTATTGCCGCAAAGGTCGACGATGTAATTACACACCGCGTCGTTTACTGGCAGGGAGCGGGCGATGGTCTGGAGTTCGACGACTTCGGCGGTGCCGATGACTGGATGAATGTCCGCGTCGGCTGCGCCGGACGCGTGCAGGCGGAGGATTTGGCTCTGGGTGTTCGCGTCGGGCAGACTCATGTCGACTGCGAGTAGGAAGCGGTCGAGTTGGGGTTCGGGGAGCGGATAGGTGCCGGTGGCGTAGGCGTTGTTCTGGGTGGCGATCACCATGAACGGGCTGGCGAGTTTCCAAGTCTTGCCGTCGACCGTTACCTGTTGCTCGTTCATGCACTCGAGCAGGGCACTTTGGATGCGCGGCGAGGTACGATTGATCTCGTCGGCGAGAACGATGTTGGAGAACACCGGTCCGCGGACGAACTCGAAATCACGTGAGTCTTGGTTCAGCATCGAGTAGCCGACGAGGTCGGAGGGCAGCAGGTCAGGGGTGAACTGGATGCGCCGGAAGCTGCCGTCGATCGAACGTGCCAGCCGTTGCGCCAGCGAAGTTTTGCCGATGCCAGGGGGGCCTTCGAGCAGCACGTGGCCACCCGCCAGCAAGCCGACCAGCAGCATGTAGGAGGCGTGTTCGGCGCCGAGGACACCGGCGTTTAATTGGTTGTTTAGAGCGTTGAGTCGTTCGCGCATAGATTCAGGTTCTCACATCAAAAGCAGTTGCTGGCCATCCGAAAATATAACGCCTCTCACGGGTTCGTTCTTCATGTTTTGGGCCGGTCGCATAGGTAGGTAGGCAGGTAGCGCATGTAGCGCACGTAGCGCACGTAGCGCACGCTTCCAGCGGGTGTTGGTACGCCGCCTTCTCAGGCGGCAGTCCGCCTCGGGCCTCTCACATACTGCCTGCTGGAAGCAGGCGTACCTACACCGCCTGGAAGTCGGCGCTACTTCTATATAGACTGCTGGCTTCCAGTTCGTAGTTTCACGTTTTGTCGTCCGCTAGCGGTGGTGCGCTGTATACTTTTGTCGTTCCACCAAGCGATCGACCGGGCCGGACTCGAGCAAGAAGCGAGTGGCGATGCTGTCGACTTTGCCGTCGTCGCGCGGAAAGAAGACTTCGAAGTGCAGGTGCGGGGCCGAACTCCAGCCGGTGTTGCCGCTGAAGCCGATGGGGTCGCCGGCGTTGACCCGCTTGCCAACGCGAACACTCGCGCCATTTTTTTGCAGGTGCGAGTACGTCGCGAACGTGCCGTCGTTGTGGCAGATGTTCACGTAGTTCGCAGACTTGATGAAGGCGATGTCGTTGCCGCCGCTGGACGAGTCTTCTTTGATGTCGATGACCACGCCCGAACGCGCGGCATGTATTCGCGTGCCGACCGGCATGGTAAAATCGATCGCCTTGGTGCGGCCGGGGCGGGAATGGGTGCGGACACCGCCGTAGCCTTGGCCAACTTCGTGCGTGCTGCCGTGTGCGTAAGGCAGGCGGTAGGTGACGCTGTTGTCGTGGCGCGTGTTGTGGATGTCGCCGCGATGATAGTCGGCGTGGTAGTTGAAGGCGGAACTCCGTTTGGTGGTGTAGGGCGTGAGGGTCAGCCACTTGGTGCGCGGCATGTTGGCTTTGACCACGCGTTCGATGGGCAGCGGAATGTCGGCGCGGAAGTTGTTCAGTTCGGTGAAGTCGAGCTTTACGGTTTGTGGGAATGGCGCCGGGTTAACGGCGTAAAGTTCGACCACGTTGCCGTCTTTTTTTTTGGTGGTGATGCGCACCCGCATGGGGTCGTCGTCCTGCGCATGGACCGGCGGCAAACCGATGAGGAGAATCGAACTGAGAAAGGTGGCAAAGAGGAGGATGTAGGATTGGTTCACGCGGTCTGTTACACCATCTGGACGTGTTCGAATCCAGCCTGTGGTTTTCAAAACGTCCCTCACTAGAAGAGCTTGCGACTTGTAGGCCCGATGCGTCGCCCTTGAAGTCGCTTGCGAACCGGACGGCACCCTAGCTTGCCTTTCCACTTCGGAGTGTCGTAGGGCTTGTTTGTGAGTTTTGATCTTCCAACCCGTTTTCGTCGACTGCGTCGTACCGAGGCCTTGCGTGATTTGATGCGCGAGACCGTGGTCACGCGAAACGATCTGGTGCTGCCATTGTTCGTCAACGAAGGCATCTCCGAACCGGTTGAAGTCGCGTCGATGCCCGGCGTGTTCAACTGGCCGGAGTCCTCGGTGGCGGACGAGGTCAAGCGCGCATGGGAGAACGGCATCAAAGCGGTGATCTTGTTCGGTGTGACCAAACACAAGGATGCTTTGGGAAGCGACTCACTCAAGGCCGACGGCCTGATGGCGCGCATGCTACGGAGCGCCCGCGCCGCTGTGCCCGGGATGGTGGTGATCGCCGACAACTGTTTTTGTGAATACACCGACCACGGTCATTGCGGCGTCCTGAAAACCGGCGATCCGGATCAAAGCGGGGTGGTCGACAACGACGCGACTCTCGCCAATCTGCAACAACAAGCCGTCGTCGCCGCCGAAGCTGGAGCGGATCTGGTCGCGCCCTCGGGCATGATGGACGGCATGGTTGAGGCGATGCGCGTGGCGCTGGACCAGCACGGTTTCGACCACGTCGGCATTATGGCCTACGCCGCCAAATTTGCCTCCTCTTTTTACGGACCGTTTCGGGACGCGGTCGACTCGACCTTCAAAGGGAACCGTCAAACCTACCAGATGGACTACGCCAACGGTCGCGAAGCGATCGCCGAGGCGCTGCAGGACGAGATCGAGGGGGCCGATATCTTGATGGTCAAACCCGGACTCGCCTACCTCGATGTGCTGGCGCGTCTGCGCGATCAAACCGACAAGCCACTCGCCGTCTACCAGGTGAGTGGCGAGTACAGCATGATCAAACATGCGGTGGCGGCGGGCGCGATTGACGAGAAAGCGATTGTGGTGGAGACACTCACGGCCTTTAAACGGGCGGGGTCAGATCTAATTTTAACTTATTATGCAAACGAAGCAGCTCATTGGTTGTAGCGCGGTCGCGCTGCTGTTCTTAGTTTTCACCTCCGGGTGTATCACCGGTAGAGGCGCGATGTCGCTTCCGGGTGAAGGGCTGTTCAAGCAGCGCGACACCTTTGGTTCGGGATCGTCGGTGGCGCCGGCGGGCCGTATGGCCGAGTCTTTGGCGCCGGCGCCAAAAGCGCGCCGCGTTTCTGATCCGGACGCAGATCCATGGACCCCGATGGAGAAGGTGAAGAACTTGAAAGACAAGGTGGCGACTTCCTTCAAAGGCAAAGACGAACCTGAAATGCCCAAACTGGATGGCGAGGGGCCGTTTCGCAAACGCGAGGCGCAGGACATCCCCGAGGACTTCATGGCAGATTTGCCGCCGGTGATGCTCACGCCGACCGATCCCCGCGAACGCGCGCGGCAGCTCTTGGCCGAGGAAGAAGCGATGAGCAAAACCGGGGCCTTAGATTTCCCCGAGATGGACGAACCGAACTCCATGCCGTCCTCGTTCGACGTGGATTTTCAATCGCTGCTCTACGATGTCGGCACCGAGGTGTTCGGTTCGCGCGCCGGAGCGGTGAAAGGCGTGCCGGACGACCTGTTGCTGGAATTCCGCAAGAATAAGACGGGTACGGCCACCACGTTTTCTGCGTCCGGCAATCAGACCGTGGACTTCACATGGCAGCTCACGGGCGAATCGCTACGCATTGGTTCGGCCGATAGATGGCGCTTGCCACGCAACTACGTGCTGCATTCGTTCAAAAAATCGCTCTACCTGCTGCCGACTGCGCACGTCGCCGAACTGAAGGAAACGCTGCGCGAGGAAGGCGAGATTCGCGAGGAGGATCTGTCATCGGACTTCGTGTTCGACGCGGTCCAGCCCACGTTCAAATTGGTGCCCCGCGTTGGCGGTCTTCGAACGGCGCCCCAGTCGGCGAGCGGTTTGCCTCCGCTGGGCTCGTTGCGTGGCAGTGATCAGAAACTGCGGGCGGCGATGGAACAAGTCGATGTCGGTTCGATTAGTTGGAAGAAGGATAGCCGGATCAATGACAGCATTTTTCTGCTCACCAGTATTTGGGATGAAACCGCACCGCCCGACGCTCCGGTGCTGCGCCTGATGGCCGACAAACGGCTAGCGAAAAAATCGGCATCCAAACCCTTTGCTTCGCGTGTGACCATGACCTTCGCGCAAGCGCTCCAGCAACTCGCGGAAAGCTACGGTGCAAAGGTGGTGATCAACGAGGGCATCGTGAAACTTGCGCCGAGATAGGTGTGAAAGGAGCCTAGTGTTCTGTAATTTTATATTTATGGACCCGCTTGATCCAAGCGAATGGATGACCCGAACCAACGTCTGCTGCCATCTCGGCCGTCCTCAACCGCACCGGCTCGGGAGGCCCCTCGCCCTCCAGATTTTTTATCCAGAAACACTGTGATCCCACAGTTGCGACTCCGGCGCGGATCGACCCCAACGGGGTTCTTCACAGTTGCGAATCCGGTGCGGATCGAACCCCAACGGGTTTCTTCACAGTTGCGACTCCGGCGCGGATCGAACCCCAACGGGTTTCTTCACAGTTGCGACTCCGGCGCGGATCGAACCCCAACGGGGTTATTCATGGTAGCCTGTGGGTGAAGGAGGCACGACTGAACCCCAGGTTGAGGGCTGAAGAAGAGAACGACCGGTCTGCCGCTCTGTTCGAGATTTGATTTCCGGTCCGGTCGAAATGAAGACAGTCTCGCGCGTCCTAAGGTGCCACCGCTTCGCGGCTACTTTTCAATTTTTAAACTTTTTAAACTTTGAAATCCGAGATTTGAGATCGCTAGCGCAGCATCCGGCCACCGCCGCGTCCGAGGAACATGCGGGCGAAGTAGAGCGCCTGCACAATCGCGCCGAGGGCGGAGACGACGTAGGTCATGGCGGCCCAGAACAGGGCTTTTTTCGCGCCTTCGTATTGCGGACCTTCGGGCGCGAGTCCGGCTTCCGACATCCACCTGAGTGCGCGCTTGCTCGCGTCGAACTCGACCGGGAGCGTGACCAAACTGAACAGGGCGGGCAGGCCCATGCCGGCGACGAGCAGTGCGGCCGTGCCATAGCTGCCGACAATCGCCGAGACCCCGGCGCCGCCGAACATCAGCACCGGGATCGCCATGTTGCTCACCTTCAGCATCGGCACCATCTTCGAACGTGCGGTCAGCAAGGGGTAGTTGGTCGCGTGTTGCACCGCGTGTCCGCATTCGTGCGCGGCCACGGCCGTCGCGGCGACCGTCTTCTCGTTGTACACTGGCTCGCTCAGATTCACCGTGCGGTTGCGCGGGTCGTAGTGGTCGGTCAGTTTGCCAGGGGTAGAGATGACCCGAACGTTTTCGATGCCCCGCTGCGCGAGCATGAGTTCGGCGATTTCGCGTCCACTCAACGGCATCGGTTGTTGCGAATACTGGACGAAACGCTTGCGCATCTTGGTGGATACAAATTGACCCAAGGCGGGCAGTCCGAGAACGATCAACAAGAAGAAAGGGCTCATGGAAACACGGTAGGACGGCTCGTCGAAATTGCAATCAGGGACAGACCACCTCCCAAATACTCACACGGATGCTGACGGATCTCCCCAAACGGTTGACGGGGGAATCAATCCCGCAAGTTCCAAGGAATTCGAGTAATTGGACTGTCGTCAGGGCGCGTATGGCATGGCCTTCAAGCGGAAGAAGCTGGGGCCGGGGTTGGCCGACGGAGCGGGGGGGAGCGGCCACGCAGCGCCCGAACCCGGAAAGGGGCCGCCGAGATTATTCCACGTTCCGGCGAACAAATCGCCGGTGAACTCAAGCTGGTAGAGGCGCGCGTTCGAGGTCTGTGCTTGGAACCATTCTCCGCTCACATCCTGGTCGATTCGTAAAAACGATCCCGAACTCGTCGGGTTGCTGTCCGCCAAATACTCATCTAAATTATTGTACCCGTCGCCATCGCCATCCGCTGTGGGGAGCGCCGCCGTGGGCGAACCAAACCACTGCATTTCCCACGCGTCGGGCAAGCCATCCCCGTCCGTGTCGACCTGCGTCACTGGAACGCCGCAACCCAATCCGCCTTCGAGAATCTCAAGGCTGAACTCGCGCACATCGCCGGTGTCTGGACTGAAGAGGTCGCTGACTTCAAAGCGCCACGTACCGTTCGGGTTCTCGCCGAGGAAGGATGATAGTGGCTGATTCGGTCGCCACGCACCGGTGTAGGGACCACCGTTGACCGTGAACGAACCGACATCCTGTGTCGCGTCGTCGTCAAACAGCACTTGGCACAGATTCGGCCCGGTAATATTGACGGTATTTTGGGTCGGTTTGAGGCGGAGGTGTGTGCCCTGCGGGGAAATCAAATCGAGTTCGAGATCACCGATCCAACTGTGGTTGATGCCGTTGCCGGTGGCGGGTGCGGTGCCGCTGCAAGCGTTGCCGCCGATCCGGAAGCGGACGCCCGAGATCGTGCCCGCGATACCGCTTACCGTCAGGGGGATGGTCACGCCACCCGGGGTGTTATCGGGAATGGGAACAACGGGGTCGCCGCCGGTGAACGCGCTGTAACTGAAGATCCGCGTTAGTGGTAGATCACCGGTTTCTAGGCGGATTGGAAACACGATGGTGCCTTGGTCGGAGTCGACTTCGAGTAAGAGGTCGACCGGCTGGTTGCAGGGATGGGCCGCGTCCAAGGCAAACAGGAACGGCACCGTTGCGTTCGCGTTTTGTCCGGGTGCGATGTCCGGCCAGGAACTCTGTCCGTAGAGCACGGTTGCCGTCGGCGTGAGCGAACGCAGGGTGCCGGACAGGCCGGTGGCCGCACTTGTGCCATTGTTTTGCAAGGCGCTTGGGACGAGCAGGGAACTCTCTCCGGGATCGGCATCGCCACTATTATTGCCGTTGCCTGCGGCGTCGGTAATCGTCGGGCCAACCATCGCGAGCATCGTCGAACCTGCCGCAGGCTGCAGGTTGAAGTTGCTGTTCGAAATATCGAAGAACACGCCGCTTGGCGGCTGGACCCGAACCCGCGCGGTGCTACTTGCCACCTGCGGAAAGACCACAGGGTGATTACCGTCGTTCGGCACGCCTGAGGCGAGGGTGATCGGAAAACTCAGGCCACCGTCGAGCGAAAGATGCAGGTCGACGGTGTTGGCATTGATCGGTGTGGCTGCGGTGCCGGCTGGGTTCCACGTGATGGTACGCGCGCCGGACCAGGTCTCGCCGCCGTTCGGCGCGGTCAGGGCAAAGGCCGCGCCGGTATCGATCACGTTGACGACCACATTGTCACAATGAACGCCGCCCACTTGGCGGTTGTCACGCACGGTCACGCGGAACTTCATTGCCCGCGCCTGATTCGGTAAAGTCTCCGCCCGGTCGATGATGCCCGCGAGGACCGTGCCGAGTCGTGGAAACGTTCGCGATGGCGACGGCGCCGGTTCGAAGGAGCGGAAAAGCGGGCTGCTGCCGTTGTCCGCCGCACCGAGAATCCGAGCCGAGCCGAGATCCATTTGTTCCCAGCAGTAGGTGAGATCATCGCCGTCGGCATCGTTACCCGTCGCCGTGAGCACAAATGGCGTGCGGGCAGGAATAGTTAGGTCTGGCCCTGCGGACACCGTCGGCACGGTGTTGCCGGTTGGCGTACTGACCGCGCAGCTGGTCCCACTCAGAAAGGTTTGGATGCTTTGCAACGACCCCGCGTGAAAGTAAGGATTCGAGTAGCCTTGCAGGTCGTCGGTGCCGCAGAGGCCGGCGTAGGCCATGATGGTGGAGCCGCTACCGGGTTCGAACGCGCTGCTGCTGATTCGTTGTCCGTTGCAGCCGTCGAGTTCGCTGTTGTAGGTGTGCGGCGCGCCGAACTGGTGGCCAATTTCGTGGCAGACAAAATCCACCCAGAACGGATCGTTGCGCGGTTCCTGCGCCCCGCTGAGGCCGCTGCCCTTGAAGCTGCTGTTGCACACGCTGCCGATAAACGCGAGGCCGCCATCGGTGGTGGTGACGATGTGGCCGATGTCATAGGCGGCATCGCCGATGACACTATTTATATTGTCAGCACCGTCATCGGGATCGGGAACGTCAGGGTAGGGGTCGGTGGCGGGATCGGTGTAAAGAAGGAGGTCGTTGTTGGCCACCAGTTCGAGGCGGATCGCGAGTTCGCGCTCGTAGATTTCGTTGACTCGGTTCACCCCAGTGACGATGGCCGCCATCGCGTCCGCGACCGTGCCGCCGTGGAACTGGGTGAACTCCGCGGTGGCGGTCATCGCCAGCCGGTAGGTGCGCAGGGTGTTGCCGGTGGAGAAGACTTTGTCGGCTTTGTCACCGGCGGCGGGGTCCGACGGCGGTGGCGGCGACACATGAGTGAACTCCGCGGTGCCGCAGGCGCAACTTCCCAACTTCGCCGAACCTGCGGAAGGCTGGGCATCGCTCTTGCGGTAGACGCTGTACCAAAGGGGCGCACCCGCCGGCGTTTTGCAGAAGGCTGGGTCGATGTAGACCATCCCGGTGGGCGTTCGAAGTTGGGCGTGAAAGCCGTTCGGGGTGTCGTCGATCCGGCCCGAGACGGGTTGCCGGATTCCGCGAACCCGCCAGGTGCGTAACTCGGGAAATTTCGCCGCCAAGGCGGGTGCCATGACGGAACTTGGTTCGAGCAGGCAGGCAACCAAGCGTCCGCCCGGCAACGGTAGTTCGATCTCTTTCCCCTCAAGCGTCTTGGCCAGCGCCTTCGGGTCGACGCGAAAGGTCGAGGCACCGGGATATTGAATCCACGGCTCCATGCCGTTTTTTTCCGCCGGCAGCGGGGCCGCAGTCCAAGGTGAGGCGGCGAAACCGCTTAAACAAAAAGAAAAAAACAGACAAAATAGACGCATGTTTCCAACATACTAAAATTCCCCCGCTTGGATAGTCGAATCAAACAGGATTTTGAAATTCACCGACGCGAGCGACCCAGTCATCCTTATATTGCTAAACGGGAACCCGGGGGCACCTGATCTTGCAGGTTCTTCATTCTGATCAGTTCCACCACAGGGCGGATCCCGGCGACAACGATTCTGAGATGTTCGGGGTTTTCATGGAGATTCGGATTGGGGGACCGCCGCCACAAGCTGGAGTGCTTTGCTCCAGTTCTCCAACTCCTCCCGGACCCTTCCCCATGTGGAATAGCGTAGGTTGTCTTTCCCCGTAGAGCCGATGGGGGACTTTCTCACCCTTGGAAACCGCCAGCGGGCTCCGCGTTGAATATGAATAGGGTGGAGATGACGGTGCGCGAACGCCCATCTCTTGCCTTTCCTTGGGAAATCACGGTAGAACTCGGGCCAAGCGATGGCGACTAAGACCAAAAAAAAGACCAAGGTAAAGGTGGGGCAATCCCGAGGTGGTAGCAGTGGGGCGACCAGCCTGCGCATTGATATCGCCTCGCGCGACCTGTGGGAACCCCAACTCGCCGAAGCCATGGCCGAACTCCCAGCAACGCAACGCAATATGTTGCCGGCCATTCTCGAAACCCTGCACGACCGGCACTGCGGCATCTCGCTCGACCTCGCTGCCGAACTCGTGCCGATCCTCGCCAGCGCCGGCAAAAATCCGTCGCGCAAGGAACAAAAAGGCTGGGGCGCGGTCTACGCCCGGCTGCAACGCGAACTACACGCGACCGGCACCCCTGGCGGCGTCGGCATGGGCCTGCTGCTCAACGCCGATCCGCCGTACACCTTATTCCGTCTCGTCGAACCCGTCATGCGCCAGGCGACCCGCCAGCTTGGACGTTCGATTTTGCTCTGCGCCGATCGCGAACGCGGCACCCGCGCCGGCGGCGCCGCCGGGGTCAGTCCATCGGATTACAAAAAGTGGTCGGACGCGCTCTCGAAGGCAGTGGCCTCCGTGGCCAACGACAACGGCGACCCCGAACTCAATCTGTTCTGGCGCGAACGCGCCGCCGCGCTCGCCGCGCGTTCGCGTCACGCCGCCAACGGCTCGCTGCATCTGCCCGACGCCGCGCCCTACGATCGCGCCGCCTTCTATCGCACCCAAGCCGAACCCGCGACCGCCGCCGAACCGGTCGCCCGGCTGCGTCCGCGCCAAGCTTCGGTCGAGTACCGTGGCAGCGCGGCTGAAGAGGGCTTCGACGGCATCAAAATCGAACGCGGTCTCGACCGACTCACCTCAATGCTGCACACCGAATATCTCAACCATCCCGCGGTGCTCGCTGATCGCATCGTCAACACCGGCTATTTTGCGTTCAAGCGCTTTGCCCGGCGTGAGTCGCTGCGCCACGTGTTCCTCGCCGGACTCGGCCCGCCCGCCTTGCACGAACACGCGCTCGGCCCCTTCGTCAAAGCCTGCTGGTTCGAGTTTGCCATGCGCGCCTCGCACTTGCTCGCGCGTTCGGCCTTGGTGCGTTCGCAGTTGCTCTGGGGCGACGGCGATGCGCTGGGCCGCGTTCGTAGTTTGCAGCGCCGCCTCGAACAGCTGCCCGAGACCGCCCGCCGCGCCACCACCGAAAGCGCCTTCCGTCGCCATTTCATGCACGACATGCAGTGGCTGCCCGACCTGCTCAACGACCGCGGGGGCACCGCCCTCGAACTCCCCCACGAACCCGACGCCCTGCAAGATATGGCCAACTGGCTACGCTATGCTTGGTACGGCGATCTCGACGAACGCACCCTGAAAACCTTCGGTCTTGTTCATGTCATGGTGCTCGCGCCGACCTCCCTGCGTGCCCGCCTCGGCGGCGCCGCACTCGCCGAAACGCTGCGTCAATCGGTCGGCTTCACGCCCGAATCGGGACGCTGCCTCGCGGTCACTTGGGTGCCCGATCAGATCGACGACTACGCCGCTTGGGACATCGAAGAAGCCGACGGCAAACCGCTCTCACGCATGCGTCCGGTCGAATCCGGCGAGGCCTCCAAAAACATCGCCACCTGGTTGCAAGACCGTTGGATGGCCGCCTTTCGAAAGGAGCTCAGCCGTGGCTGACACATCTTCCAGCACCTCCCGACTATACATCACCGGCCTGAACGAAGAGGCCGCGCTCGACATCGTATCGCGAGCGCTCGCGCGCGAGGACACCCGGCCCGGCGATTGTGCCTGGCATATTGCCGACCGCGGTCCGCTCGGACTCGGCGTCGCCTTGGCCTTGCCCGAGGCGGCGGCGCAGGCCTGTGCGGAAGAGGTGGCGGCGACGCGTCCGGGCTTGCGCTTGCAGGGTGCGGTGCCGGAAGGGCAGGTGTTCGACTGCGCCAGCGGATTATTGTTGATGCTCCAGCCGCGCGGCGGCTCTGGCGACTGGGAATCGGTCGACGACGAGTTGCTGATCGTTTGCGAGTCGAACGACAGCGATCGCATCGACTCGTTGTTCCGCGAGATTTCGTTTGGCGCGACGTACACGCGCGTGGCGGCGGCGACCGCACCCGCCATCGATGGTTCGTCCAGCGAGCGCACGCTTTGGCTGTTTCATGTAAAGGACGATCAGAACCGCACCAGCACGCTGGCCGGTTCGCGCCAGTCGGGGGCGTTCGAGGACTGCACCATCCTGCGCGCTTATCAAGATGAGGGTCAGACCTTATTTTTTCCACAAGGCGCCCATCCACAGCGGGATCGTTTCCGAGTGTTGCGCCAACTCGCGACCGACCATGCCGGCTTGCTCGGTTCGGCGATGCCGAAAAAGGGGCCGGTGCTGGCGGGGATTCCGGGCGCGGGTCCGTCCGATCCGCTGACCATCTTGTTCATGGGCGGCCTGCGCTTTGCCGGCGAGGTGCAGTTCACGCCGACCGGTGGCGAACTGCCTCGGGTGGATCAGATTCAGCTCGCCGACGCCACCGCCGAACTCGAAAATTTACGCCTGCGCATCGCCCAGGCGGGGCCGCGAGCCGGCTATCCGCTGCGTCTCGCACCGGCACCGTTGGAGGGCGTGGGTTCGTCCGAACGGATGCGTTTGCGTCAGCGTCTGGCCGAGACTCGGCAGCGCCTAGCTTACCTCGAGAGCCTCGATCAGTCGCATCCGATTCTCTACCGCTTCGCCCAGGAACAACTCGAACAGTTGGCTGGCTTGCTGGCCAGTTTCCCGGTGGAGGTGTTAAAGGACGGCGAACTTCTGTACGGCTTTTATGCCGACGACGAGAATCCGGCCGGCTACCACTTTCTTCTGGTCGAGCCCGAACACGCGATTCTCGGTTTGCTCGGTCCGGCGTTTTCGCAACACGGCAATGGCGCCGACCGATTTCAAATCGACCCGCTGTGGGCCGGCGCATATTTCGATCCCGAAAGTCCTTCGTTGGTGTTCGTCCCGTATGGCCAGCGACTGACGCCGAGCATGCACGCGTGGAACGCGTCCGAGATGGACGCGTACTTGGCCGAGTCGGTGGAGACCTGGGGCAAGGCGCAAGGCAAGATTCCCAAAGCCTTGCCCGAACGCCCGCTCTATTTGTTCGACCAACTGCCGGCGAGTCCGGACGCGAGTTCGTCGAACGGGGCAAACGGGGCGAACGGCCATTCGCCCAAGGATCGCGCGCGTCTGCGCGCCTCCGTGTTGGATCGCGACGCGTTTGCGCCGCTCCGAGAACGCATGGGATGGATCAACGAAAACCTGCTCGTGACTCGCGATATCGGCATGCAAGAGTATGTCGAGCAACTCGCTACCGCTAGTTCGCGTTCCAGCCTGCTCGAACGCAAACAAGCCCACGCGGCAACGCGCCTCGATGATTTTTCTGAGTCTTTGGATGTCTTAAACAAGCAAGTGCTAGCGCGCACCCGCGGCTATTTGAAAGTGCTCGATGACCGGGTCGGCAAAAGTCTCGGCCAAGTCGAAACGATGCGCCGCGAACTCGACAGTCTTGAGGCCTCGCTGGCGAAACTGCAGGCGGCGCGTTCAAACATGAAGCGCGACCATGGCAACACCTTGCGCGAGATCGAAAGCGACCTGATGAATCTACCCGCCGAACTCCGCCGCGTGAAACGCACCATGGACAAAGTCATCGCCAACGCCGAACTCGAACGCCACGGGATGGACGGCCAGATGCAGACCAAGCTCGGACAACTCAAGGAAGCCCGGCAGCGCTTGATTAAAACCATGAAGAAGGAGCTGTGGCTCAAGTGAGTTCCGAGCCGGAATCCGCAGACGCCGCCGCGGCGGCTCCCATACCGTTGTCCAAGACGGCGGAGGATCACGCCTTCGAATTGGGTGAGTCCTGGGACGTGGTACACGACCGGCGCGGCACGAGAATCGACTCGATGAAGAGTAGTCGCACCGCCACCGTGGTCGAGGCTCAGCGCATGGAAGGCCTGCTGGAAACATGGCGCCAAGTGGTGGTGCCGGTCACGAAGCGCTGGCGCGGGCGCATGCGCAGTGCCGCCAAAGTGCCGGGTTATGTCGACGAACTTAAGGACGAATGGCGGCGCGCGGTTTGGGCGCGTCCGAGTCGGCATTGGGCCGGTATTTTGATCCGCTGGCGGCTGCGGTTTCTAAATTTCTTTGTGTTGGCCCTCGCGCTCGGAAAAATTCTGGTGGTGGTGCTGTTTGTGGTCGCGATGATTTACTTCATTCTCGAATGGACCGGTGGCGGAGGGTTTTTTAAATGACCTCGAACCCCTCTGAGCTTATGGCAAAGGCTTGCCATAGTATGGCAACCCTTTGCCATAAGCTGGCAAACCTTTGCCACACGATGGCAAAGTCTTGCCATATCTTTTGGCAACCCGAACCGTTCCGACGATGGTCTCGCGGCGTTTTGCGAGTCGAAATTCAAGAGTTGAAATTCGTGTTGTTGTCCTCTTCTACCTGCCACTTGCTCTTCTGATGCTGCGCTTCCGTTCACCTTTGTTGCAGACCTTGCCGCGCGGCCCGAAAGCACATGCGCGCAAGAAGATCTTCTGGCGCTTCCTGATCTTGGCCGTGATTATCGGGCTGATTTTGTGGGCGTGTTGGGCGGTTCTGGCGCGGCGTTTTGACATCGCGGGTGGACTTGGCGGCTTGGCTTACGGCTTTCACGACAAGGTGTTTTTGCCGGTTCGAGGTTGGACGCTGACCCGTTTTTATCCCTACAGCCTGATTCCTTGGATGTTGTTTCTGCTCGGGATTGGTTCGTGGATTTATACGACGGTGTCCGGCATTCCTTTGTTTCGCGGACGGCATTTACGCTGGACGCGGTGGGCCTTGTTGCGTCCGGGAATGCATCCCGTTTTGTTGCGTTCGGCGCGCATGCTCACACGGATGAACGTTCGCCCGGCCTTTTTGCGTTCGGTCTTGGCGCACGAGCTTTCGGCGTCGGTTCAGGAACTCGCAGATGTGCCGGTTGGCAGGGCCTCTCCGTTGCCCGCGCGGATCGCCAGTCTGTTGAAATTGCGGGTCGAACTCGACCAATTGAAGGACATTCCAAACGCGGCCCGTTTGGAAACGCTGTGCCTCTGGCAACATAGCCAACGACTACTGCGGCTACGCGCCGGTGGGGCGAGTGGCGAAAACGCTGGCGGTCCTGACGGCAAGGTTCTCGCGGATTTGCAGGTGTTGTCGAATCAGGTGCTGGCGCCATTTTTGAGTACCTCGCAGCGTGGTGCCGCCGACTTCACGCCGGGTTCGCTCGCGGTCGATCTGCTGCGCTTAGCCATTGCCGATGGTTCGGTCGCGGCCGAGGTGGGAACGCGTCATGGCATCCGTGAACCCTTACCCGAAATGCGGCGCCGGGTTTTGGAACGCTTGTCGCTGATCGAGGGCTGGAGTTTCGCCTTGCGCGACGGTTCGGCGGCGCGCGGCGTTCCCGAACCACCGGTGTCTGCGACCGGATCGAACGGATTTTCCGGTTCGCAGTGTGGCCGCTTGTTCGTCGATCTCGCGCTCGATCTGGCGGCTCGGCAGAGTTCGGCTACGCTGGCGCGCGAGCTGCTCGATCCGCTCGACGGACTTCGTTTTCTGCTGCGCAGCGGTGGCAGCCGGATTCGTACACCAAATCGGAAGGCCTTGGCCGCGTTCTTGGATCAACTGCCGCGTCCGTCCGATTACCGAACGGCGGCGGTGCTGGACGCTCGTTCGTTGCGTCGACTCGACGAAGCAATCTCCAGCGCGCGGATTTATAAAACTCCGCTGTTTACGCCCGAGGATCTAGAAAAAGCGCGCCAACGCGCTGCCGATCAGGCTCTGGCCGCAGGTCCGGGGCATTGAAGGTAGCGCCGTCCTTCTAGGGAGAGAAAAGCCCCAAAGCGGGCGACACAGTGTAGCCCGGGGGGAAGCGAATCTCGCTTTAGCGAGATGAGCGCAACCCCGGATTGTGGTGCGGGTGATGAGGTGCCCCAACGGGGCACGACAAATTTTCACTTTTAGGCAATCAAGTGGCCGTTGCCGGCATTGAATGGATACTGAATGAACGATGACGAGCGAATAGAGGCCTGGCGAAGCCGTGGAAACGGTGTGGCGTTGCAGGGTCTGCTCGAACCATACGAAGCCGGAATATTTGCCTTTATGATGAGAATGCTTTGCCAACGACAAGACGCGGAAGACGCGACGCAACTGGCGTTTTCGAAAGCGGTGGCGGCGATCGGGGAGGGGCGATACCAGGCGCGCGGTTCGTTCAAGAGTTGGCTGTTCCAAATCGCCTGCAACGAGGCGCGCGGCTTGTTGCGCAAGCGCAAGCGTCGTTCGGAGGTCGGGCTGGAGGGCGGCTCTGGAGAAGAGCTGCGAAGCTGGGACCCACCGGACATGCAGTCCCTGACGCCGATGGACGAATTGGTTCGGGGTGAACGGGTGGCGGCGCTTAAGGCGGCGGTGGAACGTTTGCCCCAAGCGGAACGCGAGGTGGTTGCCCTGCGTCTGCAACTGGATTGTACCTTTGCCGAGATTGCCGAAATTACCGCCACGCCGCTGGGCACCGTGCTCGGGCGGATGCGCAATGCTACGCGTCGACTGCGTCGTGATTTGGAGAACCAACAATGAACAACGACTGTAACTTTCAAGATCTAGGAGGCTCCGAGCTCGACCGGCAAACCCGGGCAGACGAAGCGGCGCTTCGCGAGGCCTTTGACCGGACGGCCGCCCGGTCGGAGCGCGGTTTCGCGTCGGAGGCCATCGCTGCGGCTGGGTCCTCGGCTGTGTTCGCCGTTGGGTCCGCAGTTGGGTCTGCGGCTGGGTCCGCGGCTGTGTCCGGCGCGAGGCGTACTCCTGCGAAGCGCGGATGGGGCACGGTGGCGTTTCCGATCGTGATCGCAGCTGCCGCCATCGTGCTTTTAGGCCTGCTGTTGCGCGCGCCGAACGAGGCTCGGCCGCAGTCTGCTGGTGGTGCGCCTGGCGTGTTCGCCAAGGGTGTTGCGGGCGTTGCGGACAAGCCCGCGGCGCGTAGCGTGTGGCACGTTCCGCCGAGCTGCGTAGAAGTTCGGCGCCGTGATTTGCAGCGCCGCTTGGAGCGCAAACGCAAGCGCCTCGACCACTTCATCCCGATTTTACTCAACCCGCAAGCTGTCCCAGAACCCGCACAACCCGGAAACACTCCCTCATGAAAATCCTGCATATCATCCTGCCCGCTCTGCTTTTCCTGTTCACCAGTTGGGGGCTCGCACAGTCGACTGCCGCGCCGCAAACGCCACAAACCGCGACACCGTCCGCGCCAGAAACCGCGCCTTCCGCGCCGTTGGAATCCTCGTTCGACGATGATGACGACGGCGATGAGGAGGATGATGACGACGATGATGAAGATCATGACGACGACGATGATGATGATGACCACGACGAGGACGATGACGACGATGACGACGACGACCACAACGAAGATGATGACGACGACCACCACGAAGACATTCCCGAACCGACGATGAAGGAGATTCGCGCGTTCGTGAACGAGCAGTTCCCGGAGGCGGCCGCGCACTTGAAAAAGCAGAAGCAGGAAGATCCCGAAATGTACGAGGAGATCATGGACCACATGGGTGACATCCTCCACGAATACCGCTTTCTCCAGCAAGATGAGGCCGAGTTCGCCGATGCGTTTTTAAAGATGGAGAAGCTCGAGGTCGGCTTGCATCTGAAAGGCGATGCCTACAACGAAATGGCAGAAGGCCCCGCGCGCGAGGCTGCGCGCAAGGACTTCCTCAAACACCTCGGTTCGCTCTACGACGCGCGGCTCGACATGGAAAAACGCCACCTCAAACAAATGGAAGAGGAGATCGAGGCGTTCCGCCGCGAACTTGAGGACATGGAAGAACACCGCGCCGAGGAAATCGAAGAGATGGCCGCCGACTGGCTCGATGAAGACGACGACGATGAAGATGACGAGGACGACGACGATGATCTCGATTAAGTCGCCTGAAATGACGCCTGCCGAATTAGATGATAGAAAAGTTTTGACAACGAACGCTTCATCGTGTTAAGAACTCCTCAACAAGGAACTAAATCTTCAATGAACATCCTCCACATAATCTCGAACAGCACCGCCTTTGGCATGATGGCTCGTTCCGCCGCGATGATCGTAGGCGGGATGGATCGTCGTGTATTCGCGAATGTCGCCGAGTTCGGATGGCGCGATTCCGATGACGATAACGGCTTCGACGGAGGGCCTGCAGGCTAGAGAATCTACACCCTAGATTTGACGCGCCCCGCAGCCTCCAAGGAGATGCGGGGCTTTTTTTTTTCTGCCTAAAACCACTTTAAAAACAGTACATTTATAGACTTTGACCCGGCGTTCGACCGCCATCGAAGTCGTTCGACAGGCCCTCTGGGAGGCGTGCCAGAAACGCCGAAACGTCCGCCTTGTAAATCCTGCGGCTGCCCTCACCAAACGGGGTACAGGTGAGGTCCAAGCCGTCGCGGGTTCTACCGCCTTCGTACGCCTGTGCCGTCGCGGGAGCGCCCAATCTTTCCCTTAAACAATTATAAAAAAGAGTGTTCGTCCCGCCGTGGCGCAAAAACTATGACGCAATGATCCCGCGACGGTTCTAATTTTATTTCTATACGTCGCGCAACAGCTTGCCTGCCGGTCTCCAAAACCAGTTCGCTTGGGGCAGCACCAAGGCGGCGTGCCAATTTTCAAATGTGGGGGTGCATGTACCATAGTGGCGACACTGCCTTGCAAGCAGCGTGTGGCGGGTGCGAGCCCCGTCTCCTCCACCATTTTATAACCATCATTTTTCTGCGGGAAGGAAGTGGATTCCATCCGGTCTCATACGCCGGACGGTGGGGGTTCGAATCCCTCTCCCGCAATTATTTCACGGACGCGTAGCTCACGAAGGAGAGCGCTTGGTTGAAGCCCAGGAGGGCAGGGTGCAACTCCCTCGAGTCCGCCATTTTTCGCCTCATTGGTGTACTAGCAGCATGTCAGATTGTCTATCTGACGGAGTCGGAGCGTTACCGGCATGAGGCGCCATTTTTTGTGACATGGGTCCAACAGCTAAGATATCTGGCAACCCAAGATGCACCATTTTTGTGTAGTCGTGAGTAGCCAGTAGCGAGTAGTGAGGAGGAGTCAGGTTGTTTCCGATCTGACTCCTTCCTATCTACTGGCGACTAGCCCCTACCTACTTCAACATGAAATACCTTTGGTTCGACGCAGAATTTAGCTCTATCGATTTGGACAACGCCGAGTTTCTCCAAGTGGCCGTGATGGCGACGAACGAGAAACTCGAACGACTCGCGAGTCCTGAAGAAGACATCAACTTTGCGGTGCGGGTCTCGGAGGATGTGCCGATCAGCGACTGGGTGCAGAAAAACATCCCGGAAATCGTCAAGGCGTCTCGGACCGAGGAGGCGGTGTCGATCACAGAGGTTGATAAAGCATTGGACGCCTACATTACCAAGTTCGTCGGCAAGCCGACGCATGACATCACCGCGCGTCCGTTGATTGCCGGCAACAGCGTGCACAACGACTGGTTCATCGCGCGGCGCTTGCTGCCACGTTTTATCAAGCGCTGCCATTACCGGCTGCTCGACGTGACTGCGATCAAAGGCCAGTGGCTCGACCACTATGGCGGAAGCGAGTTCAACAAAGACGATCTGGATCTGGTGAAGCAATGGTTCCCGGGTTTGTATGCGCCCCGTGCGCGCACCCATGACGCCTACTACGATGTACAGGCCTCCGCCGCCGAACTCGCCTTTCTGCGCGACCAACTTCAACGCAAGGAACCCTGACATGCATACGCCAGCCAAACTTTTTGCCGTCCTGTTCCTCAGTCTCAGCCTGATTGGGATGATTGCATGTAGCAGCGGTAGTGACGACGACGACGGTGACAGTAGCGCGAGCGAGTCACCGAATGCCAGTTCCCCTGCCGCGTCCACGATCGAACTTGCAGGCACATCTTGGCGCATCCTGTCGGTCACGCGCGGCTCAACCTCCTTGCGTCCGTCGGACGGGCAGGAACTGACGATCGACTTCGGTTCGGATGGCAGGGTCTCCGGTAACAGTGGCTGCAATCGCTTCTTCGGCCCGTACCGTCAGTCCGGCGACCGGGTGGAGATTGATTCGCTGGGTTCGACCTTGATCGGATGCGATGGCGAGCGTGCCTTGCTCGAGTCCGCTGTGGTGTCTGCTCTCAGCGTCAACGGCACGATCTCCCGGGTTGATGACAATATCGCGATGTTAAGCAGCAGCGAAGCGAGCATTCAATTGCAGCGCCGTTGAACTCTTTTACGACCGGCTAGTAGCCGTTGTAATTTGAAGCGTATCCGAAGCGCTTTTTCCAATGGCTATCGGTCGGGGAGCATTGAGGAAACGCTGGACTGATTCCGGGTTGGGGCTGGAGACAGCCGTGTCCCTCGGGTTGAGTTTCGTTATGGATTCATTCGGGGGGATACAAATCTACTTCACTTGCTTTAGAAGCCAGCCTATTCCTCCCTTCGATATGTCCAAGAAAACCACCGAAAGCTTCATGGAAAGGAAGCACTATTTGACCAACGGCCTGGCGATATTCAGCTTCATTTCTGCGATTCTGGCCGTCTCCATTTTCGGCTATATCATGTACACCGCAAGCTCAGGCATTTGGCGGTCGAAGGAGGAAATGATGGTCTTGCGGATCCTCAATTACCTCGTGATCCCGCTGCCGTTTATTGCGGTCGGGCTCGGCCATATGGCCCGGACTCGCTGCAAACGGGATCACCGGTTCAAAGGAAAACGCCTGTCCCTGATTGCTTTGGTTCTTGGCTATGCCTGTCTGCTCTTTCTCGCCATTAGTTTCATCATGGCGGGAGTCGATCAGCTACGGAAGGGGACGGCGGCGAACATCAAGGTGGTGGCCGAACGGGCTTCCTCACCGCTAGGCGTGGTATTCCTTGAACCATTCCACGAACGCGGGCACGCCCACCGAGATCGGGGTGGTCGGCTTGAAGTTTAGTTTTTCAATCGCCCGGTCGATGTTGGCGTAGGTTGCGGGCACGTCGCCGGGCTGCATCGGCATCATGTTCATCTGTGGTTCGACGCCGACCGCCTGGGCGAGCGTGTCGATCAGGTCCATCAGTTTTTCGGTACGGTGGTTGCCGAGATTGAACACTTCGTAGGTGTCGAGTGTGTCGCTCATGAGGCTGGCGAGCACGCCCTGCACGATGTCGTCGACGTAGGTGAAGTCGCGCTGCATGTTGCCGTGATTGAACACGTTGATCGGCTCGCCGCGCAGGAGGCGTTCGGTGAACAGCCACATGGCCATGTCGGGTCGGCCCCAAGGGCCGTAGACGGTGAAGAAGCGCAGCCCGACCGTCGGCACCTGATAGAGATGCGAGTAGACGTGGGCCATCAGCTCGTTGGCTTTTTTGGTGGCGGCGTAGAGGCTGATCGGCGTGTCGACCCGGTCGGACTCGGAGAAGGGGAGTTCGGTGTTGCCGCCGTAGACCGACGAGCTGGAGGCGTAGACCAAGCGGCCGGTTTTGTTGTGGCGGCAGCATTCGAGCAGGTTGAGAAAGCCTTCGAGATTGGTTTTCTGGTAGACGTGGGGATTTTCGATCGAGTAGCGAACGCCAGCTTGGGCGGCGAGGTGGCAGACGCGGTCGAAGCCGCCTTGTTCGAACAAGCGTTCGATCAACGGCAGGTCGGTGACGTCGATCTCGACTGGCGTGAAGCTGGCGGCGGGGTTGCTCAGCGGCAGGTTTTTCAGCCGGGCCATGCGGTCGTGCTTGAGTTGGACGTCGTAGTAGTCGTTGAAATTGTCGAGACCGACGACCTCGTGGCCGTCCGCGAGGAGGGCTTCGCAAACGTGCATGCCGATAAAGCCGGCGGCGCCGGTGACGAGAATCTTCATGCCTCGAACCATTCTGTTTTGTCGGCCACGGGTTTACGCGCGCCGGGTTTGGGTTCGGCGTTGTTGGGGTAGCCGAGGAAGACGACGCCGAGGTAGCGCCAGTCGGGTTCGAGTTTGAACGCGCGCGCGGTGGCGGCTTCGTCGTAGGTCATCGGGCCGGTGCTCCAGAACGCGCCGATGCCGTGGGCGTGGGCGCTGAGCTGCAGGTTTTGCACGGCGCAGGCGACGGCTTCGACTTCTTCGAGTTCGGGGATTTTACCGGCGGGCGCGCCGCCGTGGCGTTGGCGGAAGACGGCGATGGCGTGCGAGGCGCGCACCGGATTGCGCGTGAGTTTTTCGATTTTATCGGCACGGCGCTGGTCGGCTGGCGTGCTTTGTTCGTAGAGGTCGACCAGTGTTTCGGCGAGTTGTTCGCGGGCGGCGCCAGCGAACACGCGGAAGCGCCAGGGTTCGGTTTTGCCGTGGTTGGGAGCCCAGTTGGCGTTCTCCAGCAGGGTCTCGATGATGGCGCGCGGGATCGGGCGTTCGGCATCCATCTCCGCCGGTTTCACGGTGCGGCGGGTGCGCAGGAGTTGGTTGATCTGATCGACGTCGTACATGTTTGGGCGGGTTCAACCGTTTCGCCGGACGATTGCAAGGGGCGATTGACGGCGATTGCAAGGATCGTGTTCGCTTGCAATGGCGAACGCGGCGGGAACGTGCGATACTAGGGTATCATGAAAGATGAAAATCCAGACCGAGAGGAGTCCGTCCGCGAGTCCCGCGCCTATGAGAAGGCGACGGAGCAGGCGGAGGACATCTCTAAAGATATCAAGAAGCTGACCAAGCTACTCGAGGATGCCAACCGCAAGGCCAAGCGCCGCGATGAAGGACCGATTGCCAGTCTGATCAACACGCTGGCGGCGGTTCGGCGCATGGTGCTCGCTTACCGCGAAGGCCGGTACCTGAACGTCCCGTGGAAGTCGGTCAGTATGATCGTGGCCGCTGGCGTGTACTTCGTGATGCCGATCGACCTGCTTCCCGATTTCATTCCCGCACTCGGTCTGCTCGACGATGCCGCGATTATTGCTTGGACGATGCGTCAGGTGAAGAAGGACATGAACAAGTTCAGGGATTGGGAAGATGAGTATAGTAGCTAGTAGTCGGTAGCTGGAGCGTACCAGCGAACGTACGAAGATTGTTGAGTAGCCGACTGCCGAACAAAAAAAACGCCCGATCAAAATCGGGCGTTTCGTTTTGACCAAGCGTGGTCGTGTCGGTGTTAGCCGCAGAGCTCTTTGGCTTGCTTGATCCATTCTTCGCGGGTCACGCGACCGGGGAAGGAGAGGTGTTTGTCGAACTCTTGGACATTGTAGGTGTTCCAGTTGGCGATCTGCTTGAAGCGGTAGACGCCGGTTTCGTTCAGGGTCTTGGCGAGCACGGGACCGACACCACTAATCTTGGTGAGGTCGTCGGCGTCGGACGGGGCTTCGGTGTAGAGAATGCCGAGATTGTCGTCGACCTTGGTGGCTTCCCCTTCGAACTGGGCCAGCGCGGCGGCGTAGGCGGTCGCGTCCGGGCGTTCTACTTCAGCTTCAGCCGCAGCTTCTTCAGCTGGCGCAGCTTCGGTTTCGGCGGCTGGCGCAGCGGCTTCGGCGGCTTTCGCGGCTTCGGCAGCAGCGGCTTCTTCGGCAGCTTTGGCTTCAGCGGCATTCGAAGCTTCGGCAGCGGCGGCTTCTTCAGTAGCCTGTGCATCGGCATTCGGTGCAGCTTCGGCAGTAGCAGCTTCTTCTGTCGGTGCGGCTTCGGCAGTAGCAGATTCTTCTGTCGGTGCAGCTTCTTCTGTCGGTGCGGCTTCGGCAGTAGCAGATTCTTCTGTTGCAGATTCGTCAGCAGCAGCAGCTTCGGCAGCAGCAGCTTCCTCGGCGGCTTTGGCTTCGGCGGCTTTGGCTTCGGCGGCTTTGGCTTCGGCGGCTTTGGCACGTTCTTCCGCAGCACGGGCTTCGGACTCGGCGGCGGCTTTGGCGTCGGCTTCGGCTTTCTCTTTGGCTTCGGCAGCGGCTTTGGCTTCCGCATCAGCAGCGGCCTTGGCGGCAGCGGCGGCTTCTGCTTCCGCTTTTTCGCGGGCGGCGGTTTCGGCGGCTTTGGCCTTCCCAGCTTCCAGCGCGGCGCCGTACTTATTCTTGAAGCGGTCGATGCGACCTTCGGTGTCGACAAATTTCTGGTTGCCGGTGAAGAAGGGGTGAGAAAATGCGGTGACGTCGAGTTCCACCATCGGGTACTCTTTGCCGTCGATCGTCGTCGTTTTTTCGGATTTCACGGTCGAACGCGTGATGAACTTCTCGCCGTTGGACACGTCGAGGAAGACGACTTCTTGATATTCGGGGTGGATGACAGGTTTCATGAGATTCGTTACGTAAAGGCTGGTAGGAGCTACCAGTGTTTTTGGTCTGCGCAACCCAAAAAACAAAGAAATCCGAGGCACTTATCCACAGGCAGATGACCTTTCCTGCCTGTCCATACCAAGCACTTGAAGAAATAAATCACCCGGCTGCTTGTTTAATCCTGACCAAAGCGCGGTTCAGAGTCATGGCCGTTTGTGGTAGTTTCGTGGTAGTATCGCCGCATGATTCCCCTGAACTCCACCTATCCCTCCCGACGCGATGTGCTCGCCACCGGCGGCGCGGCGGCCCTTACCGCGTTAAGCGCCTTCCCGATTCGCGCCGCCTCCCCGAATGGCAAGTTGAACATCGCCGGCATCGGCGTCGGCGGCAAAGGCTATCACGATATCCGCAGCGTCGGCACCGAGAACATCGTCGCCATCTGCGACGTCGACCGCAACATGCTCGAACGCGCTGGAAAGCAGTTTCCGAACGCGCGGAAATATCGCGACTACCGCGAACTGCTCGCCAAAGAGGACGACCTCGACGCCGTGATGATCGCCACCCCCGACCACGCCCACGCCGTGGTCACCATCGCCGCGCTCAAAGCTGGCTTGCACGTGTTCTGTCAGAAGCCGCTCACCCGCACCGTCGGCGAAGCGCTGCAGGTGTTGGAAGCCGCCGAGACTGCAGGCACGGCCACGCAAATGGGCAACCAAGCGCAGGCGGGGGAGGGGGCGCGTCTGGTGCGCGAGTACATCGCCTCCGGCTTCCTCGGCACGATCGAGGAGATCCATGCCTGGTCCAACCGGCCCAATCAGATTTCACCGCGTGGCATCGCGCGGCCGACCGACACCCCGCCGGTTCCCGACCACCTCGACTGGAACCTCTGGCTCGGCCCCGCACCCGAACGCCCTTATCATCCACACTACCACCCGTTCCGTTGGCGGGGTTGGTGGGACTTCGGTAGTGGCGTGCTCGGCGACATCGGCTGCCATCAACTGTCGGCCGTGTTCAAAGCGCTCAACCTCGGCTGGCCGGAGAGCGTTGAGGCGAGTTCGACCCATTGGCACGCCTCGGAGGACATTCGCCGCGAGACCGCTCCGAACGCGTCCATCATCACCTATCGTTTCGCCGCCACCAAGCGCCACGGACCGATCATTCTGCGCTGGTACGACGGCGGTATGACGCCGCCTTATCCGCTCGGTGTCGACGCCGAACGCGACATCTTCAAAAACGACGGAGCGCTGGTCATCGGTAGTGAGGGCATGCTGCTCAACCACCGCTTGCTACCGGAGTCACGCATGCAGGAAGTCGGCAAACCTCCGCGCCTGATGGCGCGTTCTCCGGGCCACTACCAAGAATGGTTGCGCGCCTGCAAAGGCGGTCCGAAGGCCGGCAGCGATTTCGTTCGGCACGCAGCCCAGCTCACCGCCGTGGTGCAAATGGGCAACCTCGCCATCCGCACCCGCAAAAAGTTGATGTGGGATGAAGACGCCTTGCACTTCAGCAATTCCGACGAGGCGAATAAGCTGATTCATCAGCCGGTTCGGGCGTTTTGAGTAATCAGTTGTGGACTCGCCCTGCGGGCGTTCTGAGGAATCAGTAATCAGTGATCAGTGATCAGTTGCGGACTCGCCCTGCGGGCGTTCTGCGTAATCAGTAATCGGTAATCAGTGATCAGTTGTGGACTCGCCCTGCGGGCGTTCTGAGTAATCAGTAATCAGTGATCAGTGATCAGTTGTGGACTCGCCCTGCGGGCGTTCTGCGTAATCAGTAATCGGTAAACAGTGATCAGTTGTGGACTCGCCCTGCGGGCGTTCTGAGTAATCAGTAATCAGTGATCAGTTGCGGACTCGCCCTGCGGGCGTTCTGCGTAATCAGTAATCGGTAATCAGTGATCAGGTGTGGACTCGCGCTGCGGGCGTTCTGAGTGATCAGTTGTGGACTCGCCCTGCGGGCGCACAACGTACGGCTGACACAGATCACTCATACACGCCGAAGCCACGAGCCAACACTGGTCCCTCCCACGTCCGTAGGGCAACTCTACTGATCACTGATTACTGATTACTCCAAAGCCCGCAGGGCGAGTCCACTGATCACTGATTACTCCAAAGCCCGCAGGGCGAGTCCACTGATCACTGATTACTGATTACTCCAAAGCCCGCAGGGCAACTCTACTGATCACTGGAGCCCGAAGGGCCGCGCAGGGCGACCCGTGCAACTTTCTTGCAAATAGCCTGTCTCAAGTTGGGCGAAGTGAGGTATCTTGCCTTAGAACCCTGCCATGAGAATTGCTCTCTTTTCCGATGTCCATGCCAACCTGAACGCGCTGAATGCCGTGTTGGCGGATATTGAGACCCGTCAGGTCGACCGGATTCTTTGTCTGGGCGACATGGTTGGATATGGTTCGCGCCCGGTGGAGGTGTTGGCGCGTTTGAACGAAGTCGGCGCGGAGATGATCATGGGCAACCACGACGCGGCGGCTTGCGGCAAGCTGGATTACCATGAGGATTTCAATCCCTTGGCGGCGGCGTTCATGGATTGGACCCGAGACACGATCCGGGCGGACGATCAGAAATTTCTCAGCGCGCTACCCTATGTGATTGAGGGCGAGCGCTGGTCGGTGGCGCATTGCGACATGGTGGATCCGGAGGCCTTCCTCTATCTGGATTCCGAACGCGAGGCACGGGCTTCGTGGCTGGAGGGGACGTTCCAAGTGTTGTTTGTCGGCCATACGCATGAAGCGATGATCCACCGGCTCAACTTGGAGGACAACACGTATCTGGCAGCCGCTCCGCAAGGGTTTGTTTGTGCCTCCTCTTGCCGCTATATTGTGAATGTGGGCTCGGTCGGCTTTTCGCGCGACGACGACTACCGCGCGCCTTACGTGTTGTTCGATGAGACGGCGGGGCTGGTGACGTGGTTGCGGGTGCCGTATGATTTGGACGCGTTCGCGAACGACATTGAGACGCGCATTCCGATGCCGCATCCGCAAATGTACGGGTTGTTGGAGACGCGCCTGAATATGGGCGAGATTGCCAAGACGACCGAGATCATGTTGCCGTCATCGGAGACGATGGCCAAGTTGGCAACCCGGCGGGAACGTGCGCGCGCCAAGGCCGCAGCGGGTCGTCGTCCGTGGTTGTGGTTCGGGCTGCCCTTGATGTTGTTGGCGGTGGTGTTGCTCGGTTTGGTTTGGGCGACGCGCTAGCGACCTTGCGACCTGCGGTCGTGAAGATGGAAGGTGGAAGGTGGAAGATCGCAGCTGGAAGGATTCCGGCGGCTCGCTTGGCCGGGTGCTCGAAGCGCGCGAGTAGGTCAATCATCGGGGGCGGTTTGTGGATGAAGCTTAGGCACAGCGAAAGCTTGGGCTAGTTGATGAAGCCTCGCATGGGTGATCGTTGCATGGGTTTTGCCCAACCATGCTCTTTGCTTGAGCCGGACGCCACATGGCTTAGGATCGAACCATGAAAAAATATTGGTTTCCCGTTGCGGTGGTCTTGTTGATTGCTGTGCTGATCGTGGTGGTGTTCTTCATCGAGAAGATTCAGTTCGCTCGGTACCTTGCCGCGATCCTGCTGACCCTGCTCGGCGGACTCATCATCCTTGTTTGGTATTTACTGCGCCGTGACGTGACGTGGAAACGCAAGCGATGGGTGCTCGTCGTGTCTCTGCTCGTTCCGATCTTGTTCCTCGGCGTGTTCCGCGTGGAATATGCGGGCGCCGGATATCCCAACAAGTTTGTGCCGCGCTGGACGCCGGTGGCGGGTTCGGACTTGGCTGAGCTTTCGCCGACACCGACAGCGCTGCTGACCGAGGCGGCTCAGGCCGTTCCGAACGAAAACGCCGAGGTGATGAAAGCCGCTTACAATTTCTCTGGACCGGGACGAATCCATACCATCCCCGAGCGCGCGTTCTCGACCGATTGGAGCGCGAACCCGCCAAAGGAGTTGTGGCGCCGCGATGTTGGCACCGGTTGGGGGTCATTCTCGGTGGCGCAGGGACGTGCATTCACCATGGAGCAACGCGGCGACGAGGAATTGACGATCTGTTACCACTTGCTCACCGGCGAACCGCTCTGGGCCACGTCGCGTGAAGTTCGCTTTGACGAAGGCATGAGCGGGTCCGGGCCGCGTTCGACGCCTTTCATCGACGGCGAACGCCTCTATGCGCTCGGCGGCGTCGGCGACCTCGCCTGCCAATCGGTGAAAGATGGTTCGATCATCTGGCAACGCAACATCTTGAAAGGACCCGGTAATGAAGACCGCGGCAACCTGTATTACGGCAAAGCCTGCACGCCCTTGCGCGTCGGCGACCTCGTGGTGGTCACCGGCGGCAAGCGCGGTGGTAGCTTGCTCGCCTACAACGCTGAGTCCGGCGAACCGGTCTGGGTCGGCGGTGACGCGTCCGAGGAGAGCCGCTATGCCTCCCCCGCCATGGCGACGCTCGCCGGACGCGACATGATCCTCGCCGTCAACCAGAACTCCCTCACCGGACACGCGCCCGACACCGGCGAGGTGATCCTGCGCATCGACTGGCCCGGCGGCGGGTTCCCCAAAAGCAGTCAGCCAATTCCGATTGGCGGCGACCGCCTGTTCTGCACCGCGAGTTACGGCATGAACTCGTTCGTCGCCGAAATCTCCGAAGGAGCGGACGGGAAACTCACCTCGAAAGATGTGTGGCGGCGTAACCGGATGAAAACAAAGTTCAGCACCTCGCCGCCCTATAAAGGGTACTCCTACGGACTCGACGAAGGCATCTTTTGCTGCGTCGACTTGGCCGACGGCGAGAAGATTTGGAAGGGCGGCCGCTACGGCTACGGCCAGAATCTCTTGGTCGAAGATGTCGTCGTCATGCAGATGGAGCGCACCGGCGAAATCGTTTTGATCGAACCCAATCCCACCGAATTAAAAGAGCTCGCGCGACTCGAAGCTCTGTCCGGAAAAACCTGGAACGCCCCGTCCATTGCCGGTCGCTATTTGCTGGTTCGGAATGGGCAGGAAGCGGCGTGTTTCGAGTTGCCGGCGCGTTAGGCGTCTTTGTTCAAGTCTTCTGGGATGTGTTTTGGAAAGTCCATCGATCCATGTAGAACACGGATGATCTGGAGCACCTCCTCCTCAATCCTAAACAAGATCACATGTTTGCTTTGGGTGGCAATCTGGCAGCCAGGAAAAAGATCGGGTCGATGCCGGCAGCGGCCAGGGTTTTTACGGATCAACTCAAACCGAGACCACATTTCCTCAAGATACTTCTCTTCTTGTTCCCCTCCCCATGTCTGAAGTGTGTACGCGCGAATGGATCGCAAATCATCGATCGCGGCATCCGTTAGATCGAGTTTCATTCTCGAATAAGATCCATGAATTCTTGTTTGGAATTCACGCGCGTTACTGCACCTGCTTCAAGTTGGGCAAAACCAATTGCCGCTTCGCGCTTAAGCCAGTCGTTTTCCATGTCTCGTTGCAGAGCCATTCGCAGTGCCTCGCGAATCACTTCACTTGCATTGTTATAAAGGCCGGATTCAACCTTTTGCTTCACGGCCCGTTCAAGCTCTGGCGTAAGAGAAACGTTCATGTTTTTGTTCTAAGCTGATAACAATCTTTGTCAATCTTTGCTGGCCGGTTTCGGAAGGTCCTTGGAAACGGATATGTTTTAGGTCCAATTTTCCCGCCCGCCACGTTCGGTGCATTTCGCGAATAACCTCGTGGTGCGCTTGATCTGATACCTCTACCGGCGCATCACGCACTCATCGTGATTCAACAAAGCGCTGAAGATCGTGGTCAACGCGGCCAGCTCGGCCGGATCGGTTTTCTTGTTCGCGGCTTTGTCGCCGATCGCATTGAACTTCTTGGCTTCTTCCGGATTGGCGCGAAAGTGTTCGAGTTGTTGCTCGTGCATGCGTTTCAGGATCGCCGCTTCGGCTTCGTTCGGGGCGCGGCTGGTGCATTGACGGAAGGCTTGTTCGAGGGCGTCGTCTTTGCCGTTGTCTTTGGCTAGAAGTTGTTCCGCGCCGACGCGGGCGGCTTCGACGAACTGCGGACCGTTGAGCAGCACCAGCGCCTGCAGGGGCGAACTGGTGACCTCGCGTTTGACTTTACAGACGTCGCGCTTGACCGCGTCCAAGGCCATCATCGCTGGCGCGGGACCGTTACGCCGCCAGTAGGTGTAGATGCTGCGCCGCCAGGTGTTTTTGTTGCGGCCGGCGGGCTTGAACGAGACTTCTTGGTCGTAGGCTTTCACGGGGCCGCCGCCCAGTTTCGGGTCGAGCAAACCGCTGACGAACAGGGCGTTGTCGCGGATCATCTCGGCCGAACGACGGAACACCGGGCCGCGCGCGAGCCATTCATTTTCCGGGTCGTCGCGCAGCAGTTCGGCGCTGGCACGGCTACCTTGGCGGTAGGTCGCCGAACCCAGAATGCGGCGGTGCAGCGCTTTGATATCCCAGCCGTCTTCGATGAAAGTAACGGCGAGCCAGTCGAGCAGTTCGGGGTGGGTCGGCAACGCGCCTTGCTTGCCGAAGTCCTCGGGCGTGCGCACCAGGCCCTCGCCGAAATACATTTGCCAGACCCGGTTGACGAACACGCGCGCGGTCAGCGGGTGTTCGGGCTGGGTCAGCCAGCGGGCGAGTCCGAGGCGGTTTGCGGGGGCGCCCTCGGGCATCGGCGGCAGCCATTCGGGCGTGACCATGTCGACCGGTTCGCCGGGGTCGTCGTACATGCCGCGGTTCAGGATGAAGGCCGGCTTGTTCGCGGTCTCGCGCATGATCATGATCTCGCGGAAACTCTTCTCGTGGTTGTCGCGGGCCGCGCGCGCCTTGGCCAGCGCGTCGCGCTTGGCCTTGTGTTCGGGGTCGATGGTGGCAGCCCAGACGTCGAACGGATCGGCTTTGCCGGTGATTTCAGAGGCGGTCAGTTCGCGGGTGTACACGCGGAATTCGTCGACCAAACCGTACTTGAACCCCTTGTCGCGGAAGCGCTCGCCGATCGCGATGGTGTCACCGCCGCCGCCGGTGATTTCGCGGCTTAGATTGTCGTAGACGATCTCGGACGCGGCCCGCTTGCCGTTGACGTGGATCTTTAAGCCCTTGGCCCGACTCGAGCCGTCGTAGGTCACCGCCACCTCGGTCCAGGTGTTGGTCGGCAGCGTGTCGACAGCCTGCACGCGGATGGCGTTGCCGGGATAAAAGTGGATGAGCGCGGCGCTGAGTCGGCCGTCTTCGATCAGCAGCTCGTAGCCACGGCTTGCAGCGTCGGTCCACGCCCGGGAACGGTGGTACACGACCGCGCGTTCGTAGTGGCTGGCGGGATTGAGCCAGAGCGAAACGGAAAAGGGCTGGTGGCGTTTAAAGTTGCCGACCGGGAGTTTCACGGCGTCGTCACCCGTGAGTTTGAGCGCCTTGCCCCACTTCCCCTCGACCACGGTGTTGCCGCCGCCGGTGGTGGCTTCTTTGCCGTCTTTCGCGGCGTTGGCGTGCTTGCCGACCTTGCCCTCGTCGAACTTGTAGAGCGCCACCATGCCGGCGGTCTCGTCAACGGTCTTGGCGACTTGGTTGGTTTCCTGCTGCTTCCATTTCTCGAACGCGGCCTTGCGTTTCGCGAGGTCCAAGCCGGCCAGTTCGGACTCGGCCTTGGCGACCGCCGCGTTAAGTTCGGCGAGGCGCTTTTTCTGATCGTCGTTGGTTAGCTGGAGGGTCGGGGTCGGCGTCGAACTGGTAAAATACGAGTAGAGCCCGGCCTCGTCGATATTCTGAAAGAAGGAGAACAGTTCGTAGTAGTTGCGCGCGGAGATCGGATCGTATTTGTGATCGTGGCAGCGGGCGCATTCGAGGGTCAGACCTAAAAATGTGGTGCCGAAGGTGTGCAGGCGGTCGGCAACGTACTCGACGCGGAACTCTTCCTCGACACTACCGCCTTCGACTTTCTGTTGGTGCAGGCGCGAGAAGGTGGTGGCGAGCAGTTGGTCGTCGGTCGGATTGTCGAGCAGGTCGCCGGCCAATTGCCAGGTGGTGAACTGGTCGTAGGGGAGGTTGTCGTTGAACGCGCGCACCACCCAGTCGCGCCACGGCCAGACTTGGCGGTCTCGGTCGACTTGGAACCCATAGGTGTCGGCGTAGCGGGCGGCGTCGAGCCAGTCGACCGCCATGCGTTCGCCATAGTGCGGCGACGCGAGCAGGCGTTCGATCGCTTGGTCCGGGGTTTCGGTTTTTTCGGTGTCGCTTTCGTCCAGGGTGAATTGGTCGAGTTCGGCGAGGGTGGGGGGCAGGCCGGTGAGGTCGAAGCTAAGGCGGCGCAGCAGCTGTTCGGCGGACGCGACTGGCTGGGGCTTCAAGCCGTCTTGCGAATCCTGTTTGGCAAGGCCGGCGAGGACGAATTGGTCGATTTCGTTGCGCGCCCATTTGTCGGGATCCGCCGGGGATGGGACGTCGGGTTTGGCGAAGGATTCGAAGGCCCAGTGGCCTTTATATTCCGCGCCTTCCTCGATCCATTGCCGGAGCAGCGCGCGTTCCTCGTCGGTGACGGTCAGGCCGCGTTCGGGCGGCGGCATCTGCTCGTCTGGATCGTCGGAATGGATCCGGGTCAGCAGTTCGCTCTCGTCCGGCTTGCCGGGAACGATGGCAAAGCGGTCGCCCTTCTTGCCTCGGGCCGCCGTGGCTCCCTCGAAGGTGTCCAAGCGAAGCTTGGCTTTCCGGTCGGCCTCGTCGGGACCATGGCAGAACACGCAGCGGTCCGAGATGATCGGCTGGATATGCTTGGTAAAGTCGATTTTGTCTGGCGTTTCGGCAAAGCCGCAAGGCAGCAGACAGGCAAGGAAAGACAGAACCAGGAGTGATGCAATGGTGTTTCCCATGCTTGCAAACTTAGAAACAAGATCCATTGATAGCAAAGAAAAACCCCGGAAGCCGAAGCGACCGGGGTCTGTCATTTTTGTGACGTAGGGTGTCTTGGCGGCTTAGAAGCCGTATCCGACAGTCACAATGAAGTCCTCGTCAACCGCGAGAACGTCATCATCAGCTTCGATGACATAGGCGAGGCCGATGTCGAAGCCGTTGTAGGAGGTTCCGGTGTCGAGGGTGACGTGGCTGACGCCATTGTCGTCGAAGTTATCACCGAGTTCGGCACCGATGGTGACGCCGATGTCGAGTCCGAGGTCGGAAGCGATCGGCAGCGAGTACTGCGGCTTTGCTTCCAAGTAGATGCCATCTTCGAACGCGCCGTCGATGCCGATACCAACCAAGAGGTCGAGGCCGACGCCGGCAATCGAGGTGGATTCCGTGAGGAGGACTTCGCGGTCCGCATCACCTTCCGCACCGGGGTAGGTGTATTCGATGTAGGTGATGCCGGGGCTGAAACCGTTGCCGAGGTCGAACTCGTAACCGAGCGTGTAGTCAATCTCGTCGAACTGGCTGGTGTCGGTGTTGAAGTTGCCCCAGGTGCCAAAGGTCAATCCCTTGTAGATGTCGATCGAGGCTGAGGGGTTGACGTTGATGTCGTCATTGATGGTGGCACCGCGGAAAACGTAAGCGTTGTTCGCCGAGATGGCTGCTTCGGCTTCGAGGGCCTGTGCAGGTGTGATGCAAGCAACCGTTGCGCCAAAAGCGACAAGGGCAAGTAGGGTATTCATTTTGAGTTTCATCGGTTGAGTTCTCTCCGGTTTAGATGGATGAAAGGTTTGAATGTCGTGCGTTTCCTGATTTTGTTGATAAATTGTTGACAAGTCTGGTCAACCGTTAAATTTGGCAATTAATTTGCACTTTTTTTACCTTATTTCTTAGAAAATGGCCTCTGGGACACCACATCCCAGAGGCCTTGGTTCACTGTGTGTACCTGGAGATTTCGGTCTTAGCCGATCGCGTCGCCACCTTTTTCGCCGGTCCGAATGCGGATACACTCGTCGAGCGTCGAGATGAAGATTTTACCGTCGCCGATTTTGCCACTGCGGGCGGCGGAGATGATGGCTTCGATACAGCGATCGACGTAGTCGTCGTTGACGGCGATATCGATGCGGACCTTTTTGAGCAGGTTTACTTCGATATCCGCGCCGCGGTAGTTTTCATGGAACCCTTTCTGTTGTCCGCAGCCGAGGGCGTTGGACACCGACATCTTGAAGATCTGGTGTTCGAAGAGGGATTGTTTCACCGCGTTGAGGCGGGTGGGTTGGATAAATGCGGTAATCAGTTTCATGGGAGTTTATTCCTTAGATTTTGAAGTCAGGGTTGATGGCTCTTACTGGGTCGACCAGATTTGGAATCCACCGTAGGCTTCCATGCCGTGTTCGCCGATATCGAGTCCCATAAGTTCTTCGTCTTCGGAGACACGTAGTCCCAGCGTGAGTTTCAGAATGTAGAACAGGAGAAGTGCGCTGGGGAAGCAGAGTGCTGCTGCGGCAAGGATGCCGATGATCTGGGGTCCGAGGCCAAAACCGGGGGCGAAGATGCCCACCGCCAATGTGCCCCAAATGCCGCACACCAAGTGAACGGAGATGGCGCCGACGGGGTCGTCGATCTTTAGCCGGTCAAAGAACAGCACCGAGAACACCACGAGGATGCCGGCGATGAGGCCGATGACGACAGCCCAAAGTGGGGCGATGACGTCTGCACCGGCGGTGATGCCGACGAGTCCAGCGAGGGCGCCGTTGAGCGCCATCGAGAGATCGGGGTGTCTCTGGAAGATCCAAGAGGTGCCGATCGCGCCGGCAATACCAGCCGCGCCAGCGAGGGCCGTGGTCACGCAGACAAAGGAAATGGCTGCCGGATCCGCCGACAAGACGGATCCACCGTTAAAGCCGAACCAGCCGAACCACAGAAGGAACACGCCGATGGCGGCGAGCGGAAGGCTGTGTCCAGGAATGGCTTTCACCTTGCCGCCGACGTATTTGCCGAGGCGGGGTCCGAGGACGATGACGCCTGCGAGGGCAGCCCAGCCACCCACGGAGTGAACAATGGTCGATCCGGCGAAGTCTTTAAAGCCGACGTTTTCGAGCCAGCCGTAACCCCAGGTCCAAGAACCGAAGATCGGGTAAACGATACCAACGTAAAGGATCGAGAAGATGAAGAAGCTACCGAGTTTGATCCGTCCGGCGACGGCGCCGGAGACGATGGTCGCGGCGGTGGCGGCGAACATGGCTTGAAACAGGAAGTCGGTATGGGTGCCGTAAGCCCCTCCGACATATGCGTAGGCATCGGCATTGCTTTCCACAGAGTTTAGAATGCCCGGGCCGGCAAATTTGAAGAACTCGCTGAATTTGGAGGAGCCTTCGGCAATCCCCTCGGCGAAGCCGGGATACATCAAGTTGAAGCCCCACGCGGCGTAGGTCAGAATGCCGATTGAAATAATGCCGGTGTTCTTAAACAGGATGTTGACCGTGTTCTTGGCGCGGGTGAGCCCAGACTCGAGGCTGGCGAAACCAAGGTGCATCATGAACACCATGAAGGTGCAAAGCAGCATCCATACGTTATTGGCCGTGAGAAAGTTGAGCTGACTTTCGGTGGGTTCCGGATTGGCCTTGGCAGCGGCATCAGCGGCTTCGGCAGCGACTTCTGCTACGGCGGGGTCTTGGGCGATGACTCCCATGCATCCCATACCGATGGCGGTAAGAATGAGGAGTTTCCATTGTTTGGTCATGTGTAAAGGTCCTTTCAGGAGTGTTTAAATTATGTATGCTTTCCCTTAGCAGGTCCGATGCCATCCCTGATCGACTACACCCTGGAATGGGTAAGGAATATGACATAAGTATTTATAAATAAGGGGCTTACATAAATATAATCCTATTGCCAAAAAAGTTAAAATGAACGACTATATCTACATAAATGTACGAATCATTTGGTCTTTAATACAATTATGTACGAATCTTCGATTTATTCATCGCGTCCGTTCCCGGCTAGCAATCCTCTCGCGTAAATCATGAATTTTGAGTGTTTTACACGAATTCGACGGCGCTTTTTTGGGTGATTCCGACCTTTGGCGAAATTGCGACCTTACCGAGCGATTTTGCCACGACAAAATTGTCTGACTGAAAATGTACGCAGAATGCCATGCGCCTCTTGGTTTTCTGCATGGTAGCCTGTCGGCCTCGTGCGTCCGCCTTTGAAACTCGATCCCCGACTGCTCTGTGACCAAGCCATCGTAGCGGTCCTCGTGGCCCTGGGCGGCTTGGGTTCGTTGGCTTGGGTTCAGGCCATCGAACTAAAGCCGGTACCCCTCCTCTTGGGCGAACCCGCATCCCCTTCGATCTGGTTCGGTCCGGCGGATCGGGCTGAACTCAGGCGGCGCAAGGGTGACGCAGGGGCGGCCAAGCATCTGCGGGTAGTGAAAACGTTCGTTGACGCGCGGATCAAACAGAAGCTGGCGGGTCGTTCCGATGACGAACTCAGCAAGATTGCCAAGGGCGCGGCGCTGCTGGCAAACCTTGGTGAAGCGCCGGCCGCGGCGGCGGTCTATCCCTCCTACGGGCACGCGGCGGCGGCGGCCCTGCAGGAACTCGGTCCGCGTTCGGCGGCGCGCTCCGCCTTTCAATTGCTGGCGCGCCCGGCCGACCGGGTGAACATTCTCCAAGATTGCTCGCGTTTGCAGTCGGCGCTTGAGGGCTACGACATGCTGCGCGGTGGGGTGTGGCTCAAGCCGGGTTCGGCGGCAGACAAGGCGGTTCGGGCGCGGCTTGCGCAATGGGCGAACGCACTGAGCGACGATGTCGAAATGGGCTTTCATCCGGCCGACAACTGGTCGGCGAAAAGCGGCGCCGCTCTGGTTACAGCCGCCTTGGTTTTGAGCGACCATGCGGATGCGGCCTCGTGGTTGAAACAGGGACAGGTTTGGTTGAACGGCGCTCTGCAGGTAAAAGCGACAGACTCCGGATGGTACCGCGAGTCCTCCCACTATTTAAACTACACGCTGAACAACCTCGTCAGCACGGCGCATCACGTGCGCCAACGCACTGGCGTGGATTGGTTCGAGGACCTTCGTCCGTTTGTCGAACACGCGCTGGCATGTCGCTTGCCCGACGGGCAGATGGCCGCGTTCGAAGAAGGGGTTCCCTGCACTTTTCCATTCGATGTGATGGCGAGCGCGTATCCGGATTTGGGGCCTACGATGATGTGGGCTTGGGCGAACAGTCCGAGGAACGCGAACGCGTTCGAGAACCAGCAACTGCATGCTGCGACGCGGTTCTTGGTGGTGCCGAACGAGGTCGTAGCAGCGCCGCCCAAGCGTCCGCCGTTCCACGTGCTGGCCGACGAAGCGAAGACCGTTGTCCTGCGTAGCGATTGGACCAAGGACGCGCTGCAATCGGTGCTGTTCTGTGCCAACGACGACAAGGCGGGCGGCACCGCGTCGCGCCACGTCACCCAGAACCCGCTCGACTTGGTGTTGTTCGGACACGGCCACATGCGCGTGGCCACGAGTTCGGGCGGGCCGCTGGTCACACGTTCGAAGCGGCGTTCCTACTATCTCGATCCGGCGAACAAGAACCTGCCGCTGATCGATGGTTCGGCGCCGTACATTCTCGACGCGGGAAGCGTGGTGTTGAGCGACATGATGCACAGCAACGGCTTCAGCAGCGCGTCCGTGGCGATCCCCGGCGTGCGCCGGACGGTGGTGCAGTTCGAGAAGGATTGGACGCTGGTGGTCGACCGCTTTGCGCCGGACGCGGGCGAACTCCTTTCCCAGGTGTGGCATCCACTAGGAACCCATACCAACCTCGTAGTTTCGCCGCGCTTTCTGCACAACCGTTGGACGCTGGCCGGGCCGGCGGTGCCGGTGATGGATGTCTACACCTTCGCTGATGTCGATTTGGTCTCACGCATCAAGCCGGGATTTTATGTGCCGAAGTGGGCGAAGGAGGAGGCGGTTCAGGGCCTGCGGGTGGATGCAAAGGCGGTGGGCGAGGAGGCGGTGAAAGGCGGGCGAAGCACCACGATTTCGAGCCTGTTTGTCTGTCGAAAAATGGCGGGCAAGGATGCGCCGCGACCTCTTACGAACGGCTTTCGCTTTACTGCTGGCGGGCAGGCTACAGTGGTGTTCATCGGGCCGTGCATCTTCGATGCCTTCGCCTCGGACGCGGCCATCACGCTGGTTCAGGCCAAGCAGGTTTGTTGCATCGACGCGGGTTCCGTGCGCCTGGGCGAGCGCGTGATTCGGGCGCCGACGCGTGGGTCGTTTGTCGTTCCGCGACCTGCGGTCGGAAGATAGTAGATGGAAGGTAGAAGATCGCGTCGGTGACTCGGCGGGCATGGTAACGAGATTTGCCCGAAGCGGGTGCATTGCGGATCGTCGCCGGGCGGCGGCCTCCCACTTTAATTTTCACTGCCAGTTTGGTTTTGGTTCTTGCTCTCGTATAACGTGCGGCCGGAATGAATTCCGTCACGACGAACTCCGAATGAATTCCGAGTTACGTGGGGAAGGTGATAACTAATTACTTCACCTTCTTCTTCGAACGCTGCGGCTTCTGCGCTGGCAGAAAACCGCGCAACGCCAACTGCTTGCCGTAGCAGAGCAGGATGTCGCCTTTCAGAATTTCGAAATCACCACCGGGAACCGGGGTGATGTGGCCGCCGCGGTTGACGTGCAGGACGCGGATCTCCATGTCCGACATCCCCGTCTCGGCGATGGTTTGTTTTACCAGGGGGGAGCTTTCGGTCACGGTGACCTCGACCACGGTGTACCCCTTGGCGAGGGAGAGGCGGTGCTGCAAATCGATGTCCTCAAAGCGGAGGTGCGAGTCGATGTACTCGATGATCGCGCCAGCGACGTCCACGCCGGTGGCGCGTTCGATACCTTCGAGTCCGGGCGAACTGTTCACCTCCATTACCATCGGCCCTTCGTTGGACTCAAGCAGGTCGACGCCAGCCACGCGTAGGCCGAGGATTTTTGCTGCGAGCACGGCGGTGTGTTCGATCTCGGGCGAGATCGGAATCGACTCGACGGTGCCGCCCCGGTGTACGTTGCTGCGGAAGCCGCCGTCTTTGGCCACGCGGCGCATCGCGGCCACAACCGTGTCGCCCACCACGAACGCGCGCACGTCCTTGCCGCGACTTTCGGCGACGAACTTTTGCAAAATGATGTTGTTGCGGGTGGATTGGAGGGTCTCGATAATCGCCTCGGCCATCTTGAGTTCGTCGGCAAGGATTACGCCGATGCCTTGGGTGCCTTCGAGCAGTTTGATGATCACCGGCACGCCGCCGATCTTTTCGATCGCGGGTAGGATGTCGCCGCGGTCGTGAACGAAGGTGGTGGCGGGAATGTTGATGTCATGTCGGCTGAGCGCCTGCATGCTACGCAGTTTGTCGCGCGACACGCTGATGGCGGTGCTGGCGGAGACGGAGAACACGCCCATTTGTTCGAACTGACGGACCACGGCGGTGCCGAAAAAGGCGAGCGAGCCGCCGATGCGCGGGATGATCGCGTCGATGTCTTCGAGCGGGTGGCCTTTATATTTTAGGTCAGGCTCGCCGGGTTCGAGCGAGAGCGAGAAGCGGCGTGTGTCGAGGACACGCGCGCTGTGGCCGCGTTCGGTGGCGGCTTCTTTCAGGCGTTTGGTGCTGTAGAGTTTGGGTCCGATGGACAGGATGCCGATGTTCATGTTGCAGGTTCTCCAAAGTGGAAACGGTTGGCGGGGTCGACCACAAAATCGGTGCCGAGTGCGGTGCGGCCAAGCAGCACGCGGCAGAGCATCGTGGACCGCGAGGCCAGTCCGATCTCGATGGTCTTGTTCACCCGGCCGACTTCGAGGGTGGTGAGGACGATGATGCGATCGGCGGTTTGGCCGTTCGACGAACGCACGCGCACCCGTCGGTGAATCGGTGCGGTGATGGTTTTGATTTTGCGCCGGTCGGTACGCAAGAGGACGATTTGAAAACGCACGGTTTCATCCGGCAGCACCTCGATGGAACGCACGTCGATGGCACTCGATTTCGCGCCGGTGTCGGCCTTGGCCAGCAGCCCGGTGACGTCCCAGTCGGGCAGGTCCACGCGTTCGCGCCAGCCGATCACAAGCGGTTCGGGCTTCGGTTTGGCGCGCTTACGGCGGCCGGGTTTTTTCGAGGTGGATGATTTTTTCTTGGGCATGACGTGGGTCTTCTGAACCTCTTTTCGGTTGAAACGAACGCTTTGCAAGTGCTGTTTTTCAGGGGGCAATGGCGCAGGGGAGCCGGGTGTTGGAAATCCATAGGATCGACGGTAAAAGTGGAACGATGAATGCCTCTGCCGAAAACTCCCTGTTGCTCACAAGCCCAAAACAAGCCTTCTTTAAGGCCATCTCCCCTTTGCTGCCGCTGCTGCCGCGTGGAGAGACGATAGAAGGTTTACATGTTCCAGAGGAGGACGGGGCATGGGCGATCCGAAGAATTAGATTCTTACCTCTCCAATTCGCGACAAAACGGGTCAAACTTTTTAAATATCCAGACGCGGGCCTGATGATGCGTCCGCTCAACGCAGGGAATGTATCCTCGGAGCCACGAAGTCGTTCCGCCCGGACCCAACGTGAAGAATTCCTTCAAAGGGCAGGCCGGTCGGTATCACAAAGCCTCTCAGCTACCCCGGGTTCCACTCGTACCTCGCTGCACCCGGGGCTACTTTCTTGCCACCACTCCGTGGTTCGTCGTAGCGGGTTCGGCGTCGGTGCGATGACCTTCGAAATTTGAAATATCTTTAGTTAGCTCTTTCGTAAGTGAGGCGGAATTTCAGGAATATATAAATAGCCTGAAGCCAAATTTATTGTGGGTCGAGGTTCGTCGATTCATTAGTAAAATCAGAGCTGGCGCTTTTTCCTATACAGCTATACAGCCGAAAAATTTGATCGATTCTTTGAACTATCAATTTGTGATTATTTGTCGGACATTCTTGATCTGAGATGAGAGGCGCGCGCAAGCTGGTGGAAGAGTCCCGTGTCGAACTTTGGGAGGTGCTCAACAGTCGCAAACACGTCGAGACCCCCTTGGAGCTTGCGGCTTTGCCGGGCGCAGATCGAGGAGCGGATGGCGCGTCTTCAGAAGTCCGACAAACTCCTAGCCAAAGATATTTGAAATTTCGAAGGTCATCGCACCGCCGCCAAACCCTCTACGATGAACCACGGCGGGGGCTCGATTGTAGGTAGCGCGGGCTTCAGCCCGTGTTTGGCCTGCGGGATTCATCCCGCAGACTCGCCGAAGCTGCGATGCAACCGATACAACCGCCCCGTTCGGGGCCAAAGATATTCCAAATTCGAAAAACTTGGAGAGACAGGGGCATCCCGACTCCGGTTTGTTTCGATGGAGAACGACCCCGTTTGTTGGACGTTGTTCGGGGTTCACCATCAGGACCAGCGGCCGACCTCTCTGGAGAGAGGCGGCCCGACACCGCTCGGAGAGACGGTGCCACCTGCGACAACTGACTCCACGGAGTCCAATTCTTCCTAAAATTACGGACCCGCTTGATCCCAAGCAAATGGGATGGCCCGAACCAAGGCCTGCTATCATCTCGGTCGTCCTCAACCGCACCGGCTCGGGAGGCCCCTCGCCCTCCAGATTTTCGATGTTGAACGATCCAAAAATATTAGATGAACAGGGCCCTACTTTGTAGCCCAGGCCAAGCCGGCGCTACGTGCGGCATCGACATACGTGACAATCTGCGAACCCGTGAGATCGCGCAAGTCGGACGCGCTTGGGTTGCTTTGGTAAAAATTTTTGTACCAGGCGGCGGTCAGTTCGGCGGTGCGCGGAAAGTCGAACGCGGCGCGCCAGCCGAGGTCGCGTTCGGCTTTGGTACAGTCAAGTTTGAGCAGGCCCGCTTCGTGGAAACCGGACTCTTCATTGACGACAAGTCGTTCGCCGCCTTCGGGCACGCCGTAGTGTTTGGCCAGTGCTTCGAGGAGCGCGAGCACGGTGAAGTCGGCGTCCGGCGGCGGACCGAAGTTGTAGGCTTGGCCGTGGAGTTCATCGCGGTCGGCGAGTTGCTGGCCGAGGTGCAGGTAGCCGCTGAGGGGTTCGAGAACGTGTTGCCAGGGGCGGGTGGCTTGCGGGCGGCGGAGCTCGACGGGTTCGTTGCGCGACCAAGAACGAACACAGTCCGGAACGAGGCGGTTGGCGGCCCAATCGCCGCCACCGATGACGTTGCCGGCGCGGGCGGTGGCGAGCCGGACCGGGCCGGGTTCGGTGAAGAAGCTGTGGTGGAAGGCGTGGATGACCAGTTCTGCGGCGCCCTTGGAGGCGCTGTAGGGGTCTTTGCCGCCGAGGCGGTCGGCTTCGTGGTAGCCGGCTTCCTGCTCGATGTTCTCGTAGCATTTGTCGCTGGTGATCATGACGACGGTGCAAGGCTTTCCGGCGCGTCGAACTTCGTCCAGTAGCGTGGCGGTGCCGATGACGTTGCTTTGAAAGGTTTCGACCGGGTCGGCGTAGGAGCGTTTGACCAGCGGTTGCGCGGCGAGGTGGAAAATGGTGTCGGGTTCAGTGGTCAGCGCCGAACGGACGGCGGCGGCATCGCAGATGTTGGCGCGACGGTCGTCGATGCGCGAACTGAGTTCGAGCGCCTCGAACATCGCGGGTTCGGTGGGGACTTGGTCGGACAGGCCGGTGATCTCGGCGCCGAGTTCGAGTAGCCAGGTGGTCAGCCAGCTGCCTTTGAAGCCGGTGTGGCCGGTGACCATCACGCGGCGGTTTTGATAGTGGTTCGCGAACATCTGGGATCGCTAGGCGAAGGGCCGGGGAGTTCAAGTAGGGATTTTAAAATGCCACCGGTCCTGATTTTCGTTGCACCCGCGTGCAGACTCTTTTCAAAGACGCGGGATGAAGAGGTTTCCGGTTTTCTTGCAACTGCTGGTCGGCGTCGCCCTTGTGGTGCCGGGTTTGGCGCGTTCGCCCTGGTGGCTGCATGAGGCGATCGGATCGAACTGGCTGTTGCTGGTTGTCGTCGCGCTGGTTGCAGTGGCGGGCTTCCGCTATTCGGCCTCGCTGGTGTCGGCCTTTCGCTTGGCGGTGTTTGCCACGCCGAACGCGATCTTCTACGGTATGCTGTTGGTCGTCGGCACGCTGCTCTACGGCAGTGTGGCCTTGCTGGTGTTCGACGCGATGCCGCGGATCACGGAGGGCGCGAGTGCCTTGTTCCAGGCGAAAATTTTTGCCGACGGAAAACTGTGGGCGGAGGCTGGGGCCTTGCATGACTCCTTCCGTAATCACGGCATGATTCATCCGGCTGACCACGACACGGCCTTCATCACGATGCGTCCGCCTGGCTGGCCAGCGCTGTTGTCGGTGGGGGCATTCTTCGATCTCGCGTGGCTGGTGAACCCGGTTCTCGGCGGCGGTTTGGCCTGCGCGGTCGGCTTGCTCGGCATGGAAATCCACGGACATCGAACGGGTCGCATCGCCGCTTTGCTCTGCCTGCTCTCGCCGATGTTCCTCGTGCTCAACGGCACAATGCTCGGACACACCTTGCCCGCACTCTGCCTGGTGTTGTGCGCTTGGGCGACAATCCGGCTGGTTCGGGGCGGTGGGGTTCGCCACGGTCTCTTTGCCGGACTGATGATGGCGGTTGTGGTTCTCTGCTGCCCCGCCACAGGCTTGGTGGTCGGGCTTTGTATGGTGGTGATTCCACTCTCTGCGCTCGCGGGATGGCAGCGCTTCGGCAAGGGGGCGTTGGCGGCCGTTGCGGGTTTGGCGATTGGCGGGATCGGCTTGATGGGCTGGCAGAATTTGGTGACTGGGGATTGGCTGACCCCGGGTCATGTGGTGGCGATGGACGAGGACGCGCATCGAGGCTTTGGCGCGTTTGAGGTGGATGCGCCGAAGGGCGTTGGCGCGGCGGAAGCCCACGCGGGAACGCGCGATCGGATCCGCTACGGTGACGATCGCCTGCTGGGTTGGCCGGTGTCGGGCTGTTTGGTTTTGGCCGCCCTGTTTTTTTGCCGCCGCGCACGCTGGTGGGACGCGTGGTGTTTGCTGCCGGTGGTGGCGCTGGCCGTGTTCTTCCATTTCAAATTTCACGACGCGTATTTTTTTCGCGCGCGTTATCTGGCCGCAGGCATGCCCTTCTTGTTTATCCCGTTGGCGCGAGTGTTCTTCATCCCAAACGCATCCCAGCGGCGTTGGTTTGTCGGCGCGGCCTTGGCCTGCGTAGCCTTCGCGTTGACGATTGCGCTGCCACATCAATTGTCGCGCTACACGCCAGTCTACGGCGACTACCTTCCGTATGTTTTGGAAATGGAGGAGCGCTTCGATGTGTCACATTCGGTGGTGTTTATAACGGCACCGCCGCGTTGGCCGAACGGCGAGATGGCACCCGACTTGAAGAAAATGGAGCATGGCTTTTATTGCCCGTATTACACGGCGGGCTTCGTTCGCAACCGGCCGGATTTCAACGGCGATGTGGTTTACGTCCAGCATGGGGTCGACATGCTGGCCTTCGACTCGGCGTATACGCAACCGGAGCGGGACGAACTCGGCTTGGCTCGAAATCTGGAGATCATGTCGGCCTATCCCCAGCGCCGGTTTTTCGTGCTCGAGTTCCATCGGCATACCAATGAGGCGAAGGTTTATCAGGTGTGGCCGACCACGGATTTTAGCGGGTTCGAGAAGGTGAAGGAGTTGGGGGTGGAGGAGTGATTAGTAGTGGGGAGTAATCAGTGATCAGTGGTCAGTGGTTTTGAGCCCTGCGGGCAGGTTGATCTCAAATTTTGAATTTCAAATTTCAAACCTTGGCAGGTGAGGCAGGCCAACCTTTGCGTCCGTACCTCCTTGCTCGGCGGTGTCAGTTCGGCAGACGTTCCATTCCTGTAAAAAATGAAAAACGGCCTCGCAGAATCTGCGAAGCCGTTTGCGCGTAGGGGATGAGTTCCTCCGGTTATTTTTGATCGTCCTCGGGTTTTGGGCGCTGAGCGTCGGGTTTCCAGCGTTTCCCATAGTTCGGATCCTTCCGGTCTCGGGTTTCTGGTCTGACGATTGGACCCGAGGCAGGGCCTTTGGTTGAATCCGGTTTGTCGATCGGTTTTAGTTTGTCGCTTGGCGTTTGAGTCGACTTGGGTTTCAGCGGGTTGCTGGTCGGTTTCGCCGATGCATCACCTGCGTTCGAGGGCGTCGTTCTTGGATTGAACGCACTGGTGGATCCTAACGGGTTCTTTGGTTCGAGCGGTTTCTTGGAATCAATGGGTTTCGCGATTTCCGGTTTAGAGTACGGTTCTTTTGCTTCGGTGGGCTTGTCCTGCCGAAGTGCTCCAGTGGAATGGCCAGTCGTCTTGGGTGGGGGCTTGGGGGTGAATGCACTCGTGGAACTCTCTGGCGTTTTTGGCGGAGAGGTGGGGGCGGGCGGGTTTGTTTTGGACGTATCACCCAGCTTGGACGTGCTGCTAGGTTTGGTCGTTTCGGCGGGTTTGGACGTGATGTCGGCGGGTTTGGACGGATTCGCTGACTTGGCAGGGTTCGCGTAGCTGGGAGGCTTGGCCGGAATGCTTTTAGGCGAGGTGGTCTTCGGCCCTTGCGGCTTCATTGCATTGCTGGCCTTTTCTACAATCGAACTCGGACCCGACGGATCCGCAGGCTTGGGCGGTGTCCCTGCGGGTGTTTGTGCGGGTGTTTGTGCGGGTGTCGTCGGGAAACTCCTTTGCGGCGGCGCGCTTTCCGGCGTCAAGGTGCTGCTTTTCGGGGTGAAGCCGCTGGTGGAGCCAAGGGGCTTTTGGGGAGCGGGCTTTACCGGCTCAGATGGGCCGCTTTTACTGGGCATGTTCGAACTGGAACTCTCGCCCAACGGTTTGCGGGGCTCCGATTTTGCCGGGGTGCTGGATGTGCCAATGGGGTTCGAAGAACCGAGGGGGTTGGGGCTCCCGGAGACGGATGACTTGTCTTTCAACGGCGTGGGACTTGAAGACGGTGCGGGCTTCGTTTTGTCTGCTGCGGATTTTGCCGGACCCGTCGAAGGCGATTTCCCACTCGCGGGTTTGGTGAAACTCGAGGCCGAACTGGACGGCGCCTTGGACGCGGACGATGCACTGGAAGGGGAGGCGGGCTTTTGCTCCGGCGTCTTTACGCCTGTGCTGTCCGCCGCCTTGCTGGTCGTGATACGGCTCGATGTGCCAGCCACCGTGGTCGCCGCTCGCGCAGCCGGAGCGCTCGACCCGAGTTGCGACGGGGTCTTCGGTTTTGCGATGGTTTTTCCGTCGGGCGAGAGGAAAGCGCTGCGCAGTTTGCCGATCGATTTCATCAGCGATGACGAGGCGGTTTCCACTTTGCCGATGTGCTTGGTGACGTCGGAGACGTTGCGCATCTTCGATTCGACAGTGCGCCGTTGTTCGCGCAGGACCGTGTCGAGGGTTTTGGTCTTCTCGCGCACTTCGTTGGTGTAGGCGGTTTGGTAGGCTTTGACGGGGCCGGTCATCGCGCCTTGCCGAACGCCTTTGAAGGCTTCTCCGACGTGGCCACGCAGCTGGGTCATCAACGAGGTTTGGAACTCGGGGCCGAGGCGTTTGAGTTTTACTGCCGGCGGGATGCCGGCGTCCGAATTGTCCGCGCCGCCAAACAGTTTATTGGCCACCGATTTGCGCGACCGGAACAGGAGATAGTCGAGAAAGCGTTTCTTCACCGCGAGATCGCCTGCCGCCGGCGCGAAGCTGGCGCGGTTCAGCTTCACGTCTTTGCCGACGTTTTGGGACAAGGCCTCGCCCATGTCTTCGAGCGAAATCCCGAGAGATTTGAAACTCTCCACATCGCCGGGCGCTAGCTGCGCGCCGCCGAGCGGGGCGCTGCATTCGCGGCGGACTTTTTCTAGGCCTTCCTGGTGTGTCTTCGTTAGCGCGTTGTCGAGGGTGGGACGGATTTTGCCTTCGAGCAGCGCCGACAGACTGTCACCGCTTTGCATCCATTGTCCGATGTCTTGCTCGAACTGGCGTTCGACTTCGGCGCGGCGGGTCTTGACCACCGAATCCATATCCTTTTGCGAGGCTTCGCCGATCGTGCCGAGCGACTTGGTCCAGTTTACGCGGGCGACTTCGTCGATCCGTTTCAGTTTGCCGTTGAGGTCGCGTTCCTCGCGTTCGAGGTCGAGCCGATCTTTTTCCAGTTCGCCGCCAAAGTCGGTGACCAGCAGTTTGAAGGTCTCATCCGAGATCGCCTCGCCTTGCTTCAGGCTATCCTTCATGAACTCCAGCAAGTAGTCGCTGCTGTGGAGGTACTCGGTGAGATCGCCCATAAACCGTTCGAATTCTGGCGATTTCCGCCCAGCTTTTCCGTCTGAGAGGCGGCCTTGTGCGGCGGTAAGCAGGTCGGCGGTGTAAATTTTGAGCCGGCCTTCGTGGTAGGCTTCGCTGAGCGGTACACTCATCGCCAGCGCCTCGAAGGCGTCGATGAGTTTGGTTGGTTGGGCCGCTTCCACCGAGGGTTTCAGGCTGCCATCGGGGGCGAGGTCTTTTTTATTGGCGTCGATGTTCACCACCAGGAAAATGCGGCTGAACACCTTGAGCAGGTCTTCGAACTCGGCGAACACCTGTTCGAAGAACAGGTTCTCGGCTTTCACCACAAACACGGCGCAGGCGGCATGGTTGCGGAACTCGCGGGTCATCAGGCCGTAGCCGAACTTCATCCGCGTATAGAGACCGGGGGTGTCAACCAGAACGATGCCGGAATTACCGAGTTCCTCGGCCGGCAGTTCGATGTCGACGCGGCGGATGGCGGAAGTCGCGTGCACGCGCGGGTCGAACTCCTCGCCGCCTTTCTCGACTTCGAGCAGTCGTTTGCCGAGATCGAGGTGGGCCGCGTCGATGCGTTTTTTCAAGCCGACGCCGCCGCCTTCGATGACTTCGGTTTTGCCGTTGTAGGCGGTGGCCGAGTATTTCGGGGTGGCCGCGTTTTTCACGTACACGAGGCAGGGGTAGGCGGGCAGGCTAGTGACCTCGCTGACGTAGCCTTTGCTGATGGCGTTCATCAGCGTGGACTTACCCGATTTGAGCGGGCCGAAAATAAGGAGATAGGTGTTTTGTCCTTCGAGTCGGTCGTACAGGTTGCCGAGACGGTTTTGAATCTCGGCGAGCGAGGCTTTAACGGGGGCGGCTTTTGATTGGTCGTGGTAGGTGCCAAGGGCCGTGCTGCTTTGATCGAGCAGGGACTTGTACGGGGAAAGTGCGTTGGGCACTTCGTAGCAAAAAGATTTGAGGCTAATATCCATTGGAACAGAGGTGTAGTTAGGGGTCTTGTGTATAAAAGTAAGTACCAAGTTCATACGCGGAATTTCACCTCCTGTCATCTTTTGGTTTGCCTAAGCTTGGCTCAGGGATGCCAAGAATGTTGCCACCGGCTGGGGGCGGGAGGCTACCTGCTGGTCCGTGGGAGTGTGTGTGGGGCATTTCTCTCAGTCCGGCCTGAAAGCTGGATAAGAGGCACCTCAGGCGAATGATTGGCCAACTCACTGCAAACTCTCTCTACAAGCCTTCTCTCCAAACTCTCGACCCGCTGAAAGCGCGTCGTTGCGATACCCGCTGGAAGTGGGTACTATTTTAGACAGTGGCCGAAGCCTTCTGTAGTACGGCCTTAAAGGCCGTATTGTAACTATTGTAACGACAGTCCTTCTAAGGCTGTCGAATTCGTCTTCTCCGACCGTGAACTCGAAGGGACGCCTAGCGCTTAATCGCGGCAAAGCGGTCGGCGGAGGTACCGTTGGCGTCGGAAATCAAGCCGTTGACCATTTGGCTACTATCGAGCGTGAGGTCGGCGTCGAAGAAAATGGTCGGCTGGAAGTTGGCTTGGATTTCGACGGTGTCGCCGTTGATCCGGCCGGCGAGTCCGACTTTGCTGCCATCGGCCGAGATGTCGCCAGCGAGGGCGGCGCCGTTTTGGCTGAGAATCCGCATGACAAACAGGCGGCCGGTTTCCGTTTCGGCGTCCCACGTGCCTTCCAAGTTATAGTCAGTGTCCACTTCCTCCCCGCCGATCGGGTTGTCATCGCTGGAACAGCCAAGGAGAAGAACGAGTCCGAAAAGAACGGGGAGCAGGGTGAGGATACGTCGATTCATACTTGGGAGTCTAACACAGCTCCGAATGTACAGGCAAACAGAAGGCGGAACGTACTGCCAAAAAACGGCTCCTGGTGAAGCTCCGGTTGCACCTCAGTTGGACTGCCCTGATGATATCTATTTCAGTTGGGATGGCCAATTCTCCCTCAAATCGTTGCTGCCTACAATGCCGACGGTGTACCACCGGAAACGCGTGTTCGAATCCGAAATTTGTTCAACTTACGCCCCGAACACCATGGCCTGAAATAAACATGAAAAATCACACTCACTCTGCCTCGTTTCTGCAATCTTCTTGTTTCTGATCTCCTCTACGGCCTATATCACGGCTTATGAAGTTGCTTACGAGACAGAAGGAATTGAACCCTCTGAACCCGGGGGCTATATTGATCCGCCGCCTTCGCCAATCACCTGCTATTAGGGGGGCGCGATGAGACCATTTTTCTTGGGACTTTTATTCCTCTGCCCTTGCCAAGTATGGGCACAGATGGTCGGCCATTTCGGCCCCAACGATTTGCCGCCGATCCATGCGACTTTGTGGCCTGCTTCGGGTTCAGCAACCAACGTTTTCCAGTTCCATTTGAATGGCATGACAGATCAGACATTTGTCACGGCCCATGGGACAGTTTCTACAAACAAATTCGGCCAATTTGACAACTGGGTATTTTCCGACGCTTCGGTGGGTAACAGCAAGGAGTCTCTTCGATACTACGCACAGCCAAACTGTTGGCTCCACGCCTCGTCTGCAGGAAATAGCCTTGAGCGCGATCAGCAGGCCGTTCGAGATCGAATGGTCCTGTTGCCGATGGAGGAAGGACATAAATTACAGGTCAAAAACGCTATTCAACAAAAGGATGTTGGTGGGTTTTTCTGGACCTACCAGAACGCGCCTTCGAAAAAGAAGTTGCGTGCGGCTCTCTTAAGTCGAGGGCAGTATTCTTGGCAGGTAAATAAATCACAGTTCTCGATAGGCTTGCTCTATCAGGACGGCGTCGCATCGAATCTTGTCCGTCGTGTCGTATCACCGCAGGGAAGCGATGAGATTTTCTTATTATTCAATAGCGATTTCGCCAAAAAATTTCCGAGGGCACCTGTGCTGTTAGGATGTACTCGAGTACTTCGGCCAAATATTCGCGACGAATATCTCATGGAACATGGCAGTGTTTACGCCGTACGCTTGCATTCGAAGTCATTCAATGCAGGGGTTTTACCGGGAATGCGTCAGCCCGATATTGAGAAGTTGGATCTGAAAAACGCGAAGGCCTCTGATGACCGTGGCATTTGGCTTGTTCGCAATGTTCGTACATTTCTATCTCAATATCCTGATCCATGAAAATAGTCCTCCTGTCTTTTTTTAGTATCGTCGCCGGCGTTCCATCATTGGTGTATTCTGGGGATTCGCCCTTCGTTCCCTCACAGCGGTTTTTCTCCGCGAATTTAGAGGATGGAACGTTTGAGACCAGCTTTGAACTCGGCGTGTTGAATCAGGACGACCCTCCGATTCCGTTGCGGCTCCAGTTTTCTGAGGCAGGGCCGGCATGCGATGATCTCCGTTGTCTCTCTGAACTTACCGCCTTCGCCGCCAAGGCCACGAAGGCCAAAGCGTCCCTTTGGAGGGTCACGCTTGTCTGCGGTAAAACGTTGTTTTTTGGCCCTGAACCGCAGGGGGGATGGCGCTCCTCCGATCATGCTTGGCAAGCCCAAGTTAAGGACAATGGCGCGTTGTTCGAGATGCAGAGCAACTCAGGGTGGCGATCGTCCTATCGAGACGGGCGCCTGCATTCGTTGTCGTATCCCAGAGGGCGAACCATCGTCTGGAATTACGACAACCGCGGTGAGGTTGTATCGTTGGAAGATGAACAGACCGGCGAACCCATCTGCACTGTACATCAAAAAAACGGACTTTTTTCTGTTCGCAACGAGTCGAAAGAATTGACTGTTCTGGACTACCGGACGCCTGCGAATCTCGTCGTTAAACAGAGCCATCAAAAGAGTCTATTTGAGTTTTCTTTGGAGCGGAACGGCTTGCGAACGACGCTACGACAGAACGTTCCAGAAAAGGCGTCGTTTTCCTGGTTGAACATGACCGGCATCGTGACCGCGACGCACTTGGGAAAAGTCGTCATCCAGCCTCGCCCTAGCAACCGACCGACTTTTCAATTGGAACGGGAAAATGGTGCGATTTATTTTCGTGATATGGATATCCTTAAAGGGACATTGGAAATTTCAACTCCGAACATGCGGCACTCCACCATCTATCACAGGGAGCCTGGAGCATTATATTTCAAACCGAAGCGCATTGAAACGGTGAGAGATAAGGTCCGGACTTGGGAAACCTACAACTACGACGAGGAGGGTCGCACCAAGCGCATCGAGGCATCGAGTGGCTGGATTGCCATCTTCGAGCGCTCGGAGCGTGGGAAGGTCATTACGCAAAAACAGAACGGGAAGACTATCTCTACAAAAGAGTATGACTCGGAGGACCGAATTCTTACGTGGAAAGATGGAGACCAAGAATATGCATTTGAATATTCTAACGATAATTCTGTGGAAATCACCAATGCAGGAATCACTATTAAGGTACCTCGGGGCGAGGTTGACCGGCTGGCGCGTGAGTAAGGTAAAGTTCCAAAACCCATTCCGCGTTTGGATTGGGTCCACGAGGTCGGTAAACTGCAGGCGGCACCGACCTACTTGGTCGTCGATCGAGTGATCGCGCCGCTTAGCAAACCGCCGGCTTGCGTCTGGCTCCACCAGCTTCCGGCGTAGCGGTCGTTGTGATACATCACCCGGGCCGAGTATTTTCGTCCGCGCCCCGCCGCAACATCATCCAAGCTCATCACCGCGACATCGCCGGCCCATCGGACTTCAACCATCATCGGGTACTCGATTTCCTTGCCCTTGTGTTTCATCTTCGAGACGATCCGCCATTGGTGCCCGTCGATTTTTTCCGCGCGGGCGATCCGGTAGCCGTCTGACTTTTCGCCGCCGGTCGCTCCGCCAGTGATCGGCACCCAGCTACCTTTCAGCGTCGCGTTTTTGAGCATGGCAGAGAACGCGGCCTCAAGCGCGGCGGCGCTCTTCACGGTGTCGGTGGCTTCTTTGGCGGGTTCCTGGGCGGGCACGAGGCTGCCAAGGAACAGGAAGAGGAGATAGATCGGGAATCGTTTCATGGCAGTCTACTTTTTCCGGATAGTACCGGTTCCCAGTACAAAAAGGAACCCGATCTCCACGGAAAAGGATTTTTCGTTTTGCCAACCAACCTCGGAATGCTGGACCTGACCGATCCGAACTAACGGGTGAACGTCGACCGCAAAGAGGTCGTGAGCATGGAGGTGTCGAAGGTGTCCTCCATGCCGCCAATGTTGCTCAACATGCTGACCAAGGATGAAGTGCTCGATCTGCTCGCTTACGTGCTCAGCGGCGGCGATCCGAAGGACGAGATGTTTGCGCCTTCCAAGTAGGCTGAGCTCAACTCATACGCCTTCTTCAATCTGGAGTTCCGCGTAGACTTCCGGATAGTGATGCGCCATGCAGTCGTCGCAGATACAATGCGTTAGATTGGCTTCGGACATGGTCAGGAGATAACTTTCTAGGCGAGTCCAGTAGCCCTGATCGTTGCGGATGCTTTTGCAATGCGGACAAATCGGCAGCAGACCTTGGAGCACTTTGACACGGCCCAGAGACTCGGCGAGCAAGCGCGACGTTCTACGTAGTTCGAGCTGTGCGACCACTTGCCGCGCCAGAGCTTCGAGGACCCTCTCATTTTTGGGATCCAAGGTACCTGGTTTCGAGTCGATGACACAGAGTGAACCAAGGGCGAACCCTTCGTGAGTGATCAACGGTGCCCCGGCGTAAAAGCGGATGTGCGGATCATGCGTCACCAAGGGGTTGGTGTAGAAGCGCGAGTCACATCGTGCGTCTTCGACGACCATCACCCGGTCGCCCAGAATCGTGTGGTCGCAAAAGGCTTGTTCGCGTGGCGTTTGATTTACGCGGAGGCCGTTCTGGGATTTAAACCATTGTCGGTCTTTGTCTACGAAGGTGATGAGGGCCACCGGCGTCTGGCAAATATAGGAGGCGATCTCGGTGAAGTCATCGAACGCCCGTTCGGGCGCGGAGTCGAGAATGTCGTAACTTTGCAAAGCCTGCATTCGTTCGCCTTCGCTCTCTTCGGACCGGTTTTTCATTATTAAAAAATAAGACGCTCGCGAAAATTCTCAACTTATATTCTCTATTGAAAGTGGTGCGGATCGGTTGATTTGTGCGTTTTGCTGATCGTAAAATGGCGACGATCCAAAAACGAAGCCTTCCATTCGCCTCGGTCAATTTTCTGAGGACCTGGTTCAAAAAAGCTGATGGAGAGGATTACGCGCGACTCTTCACGAATGTGGTCTCCCCCGTTCCTGTTCCTTGCGATTTGGTGTTCGTTCGCCACCTTGCAGCGACAACGACCGGAAAAGCCCTTGCAATCAACTGCAAACACCTTGCAATAAACTGGGTATTCACAACGACAATGATACAGTTTCTAAACGAGTCGACCGATTAACTACACATGCGCGCCCTTAGAATAGACCAACGAGCATACGGCCCTTCCCGCCGCGGCTTTGGCTTGCCGATGCGCCAGCGCCGCTTTTTATTGACGGGCCTGTTGGCGATCGCCGCCTCGGCTGGCTTGCACTACGCCGTGTTCGAATATGCGCATTTGGAATTCTCCTCGCTGGCCGGCAGTCCGCCGGTGGACGAGACCCCGCGTGAGGTCGTGGTATTGCAGGACGAAGACCAAGCAGCGCTCGACCGGCAGACCTTCGCCGACGCCATTTTGCCGGTCGATCCCGCCTTGATCGTTCCAGAAAGCGCGCCAATCGAGCCGCCCGCCGCCAATCTCGAACCCGCCGACCTGCCCGCCCCGAAAGCGGTGGACATCGGCAACCAGTTGGAAGGCATCGACAAGGCGATGCAGGCCCCCGACGCGGCCGCGCTGCCTGCCGCCTCGTTCGACGCGCGCCGCGAACTGATGGAAATCGACGAGACCCTGCATCGAGAAGATGTGGTAACGGTGCCGCGCGAGTTCATTCCCGACGTCAAGCGCGAGATCGATGTGCCCGATATTGCCCCGCCGCAACTCCCCGAAATGTCCTCGCTGCCCGTCGCCGCCGCACCCGAACCGCCCCCACTTGCCGCCCCGCGGGCTGCGCCGCCGCTGATCGATTCGATTGCTGCCCTGCCGCCGCCATCGTTCGACTCGTTGCTACCCGACGCGCGCATTGGCGATCCCGTGGAGTCGCCTGAGTTGTTGGCGGCGCAAATCCGCGCCGCCGCCGAACCGCGTCCGGCGCAGGAGCACAAGGCGGTGGAGCAGCTGCTCGATATCAACGTGACGCAGTTTAGTTCGCCCGAAGACGCCCAATATTTATACTTCAAGGTCGCGGTCGAACGTGGTCGTTCGGCGGTGAGCGGGCAGGGTGGCCTCGGCGGACGTGCCGGAACGGACGCCGCTGCGGCACCGTCGCTGCCGGTGTTGCCCAAGGGCGTGGTGCTGATGCAGGATTGCTCGATGAGCATCACGCAGCCCAAGCTCGACGAGTTCAAAAAGGGCGCGGTGCTCTGGCTGGAAAGCATTCGACCTGGCGATTACTTCAATGTGATTTCGTTCAGTGACGGGGTCGAAGCCGCGTTCGCAGACTTGGTGCCGATGACGCCGCAAAACAAACAGACCGCGCGCTGGTTCGTGGATGACATGGGCTTGCGCGGCAAGACCGACGTGTACGCCTCCTTGCAAAAGTTGCAGGCGATGTCGGTCCGCAGTCCGGTGCCGGTGGTGGCGATTCTGCTCACCGACGGACGGCCGACGGTTGGCTTGCAGGACAGCACCGACATCATCGAAAAGTTCACCCGTGAGGCCGGCGGCAAATTGTCCGTGTTCTGCGTCGGCGGTGGTAGCCGGGCCAACGAATACCTGCTCGACTTGTTGAGTTACCGCAACCGTGGCGACTCGATTCTGGTTGGTGCCGCCTCACAACTGCCGAAGGCGATGGGCAATATGGCCGACCAACTCGAACGCCCTGTGCTCGCAGATCTGCGCTACGCCTTCACGGGCGAGGTGCAGCCGGAAGTCTACCCGACCACGCTTACCCACCTTTATCTCGACCGACCGCTGGAGATTTTCGGTCGGGTCCCGCGTGCTGGATCCGGCAAGCTCGCGTTCCAAGTGGTCGGCACCTCGAAGAGTCGTGAGACGCATGACATGGTGTTCCAACTCGATCCGCGCACCGGCGGCCAAGGCGACGCCTACCTCCGCCAACAATGGGCCTGGCATAAAATGTACCACCTGATCGGCACGTACTTGAAGACCCGCGACGCCTCGCAGTTGGCGCAGATTCGTCTAATGGCGAGCAAGTTCAATTTGCGCGTTCCGTATATCTCGGGGACGCGCGGTGGCTTAGCGCCGGTGGCGCAGCCGATCCCGTAAGGAACATCTTTCCGGGCGAGGTTGAACACGAATCGGTTCCAGCCTGTCTGCCGAACGGGATTGACATGCCCTTTGCCGCGTGACTTACACCCCGAACTTTTTAGAACGAACAATACCATGGCATTTACCATAGAAAACGAAGAAGCCGCGTGCCGCAAGAAACTGGTCGTCACCGTGGAAGCAGACAAAGTCCAGACCGCCTTTGACGCCGTCGTCGACGACTTTAAGAAGTACGCGGAGATCCCCGGCTACCGCAAAGGGCGCGCGCCGACGACCATGATCAAGACGCGCTTTAAGAAGAAGATCATCGAACAAGTGCAGGATCAGCTGGTGCCGGAGAGCTACCGCGAGGCCTTGAAAGAGTCCGAACTCAAGATCGCCAATGTGGTCTCCGCCTCCGATCCCGAACTGGTGCTCGGCGAGCCGATGACCTTCGAAGTGGTGCTGGATGTCGAACCCGAGTTCGAACTGGGCGACTATAAATGCGTGTCCGTCACCAAAGAAGTCGAGGAGTTTGACGAGGAGAAGATCGACGAGGTCATCACCAACATCCGCGAAGGCCACGCGACCTTTGACGACAAAGTGGAAGGCGACCAAGTCGAGGAGAACGATCTCGTTCAGATTACCTATAAAGGAACCCTCGACGGCAAAGATCTCGCCGAGGCGGTCGAAGGCCTCCCGCCGATTTTCTCGGGTCAGGATGATTTTTGGACCCAAGCCAACGAGGCCATGGGACGCGGCGATGGTCCTTCGGTCATTCCCGGACTCGGCACGGTTCTGGTCGGCCTCGCGGTCGGCGACTCGACCGACACCGATGTGGAGTACGAAGCGGAAGGCAACGCGCCCGAAGGTCTCCAAGGCAAAACGGTGAACTACAACGTCACCGTCACAGCGGCACGCGGTCGCACCCTCCCCGAGATGGACGACGCCATGGCGTCCGAAGTCGGCTTCGACACCGTGGCGGCGCTGCGCGAGGACATCGAAGAGAACATGAAGAACCAGTTCGAGAACGACGCCACCGCCAAGGTGCGTCAGGATGTACTTGAAAACGTGGTCGGCGCGGTCGAGTTCGACATGCCCGTTTCCCTGGTTGAAGAGGAGACTCGGCGCGAAATTTACGAACGGGTGAACCAGTTCAGCCGTCAGGGTGTCCAAGAGGACATAATCTCCGAGCACAAAGGCGAAATTTTCGAGGCGGCCAACGCACAAGCCAAGGCCCGCTTGAAAGCCCAATTCGTCTGCCGGAAGATCGCCGCTGCGGAGGAGATTACAGTGGAATCCCAAGAAGTGGAGCTGGAACTCCAGCAAATGGCGATGCGCTTTGGCATGGAATACGCCGAATTGCGCAAGCGTTTGGTCGAAAACGGACGCCTCGAAGGGGTGCACACCGATTTACTGGTGAAGAAAACCCTCGATTTTCTGGTGGAACACGCAGACATTCAGGGGTAGCCTAACACCGAACGAAGGAAACACTTTTATGCTCATCGAGAACATCGCTTTCAATCCATCCGTCATCGAGGAAACCGCTAGGGGTCCACGTCAATTCGACCTGTTTTCCCGCCTGTTGCGCGATCGGATTGTGCTGCTTGGTTCGCCGGTGGACGATATGGTTGCCAACTGCGTTGTGGCTCAATTTCTCTATTTACAGAGCCAAGACGCCGAAAAGGACATCAGTTTTTACATTAATTCGCCCGGTGGTTCGGTGACCGCGGGACTCGCGATCTACGACACGATGCAGTTCGTGAAGTGCCAAATCGCCACCTATTGCCTCGGTCAAGCCGCCAGCATGGGCGCGCTGTTGCTCGCTGCGGGCACCCACGGCAAACGCTACGCTCTCGAGAACGCGCGAATCATGATCCACCAACCGAGTGGCGGCGCCGGCGGACAAGCCTCCGATATCGCGATTCAGGCCGAGGAAATTTTACGCACCAAAGAGAACCTCAACCGGATTCTCGCGCGCCATACCGGCAAGAAAACCGCCGAAGTGGCCAAAGATTCCGATCGCGACCGCTTTATGTCGGCCGCTGACGCAAAGAAGTACGGCCTCGTTGATGAAGTCGTGTTGCCGACCGAACTCAAGGCGACCGCCTAAGTTCAATTTAAACCAACAACGCACCGGGATCGTGGGAGAAACCAATGCCGTCAAAATCCGAACTCGCTCCGAAGTGCAGCTTCTGCGGCAAAGCTCAGTCCGAAGTCGAGCGGCTGATTGCGGGCCCTGGGGTCCACATCTGCGACCAATGTGTCGATCTATGCAACACCCTGATTCAGCGTGAGCGTGGCCAAAGTGAGTTCGGTGGGACGCGCGACCTCAAAGTGCGCAAACCTCGCGACCTCAAAGGCATGCTCGACGAGTTCGTGATTGGTCAGGAGCAGGCGAAGAAAATTTTATCGGTGGCGGTGTATAATCATTACAAGCGCCTGCGCGAGAACGACAAGATCCGCACCGGCCACGCCGAGCCGGACGATATCCAACTAGAGAAGTCGAACATCCTGCTGATTGGTCCGACTGGCAGCGGTAAAACCCTGCTCGCCAAAACGTTGGCGGCCGATCTCGACGTGCCGTTCAGCCTTGCCGACGCGACCACGCTGACCGAAGCTGGCTACGTTGGCGAAGACGTAGAAAACATTTTGCTGCGCTTGTTGCAGGCGGCCGAGTTCAATGTTGAGCGCGCCGAAATGGGCATCATCTACGTCGATGAGATCGACAAGATCGGTCGACGCACCGACAACGTTTCGATCACCCGCGACGTCTCGGGAGAGGGCGTCCAGCAGGCCTTACTGAAGATCATGGAAGGCACCGTTGCCAACGTGCCGCCGCAGGGCGGCCGCAAGCATCCGCAGCAGGAATACATCAAGATCAACACCGAGAACATCCTCTTCATCTGCGGAGGCGCGTTCGTCGGCTTGGATGAGATTGTTGAGAAGCGTAGCAAGGGGACCAATATTGCCGGGTTCGGAGGCGATGACGCGGCAGAAGCGAAAAGTGTGTCCGACAGTAAGCGTGTCGAACCAGGCGACTTGGTCCGTTATGGTTTAATCCCCGAGTTCATCGGACGATTGCCGGTGACTGCGCAACTTGAAAAATTACACGCCGATCAGCTTGTGAAAATTTTAACTGAACCGAAAAACGCGATGGTCAAGCAGTACCAGAAACTGCTCGCGATGGAGGGCGTCGAACTCTCGTTCACTGACAGCGCGCTCAAAGAACTTGCTCAGATTGCCGACGTGCAAGGCACCGGTGCGCGTGGGCTACGTTCGATTCTAGAGCAACTCATGCTCGAAATAATGTTCGACGCACCAAGCGATAAATCGATCAAAGAGTATCGCGTCACCAAAACCATGGTCACGAACCGCTTCACCTCGCTTCCCACCGAGAACCGCCGGATCGCTTAAAAATAGATGCTGTATCACCTGAATTTTATCGTTGCTAAATTAAAGGACTGTCCTAATATTTTCCTTGACGCAAGGCCGTGCAATTGGGAAACATCAGAAATGAAAGCACGACTTATTGGAAAGCCCGGTTCGAAATATCATGTCATTTCACGATTTGTGGACCGAAAGTTTGCGATGGGGGATGACAGATCAAAGCGGATCTTTGCTCAGATCATGTTCTCTCAGGCAGCATTCACTGGGGTTGAGATTCTCACTTATTGTATCATGAGCAACCACTTTCATATTCTGATACGCATTCCTGAACGCCCCGAATCCGGGCTTGATGAACAGGAAGTCCTCCGCCGGCTCGGGAAAATTTGGAAGGAAAGCAAGGTCGAAAACTTGAAAGCGACCTTCGCGACCATGCGTGAAGTTTCGGTGGAGGGGGATGCCCTTGTCGAACGAGAACTCGACCGATTCCGCCGTCGCATGTTCAACCTTTCGGAGTTCATGAAGGACGTGAAACAGCGCTTCTCTACCTGGTATAATCAAGCCAACGAACGCAAAGGAACGCTGTTTGAAGAACGCTTTAAAAGCGTCCTTGTCCAAGATGGACAAGCGTTGCGGATGATGGCCGCCTACATCGACTTGAACCCGGTTCGGGCTGGCATTGTTTCTGATCCAGCGGATTACCTGTGGTGCGGTTACGCCCTTGCGGTGGGCGGAAACCAAGATCGAAGACGCGGTCTCCGAACGATCATGACGGACCCGCAGGACACTCGCCCACCCAGCGCACATTCATGGAAGAAGATCGCCAAACGCTACCGGCTCTGGCTCCACGAACGCGGCCTAGAAACGCACCACCGCGACGGTCGCCAAAAGAAACGGGGATTTTCCCGCACCGAACTGATCGCAACCTGGGACGCGAAGGGCGCGATTCCCCCGGCGACCCTGCTTCGATGTAAGGCTCGATGCATGACCGAGGCGCTGATTTACGGGGATCAAGCGTTTGTTGAGAAAACCATCGTCGAACTTCGTGGCATAATCCCCGGCAAACGACCTCGGCCAAATAAGAGTGACGACGGACTCTGCACTCTCGTCAATCTGCGCAAAGAACCTGCGCAAAGACCCTGCGCAAAGACCCTGCGGAAATAAAACAACACCATAATCGCTCTTGGACTCGCGGTACTTTTTCGCCACAAGGTCCCCATGTTGGACCTTTGCCAAAGTACCCCGCAATGCACGATTCCCCCTCCGAACAGGAGAGTTTCGCAATGTTTCGCCTCGCTATGCGCCTTCCTAGTCGGTTTGTCCTGCGCGGTTTCTGTCGCCTCGGCCCGCAAGGTGAAGATCACCTTGTTGCATACCACGGATCTGCACGGACACATCCTTCCCACCGCCGACTACGACGGTAATAAAGATATCGGCGGCCTGCTGAGGCTCGCTACCTTGGTCGAACAGGAGCGGGCGCGGAATCCGAACACCATGCTCGTTGACTGCGGGGACTTTATCCAAGGGTCACCGCACACGTGGTTGACCAAAGGCAAGATCACCGTATCCGCGATGGACCACCTAGGCTACGATGCGATCGTGCTCGGCAACCACGAACTCGATTGGGGGCTATGCTTCACACGAAAACTCGTTGCAGACTTCGACGCCCCAATTCTTGCCGCAAACGCGGTGGTGCCCTCGGGCGCGCATCCCTTGCCCGGCCTGCAACCATACATCGTGCGCGAGTTCGAAGGCGTGAAGGTCGCCGTCATCGGACTCACGACACCGGGCATGCCACTCTGGTTCCGGCCCGACACCCTCGGGAACTTGGAATTCGAATCCGCGACCGCGGCGCTGAAGCGAACGCTCCCTGCCGTGCGCGAAAGCAATCCAGACATTCTCGTGCTCGCAACCCACATGGGCTACCGACCGTTCCAGACCGAACGCCAAGCCAAGATCAACCAAGTGAAGGACGTGCTCCGAGACTTTCCAGAGTTCGATATCATTTGCGGCGGGCACACTCACCGCGTGATCGAGCAGCAAATCGTCCGTTCGACGCTGTACACGCAAGCCGGTTATTTCGGCATTCGGCTCGGGCGGGTGGAGATCGAATTCGATACCGAACAGGGAAAGCGCGGGGAGATCAGCTCGCTCAAACCCCGCATGCTAAAAACCGATGAGACGGTTCCGTTGCACGCGGCTCTAAAGGCGAAGTTGCAAGCAGACCTAGACCGAACGGCCGCGTATCTCCAGGCCGAAATCGGCGCCACGACCATCGACATCCACCCGAAATCGGACGCGCAAGGACGCTCACCCGCGCAGCGGATTCTGGCCGGCGCAATCGCCGCCGCCGCAGATGCCGACTTCGTGCTACACGGGACTTTGAACCGCGATTTTACCTTACCGCTCGGCATCATTCGCGAACACCAACTCTGGAAATTCGTCCCCTACGAAAACCGAATCGGGGTAGCACTGCTCACCCCACCCGAACTCCGCGAAATCCTCGAAGAAAACGCGGCCTATGGATCGAGCCATTCTCTGATGGGCTTGTGGGGCGGCAACTACGAGATCAATGAGGACGCCCCGGCCGGCTCGCGCATCAGCAATCTTCGCTTCGCCGACGGCGGTAAACCGCACGGCAAGAAGCGTTACCGGGTCGCCTTCAATAGCCATACGCTGGCCTCCTCCGGCGGGCGTTATCCGGTGCTCCGCGCCAGCGTGGACCGGCCCATCGTTCGACTCGAAATGCTCGACATCCAAACGCGTGACGCGGTCCGTGATTGGTTCGCACGAGTGCGGGTGGTGGACGAGGAGGACTTGCCCTGAGCGCGAGCGCCAAGCTCTTGGACGCGGGCTCGCCTTCGGCGAACCAACGCGATTCCGGTTTTGATTCGGCCGCCGCCGATGTCCACTCGCTTTTAACCCAGCCGGGCGCGTGTCGTCTTCTGTTGGTTCTCGGCGCGGGCAGCATCCCGATCAGCATTGTTCTCGCTCAGATGTTTCTCTACCTCGGACTGCTACTATGGCTCGGCGAGGTGCTGGTGCGGCGCCGCTGGTCGGTGTTTCGGCAACCACTGGTATTTTGGGCGGCCTTGTTTTTTGTGGTCTGTGCGCTCAGCGGCCTCACCGGTCTGCACGGCGCGCACGCGGTCAGTAAATTATACCGCCTCGCGTTTTTATTATTAATTCCTGCGGTCCCCGATCTATTCAAGGAAGCGCCGCAATGGGTGTACTATCTGCTGGGCGCGTTTGTGTTCGGCACCGTCCTGTTGTCGATTTACGACATGGTACGCGTGCCGCATCAGGTGGCGACCTTGCATGCCCAAGACATGGCGCACACAGGGAACATGCGCGATCCGCAATTTTATATGGTGACAACCATTATCTTGGTGGTCGCTTGCTTGTCGGCCAAGCGGCTCGAATATCGGGTGTTGTGCATCGCACCGATCATCTTTTGTCTCATCGGCTTGTTCCTACACAGCAAGATGGGCTCGGTGCTGGGGCTCGGCTGTGCGCTGTTGGCGATGGTTTTTGTGTTCCGTCGCTTCGCGATTCTGACGGTCTTGGCGGTACTCGTGGGCGGTGTTCTCGTGGCGCACGCGCCGACCCGCCATCGGGTGATCCACAAAGTTCAGAACGAGTTCGATCCGGGATATGGCGCCCGCGGAACCCTGTGGACGGTAGTCGCACCAGGCTTCATCAAAGCGCATCCGATGGGGGCCGGCTACAAGTCCACCGAGTATGCCGACCTCGTGAAATTCAAGGGCGGTCACCACATGGAAGTCGGCCTCGAACACCTGCATAACAACGTGCTCCAAGTACAGGCTGAGCTCGGATTTCTAGGGCCGCTGGTTTGGCTTCCCTGGATGGCGGCGGCGTTTTGGCTCATGTGGCGGGGCCGCGGTCACGTCCTCGGACGCGTGGTGCTGCTCACATTCCTTGCCCTGTTCATGAACGGCATGATGGAATACAACTTCGGCGATTCCGAACCCTTCATGTTGTATTGCATGTTGATGGGGCTGGCGATTCACGTCATCGGTCTTCGGTGATCGGTCGCCCTTTGGGCGCGAAACGGCCGCAGGCAAATTCTGACAACGGATGACGGATGACGAACGACCGATCACTCCGAACCGAAGGGTCAACTCTCCTCCAGCAAACTCCATTTTTGATTCACCTCGTTTTGTAATTCGGCGATCGACTTCAACTGGGGGAGCAAGCGGGTGAGATGTCTCGCGATGGCTTGGAGGCGTTCGTCCTCCGTCTGCATTTCGATGATCTTTTGTTTTTCTTCTGGGTCCAAACCGGACGCGCAGCCGACGGTGAACGAGAGGTGGTTGAGTCCACCGTAAACTTCCGAGTCTGGCGCCGTGCCTTGGCGCACCAATTGAATGAGCAAACGGTGCAGGGTGAACACGCCGGTCGCGAGTTGGTCGTCCCAGTCCTCGGACTGGTCTTGCAGCCACTCGATTAGCGCGCGGTCGTACAAAGTTTCACCTGGTAGCATATCAACTTGATCGGCATCCGGATATCCTAGAATCCATTCTTTGATCCGAAAGCGCCGCGTCGCCTTGGCGATCAGGTTGACGCGGCCGTCTTCCGAGCGTTCGAGAACACGTTCAATGATCAAGGCACAGCCCACTTTTTCGGTGGTTGTGCCATTACTCATGACGATCCCGAACTCACTTCCATCCCGTTCGCAGTCGGCGACCAGTTGGCGGTAGCGCGGTTCGAATATGTGCAGCGGCACCGGTTCGGTTGGGAACACCACCATGCCGAGTGGAAACATTGGCAACGTCCGTCCCCTCGGGCTGGGCTGGCTTGGCGTTTCTGGTGCGTCGGGTTCCTCAGGAATCATCTCTACCTAATCGACTGCACGCCCAGGTCCTTACTATCCGGAAGACTTTGGCATGCTTTTACATTAATCTATATGGAAAAACGGGTTTCCCATGCGTCAATCATACGCTTCAGTTCTTCGTAACGATGCAGTTCGTCGAACCATGGCACGCTGCTGCCCGGGGCTTGCGCTGCCCCGAGCAGGCTGCCCAGAACCCAGCCGCGGTGGACGTTGTCCCCACCCAAATTGGTGTTCACCAACAAGGCCTCGCGCGGGCTGTCGAGATGCCGGGCCGCGAGCGCGCAAACGATCGGCCACGAACCATCGAGATAACAGGCGATGGAAAATCGGCTAGCAACCGCTTGGCTGGTTTTCGCCTCAAGCAATCCTTCGATCCGAACCCCCGGCACCGCCATGGCCGCTTGGCAAAACCATGCGGGGTCGGCGGGCGTGTCGGGGGCGCGGTGGATCAGGCGATCGAGCAGGATGACGTACGCGTCAATCACGCGGTCCACCAGCGGATCGGGATGGGTGAACGCGGCATGTTGACGGCAGATGGATTGTGTGTCCGCGAGCGAACGCGTCACATTCTCGGTGGCGGGTCTGAGCAAGGTGAGCGCAAGAGGCGTAACCGTCACCAAGGCGCCGATGGAGGCGGTATCGTGGGTGACCGCGCCGCAATCACGAGCGGGCGCGCCCGCGATCCAGTTGGCGAAGAACCCGCGGTGGTAGGACTCGGCGTAGGTGTCGGGGTGCGCGGGCGGGTCGGCGGTCATGCGGTCGATGTAGCGAGCGAGCCAGCGTTCGGAGTCGTAGCCGCCGTGTTCGGTAAGGTCCTCGGTCAGCCAGCGGGCGCACCAGGCGTTGAGCGTGTTTTCGCCCGCCGGGAGTTCGTGGTGGTAGTGCGTGCCGGACTGCTTCCAGTAGTCGCGCCGGCCTTTGAGAATCACCTCGCCGATAATTTCCGCGGCGGGCTTGGCGTTCGTTTTGCCGCGCCCCGAACGCCCGCCGCGTTTGGTGGAATGGAGTGACATGATCGCGCCGGGATGGCGGGCGGGGCAGGGGCGGAGTTCTTGAATGCCGAGGGGTGGAAAGTCGCGCAGGATTTCCGCCGGACGATAATACCAATGGGCGGGCGCGGCGAGGCTGTCGCCGACGAAGGCGAGTTGGAGGGCGGCGCGGGCGCGTTCGGTGGAGCTCATATGTTCTTCATCAGGGTTGGTCTTTATCCATTACACATTTCGAATTTAAAATTTCAAACAGGGCAGGCTCGTGTTCTGTCCCAAAATTTCGTCATGGTGAGGCAGGGCAAAGATGAGGCCGACGGCCTCATATCGGCGGGCTGAAGCCCGCCGTGCAAACACAGGTTAAAACCTATGCCACACCGTACGCGCGCCGAACCACACGAATGATGTAGCGTGGGCTTTAGCCCGCGTTTGGCCTGCGGGCTTTGGCCCGCAGGACGTGTGAGGCAGACCTTTAGTTTGCGTGTTTACAATGAGCGGGGAACTATTTCGGGACGAGCGGTATTTAAACTTATTTATGTATTAGAAATATAAAAAACGAATGAAGTCGTTCGTCCTGTGCTTGAGGTGCTTATGGCAAGAGTTTGCCATAGTGTGGCAAGAGTCTGCCATAGTATGGCAAGGTTCTGCCATAGTGGCGATGGTCGGTTTTTCGGGCGTGGACGACCTTGGGTTGATTCGGTATGGCGGTGCCATGAGTTTAATTACCCCGACACAATTGGAACGCTGGGCGGAGGTCTTGGTGCATCACGCGGTGGACCTGCAAGCCGGCCAGGTCGTTCGGATCAGCGCACAGCCGGCGGCGGAACCATTGCTAAAAGCGGTGTATCGTCGCGTCATCGACGCGGGCGCGCACGCGCTGGTGCGGATGCGACCGGAATTTTTGGGGCCGATGTATTTTGGCCGCGCCTCGGACGCGCAGTTGGACTGGGTGAATCCACTGGTCATGGCCGAGGCAAAGTTGGTGGATGCGACGATCAATCTCAGCGCCAGTACCGATCTGCACGCGATGGATTCGGTGGACCCGACGCGTCCGCAGCGGGCGGCCAAGGCGGGCAAGGCCTCGCGCGAATTGTTTTTCCAGCGCGCGGCGGCCGGGGATGATCCGGCTCTTGCTTCAGACGACGCCTCGGACGAGGTCCGTCCCTTGTTGTGGAGCACGACGCTGTTTCCCACCGAGGCCTACGCCGAGAACGCCGGCATGAGTTTGCAGGAATACGCGGCCTTTGTGGTGCAGGCGTGTCAGTTGGATCAACCGGACCCGGTGGCTTTCTGGCGTTCGCTCGACGCGTGGCAAACGCAGCTAGCCGAACGCTTGATGGGCGGCAGCACGCTGCATTTTCAGACGCCTGCGGGGACGGACTTGGTGGTGGATGTCGCCGGGATGCGCTGGCTTTCAAGTCCGGGCCGGAAGAATTTTCCGGATGGCGAGGTGTACTCCGGACCTAATCTCGACGCGCCGAATGGCGGCGCCGAAGGGGTGGTGTTTTTCGATAAGCGTTGCGTGTATCAAGGGCGTGCGGTGCGCAACGTGCGCATCACGATGGAGGCGGGTCGGGCGACGACGGTCGAGGCGGAGGAGGGCGGGGACTTTTTGCGTTCGATGCTGGATCAAGACGAGGGCGCGCGGCGGATCGGCGAAGTCGCCTTTGGTTGCAACCGCGCGGTCACGCGGCCGACCGGGATGATTTTGTTCGACGAGAAAATGGGTGGATCGTTCCATCTCGCGTTCGGGGCGGGTTATCCCGAAACGGGTAATACAAATAAGAGTGCCCTGCATTGGGATTTGATCGCCGGACTTGGCGAGGGTTCGCGGGTGACGCTTGATGGCGAACCGTTCTGTGTCGATGGCTCGTTCGTCGGGATGCCGGATGAAGTCGAGTGGTTGATTTCGTAGGACCGCTAGCCATCCTGCCAAGGCCAAAAAGTGTGGGGCAGATGTCCTCGGAGCCACGGAGCCGTTCCGACCGGATCTGCAGCGAAGAACTTGTGCAGAGGGGCAGGCCGGTCGGCTCAAAAAGGATCATCAGCTACCCCGGGTTCCGCTCGTACCTCGCTTCACCCGGGGCTACTTTCCCGCCACCACTCCGTGGTTCGTCATAGAGGGTTCGGCGACTTTCGAAATCAAATATCTTTGGCTATTTTATAGTGACCTTAGAATTTAATTTATTCAGAAGGCCTGCCTGTCCACAGAACTACTAGATATCAATGGTCAGATCGACTTTATTGTATTCAAATTGAAAGTCAGCACTATTGTCCTCCATTGGATTCAACGGAGGAGGCTTCACCGTGAGCGCAGCGAACGCCCCTATTTCTCTTCACCCAAAACTATCCCATCAAACTCCCACTCCGACTTAACGATTATATCGTCGCTCGTCTGCACTTTTTCATCTGCACCCTTGCTAGCTATGATCAAATTAGTATCACTGGTAATTCTAACGTAGTAATGATTGCCCCAACGATCTTCTGGCAGATACTTCAGGCTACGAATAGCAGAATTTGGATCTTCCTGATATTCAATAACAAAGTCACGCAGAAGCGACTCCAATTCGAGTTTAACCGAATATGAGACGGGGGCGAACTGCTTTGAGGGAACTCGAGTTATGGAAAAAGCAATTGCGATCAGGATCGTGGCAACTAGGATGGCAAAAAAATACTTAAGTTTTGCCCATTCATTAGAAAACCTCTTCATCTATTTGTTCTGTTTTTTGTGAATGTTGCTGAACACTGCAAAAATAAATAAACCTCAGCTCAGCTTCCAGTGGATCTCGCCCTTCTTCTTGCCGAGCGTGATGGTCTGTTTTTCTTTGCCGTTGGAGTAGGCTTCGAAGCAGGCGTCTTCGAGGTGTTGCAGCAGGGCGGATTTGACGCCGCGGGCGCCGGTTTCGCGTTTGATGGCGAGGTCGACGATGTGGTCGAGGACGGTGGGGGTGATTTTGAGTTTGATGCCGGCGAGGTCGAGTTCGGCTTTGTAGGCGGTGAGCACGTTTTTGCGCAGAATATCTTTTAAGTCGTCGCGCGACAGGGCGTGGAAGGGGATGATCCGGGTGAAGCGGCCGATGAGTTCGGGCATCACGCCGTAGGCTTGGAAGTTCACGGTGCGTTCGACTTCTTCTTGGGTGAGGGTGACGGCGATGCTGGCGCCTTCCTCGCGGGCGAGCGCGTCGCGGCCGAAGCCGATGTGTTCTTCGTCCTCTTTGATCACCGACTTGAACCCGGAGAAGGCGCCGCAGGCGATGAACGGGATGTTGCCGGTGTTGAGGGTGACGCGTTCGGAGTAGGAGGAGTGGGATAGTTCCATGGGCACGTCGACGTCGGCGGCCTCCATCATTTTGAGCAGTTCGCGTTGCACGCCGAGGCCGCTGACGTCCTTGGTGGTTCCGGCGCCGGCGAACACGGCATTGTTTTTGCCGGAGGAGATTTTATCGAACTCGTCGATGCAAACGATACCGATGTTCGCCGCCTCGGGCTGACCACGAAGCTGTGCCTCGTTGATCAGGCGGGTGAGGATGGCGGGAACGTCTTGGCCGACGTAGCCGGTCTCAGAAAACGAGGTGATGTCGATGATCACCGTGGGCAGCTCGAGAATCTTTTGGAACAGGAGTTCGATCAGGAAGGTTTTGCCGCTGCCGGTGGGTCCGATGAGTAGGAGGTTGTCCTTGGGTGGCAGCTTGGCTCGGTCGATTTGGTCGATAAACAACCGTTTTAACCGCAATATATGGCGATAGGCCATGAGACAGACCGAACGCCGCGCGGCTTCCTGGCCGATGTAACCGCACTTACCGATGCGGTCGAACATGTCCTTCGGCGTGAGGTGGGGGAGGGCTTGGAGAAACTTGGCAGTGTGTTCAGGTGGAATCATGGCAATTGTGGTGTACTATCCGTGCGACCTCTAGCTACGCTGGGCGGCGGGGACCGCAAGAATGAACGTGCAATCATGGCGTTCATTTCTGTTTGGCTCCCTCTACCCAAGACTCGACGAACTGTCTGGCCTCATTTTCAGGATTTTCATTTTTATCGAAAATATAAAAAGTACCCCGACATTCTTGACGTAGAAAGTCTGCGTGAGTATCGCCCCCAGTCAATGCACAAATGCACCACTAATTTGTTTCTAAATCGTTTCGATAGGCAGCCCTAAGACGCACCATGTCCGGACAAGTATTCAGCCCCATTCACAACTTACTCGCAAAGGCGTCGATTTTGATCGGCGTTCTCGCTGTGGGTGGCACCCTCGGGATGCTGGACTTGATCCATCGCTCCCCTTACGTCCGCTACACCAAGCAGACGCGCCAGCAACCCATTGTGTTCAGCCACAAGCACCATGCCAACCTCGGCATTGATTGCCGGTACTGCCACAACACTGTGGAGGAATCCGCTTTCGCCAACATCCCGCCGATGCAGACCTGCCGCAACTGCCACAACTTGATGTGGAACGAGGCTCCGATGCTGGAAGACGTCCGCAAGGGCTGGGACACGCCGGAAGGCGAGGGCGTTCCGGTCAAGTGGACCCGCGTTCACGATTTGCCTGACTTCGTTTACTTCGACCACTCGATCCACGTGAACCACGGCGTTGGCTGCGAAGAATGCCATGGCCGAGTCGACCAAATGCCGCTGATGCACAAGGAACACCCGCTGTTCATGAAATGGTGCCTCGATTGCCACCGCGATCCCGGCCCCAAGCTCCGTCCGAAGGAACTCATCACCAAGATGGGCTACAACTGGCGCGAAGATTTACTGCACAACCACGACCTGTTGGCCGAGTACGGCATCCACGCCGAGAAGGATGAGGACGGTGAGGAACTGCCGATCACGAAGAAGCAGATCTCCGAGGGACTCGTGAAACACTACAACGTCGACTACGAGAATACCCGTCTAACCAATTGCTGGATTTGCCACCGATGAGCGCCGATTACAAACAACGCCCAGGCATCGATCTCGATCTGCCAACTGGTAAACCTTCGAACGCGCCGTCGCCCAAAGACGTGCGCGAGATCATGGACGCCCGTGGCGAACGCACCGATGGTCGCTTTGTTCGCAGCTACGAGGAATCCCTCGATCCCACCGCCTACGCGGAAGCGGCCGAGGAGCAATTCCCGCCCGTCCGTGCGGACGCGGAACACGTCGAACGCCGTGATTTCTTCAAAATTGCCGGTGCTGGCATGGCCCTCGCCGGCCTGACCGCCTGCACCAAGCAGCCGCTCGAAACCATCGTTCCCTACGGCAATCAGCCCGAGGACATGGTTCCCGGCAAGCCCCTCTTTTACGCCACCGCTTATACTCAGCGCGGCATCGCCTATCCGGTCGTCGCGGAGAGCCATATGGGCCGTCCGACCAAGATCGAAGGCAACGAAAAGGCGGGTCACCGCGCCACCTCCCATTTTGCTCAAGCTTCGCTGCTCAACCTCTATGATCCGGATCGTTCGCGTTCGATCAAGGGTGAGTCGCGCGACAAGCAAGAGCTCATCGGCCGCGTGCTCAAGTCCGAAATCGAGAGTTGGCAAGTTGGCTTCATGGACACCACCGGAAAATGGTTCAAGGGCGACAACATCGGCGGTGCTGGTGTGGCGATCCTCATGGGACCGCACAGCTCGCCGACCCTTGGTTCGGTGATCGACGGCCTGCTGGCCAAAAACAAAGAGATCAAGGTTTACACCCACGACAGCTTGGGCGGCGACGAACGCACCGCCGCTTGCAACGCCGCTGCCGATGGCAATGTGCCGGTCTACCACTTTGACAAAGCCAGCGTCGTTCTCGACCTCGGTGCCGACAGCCTGAACCCGGCAATCTCCGGCGTGGCGAACGCAGCCGGTTGGGCCACAGGCCGCAACTTTGTCGACAACTTCGATGCGCTGCTCGGCGGCGCGATGAACCGCCTCTACGCGGTCGAAACCGATTTCACGGTGACCGGCGCTGCCGCCGATCACCGCCTCCCCGCGACCCCGTCGCAGATCAACGCCTTCGCTCGCCAAGTCGCGGCCGAACTCGGCGTGGCCGTGAAAGAAGCCGCCGCCGCCGAGGTCAAGCCTGCCGTTGAAGCTCTTGAAGCGGCTGGCGAGGGTGAAAAAGAAGAAAACATCACCGAGATTGACGCTTCGCAAGGTGCCGACAACGTCAAGCGCCGCGAAGCTGTGGGTGGCGCTGGCGCCGCCGTTGCTGCTCTCGAAGAAAGTGATTTTGCGGCCAGTTTCCTGAACGCATTGGTCGCCGACCTGAAAGCCGCCGGTTCGGGCGCGCTCGTCGTGGCCGGTGAAAACCTGCCGGCCTCCACGCAGGCCTTGGCGCTAAAACTGAACGAAGTCCTCGGCGGCCTCGGCAACACGGTCACGTTTGCCCCGTCGCCTTTCGTCGAACCGAAGTCCGGCACCGGCACCCTGGCCGAACTCGCGACCGCGCTCGACGGCGACGAAGTCCGCGCCTTGTTCGTGCTCGATTGCAATCCGGTCTACACCGCTCCGGCCGAACTCGCGTTCGCCGAGAAGCTGGAAAAAGCCGGCACCGTTTACCATCTCGGTGCTTACGTCGACGAGACCGCCGAAGTCGCCGACTGGCACATTCCCTTGGCCCACTTTCTCGAATCGTGGGGCGATGCCCGAACGGTCGACGGCACGGCTTGCTTGGTACAACCGCTGATTCAACCGCTCTACGAAGGCGCGATGTCCGTTCTGGATCTGGCGTTGGTCCTTGCGGGTAAATCCGCGACCGCACACGAGACCCTCAAGAAGTTTTGGACCAAAGGCGAAGGCCTCAGCGAGAACGACTGGGTCACCGCGCTGCACAGTGGCTTTGTTGAGGGTTCTGCCCCGGCACCGGCGTCGGTCTCGAGCATCGCGTTCGAAGATGAAGGCATCCCCGCCTCGAGTGGCGAAGGCATCGAAGTGAACTTCACCCTCGACCCCTCGGTTTTGGACGGCAGCTTCGCCAACAACGTCTGGCTGCAAGAGATGCCGACCCCGCTTACCACCCTGACCTGGGACAACGTGATCACGGTCAGCCCGAACACCGCCGACCAGTTCAAGCTCGACATGGACGAGGGCCAGTCTGGCCGCGAGGCGGACGAATTTCAGCGCCGCCACACGCTGCGCGCCAAAGTCGAACTGGTGAAACTCACGGTCAACGGCATGAGCGTCATCGGCCCCGTTCGAATTGCCCCCGGCCACGCCGACGGCTGCGCCACGGTGACGTTCGGCTACGGTCGTGACCTCGTCAGCATGCCCAATGCCAGCGGCATCGGCTACAACGCCAATGCGATTCGCGGGGCGTCCGGCTTTGCCGCATCCGGCGCGAGCATCGAGGGCACCGGCGACCACTACAAGATCGCGATGACGCAGGACCATCACCGCATCAAAGACGGCAACCCGAAACTCGGCTACCGCGCCCTCGCCAAACACGGCACGCTCAACCAGCTCAAAGCCGAGCAGCAGGAACACGCATTCGGCCATGGTCTCGTTCAGGGTAACCAACACAGGTTTCCGCAAGACCTGACGATGTATCGTCGCAAAGACGACAAGCGCAAACACCAGATTTACGTCAACGATCGACTCAACAAAGTCGGCACTCAGTGGGGAATGTGCATCGACATGACGCGCTGCATTGGTTGCAACGCCTGCGTGATTGCCTGCCACGCTGAGAACAACACCACAACGGTCGGCAAGCAGCAGATCATGAACGGTCGCGAGATGCACTGGATCCGCGTCGACCGGTACTACGACGCGCCGGATGGCGAGTTCGCCGCGCCGGAAAAAGTGAGCATCCATACCCAGCCCGTGACCTGCATGCACTGTGAGGAAGCTGGCTGCGAAGTCGTTTGCCCAGTGGGCGCGACGGTGCACAGCAACGACGGCCTCAACCAGATGGTCTACAACCGTTGCATCGGTACCCGCTACTGCTCGAACAACTGCCCGTACAAAGTTCGTCGATTCAACTTCCTCCAGTGGAGCGACCGCGAGACGGAGACCCGCAAGATGGGCCGCAACCCGAACGTCACTGTCCGCGTCCGTGGTGTGATGGAAAAGTGCACCTACTGCATCCAGCGGATCAACAAGGCGCGGATCGAAGCCAAGGTCGACGCGGACAATCCGTACAACAAAACCCGCAGCATGGCCGAGGGATCGGTCATCACGGCTTGCCAGCAGGCCTGCCCGACCAAGGCGATCGCGTTCGGCAATATTTGCGACGACGACGCTGAAGTGTCCAAGTACAAGGCGACCGAAGCCTTGGACTATGCGTTGCTCGGCGAAGTAAATATGCGTCCGCGCACCACCTATCTTGCCCGCATCCGTAACAAGACCTCGGACATTGATCCGACCGACGCGGTCGATCTGCACGTCGAAGAACTCAAGAAAATCAAGTCGCATGGCAAGCATCATGGTGGGCACGGCGACGATCACGGCGATCATGGCGATCACGACGGCGGACACAAAAACGGACATGCGGACGGACATGCTGCGGACAAAGATTCTCACGAAGACGGAACGACCCATGGCGATGACAAGCAAGAGGAGGCCAAGTAATGGCTGATCTTCTCGAAGACGAAGTGTTCGAACGCGTCGTAGACGTCGACGGCCAGGGTCCTCTGATCGAGGGCCAAAACGATCTCGCTTCCATTGACCACGACATCGGGCACATCCCGTTCATGTCGCTCAAGAACACGCCGAAGTTTTGGTACGGCGGCACCTTCATCGCGTTCTGCGTGATGCAACTCCTCTTTCTCGCGATTACGGTTTTGCTTTGGAAGGGTACCGGCATCTGGGGCTTGAACGTTCCGGTTGCTTGGGGCTTCGCTATCATCAACTTTGTGTGGTGGATTGGTATTGGTCACGCCGGTACGCTGATTTCCGCGATTTTATTTCTGCTCAAGCAGGACTGGCGAATGTCGATTGCTCGGTTCTCAGAGGCGATGACGCTCTTTGCGGTCGCCTGTGCAGGCCTGTTCCCTTTATTTCACGTCGGTCGGCCGTGGCTGGCTTGGTGGCTGTTCCCGATTCCGAACACCTTCGGCATGTGGCCGCAGTTCCGCAGTCCGCTGCTCTGGGACGTGTTTGCCGTCTCGACCTACGCGACCGTGTCCGTGCTGTTCTGGTACACTGGACTGATTCCCGACGTCGCCTCCTTGCGTGACCGGGCGAACAAGAAAATCCCGAAGTTCATCTACGGTGTCATGGCTCTCGGTTGGCGCGGTTCGGCCCGTCACTGGCATCGCTACGAAATCGCTTACCTGCTGCTCGCCGGTATCTCGACGCCACTGGTGGTTTCGGTGCACTCGATCGTGTCCTTGGACTTCGCCGTCTCGGTGGTGCCGGGTTGGCATACGACGATTTTCCCGCCGTACTTTGTGGCCGGTGCGATTTACGCTGGGTTCGCGATGGTGCTCACCATCATGATCCCGGTCGCCAAGCTGTATAAGGTGGAGCACTTCTTCACCAAGCGGCACATGAACAACATGTCCAAGGTCATGCTCGTGGCCGGACTGGTGGTGGCTTACGGTTATCTGATGGAAGTGTTCTTCGGCTACTACAGTGGCAACGAGTACGAACGCTACATGATCATGAACCGCTTCAGCGGCCCGTACAACTGGGGTTACTGGGCGCTGATCTTGTGCAACATCGCGGTGCCGATGGCGCTGTGGAGTTACAAAGTTCGCACGAGTGTCTGGGCCTGTTGGATTGTCTGCCAGTTCATCAGTGTTGGCATGTGGCTCGAACGGTTCGTGATTGTGGTGATGAGTCTGCACCGCGAGTTCCTGCCGTCCAGTTGGGACGCCTACATGGGCACCAAGTGGGACTGGATGATGTACATCGGCACGATGGGCTTCTTCTGCGTGCTCTGCTTCCTGTTCATGCGCACCCTGCCGATGATCGCCATCTTCGAGATCAAAGAACTGCACCACAAGACCAACCACCACCACGATCTCGACGACCACTAAACCCTTTCTCCTTTTCTATCCCTCTATTCTGAAAACGTAATGGACCACGACGACAACAAACCAGCGGTATTCGGCGTACTCGCGCAGTTCGGAGACTCTGATTCTCTGATCAAAGCAGCGCGCACAGCCCGCGCGGCCGGCTACACCAGAATGGACGGGCATTCCCCGATTCCCGTTCATGGTCTGTACGAGGCGCTCGGCTATAAACGGAGCATTCTCGCGTGGATCGTTGGCTGCGGCGCGATCGCCGGGTTCTGTTCGGCGGTGGTTCTGCAAGTGTTCTGTTCGGCGATCGACGGCGGCGCGTTCGGGATTGATGGCTATCCGCTGATGGTTGGCGGTCGTCCGTTCATTAGTTGGCCAAGTTTCATTCCGATTTGCTTCGAACTCACGATTCTTTTTTCCGCCTTCTCGGCGGTGTTTGGTATGATCGGCCTCAACGGCCTGCCGATGCCTTACCATCCGACCTTCAATGCCGAAGGCTTCGACCGCGCGACGCTCGACAAGTACTTCCTTTGCATCGAGTCCGACGACCCGCATTTCGACGAGGCCGACGTCACCGCCTTCCTCGGCACCCTACACCCTGAAAACGTTGTCCCCGTTCCCTGGTAAACTTTCATGAAGTTGTTCCCCATCATCACTGGCTTCTGCCTCGTTCTGATTTGCGCCTCTGGCTGCAAACTCAACGGCTTGCGTCAGCGCATGTACGACCAGCCGAAGTACGAGCCGCTGGAGTCTTCCGACTTCTTCGCCGACGGACGCGCCTCCCGCCAGCTCGTGAAAGGCACGGTCCCGCGCAAGACCATCAACGAAGAAGCGCCGGTCCTGCCAGACGCGCCGATCCGTACGGGTCGCGATGCCGACGACAAGGAACTCACCGTCGTTCCGTTCGAACTGACCTACGCCGACCTCAAGCGCGGCCAAGAACGCTACAATATTTACTGCGGCGTCTGCCATGGTGCCACTGGATACGCGGACGGTATGGTCGTCCGTCGCGGCTACCAAGTGCCGCCCTCGTTCCACACGCCCCTGATTCGTGAGAAGTCGGTCGGCTACATCTACTCCATCGCAACGATCGGCAAAGGCTCCATGCAGCCCTACGCCGACCAAGTATCGACCGAAGACCGCTGGCGGATCGCCGCCTACGTCAAGAGTCTGCAAATGAGCCAGAATTTCAAATTGCCTGACGGCGTGAGCGTTGAAGATCTCATCGACGCGAGCCACGGAGGCGCCCACTGATGCAAGCCCAGTCTCTTCCCGATAAAGTCGCACGCCTGTCCAAGATCTGCTTGGTCGCGGGCGGGATCATGACCTTGATCCTCCTCTGCCTCGCTTGTTTCATGCCGAACAAGTATGCTCACGGTGTCGTGCCGCCGCCCCTTGAAGCCCATGCCTCGGCTGGGCACGATGATGATGGCCACCAGCATGATGGCAATCATACCGGCGACGATCCCGATTCTGGAACAGCGCCGGACAAAGACGTCGACAAAGATGACGACGCAAAAGAACCGCAGAAAGCCCAAGGCTCGATCGAACTCGAAGGCGCTATCCCAGACCCCGATGCTGACATTCCGGAGGATGAGGAAGTGGAACCCCCAGTCGATGCGGATGCCGATCAGTTGAAAGACGCTGGTGCCGATGCCGCAGATGGTGCTGATGCCGATGCCGCAGATGTTGCTGATGCCGATGGCGTAGCTAATGGTGCCGATGGCGACCATGCTGAGGGTGACCACGGCGCGTCGATGAAGGCGCACAATGTAATTTCCCGTCCCTGGCAAGAAGCCTGGCTGATTGGCTGGCTGTTCATTCTCGCGCCCACGATGGGCAGTTTCGCGCTGCTCTGCATCACCCACCTCATCACCGGTGGCTGGGCCTTTGTCATCCGCCGGATTCTCGAGGCGGCGATGAAAACCTGCATCCCGGTGCTGATCCTGTTTATTCCGGTGGTCATTCCGGTGATCATGCACCAAAGTTTTAAGGCCAATCCAGAATCCACCTTGCAGCAAGTCACGAACTACGATGAGTGGCTTGATCAAGATGCAGAAGACGGGCACTCGATTGTCGCCACCAAGCTTCAGTATCTCGACTACGGTTTCTTCATGGTTCGCTTGGTGATCTACTTCATCTTATTCGCCTGGTTCACCACCATTTTCTATCGCTGGTCCAAGAAGCAGGACGAGACTGGTCATTTAAAATGGCGCAAGAAGATGAAGTTCTGGGCCGGCCCTTGCCTGCTCGTCTACATTCTTGCGATGAGCTTCTTCGCCTTCGACTGGATGATGTCGATGGAGCCCGAATGGTTCTCCTCCATCTACGGTGTGATCTGGTTGATTGGCCAGGGTGTCTCCACCTTCGCGTTCTGTCTCGTGATGGTCTGCTGGCTTGCTCAGGCTTCGCCGATTAAAGACAATCTGCCGGCCGACCGCCTGCACAACATTGGTAACCTACAGTTCGCCTTTGTTATCATCTGGACCTACGTGAACGTCGCCCAGTTCATCATCATCTGGTCGGCCAACTTGCCCGAGGAGACGCCTTGGTATCTCAACCGTGGCTTCGGCATGTTTCAAGGGCTGACGGTCTTCCTGTTCTTGTTCCAGTTCGTCGTGCCGTTCCTGATTCTGCTGTCCCGCCACACTAAGCGCCACACCAAAACGATCGCCTTGATCGCCGGTTGGATCCTATTCATGCGGGCGATCGATATCATCTGGCTGATCCACCCCTCGGTACACGGCGTGGAAGCCGCCCGCATCCTCGGACGCGCCGTGCCTGAGTACAGCGCCTACCATGTTTTGCTGGCCGTGTTCGCGATCATCGCGATGGGCACGCTGTGGTTCGGATTGTTCCTACACAACCTCAAAAAGCTGCCGTTCTTGCCGACGCGCGATCCGGTCTTCAGCCCGTACTACGATTACCACGATGACCTTCCCGGAGGAGCAAACCAATGAGCGCCCACGGACACAAAAGCGATATCGAACCTGTCATCACCGATCCGACCTATGAGGATCGCGATCTCAATCTAAAGGCCCTTGGCGTGTTCGGCATTGTGGTGCTCATCACCGTCGTGCTCACGTTCCTCGCGATGTTCGCGATGTTCAACGTGCTGAACAACAGCGCGGCTGACCGCGTCGGCGAAGCGTCGGCTCGAGTGATCCCCGAAACCGGCCCAATTCTTCAAGCTTTCCCGGTCGCCGAACTCAAGAAATACGAAGAGAAGCAGGAAGCCTACACTAAGTCTTTCAGTTGGGTCGACAAGACCAACCAGGTCGTCGCGATCCCGCTCGATCTCGCCATGAAGATTGCCCACCAGACAGAGTTCGGAGCGGACATGTCCAAACTCGATCTCGCCCATCTTCCAGGTGCTGTCCCGCATCATGGCGAAGAAGCGCACGGCGAAAAAGCCCACGGAAAAGAAGCGCACGGCGAAAAACCAAACGCCGGCGCCAAGGTCGAAGCCAAGCCGGTGACCGAACCCGTGCCCACACCTAAACCTGAACCCGCGCCCGAACCAGAACCCGCGCCCGAACCAGAACCCGCGCCCGAACCAGAGCCAGAGCCGGAACCCGCGCCAAAGTCGGAGCCCGAACCAGCCAAACCAGCGTCCGAACCGGCGAAGCCCGCAGCCGAAGAAAAGAAAGAAGCGTCCGAGCCCGCCGTCGTAACGCCGAAGAAAATGACCGCCGGTGAAATGGAAAAGGAACTTCGTACGCTGCTCAAATCGGAAGACAAATTGATTGAAAGCCTCGGCGAGAAACATCCGAAAGTGGTCGCGTTGCGTGACCAGATCAAGGTGCTCAAAGAGCAGATGAAGAAAGCGGTTTCAGCGCCGGCTGAGGCCGCGCCAGTAAAACCCAAGGCGCCGAAAGGCGAATCGATCAAGGACTTGCTCGGTGAGTAAACGCGCGAACATCCTGGCTCTGCTAGCCATCGCCATCATGGCGCTGCCATCCGTTTTGTGTTCACAAGAAGCGGCAGCCACCGAAGCGGCAACAACCGAAGCGGCAACCACCGAAGCGGCAACCATTATTGATGTAAAGGCCATCGACGCGAAGGCCAATGTCGATACGATCGTGCCGCACGGACCCAAGCCTTCGTTCGAAGGGGATCCGGTCATCCGTTCGCCTTACATCCCGAGCGATCCCAAGGGCCGTGAGTACCGCGCCAACGCGACCTTCCAGCAACGCCTCGATACCCAGATTCCCTTGGATCTCGTATTCCGTGATTCCGAAGGCAAAACGGTTCAGCTCGCCGACTATTTCAACCAAGGCAAACCGATCGTCCTGTCGCTCGTCTATTATCGCTGCCCCGGCATCTGCAACGCCGTGATGAACGGTCAGATGATGACCTTCAAGGCGCTCGACCTCGAACTCGGCAAAGACTTTGAAGCGCTCACCGTGAGCTTTCTTTCCGACGAAACCCACGCGACTGCCGCCGCCAAAAAACAGACCTACATCGACGTCCTCGACAAACCTGGTGCCGACCAAGGCTGGCACTTTCTGGTCGGCGAACAGAGCTCGACCGAAGCGCTCTGCGACGCCGCTGGTTTCAGTTACTCCTTCGTCGAAACCTCTGGCGAGTACGCCCACTCCGGCGGCATTTTGTTCGTCACTCCCGAAGGCCGTATCAGTCGCTACATCCCCGGACTCGACTACCCGGTGCAAGACACACGACTGGCGCTCATGGACGCGTCCGAGGGCCGGATTGGCAGCCTCGTCGACAAGATTTTCGCACTCTGCTTCACCTACGATCCGCAAACTGGAATGTACGGACCCATTATCAACCGCAGCCTTCTTGTCGGGTGTCTGCTCGCAATCGCGAGCCTCGGCGGCCTGCTCTTCTACCTCATTCGGTACGACATGAAACACCACCAAAAGGAACCGGTGCAACAACCGGAAATGGCATGAATCTGTTGGCTACGAATCTATTGGCTACAAACCTAGCCGGCCTGAATTTCATCGCCGGTATCTTGCCCAAAGCGAACTCGGACTACGCCGCCGAAGTCGATGCCTTGTACATGTATCTTAACATCGTGACGATTTTCTTCACGCTGTTGATTGCCGGTCTTGTGGTATTCTTCTGCGTCAAGTACGCGCGCAAAAGCGACGCCGACCGTCCGGCTGAAATCCATGGCAGTAATGTCCTTGAAATCACCTGGTCGGTTGTTCCCTTTCTGTTCATGCTGGTCATGTTCGTCTGGGGAACCACCCTTCACTTCAAAGCCTCGCGCGCTCCGGCCGACGCGATGGAGATCCTCGTCACCGGCAAACAATGGATGTGGAAAGTTCAGCACCCGAACGGTAAGCGGGAGATCAACGACCTGCACGTGCCACAGGGTGTTCCAATCAAACTAACGATCACCTCCGAGGATGTCATCCACAGTTACTACATTCCAGTACAGCGCCTGAAACGCGACGCCGTGCCGGGTCGCTACACGACCTTTTGGTTCACCCCCAAGGATGTCGGCGAGTATCATATTTTCTGTGCGGAGTACTGTGGTGCGGAGCACTCGATGATGCGCGGGAAAATGCACGTCCTGCCTGAGTCCGAGTATAACGCCTGGCTATCCACCGGCCACAATGCGCCGACCATGGCGGTGCCCGTTCAAGGCTCCCCTTATCCGCCCGGTGTCGTTCCAGATTTGCCGAAACCCGAAGTGGAAGAGATCGAAGAAATGGGCGACGCACCAAGCAGTTTAGACTTGGAGAACGCCGACCTCATCGCGCTCGGTAAGAAAATTTTTGAAAGCCCCGCCGAAGGCAACTGTGCCACCTGCCATCGACCCGGTCCGCTGGCGATGCAACTACCGCAAGCGCCGTGTCCGGACTTGCGCGACTGGTGGGGCGGTATCAGCGAGATGACCGACGGCAGCAAAGTCAAACGCGATTACGCCTACGCTCGCGAATCCATCAAAAATCCGCTCGCCAAAGTGGTGAAGAACTACATCCCTGGGCAAATGGCCCTCGGTAAGCAATTGAGCGACCAGCAGATCGACGCGGTGGTCGCCTATTTAAAGACCTTTGGGGAGGCCAAGTAATCTCATGAATCCCGACGAAGAAAAAATATCCCGGGTCCCCGGAAAAGTCAGTTCGCGCGTTCGCTCCCTCACGGGAACCTCTGTTGTCGAACCAGATCCCGATTACGACGACTCCCACGATGAGGAAAGCTACCTCACGCACGACAAGACGATTCTCGGATGGCTCCTGACCGTCGACCACAAACGCATCGGCGTGATGTACTTGCTGTCGATCGTGTTCTTTTTTGCCATCGGCGGTACTGCGGCCGCTCTGTTCCGTCTCGACTTGGCGATGCCGGGTCCGGAAAACAAGCTGCTCGAGCACGCCACCTACAACAAATTGTTCACCATGCACGGGGTGATCATGATCTTCTTCTTCCTTGTGCCATCGGTTCCGGCGGTGCTCGGAAACTTTGTCCTGCCGATCATGCTCGGGGCTAAGGACGTGGCGTTCCCACGATTAAACTTGCTCAGCTGGTATCTGTTTATGATCGGCGGCTCGTTCGCCCTCGCGGCGGTTATCCTTGGCGGTGTCGACACCGGGTGGACCTTCTACACGCCTTATAGTTCGACGTATTCGAACGGGAATGTGATTTTAGCAACGATGGGGGTGTTTATAACAGGCTTCTCATCGATTCTAACCGGCCTGAACTTTGCCACCACGGTGCACAAGATGCGAGCACCCGGTATGACCTGGTTCCGAATGCCATTGTTCATCTGGGCACAGTACGCGACCTCGCTGATCATGGTCCTCGGTACCCCGGTGATCGCGATCTCGATGGTGTTGATCATCCTCGAACGCGCGTTCGGCTTCCCGATCTTTGATCCTGCCAAAGGCGGCGACCCGGTGCTGTTTCAGCACATCTTTTGGTTCTACTCGCACCCGGCCGTGTACATTATGATTCTGCCCGGCTTCGGGGTGATCAGTGAAGTGATCTCCTGCTTCAGCCGCAAGCGGGTGTTCGGCTACGAGTTCATCGCGCTGTCCAGCATGTCCATCGCGCTGATCGGCTTCTTCGTCTGGGGACACCATATGTTCACCACGAGTCAGTCGGTCTACGCTGGCATGATCTTCTCGATCCTCAGCTTCGTGGTCGGTGTGCCGACCGCCATCAAGATCTTCAACTGGGTGGCGACGATGTTTCGAGGCTCGGTTTGGTTATCGACGCCGATGCTCTATGCGCTCGGCTTCATTGGCTTGTTCACCGTCGGCGGACTCACCGGCATGTACCTCGCGACCCTCGCCATCGACATTCACTTGCACGACACCTACTTCGTGGTCGCCCACTTCCATTACGTGATGGTCGGCGGCATGATGTTTGCTTGGCTGTGTGGTATCCACTTTTGGTGGCCGAAAATGTTCGGTAAGATGTACAGCGAGTTCTGGGGCCGTATCGCAGCCGTGATCACTTTCTTCGGCTTCAACGCCACCTTCATGCCGCAGTTCATCCTCGGTTATCTTGGAATGCCCCGCCGCTACCACACCTACCCCGAGGAATGGCAAGTGCTCAACGTGCTGTCCTCGGCTGGCGCGTCGTTACTTGCGCTCGGCTTCATCATGACCTTCTTCGTTCTCGTGAGCAGCCTGATCTTCGGCAAGAAAAGCTCCAAGAACCCGTGGCAGGCCACCGGTTTTGAATGGACCGAGTGTGCCTCCCCGCCGATCGCCCACAACTTTCACGGTCAGCCCGTCTGCACCATCGAGTGCTACGATTACACTGACGAATCCGCTTACCAGGACGCCTGATGTCGCACGACGAACACCACGACGAACACGGCGAAGACCCGCCGTACAAACAGCATTTCTTCGATTCGATGACGCAACAGGGTCAATCGACCCTGTTCGGCATGTGGCTTTTCATGGCGCAGGAGATTCTGTTCTTCGGCGGCCTCTTTGGAGCCTACACCGCCTACCGCGTCTGGTATCAAGACGCCTACATCGCTGGCGCCGACACGCTCGACGTGGTCTGGGGCTTGGTGAACACCATCGTGTTGCTCGCCAGTTCGGTGACCATTGTGTTTGCGGTAAAATCGGCCCGTGAAGGCAAGCGCTGGCATATCGTCTCCTGGCTGATGATCACCCTTGTGCTCGGCTTCGTCTTCCTTGGCGTAAAAACCATCGAGTACACCGGCAAGTACAACCACCATCTCGTTCCCGGTGACGGACGTGTGCTGAGCATGGTTGGTCTCGAACCAAAACCGTTCGACTTCGCCTACTATCAGGACTGGAAAATTGAGGACGCCGTCATGGGCGGTCACGACAAGCACCACAACGCGGTCGGCCGTCCGCGCAACATCGTCAAAGACGCGTGGTTTAGATACCACGTGGTCAAAGATGAACATGGCAAGCGGATCGACAAAGGCTTCCTCGCCAAATCCCAACTCGAAGAGTTCCGGAACGCGGTCAAAGACGATGATGACGCCGAGGAAAAGATCGCGGCGCGCAAGAAAGAGCTGCAAGCAGAGATCGATTACTTTCACACCAAATACGACAAGGCGGTGGCGGAGTACCAAGCGAACACAGCGTTCAATCCTGCGCCTTACAGTCCCGACTTTACCGGCAAGCCCTATTCGATCCCTTCGCATGAGGAAGGCAAGGTGAAGCCGGTGGTGCCCAAAGGCGTTGAGATTTACTACTCGCTCTATTTCGCCATGTCGGGGATGCATGCGTTGCACATGATTATCGGTTCGTTTCTGCTGCTGTGGATCGCTGTCTTAGCCGCCATGGGAACGTTCACCAAAGAATGGTATCCCCACGTCGAGTACTTCGGTTTGTATTGGCACTTCGTTGATATCGTGTGGATCTTCCTCTTTCCGCTGCTGTATCTCATCTAACCCCTTTTAGTCTCTAATCTCTCCCGCCCCCGAACGACATGTCCGACGACCATCACGACGACCACGCGCACACTTCCACCGCAGGATACCTCATCGTATTCGGCGTCTTGGTTTGCCTTACATTCTTCACGTGGTTCACCGCCGTGTTCTTCGACTTCGGCAGCGTCGGCAACATTGCCTTGGCCTTGATCATCGCGTTTACCAAGGCGACGCTGGTGCTGTATTTCTTCATGCACTTGCGCGAGTCGCCAAAGATCGTAAAGATCACCGGCATCGCTGGCTTCATCTTTGTCGGCATCATGCTGATGTATCTCGTGACGGACTTCATTGCTCGTCAGGATTCCGCCATCGACATTCCCGAAGGCGTGCCGTGGTCGGCTACTGACAACAGTCTGCCGGTGGACTTCGAACTCATCGAAGGGCCGCCTAAGGCCCATCACTAAACTCCCCGCAGCTAGAACTCCCCGCAGCCATGAACTTCCGCGCCTATTGGCGACTCTGCAAGCCCGGCATCGTCCGCATGGTGATGCTGACCGCTGGCTTTGGCTGGCTGTTCGCCCACGAAGGCATTCCCGGACTCTCGTCGGTTCCTAATCTCCTGCTCGGTCTCCTCGGCATCGGACTCGGTGCCGCAGGTTCGGCGGTGCTCAACAATGTGCTCGAGTACCAGTTCGACGCGAAAATGCACCGGACGCAAAACCGTGAGATTCCCTCTGGCAAAATCGAACCCGCTCACGCCCTCGGCTTCGGCTTGGTGCTCACGCTTGCTGGCGTCGGCTTGCTGCTTGCGGTGAACCTGCTGACTGCCTTCCTAGTTTTGCTGACCGCCTTTCTCTACGTCGCGGTCTACACGCCGCTCAAACGGATGACGTGGCTCAACACCTCGATTGGTGCGATCCCGGGGGCGCTGCCGATCGCTTGCGGTTGGACGGCGGCGACCGGCACCATGGACTTCGGTGCTTGGATCGCGTTCGCGATTCTCTACGCGTGGCAGCATCCGCACTTCTACGCCATCGCCTGGATGTACAAAGAGGACTACGCCCGCGGCGGCTTCAAGATGCTGTCGGTCACCGACCCCTCGGGCACCAAGCTGTGTCTGCACTCGCTGCTTTACGCCTTCTTCTTGTTGGCCGTCTCGATCGTTCCCGCCTTACTTGGACCGGCCGGCTGGATCTATGCCATCGGCGCCTTCGCGCTTGGCATGTACATGCTGCTTGGTACGGTGAAGTTCACCGCCAGCCGTTCGGTGGAAGATGCGCGCGGCTTGCTCAAAGCCTCGTTGATCTACCTGCCCGGCTTGCTCGCGGTTCTGGCGATCGACTTCGCGGTGTTTTAGAGATCGATCCTAGCAGGCCGTTGAAAAACTCGGATCGGATAAAAACGGATTCATTTCGCCCCCAGCATCGTCGCCGAAGAGCTCAAATATGCCTATATTCTCACTCATCGACTTCTCGCTGGGAACAAAATGTTCTCCGTTTTTCAGACGAAGCAATTTTTCAACAGCCTGCTAGCCAAATCCAACCCGAGTAATCAGGGCTAGATCCGCAAGGTCGAGGTGGGCATTCCGAAGGGCTACGCGGAGCTGCATCAGTCGCCCGAGCTTGGTACAGTTCCCAAGACCTACGACTACGACGTTTTAGATATCGCCCGAACGACGCAAGGCCTGCCAGGTCAGGCGGGGTAGGGCGGCCGTCGCCAACAGGAGTCCGCCCAGTCGACGGGGCAGGGTGGTGAGATCGGTTTCTTTTCCATTGCGCACGACCGCCACTGCCTCCGCGATGAACTGGCGTTCGGGCACGATCGACGGATCCACGCGTTTGTTGCCATCGCCTTTGGTATAGTGACGGAACGCGCCATATCGGGTGGCAGACGCGATCAAGCGGTGGGCGACAATTCGTCCTTCCGAATCTTGGAATACGAGGATCGTGCCAGGCAGGGGGCGGCGGCGTTCGAGTCGACGAACCCGGAAGCGGACATCGCTGTCATCCGGATAGCGGCGGCCCATACTGCTTCCGCCAGCTTGCAACACAACCGGGCCGGCGATGCAGAGTTTTTCGAGGCGGTCGGGGTCGGGGGCATTCATTGCTTACGGCACGGGATCGTGCCCTCCTTGGAAGAACGGATTGCAGCGTAGAAGGCGCCAGACGGTGAGTCCGGTGGCGCGGAAAATGTTGTGTTTGCGGTAGGCTTCCAAGGCGTACTGAGAGCAGCTCGGTTGGAAGCGGCAGCCGCCGTACGGGCCGAGCAACGCGTGGATCACTGGGGAGATGACTACCTGGTAGCCACGGATGAGTCCGCGGAAGGGCAGGGAGAGCAGCCGGTCCAGTTGACGAAACATGTCGGCACATTGTGGGTTTATCCGCCGAAGCTAAACGAGCGACAGTTTGTTCACCCCATTTAAGGCGGCGACTTTGTAGGCCTCGGCGAGGGTCGGCCAGTTGAAGACATTTTTGACGAAGAAATCGGCCGTGCCATTGAAGGCCATGACCGCCTGACCGATGTGGATGAGCTCGGTGGCGTCGGTGCCGATGGCGTGAACACCGAGCAATCGGCGGTCTTCCTGATGGATCAGCAACTTGAGCATGCCGGTGTCGTCACCGAGCAGTTGGCCGCGCGCGAGTTCGGCGTATTGGGCTTTGCCTGACTCGAACGGGATCCCTTCCTCGGTGAGCTGCTGTTCGGTTTTGCCAACCATGGACATTTCGGGAATGGCGTAAATACCGAAGGGCAGCAGGTCGGGCATGGCGTCAACAACTTCGTCGAACGCGTGGCAAGCAGCTTGGCGACCTTGTTCCATCGCAGTAGAGGCGAGAGCGGGGAAGCCGATGACATCACCGGCGGCGTATATGTGTGGTACGTCGGTCTGGTAGTGCTCGTTGACTTGGAGGCGTCCGCGTTTGTCGTAAGTGAGCGGCACCTTATCGAGGCCGAGTTCGCTGGTGGTCCCTTGGCGGCCGATCGCGTAGAGCAAGGCTTCCGCCCGAACTTTTTTCCCGGACTCCAAGGTGGCCTGGGCCAGCGTTCCGTACTCGTCATCCTTGACCACTGCGATCTTCTCCACTTTCTCGCAGGTGCGGATGGTGATGCCGCCTTTGCGCATGTGGTAGGTGAGGGCCTCGCTAATTTCGCGGTCCATAAAACGCAGCAGGGTTTCTCGGGCTTCGATCAGCGTCACTCGGATGCCGAGGGCGGCCATAATGCAGGCGTATTCGGTGCCGATGACGCCGCCGCCGACCACAATCAGGTTGCGCGGCAGTTTTTTCAGCGTCAGGATGTCATCCGAGGTGAAAATGTGTTCGCTGTCGAAGGGGATGTTGGGCGGCCGGGCAGGGCGGGTGCCGGTGGCGATAATCACTCGTTCGGCGCGGACCTTCTCGTAGTCGAATTCCCGCTGAATTTTAATCGTATTGGGGTCTTCGAAGGTCGCGTGACCGTGAAAAAGGTCGATTTGGTTGCGGTCAAAGGCGTCACGAACGATCTCCCGTTCGTTTTGGATGACCAAGCCGCTGACCGCGGTGAGATCCTTGAAGCCGATATTTCGTTTCACCCGGTAGTTCTCGCCGTAGAAGGTGCGCATGCTTCGGCCTGTTAGGTGTAACACTGCTTCGCGCAAAGCTTTAGAGGGAATCGTGCCGGTATTAATTTGGGCTCCGCCGACATATCCGGCAGATTCGATAACGGCGGCGGATTTACGCAGTTTGGCAGATTGGATGGCCGCTTTTTGGCCGGCTGGCCCTGTTCCGATAATGGCAATGTCGTAGTGTCGCATAGGACGTAAGTCCTACGGCAAGTGTTTGGAGATGCCAAGTCTTGTCATCGTTTTCCAATACCTGTCAGAGCGGCCAACATATCGTTCCAAATTTGGCACTCAGTTTTTTTTACCTTGCTCCTTCGCGCCCTCCCCTGATACCATTTAACTCATGCGTGTTTTACACCTAGGTTGGGTTGTAAGAACGCTAATAACATATGGTTGCTACGAGGTTGCATGGTATCACTCGGTTACTCTGGTGATGGGTCCGGAATAAAAACCCATCCTGCCGCTCAACATTCGGCATTGGTTTCTGAGTCGGTTTCTCAATCGGTTCTGAACTCGGTTACTCCTCCAAGTATTCCAAGTACTCCCTGCCCTAATTTGCATACAATAATCACGTCACTGCTTCGTGAGGTCCACGCTATGAAAAAGTCTACCGTATTCACGCTACTTCTGGGCGTCTTTTGTCATCCGATTGCCCATCTTAGGGACTCAATGAAACAAAAATTGTTCCTTCTCTTTTTCTTTGGCTGTTTTAGCCTTGTTCCCGCGCATGGTGCATTGAACATCAACACAGGGCGGTCGACAGGAATTGGCGTTCTGGCCACTGCTGGTCAAGGTCCAATGGGAGGTAACGCAGCCTACCAAGCGTATGATATTCCACATGAGAACGCCGCCACAGCCGGCACCGGTGTTCGCATTGCATACCCCGGAACGACCTTTCAAGGTACCTGCGCCCTTGGATCTTTCACGCCGGGAGTGTCGGTCTCTTGGCCGGACTCCACCGACGCAAACGTCCGGCAAGCCTTCGGTCGCACCGACGATCCCTCTTTTCCTGATTTTTACGATAGTTGGATCGGAACCGATTGGCGTAGCAGAACTGGCACTGCGGCCACGCTACGCGTCAGTTTCGACAGCCTGCCGCCAAACACCCCGTTCACACTAACCAGCTACCATTTCGACACCAATAACCAAACCGGTCCGTTCCAAACCTCGACCACCGGGGGGGCAGTGTTTGACATTGGCGCTGATACTGATGACGGCGTGAATGGAAACGGCATGCCCAACCCGTTGCTGACCAGCTACAACTTCTCCATCACCTCCGACGCCGCAGGCAACGCCTCGATTGATTTTATTACAACCGGTGGTATTGACGTTGTAAACCAATTTTTCGTGTTGAGCGGCTTTGACCTCGAAACCCAATGCCCGGTTATTCAAGCGGGTCCGGTGATCGACCCGCTGGCCTTGGATTGCACTGGTGATCTTCCCCCCAATTTCACTGATCCCATCATGGTGGACGTGGACACTGGAATGTGGATGCAGGGCGCTGCGTCTGGTACCTTGGTTCAAAACGAGGCGAACACCATGGTTGGCTTTAACATCCCTGCTAACAGTTGCGTTGGCAACATGCGCCCAGCGACCAACATCGCTTCGGTCATTACTCTGAACGGAACCACTCGCGGATTTTTCATCACCAGCTCTGGCAGCATCAATTTTTCCGGAATGATCGACGCGTCTGGTTCCGATGGTGGTGCTCCCAGCGGCGCTGCCGGTATGGGCGGTCTTGCCGGCCCTGGCGGTTTTGCTGGCGGCAATAGCGCCTGTCATCCTGCGGGCGACGCACCAACTGCTCCATTTAATTACATGACAGATGGCAATGCAAATTTTGGACCTCCTGGTGGTCCTCCGAATGGAGAGGCGACTGGAGTTTTGATCTATCCGGGTGCGGGGTGCGACGGTGCTGGAACTGCTGGATCTGGTGGACGCGCAGCCTTGGGCATCTCTGATTTGTTCAATGAGGCTGGTAATCAACAGGCGTTCTATCACCAAGCGGGTAGCGGTGGTGGAGGTGGGCACAGCGGTGTCGGAACGGAGGGCGCGTATCCCTTTACCACGTCGTTACCGGCACCAAACAACCTCAATAATGCCGGCGCTGCTGTTTCAGGCTTTGACAACCTTGGCGGTGGTGGCGGTGCTGGCGGCACGGTCGATTTTGACCACGTAGCTGAAGGATTTGGCCCCACTTTGCCGAACCAAACCGCTTTGGCAGGTGGAGGTGGAGGTGGTGTTGTGCAAATCGTGTCGCTTTCCACGCTCACATTTAGTGGCAATATCAACGCCTCTGGTGGCGATTCCGAAGCTCCACCTGCAAATACGACGACGATTGGCGGCGGCGGTGGCGCAGGCGGTGAGATTATACTTGCGGCCGACACCTTAAATGTTGCGGCGGGTGCGGCCTTGACTGCCGATGGCGGCTCTGCCCCTGCCAACAATGGCGGCGACCATATCGGCGGCGGCGGCGGCGGCGGCGGCATGATCGGACTGTTTGGAAATACAACGACGATCACCCCAGTGATTGCACTCCCAACTGGTGGAAGCTCTGCCGCTCACGTCACTACAAGCACGGACTTCAATGGAACTTCCGCCCAGAACGGCGGCAATGCGCCGGACGCCCAAGGCGGCTTTATCGACATGGGTGTGCTCACGGTCCCTGTCCCGACCGAACTTTCCTGCGAAGTCGGTTCGGGTGACTTTGTGATCGAGAAAACCTCTGTCACCGCCATGTTCCCGGGCGCCGCCCCTTGCGAGATTGTCGACTACACCATTAGCTTCGGCAATACCGGCAGCAGCCCAGTGTTCGGCACCACCCTGATCGAGGAAATCCCTGCCTGCATGACTTACGTCGGTGACAACTTCACCTCCATTGTCGGTGTCGACATGGGGGGCAACGTGGTCACCATTCCGATCACGCCAACGATCACGACGACCAGTGTGACCTGGCTGGTTGGAACACCGATCGCCGGCGATCCGACCTTCTTCCAGGACGTCGGCTTGGTGCCCGGGGCATCCTACCAGTTCTCTCTGCAAATGAAGGTTGACGCGGACGCCGCCGATGGCAAGGCGATCACCAATTGCGCTCTGATTACTGCCGGGGGAGCAGTCGTTATCGGTCCGGCTGACCCCTGTATTCCCCCACCGCCTTCAGGCGGTATGAATGTCAGTTCCAACTGCCATATCATCAGCGTCGCTTCCCCGGATCTGGTCATCACTAAAACCGGAACGAATATCACCACCGGATCGACGACTCTGGCCGCCCCTGGTGATGTCATCGAATACACTGTCACGCTGGTCAATACCGGTAACAACGACGCGGTGAATGTGCAGATTTGTGACGTGATCAATGTTGGCAGTTTTGTGCCGGGTTCACTGACGATGCCCGCCGGTTGGTCTGGCACTTTAGGCACCACGAACTTGAAAGTAACCATCGACAATCTCGGTTTTCCGATTGCCACCGCCTCTGAAACCACCACCAATTTCACCGGCACAGTCTCTGCGGCCGCTTCGATACTTCCCACAGATGTGACTAACGGGCTGATCCACCATTGGGATTTTGACACGGCCCCGAGTGGCTTGATCGTCACCGACGTGGTCGGCGGCGCGGTCGGCGAACTCATCAACGGCGCAGTCGTTGGCGGTGGCGAACTACAACTCGACGGCGTCGACGATTATTTTGACATGCAAAACGGCCTGATCTCCGGACTCCCAGCCCTCTCCGTGGTCACGCGGTTCACCTTCAACGGTCCCGGGCCCGACGGAAACAATTGGATGCGTGTCTGGTCATTCGGGTCTCGCGACAACGCTGAGGTTCTTCCCCCTGGTGGGACAACGGTCGGTGGTAATGGTAGAGCTTACTTTACGCACACGGTGCAAGCTGTTGGTGGAGGAACGGGAAACGGGCCGCGCATTCAGTTCACGGATGCTGCCGGTGCCGCCGTCGCCGAAGCCCAATCGACCGAAACTATTCCAACCGGGCAGGAGGTCGTCACGGTGGTCACCTTTGACCCCGCAACCGACACCATCCACTATTATCTCGACGGGCGGCGGGTACTCACCCAGACCGATGCCTTTTGGATGCTCAGCGACGTCAACGACGTCAACAACTGGCTTGGACTCTCGCAATGGTGCTGTAATGATAGCAGCACGTTCGCTACCTACAACGACTTCATGATTTTCGACCGTGCATTGGAGTTTGATGAGGTCGAATTTCTCTCAGGCACGTCCTGCGACAACCAATATGTTGGGGATGGTGGCGTCTCACTGAATGCAGGCATCGAAGTGCTCGACAGTGGAACGAGTGTGTTCGATTTTGATACCACCTCCGACAACGGCGCGGATCCGCAAGGATGGACCGACACCATTGGCACATCTGCGGCTTATGACGACCTTGGAAACGATCCCAACCGCGGTGGCCGCGCTGCCACCGATTGGGTTGCCCGCGATAATGACCAAGTAGCTTCCATGGTGTTTAGTTCGCCACAATTCTGTCTCGACCCGGCCGCCGGTGCCAACGCGATTAGCTTTAGTCTCTCCGGTGGCGATGGCAATGTGCTCGGCCTCACCAATATATCCCAGATTCCGGCCGCTCCCGGAAACAACACCACTGGATTCAAAGGCGTTTGTCTGCGCCGAGTCTCCGACGGTAACTACCTCTATTGCGACCATCGTGGCGACCGAACTCAGAACCAACTCGGTAATGCCAATGGCGGTGCCGGTAGTGATAACTATGTAAGCAAAATGTGGGGCGCGGCCGAACTCGATCCCATCGCAGCGGCAAACCCCTGCGAGTTTTATACCCTCGATTTCATTGACGCGCACAATGGCGGCTGGGGCTTTACCTACCTTGATGATGTGACGATTACCGGCGGCTCCTGCTGCACGACCCTCACCAACATGGGCAGCTACACCACCCAGATCAGCGCCGATCCTGGTATCACCGCGTGGACGGCGTTCACGGCGAATGACTCTGTGCCTTCCAATACCTCCATCGAGTACACCATTTGCAACGCGGCTGGCACGCTTGCCGTAGGCCCGGTCGCAGGTCCTTCGCCCGTGATCGATTTATCTGGCTTTCCGATCAGCGATAATCCCCTGACGCTCAAGGTCGCTTTGGAAAGTTCCGCGGCAGAAATCTGCGTCGCCCCGATCCTTGAAGATTGGACTGCCGTCTACCGACTTGGGGACGAGACCAACACCATCACTTACCAAGTGCAACTCGACTGCATCAAAGATCGAACGAATTTGATCAACACGGTGGTGGCAACCAACGACGTAATTGAGATTACCAACAGCAACAACAGCGTCACCAACACGTTCCAACTTGATGTCTACGACCTCGAACTCAGTTCGGCCACTAGTAGCACAAACCCGGGTATCAACTCGTCACAGACGCTGACGCTTTCGGTGCTCAACAACGGTCCCGGAACCGCCGCAGTGGTAATCGTGACCAATGTCCTGGCTGCTGGCGTCTCCGTCAATGCCTTGGATCCGAATTGCACGATCTCTGGTTCAACCATCATCTGCACGGTGCCCACGCCAATAAATCCGACCGACACCTTCGACTTCCTTATCGATGTTCAAACCCCCTGCTGTGTCGACGGAACCGTCACCAACCGAGCCGTCGTCGGTCCGCAATGCGCCGACATCGATTGTGACAACAACGACACCGAACTCGCCATCACCTTCACCGCCGACAACCTTCCCCCGGTAATCAGCGTGTCGCCGCGCAGCCTCGATGTCCGTGCTTGCAACTTCCTGCCGACGAACGCGCTCGGCGGCGCACTCAGCCCCGAACTCTGCGCACAGGTTCTCAACATAACCGGCGTCAACCTCTGCGCCCTGCCGACCATGGACACCGGCGTGGCCGAAGCGGGCGACACTTGCTCTGTCGCCACCAGTTTTGTCGATCAAGTCTTCGTTCTCGCCCCGTGCGAGTTGCTGATCAACCGCGTTTGGACCTTCACCGACGAATGCGGCAACACCACCTCCGATGTGCAGTTCATCGATATCAATATCGATCTTACCCCGCCGACGATTCTCGGCGTTCCGCCGAACATGACCCTCTGCGGAAGCGGCCCGATCACGGATGAAATGACCAATGGCCTCGTATTCGCCGACAACTGCGACGGCCAGTACACCATGCGCAACCAGCAAACGATTCCGCCGCCGGAATCCTCCTTGGTCTACACCAACGTCTCCACCCAGCTCGCTTGCGGTGGCGGCGAATTGGTTACCCGCACCTACACGGCAATCGACGGCTGCGGCAATGCCGCGACCGCCGTGCAGATTATCACCAACTACTTTCAGGACACCACTGGACCGGTGATCACCGTTCCGCCGGACCTCCCCGCCGCTTGCAACCAAGACACCTCCGTTGCCAGCAATGGCATGGCCACCGCCGTCGATGACTGCGGCGGCGCCGCCGTCACCTGGGTGGACGACACCCTCACCATCGGCTGCACCACCATGGTTGCCCGTATCTGGATCGCGACCGACAGTTGCGGCAACCAAAGCATTGCCACTCAGATGCTCGCCACCATTGACGACACCATCGCCCCGGTGATCGACATGTCGAACCACGCGAATTCGAACTCTTGCAATACCTCGATCTTCGATGTGCCTGCACCGCCCGCCGTCAGCGATGACTGCGGCAGCGCCACCATCACCAACAGCGACACCGTCGTCATGCAGGGCGGCAACACCATCGTCCTGCGCGAGTGGATCGCCACCGACGCTTGCGGCAACGAGGCCTCCGAAGTCCAAGTCCTCGTCCGGACCGAAAACTTCAATCCTCCGGTTGTTATTCCGCCGGCTGACATCGATGTTTGCAACGACGACACCAATACGACCGTCACCGGACTCGCGATGGCCTTCGGTTCCTGTTGCAGCACGGCCATCGTCTCGTTCGCCGACCTTCTCATCCCCGGTGCCGGACCCTGCGAAGCCGACATCATTGTCCGGACTTTCACGGTCAGCGATGAGTGCGGACTCAGCACCAACGGCGTCCAGATCATCCGCCAGTTCCTCGACACCAACCCGCCGATCTTCGATCCGACCACGGCGGAAAATGTCACGCTCTGTAACGCTACGGACACGTCGCCCGCTGCCACCGGTACCCCGCACTCCGACGATCCGGAATTCTGCCCGATTATTTCCGTCGACCACGTCGACGCCATCGTCTCAAACGCCTGTGGCGAAGTGATCGAACGCACTTGGATGTCCACTGACAAGTGCGGCAATGTCGGCCTGATCACGCAACTTGTGACCAACGTCGTTGATTCCGCCGCGCCCGCGATCACCCCGCCAGCTGACGCATCCGGTTGCAACATCGACACCTCCGTCGCCGCCCTCGGCATGGCGACCGCCACCGATGATTGCGGTGCGATCAGCCTCGTCTGGGAAGACACCGCCGTGACCAATGGCTGCGTGGTTTCCATCCTCCGCCGCTGGACCGGCACCGACGACTGCGGCAACAGTGCCTTCGCCGACCAGACCATCACCACCACGGTTGATCTCGATGCACCTGCGCTCGAAATTCCGGCCGACACCGACGGCTGTAACCTCGACCTCGCCGCCATTGGTTCGGCCAGCGCCGTCGACGCCTGCTCGGCTGCGAACATGACCGTTTCGGTCAGTACCACCACCGTCGGCTGCGTCGATACCATTGTCAAAATTTGGACCGCCACCGACGTGTGTGGCAACACCGTCACTGGTTCGCAAACCATCGTCAACTCGGTCGATACCGACGCGCCGATGATCACCGCTCCGGCCAACGCCGACGGCTGCAATCTCGCGGATCTCACGCCGACAGCTCTTGGTATGGCCGACGCCACCGACACCTGCTCTGCCGTTTCGGTCGCTTGGACGGACCTGACTTCGGTGAGCGACTGCGTTACCGTGATCACCCGAACTTGGACTGCCTCGGACGACTGCGGCAACGAGTCCAGCGCGGTGCAAACCATCATCAACAACACCGACACTGAAGCTCCGGTCTTCACGGAGTTCCCAGAAGACTTCGCACCGCTTTGCTTCACTGCCGCCACTGTCAGCGTGACCGGTGAACCCGTTGTCATCGACAACTGCGCTGCGGTCACGATCACTTCCACCGACACGGTCACCGTGGTCGCCAAGGGTCAGGAAATCGTCCGTACTTGGACCGCCACCGATGCCTGCGGCAACGTGACCTCCCAAGATCAGTTCATCTTCCTCTACCTCAACACCACCTTCCCGGACATCAGCGGTCCGGCGGATGTGTTCGGGTGCAATCTGAACGTCGCCACCAACAATACCGGCGAGGCGACTTCCAGTGATCCCGCGGTAACCATCTCCTTCATCGAAAACCGCGCCTCGCTCGGTTGCGAAGAACTCGTCTCCCGCGTATGGATCGCCACCGACGGCTGCCTGTTTTCTACCGCCACCCAGATCATTTACAACGTGGTCGACCAAGACGGTCCGGAAATCGATGTGCCCGTTTCGATCGACACCTGCGACGACGCCGACATCTCCCCCGCCGCCCTTGGGATGGCGACCGCTTCCGACCAGTGTGGCGCGGTGGTCAGCTTAAATTGGACCGACACCGTGCTCGACAGCGACTTTGGCAACTGCCTCCAACAAGTTCAGCGCGACTGGGTCGCGGTTGACGGTTGTGGGAATGCCACCACCAACGCGCAATTCATCACGGTTCGCTTCGACAATATCACGCCAGTATTCGGCGACTTCCCGCAGGACATCGAGGTCTGTAATCCAACCACCGAGGTCGATCCGATGCAGAACATGCCGACCGGCTTCGACAACTGTGGCATCCCGACGATTGAGTTCGTGGACGACGTCACTCAGATGAACTGCCAGTTCGTGATCCGACGCACCTGGACCGTCAGCGATTCTTGCGGCAACAGCACCTCTCGCGTTCACACGATTGTCGCCGAAGCGGATCCGAACGGCCCCGGACTCATGGTTCCCGAAGACTTTGTCGGCTGCAACGTCGCCTCCTCCGACCCCTTCGTCACTGGCGAAGGCACTGCGATCGATGGCTGCAGTTCGGCCCGCGTCTGGTACGTCGATGTCGACATGCACAGCGGTTGCACTGAATTCATCCAGCGCACCTGGAATGCTGAGGATCGTTGCGGCACCGTGGTCAGCGGGGTGCAAAACATCACCATCACTTTTGACAACGCCGATCCCTCCTTTGCGTTCTTCCCGGCCGACACCAATGTCTGCAATCCATCTGCGACCGTCGGCAGTCTCGCTGGCCTCCCGATCGCGCAAGATGATTGCGAAGTCGTCAGCACGAGTTTCGTCGACAACGTGGTGCTTCAGGGCTGCCAGTTCTTCATCGAACGCACTTGGACCATCGAAGATCGCTGCGGAAAAACCGCCTCGCAAACTCAGCGCATTATTTCTGAAACCGACCCGGCTGGTCCGAACTTCACCAACGTGCCCCCAGACGTGGCCCTCTGCAACGGTTCCACCGATCCGGCGGACCTCGGCTTCGCCGGTGCTGCGGATGGTTGCAGCACCGCGACCATTACCTACACCGACACTGTCTCGACCGTCTCTTGCATCGACACCATCACCCGGACATGGATTGCCACTGATCGTTGTGGCGGTGTCAGCACCGTGGACCAAATTATTGAACTCACAACGGACCTCACTCCGCCGGTCATCACGGCCCCGAACTTCCAGACCTTCTGCCTCGTCAACGGTGCCACCTGGACCGGCGCACAAGCGACTGTGACCGACAACTGCTCGGGCGGCGACCTTCAATTGAGCTTCACCGACGAGGCCTTTCCCGGCCTCAGCTGCGTGCAGAACATTCGCCGCGTCTGGACCGCGACCGATGCTTGCGGCAACGTTGGCTTCGCTGCGACCTTCATCTCGGTTGAGTCCGACACCTTCTCCCTCGAAGTCCCTGCGGACGTGGAAGGCTGCAACATCGACACCACCGCCCTCGGGGCCTCCGCCCCGGCCACGGTGATGAGCGAATGCTTTATCAGCAACGTCTCCTTCAGTGACGCGATCGCATCCGCCGGTTGCGTGGACACGATCACTCGGACTTGGACGGCTACCGACCTGTGCGGCACCGAACATTCCGGCGTTCAAACCATTATTAACCAGGTTGATGCGGTCGAGCCAGTACTCGAAATCCCCGCTGATTTCGACGCCTGCAATGTGACCACCGACCCAGCCATCACCGGACTCGCGAACGCCTCCGACGACTGCAGCACGCCGACCGTCACTTTCGCGGATGAAAGCTCCACCGATGGATGCATCGAGACCATTCTGCGGACCTGGACCGCCTCCGATGACTGCGGCAATGAATCTACTGGCGTTCAGAGGATCACGGTCACCACCGACTCCGAGGGCCCTGCAATTACCGCGCCAGCCGATGTTGAAGGATGCGGTATGTCCACCGATCCCGCCGACAGCGGCATGGCCGAGGCCACCGACAACTGCGGCATCATGAATGTCTGGTTCACCGACGATTCCAGCACCGCCGGCTGTGTCGAAACGATCACCCGGACTTGGTACGCTGCCGACAACTGCGGCATCACCAACAGCGCCGTGCAAGTCCTCGTCGTCGTGAACGACACCATCGCGCCGGAACTCACAATTAATGCCGACATCGAAGGCTGCAATCTGCTGATCACCGACGACCCGATCGAAGCCGCCGACGCCACCGACCAATGCGGCGATGTGACGATTTCGGTTGAATCCAATGTGACCCAGTCTGGTTGCATGACCATCATCGAACGGGTGTTCACCGCTGAAGATGAATGCGGCAACCAAACCACCGGCATTCAAACCATCCGCAATATGGTCGACAACGCCCCGCCAGTGATCACCGCCCCCGCCGATGTTGATGGCTGCAATCTCTCCACCGACGAGTCCGTCACCGGAACTGCCACCGCCACCGACTCGTGCGGCGCCTCCCTAACCATCGGGTTCGAGGACACCAGCGACACCGATGGCTGCGCGATCATCATCACCCGAACTTGGACCGCGACGGACGGATGCGACAACAGCGCCACCGCCGTACAGACCATTCGCAACGTGGTCGACAGTGGTCCGCCGACCATCGAATGTCCCTCAGAAATGTACATCGTGCCGGACGCCGGTCTCAACTACATCGTCCCCGACTTCTCTTCGCTGCCCATCGTGGAAGGTTGCCCTCTCACCTTCACTCAGACACCCGCCGCCGGCACAGTGTATGCCACCGGATTCTCCAACTCCACCGTTGTGAGCATCAGTGTGGAAGACCAATGCGGCAACGAAACCACCTGCGACATCAATCTCTTCAGCGCCGGTTGCATCGGTGATCTGGTCTGGGAAGACAGTAACGGCAACGGTGTGCTGGATCCGGGTGAGCCCGGCATCGCCGGCGCCACTGTCGTGTTGTTCGACGCCGCCGGTAACGAACTTGGCCAGACCGTGACAGACACCAACGGCAACTACATCCTGCACATCGTCCCGGATAGCTCCGGTAGCGGTGGACTCGCGGTGCAACCGAGTATACTTGGACTCGCCCGCGGCGTCTCCGCCCAACCGGTCTACATCTCTGTCATGCTCCCCGACCATGTGCCGACCGCCCAAGGCAGCGACTCCGTCGTCGATCCCGCCTCCGGCAACTCCACCATGGTCATGATCGCCCCCAGAATGCACAACCTCGGACAGGATGTCGGTCTCTTTGACCCAGTTGATGTCAAAGGTTACGTCTACATGGACCTCGGTAATGTCGGCGATATCACGGTGGTCAATGTCGACGCCCTTGGTGTTGCCAACGCCACCATCACGGTCTCGCGCGTTGAAGGCACCAACATCATCGATGTGGCCACCACCGTCACCGCCGCCAACGGACTCTACTGCTTCACCGATCTTCCGCCTGGCCAATACAATGTGTCGGTCGATCCGAACTCTCTGCCTGCCGATGGCGGCTCCGTCGGCGCGATCTCGCTGCCGCTCGGCACGCTCACCTCAGGAAACAACATCAGTCCGTCCCAGAACATGTCCAACTTTGGCATCGTGCCGGCTCCGACCGCCGTTAAACTCGAGTCGATGGATGCCACCGGCGGTGTGTTAACTTGGATCGTCGGCGACGAGAGCGATGTCCTCGGCTACAACATCATCGACGCCAACACCGGCGCAGCCATCAACTCGGGCATCATTTTGGCGACCGGCAACGGCAGCAGTTACGCTGTCGATGTTGGCGAGGGAGACTACATCCTCCAAGCGATTGACGAACAACTCAGCAAGACGGAGGAGGGTGCCATCACGCAATACGCCGAGGTGGACGCCACCCCAGTGGGTGACCCCGTCAAATTACTTGAAGCGGTCGAGGGCGCACTGACCTTCGTCACCGACGAAGAGTCGGCCAGCTACTTTGTCTCAGGCGTTGGCACCAGCGCCGTGATTCTCGACGTCACGGACCCTGACAAACCCGTTCGACTAGTTGGTGCGTTGATCGCGACCGACGACGGCACGGCGGCCTACTTCAGTTATACCTCCGGAGCGAGGATCCGCATCCAGTAGGAGAGAACCCATGCAGAAATTACCCACGATTTTTCGGAGAAACAGGATGAAAGCAAACAAGCAAATCCATCTCGGCCTTATCATGGTTCTGACCCTCTGGGTCGGTTCCATCACGGCTCTATCGCAAAGCCTCATTGGCTATTGGAACTTTGACGAACAAGCCCCCGGCACCCCCGTTGGTACGGCCGCAAACTCCGTCCTCGATTCCTCGCCATCCTACACCGGCATCGGCGACACCACGGCCCACCACGGAACGCCATCCGGTGCGCTACAATATGTGGCCCCCGTCTTTCCCGGTTTCGGTTCGGCGATCGATTTCAACGGTGCCAACAACAACGAGATTCAGATTACGGGCGGCGTCGAGGATGACTTCGATTTCATCTACGCGGCGGCACAACCGGGCACGACATTTGTTCCGACCCCTGGACAGTTCACAATGTCCCTGTGGGTCAACGCACGAGCCCTTTCAAGTAACTGGCAAGCAGTCATGTCCAAGGGTGAACAAAATGCCTGGCGGATCGCCGACCAAAATAATATTGGCGGGCTGAACTACTCTGTGCAGGCCGGCATTGGACAAGACATGACGAATGGCACGCAGAACTTCAATCAGTGGTATCATTTGGTCGTCGTGCGCGAGAGCCGTGGAGCGAAGGGATTCGCTTCCTTATATGTTGATGGTGACCGCACGACTGACGCTACCGCGTTAAACTTATTGGACAATGATATTCATCCGATGGTCATTGGCGACAATACCGAAGCGAACAACCGGAACTGGAACGGTCAAATCGACGATGTCGCTATCTGGAACGGCCCGCTTGAGTGCTTCAAACCACAGGCGATTTATCACGCGGCGGTGGACCTCGGCTACACTGTCAACGAGATGATCGCGCTGTTTGATGCGTATGACAATCAAGGCTCCGTGACCATCACTTCTCCATCGAGTGGAGAGACCCTCACGTGGGATTATGTTGCGACAGGTCTTTCAACCGAGGGAGATATCAGCTTCACAACGTTAGGCAACTTCATCCAAATCGGCGATGATGGCAGCGGACTTCGAACCACCAGAGAGGCCCCGATTCTCAGCCTCACCAAGACCGCCTCCAGCGACGAAGTGACGCCGGGAACCGCAGTCACCTTTGACATCCTCTATCAAAACTCGGGACTCGGCGAGGTCACAGATCCGATGTTCACCGATACCTTGTCGCCAGGATTTGTCTTCCAATCACCGGCGCACAATTTCAATCAAGTCATCGCGCTCAATCCCGCCGGTGTGCCGACCCCGGTGAATCTTACCGTCGTGCAAACCGGCAACCAGATCACCTGGTCGCTTCCCTCCGGGTGGAGCCTTGCGGGTCCTGGAACAATCCAATTCCAAGTGTTTGCCGAGGCTGATACCAACCAGACGACAACCTATCGCTGTTTGGACAACACGATCGATATCGCCGGCAATGACGCCCCGATCAACATGCCCGTTTCCGCCTCGGCGACCGCCGAGGTTGTCTCGATTCTGCCAGACGTCGCCATTGCCAAAACGGTGGCCAATATCACCAGTGGCGCAGCGACCGCTGCTCGTGGTGACCTACTTGAATACACCGTCACGATATCCAACTCCGCCGCTCAGGCTGGACTTGTGCTGACCGACTCGATTACCGGCGGCACCTTTGTCCCTGGTTCGGTGATGGCCGGCGGCGCAACCATCAACATGACGCCAACCAGCTTGGAACTCACTTGGCCGCCGAGTATGGGCAATTGCGTTCAGACCGTCGGCGAACACGGCGCGGACGAGTTTGTGGGCGGCTTTAATATCGATGATCCAAATTACCCGAGCCCAATCATTGGCAGTGGCGATCCCACCACCTTTGACCCGGTTTTGACACCACTCGGTGTCAACCGACTCTTCTTCCACGCCTCCGACTGGTTTGGGTCATCCTACACGTGGGACAATAATGGTGGCAGTGATCTCAACCTAGACTTTAACAACGGTGGCGGCACCGTCGGCAGTGTTGCCATTGTTTGTGACGAGGCTGCGGCTTGGGTTGCTGAAGACCGCATGGCAGTGTTTACCGGAGCGGGCGGTTTCACCCAGCCAAGTTTGAGTGGCAATGGCATGTCGTCGAACAACCAAAAAACGTTCGTCTGGCACTTTAGCCCGCAGAGCCTTAGCAACGGTCGCCAAGTGGTCTACGAAACTGGCGGGGCCGGTACCGGCACCTCCCTTGTCCTGATCGATTCCCGCCTCTACTGGACCGCCAACTTTAATCCCGACTTCGGGCAAGCCATGGTCGATTTGTCGACCATCGACTACGACCCTTTGGTCGATTTCATTCGCGTGGTCGCCGTCATCGTCAAAAATAGCGGGACGCCCTTTGTTAGCCTCGGTGCCTACAACCGCTGCGGTCAGGGGGTCACCGACTTGCAAGCAATCCAGGATCCCAATGGCAACGGCCTTGCCCTCGGTAACTGGGCTGGAGGAAATGGGGCTGGGCTGGGCATCAATAATGCCGGACTTGGTGCCGACCAAGGGGCACGTGTTTCCGGTTTAGAGGGTGGCGGCGCCTTCGGCAACTACATCGGTGCCATCGCCAATATGGCGATCTTCAATAATGGTGCCAACCTGCCGGTGCCTGCACCGACTTCCGCGACCTGCGACTGTGATGATGGCAAAGGCTATAGGGGCGATGGCGCGATCAGCACCGGCTACACCGATCCGTGCTGGCTCACCACGACAGTCTTCTCTCGGGATGACACCTACAATCACAATGACCAGAACGCGATGGAAGACCTTTTGCGCCAAGGCAAAAGCCACCCTGAATATGGTTCATCTGGTTCGGGCTTCACTGAATTTGTCGACTTCTCAGAAAGCAACATCGCTGGCAGCTTTACCCCGCAATCTCCGCCACCAGGACTCAACAACAATGGCAATCCTGAGCAATTCAGCGTCTATTCTCGTGGCTACATCCTCATTGACGACGCCGCCCCGGGAGGAAGTCCATACACATTCCAAGTTCGCCATGACGATGGTTCCCGCCTCTACATCGACGGGGTCCAAGTTTACAGCACTGCAGGAAATACCACCACAACGGCCTCGGCAACACTCAACAATGGCCTGCACTACGTCGAGGTCATGCTCGGTGAGAATACCGGCGGAGACGTAATAGAACTTGCAGTCATGGGCGCAGATGGCCTTGAGCTCCTCACCCTCGCCGACACGGTCGTGTACACCACACGGGTGGTCACCGCCTGTTCCACCTTGGCCCAATGGGGCAAACTCCAAGTCGAGTCGGTCGCCAACAACGGCTATGTAGCCGTCGAAGTGCTTGACGCTTCAGGGGCCGTCCTCATCGGTTCGATGACCAATGTCACCGAGGTTGATCTGTCCACGATTCCCGTCTCCAACAGTGAACTCATCCTGCGCTTCACCTTGGAAAACGAAGGCTGCTTCTCGGAAGAAGGCCCGTTGCTCGAAGGCTGGGATGCCTCCTACATTTGTGACGACTGCGTTTCGGTCACCACCGTCACCTATCAAGTCATGGTCGATGAGTGTATCGCCAACGTCGCCTCGGTCGATAACAGCGCCGAGATCAGTACGCCTGATTCTGAATCCTCTATCACCAATAATACCGCGATGACCTCGACACCCTTGGGTCCGTTTTATAATCTGGCCGTTAATGTCGGTGCCACTGCTGCCTCCCCGCCAGCCAACGCGTTCTTCTCCGTGACGGTCATGAACACCGGTAGCATCACCTCAGATGTCGCAATGATCGACAGCGTGATTGGTTCCTCGGTCACCATCGCATCGATCCCAGCCGGTTGCACCATGTCCGGCAACACCATTTCCTGCGCTTTGCCCGCCTTCGCTCCCGGCGCCGGTACCAACTTCAACATCGAAGTAGAATCAGGTTGCTGCGCCATTGGCGCAGCGGTAATCACCGCCACCGTCGTCGCGCTTTGCTCGGATGAAAACCCGTTCAACGATTCCGACACCGCCCAACTTAACCTTCCCGGTGACACCCTCGAACCCGTGGTCACCGTCGAGCCGCCCGATGTCGCCGGCATCTGCAATGTGCAGCCTATGCCGCCGCTGCAAGCCACCGCCATCCTTGACATCTTCAACGCCTCCGGCGTCGACATCTCCTTGCTGCCCACTGTTCCCACTGGTATGGCCGAAGGCACCGACACCTGTTCGGTCGTCACCTCCTACGTCGACCAAGCGACCGTGTTCGGCTGCGTCGCCAACATCGTCCGCACCTGGACCTTCCTCGACGAATGCGGTCTCTCGACCACCTACGACCAAGACATCAACATCACACTCGACACCACCCCGCCGGTGATCACCGCTGATCCGACGAGTCCGACGATGGCCGTCTGCCTTGGCGGGCCAATCACCGACGAGTGGACCGCTGGCGCAATGGTCACCGATGACTGTGATCCTGCCCCGGCTGTAACATTTACCAATGTCAGTGTCGCCACCGCCTGCGGTGAAATCGTCACCCGCACGTGGACCGCAGTCGATGCCTGCGGCAACACCGCCACCGTCGATCAAGTGTTCGAAAACCTGTTCAACGACACCGCCGGACCGACCATCACACCACCAGCGGATGTTGCTGGCTGCAACATGGACACATCGCCCGCCGCCCAAGGCGTAGCGCTCTCGTCCGACGATTGCGTCGCCGCAACCACCCCTGCCGACTGTCTTGTCGTTAACGGCGACTTCGAAAACGGCGACCTGCTTGGCTGGTCTTTAAACTCCACCGGAACCGGAACATTCCGCATCAATGACGGAGTGTTCGATCCGACCGGGCCGACGCCGGCGACCGCCGCCTGTAATGGCGGGTTCTCTGCGGTGAATGAACAAATGGGCCCTGGTATCCGTCAAATGTGGCAGGATGTCGGCATCCCCGCCGCGCCTTCTGCGACGCTGAACTGGACCGATGAAATCTTTAACAACGCGGCCGCGTTTGCCGACCCGGGTCAAGAATACCGGGTGTTGATTCAAGATCCAGCCACCGGAACCACCCTCGCTACCGCGTTCTCAACCACTCCTGGCGATGCCCTGATCCAGCCTTGCGCCACCCGCAGTTTTGATATCACCCCCTTCGCCGGTCAAACCATTCGGATCATGTTCGAAGTGGAAGACAGCGCCAGCGCCTTGAACGTCTACATCGACGATGTCTGCATCGACGTCAACCCGGTCACCCCAACCTTCGCCGACACCATCACCATGGTCGGTTGCACTCAGATGATCGAACGTGTCTGGACCTCATCCGATGCTTGCGGCAACACCGCTTCCGCAACCCAGATTATCGAGAACGTGCTCGATACCACCCCGCCGGTACTCACCCTGCCGCCGGACACCAACGGTTGTGCAATCGCCACCACCGTCGCCGCCAACGGTAGCGCCACCGCCGTCGATGCCTGCGGTACGGTCACCGTCACCAATTCCGACGAAATCGTCATGCAGGGTGACAACACCATCGTGCTGCGCACCTGGACCGCCACCGACGCTTGCGGCAACGAAACCGAAGGCCTGCAAACCATCATCTCGCTCGACGTTTTCGGCGGCCCCGTGGTCACCGTCCCGCCGAACACCACCGCCTGCAACGGCGCGACCAACATGGCCGCCACCGGAATGGCGATGATCACCGCCGGTTGCTGTGCCACTGGAACCGTCACCGTCACCGTCGCCGATGTGGTCACCGCCGGCGCGGCAGCCTGCGAAGAGATGATCACCCGCACGTGGACCGCGTCTGACGACTGCGGCAACACCTCTTCCGCCAGCCAGATCATCACCAACTACGTGGACATGACCCCGCCGGTCATCGTCATCCCCGCACCGGTCGCCCTGTGCAACGGCTTCACCAATCCGGCCTCGGTCGGCATGGCCACCGCCACCGATGACTGCCTCTTGGTCACCAATACTTGGATGGACAACGTCACCCAAGCCAACTGCCTCGAAACCATCGAGCGCGTTTGGACTGCGGTCGACTTCTGCGGCAACGTCGCCGTCGCAACCCAGCTGATCTCGAACGTGGCCGATGCAGACGCGCCGACCCTCACCGTTCCGGCCGACACCAACGGCTGCAACATCTCGACCAACACCGCCGACACCGGCGTGGCCACCGCCACTGACGCCTGCGGCACGACCACCGTCGCCTTCGTGAATACGGTTACGATACAGGACTGCGTGCAAACCGTGTTCCGCGAATGGACCGCCACCGACGAGTGCGGTGCCAGCACCAGCGCCATCCAAGTAATCTCCGTGGTGCTCGACACCGCCGGCCCGACCCTCATCCTTCCGGCTGACACCGCTGGCTGCAATCTCGACACCAGTGTCAACGCCATCGGCGCTGCCAGCGCCACCGACGACTGCGCCGCCCCGACCATCGCTTGGTCGGATATGACCAACACCATCGGTTGTGTCGTCACCATCAGCCGACTCTGGTCTGCCACCGATGACTGCGGCAACATGAGCACCGGTGTGCAAACGATCGTAAGCACCGTGGACACCGATGCACCTGTCCTCACCGTCCCCGCCGATGTCTCGCAGTGTAATCTTCCTGACACCACCCCTGCCACCACCGGTATGGGCAGTGCCGCCGATGTCTGCGGCGCGGCGACCACAACGTGGTCCGACGTGGTTCTCACCACCCCGTGCAGCACTATCATCGAACGTACCTGGACCGCCACCGACGACTGCGGTAATAGCACCAGCGGTGTTCAGCAGATCGAAAACATTGCGGACACCACTGGCCCCACCTTCACCTCGATCCCCGCCGACGTCGACCTCTGCATGGACGACACTACCCCGGCGAATACTGGTATGGCCGAAGCCACGGACGCGTGCGGCACCACCACCGTGATGATGGCCGACACCGTGGTCCCACAGCCCAAAGGCGATCTCATCGAACGCGTCTGGACCGCCACCGATCCCTGCGGCAACGCCGCCTCCGTCACCCAGTTGGTGTTCAACTACACCAGCACGACACCGCCGCCGATCACCATCCCGCCCGATGTCGACGCATGCAATATTCAGACCCCGGCCGTGTTCAACGGACTGGCAACCTCCACCGATCCGGAAGCGGTCATTACCCACAGCGACACCGAACAAATCGTCGGTTGCACTCGGGTGATCATTCGCACCTGGACCGCCACCGACGCCTGCCTTTCGAGCAGTGGTACCCAGCTCGTCCAGAACACCATCGATGTCTCGGCCCCGACCATCTACGTGCCGGACCCGGTTCGTCTCTGCAACCCAGCCGCTACTGACCCGAGCGTCGCTGGCATGCCACGGATCATCGAGACTTGCTCTGCTCCGACCGTCTCCTGGTCCGATGTCACCAATGTCGTCTCGGCCTGCGCTGAGGAAATTACTCGAACTTGGGTCGCGGTTGATGGCTGCGGCAATTCCAATTCGGCCGATCAAGTGATCACCGTCGTCAACGATAATGGCGCTCCCGTTCTCTCCGGCATCCCGGTCGATGTGTTTGCCTGCAACACTGGTTCTTCCGCCGAAGCACTTGCCGGCCCCGATCCAGTCATCACAGATGATTGCATGACCATGATAGAAGTCGGCGACGACATCCTCATCACCAATTGCATGTACCGCTTGATTCGGACCTGGATGGTCGTTGATGAGTGCGGCAACGCCACCAGCGTAAGTCAGACCGTGATCCTTCAGTCCGACACGGTTGCTCCCGTGCTCACTGTACCCGCTTCGACCAATGTCTGCAACGCCACCGACCTTTCCCCGGCTGCGCTCGGGATGGCCTCTGCCGTCGATGGTTGCACGCCCGCCACCGTCGCCTTCACTGATGTGGCCGTTACCAGCGGCTGCCAAGTGGTCATCACCCGCACTTGGACCGCCACCGACCTCTGCAACAACGTGGCCGAGTCCGATCAAATCATTGTCAACACGAGCGACACAGAAGCGCCTACGTGGGACTTCTTCCCCGCCGACACCAATGTCTGCAATGTTGCCAGCATCGATCCGCTGCTTGGCACGCCGACCGCCGTCGACAACTGCAACGTCACCGTCGAACTCACCGACGAGACCAGCGAACTGATCAACTGCGAGTTCATCGTGACCCGCACTTGGACCGCGAGCGACGATTGCGGCAACAGCATCGTCCGCGCGCAAACCGTGGTATCGCAAGCCGACCTCAACGGTCCGACGATCACCTTGCCGCCCGACGTCGAAGGCTGCAACATGGCCGACACCTCACCAGCCGCCGCCGGCGTGGCAACCGCCGTCGATGGCTGCTCGACCGCCTCGGTCACGTGGACCGACGTTACCAACACCACCGGCTGCGCTGTCATCATCACCCGTACTTGGAGTGCGGTTGACGGTTGCGACCAGATCTCCACCGCTGATCAAATCATCATGGATGTCGTCGACAACGCTTCGCCGCCGGTGATCACCGTCGCCGACGAAAGCTACTGCATCATCGGCAACGGACCCGCTCCGGACTCGGCGCCGGCCACCGCCCTCGACGATTGCGGAACCGCCACGCTCACCTCCACGACCGCCTCCTCGGTCAACGGTTGCATTGAGACGGTGACGATCACGTGGACCGCCACCGACGCTTGCGGTAACAGCGATTCGGTCGACCAAACGATCTCCATCGAACGCGACACCAGCTTCGGTTGGGATATCTCCGCTGCCGTTGACGCCATGGGCTGCAACCTCGATACTTCCTCAGCCGCAGCCGGCGAACCCGTTGTCAGCAGTGATTGCGGTGTCACCGCCACCTTCGCTGACGACGTGACCACCGCCGACTGCATCGACACCATCGTCCGCACGTGGACCGTGATCGATATCTGCGGTGGCGAATACGTCCATACGCAGACGCTTGTCAGTGTCGTCGACACCGATGCTCCCGGTCTGGTTCCGCCGGCCGATGAATCCGGTTGCAACCTCGACACCAGCCCAGGCCAGCCCACCGTGTCCGACGATTGCTCGGAAGTCTCGGTAACGCATTCCGATGCCGTCACCACCACGGATTGCACCACCACTATCCTGCGGACCTGGACCGCCACTGATGCCTGTGGCAACAGCACCAGCGCCGTGCAGACCATCGAAACCGTGGTGGATGCTCAGCCGCCCGCGCTCGCGATTCCCGCCAACGTCTCCGGATGCGGCATCTCCACCGACGCGGCAGACACTGGTACGGCTACGGCCACTGACGCCTGCGGCACGGCTGTGATCACCTCGGAAGACACCGTCAGCCAAGTCGGCGTGGTCGTTACCATCACCCGTACATGGACCGCCATGGATGACTGCGGCAACGAGGCCGTGGATGTCCAGACGATCGTCAATATTGACGATAACACCCCGCCGGTCATCGATACGCCTGCGGACATCGCCGGCTGCAACTTGTTCCTCACCAACGCCGCCGCCCTGGCCACCGCCAGCGATAACAGCGGCGGTAACGTCACCGTTAGTTTCAGCGACACCACCAACGCCAGCGGCTGCATCGTCACCATCGAACGTACTTGGATGGCCGCTGACGAATGCGGCAACATGTCCACCTCGCCTCAGTCGATCGTCAACACCTTGGACCTCGATCCGCCCATGCTCACGGTCCCGGCTGATATGTCCGGCTGCAACATCCCGACCGGACCTGGTTCGACGGGAGAGGCCACTGCCACCGACAACTGCAATGTGACCGTTACCTTCAACGATAGCACCGCCCAAAACGGCTGTGAAGTCATCATCACCCGGACGTGGACCGCGACGGACGATTGTGGCCAAGCCGTGTCCGGTGTCCAGATGATCCGCGTCACCTCCGACACCACCGCCCCGACGCTCACCTGCCCAGCTGATCTGGCGGTCCTCCCGAATGCCAACGGCGACCTCGTCGTTCCCGATCTTGCCGCCATGGTCTCCATGTCCGATGACTGTAGGACGACGCTGACCCAAACGCCAGCCGCCGGCACGGTGTTCGGCAATGTCGACATCGACAACTTCCAAGCATCGGCGACCGTTAGCCTCGTCGCGGTCGACGGTTGTGGTAATGAAACGGTCTGCGAAGTCGCTGTCCGCAACGTCAGCTGCATCGGCGACCTGATCTTCAACGACTTGAACTCCAACGGAGCCTTCGACGTCGGCGAACCCGGTGTGCCGAACATCATGGTCACCATCGCTGACACTTCTGGTATCATCGGCACCACCATCACCGACGCCGACGGCCGCTACCTGTTCTTCATGGACGCTGCTGCGGGAACGGCAGTGGCTCGCGGAACCGCCGTCGGCGGTCCGTATACCGTCACCGCGACGCTGCCCGACGGCGGTCAGGAATCCACCACCGTCGCCTCCCTTCAGCCAGGGCAGCACGTGACCACTGCCGACATTCCGATCACCCTGAACGCCACGATCACCGGCACGGTCTGGCGCGACCTCAACGCCGACGGGGATCCGTCGAACGAGAACCTCGCAAGCACCGGTCTCGGTGGCATTGAGGTCAATCTCTACGATCCCAGTTCCAACTTGGTCGCGACCACCACCACGAACCCGGACGGATCGTACTCGTTCGTGGATGTGGTGCCTGGCGACTACACGGTTGGCATCGGAGCGGCTTCCCTGCCGGCCAGCTTGGATACGGCGGGTATTTCGCTCACCAGCATGTCCTTCAATGTCCCCTCCGGTGCCACGGTCAGTCCTCCGCAAGCCAACTTCGGCTTCATTGGGACGCCCACCGCTGTCGGTCTCGAAAGCATCAGCGCCAGCGAAGGCACTCTGCGTTGGACCGTTGCCGACGAAGCCGGCATCCTCGGCTACAACATCATCGATCTGGCAACCGGAGCCGCCGTTAACGAGGCGTTAATCCTCGCCGGATCAGGTGCCTACAGCCTTGACGTTGGTCCAGGCAACTATGCCTTGGAAAGCTTGGACAGCAATCTCAACACCGATCGCGAGGCTGAGGTCACCCAGTACGAGGAGGCCGACGCAAGTCCGCTCGGTGAACCCACCAAGTTCATCGCGGCCTTGAACGGTAGCGCGAGCTTCACCACCGACGCTGGCACGAGTAGTTACCTCGTCACCGGTGTTGGGCCCAACTCCCTTGTTCTGGATCTTAGCGATCCTAACCATCCCGTCCGTCTGATCGGCGAGGTCCTGCGGACCGACTCCGGCATCGGCGTTTACTTCAGCTACCCGGCAGGGGCCACCATCGAGGTGAAATAATGCACGGACTCACTTCAGCTATTCGAGGAAACACCATGACAATGAAATGGATTCTCACCGCAACTTTTGGCCTGCTGATTGGCGGCCTCACCAGTCTCACCCCGACCCTTCGGGCGCACGAAGTCGTCCTTGGACTTGGCAGTGCGCCGCTCGTCTCCGGTATGAACGGGGATACTGTCACCGCGCCCGCCGTCGTGTTCGATGACGGTGAATTTGTGCGCATGGTGTACACGCCCTCCGCAGCGGACATCGCTGCATCGATGGGTACCACCTACGTGATCCTGTTCGAAGTCGGCGGCTCATCAAACGGAACTTTGCTGTCTCTGCGTAACGGCCAAGTTCAACTCATCTCAAAAATGATCAGTTCGAACAACGCGAACGACTGTCTACCCGACCCCGCCGTGGTTGGTGACTACTGGCTCACCAACGTCGGTAATCCTCAAAATGGTGAGCATCATGTCGGACTCAACAACCCGCTGACGCTGGTCGCTGGACAATCGTACGTGATCAGTTTCAATTTGCATCCGGCAATTGGCCAAGCCACTTTGTTGGTCAATAATTCGTTTGCCTCTGTCGCCGGAACCGCCCAAGGCGGTCGTAGTTGGGTGGGAAATTCGAGCCTCGGCTGGGGAACAGCAAACGGTAGTATCGGTGCCGGTACAGGGGACGTGAATTGCACGCCTTACCGTGACAATGCCGCGAACGGGATCTCCGCTACCGGCGAACTCTGCGGAAGCTTTTACAACGACTTCATTGACTCGTTCACTCCCTGTACCTTGGACGGACTGGTCATTTCCACCGACGGACCGCTGTCCGTTTCGCCCGGACAGTCGATCACCTTCGATATCGAACTCGAGAATGGAACCGGCGATAACATTGCCGGCGTATGCATCACGGATACGTTGCCGCCTGGTCTGGTGTTTGACATGCCGGCCCATAACTTCAATACGGCTGTTGGTTTCGACGGGGCTGGCAACCCAGTTGTTGTTCCGGTCACTGCGACCATTACTGGCGGCACCCAGATCACTTGGAAAGTAGGAAGCACCAACACCACATTCTTCATGCCGGACGGCGCAACCTACCAAATAGAGGTGTACGCTACGACCGTCATGGCCCCCGATGCTTGTGGCACCGCCACCAACCGGGTCAGCGCTCAAGCCAATGTTGGGGTCACCGAGGAAGGCACTGGCTGTACCGTGCTGATCGACCCGGATTTGGATTTAGCCGAGGACCAGATCGAGTTTGCCGTTGTTTGTCCAGATCTTGCCGTCAGCAAAACCATGACCAACCTCACCTCCGGTGGCAGCATGATGGCGGTAAACGGCGACCTGCTTGAATATACCATCACCTACCAGAACATCGGCGCTGGCGATGCCTTGAATATTCAGGTGTGCGACGTGGTCCCGCCCGGAACCACCTTGGTTCCCGGAAGCCTGATGGTTCCTGCTGGTACGACCGTCTTGTCCATGAGTCCGACCATCAAGGTTTTGACAGGAATGGGCACCGGCGCTGGCTCTTTCTCGACATCTCTCCAAGGCAGCACCAATTTGGTGGCGGTTCAAACCGGCGGCAACGCCCAGTCTTTGATTGTTTCCAACCCGACCGCCACGGTCACCGATATTCCGACCGACGGACTGGTGTTCCGCTTGGATGCCGGCCAAAATGTGCTGACCACAGGAACTGCCGTCACCGGCTGGAACGACAATGGCCCCGCAGGCGTGAACTTCGTCCAAGGGACCGCCGCCAACCAACCTACACTCGTGCCGGGCGTGATCAATGGGTTGCCGGTGGTTCGCTTTGACGGTGCCGACGACCGGGTCGAAAATATCTCCCAACAGTACTACGCGACCTTGTTCGCCGTGGTCAATCGCACCGGCGGGAGTGGCAGTTGCTGCGACGGCCTGTTTGGCCACGGTCCCAACCCTAGCGACAAAGGCCTGCGTATCAACAATGGTGATTTAGGATACCGCGGCCCAGGAGGTGCAGCCAATGATGCCAACGACTTCGCCAATGGTAATGGCTTCGTCCGAGTGAACGGCGCTACCGTGCCTGCCAATGTTCCGCCGTTGGCCCCACACATCGTCGAAGCGCATCGCGGTAACGGCTATAATGCCCGCCAAGTGAATAACACCTACCTCGGCTGGTATTTTGCTAACCGCGTTTGGGGTGGTGATATCGCCGAGTTTATCGCCTACGACCGCACACTGAGCGAGGCGGAGAATCAAGCGGTCGGCGCGTACCTCGCCGCCAAATACGCGATCGATGCCGACTATGAATTTCAAGAAGACGGCTGCCCGGATGAAGATGCGGTCGGACCCGCTGCGCGAACTCCCGTCTCGACCCTCTACGACTTTGATACGGATAACGCCACCGACGATGGCGCGCAGCTTGACGGTTGGGTCGATGTGGTCGGCACCAGTTTTCCCAGTTCGCAGATTTTCGTTCCAACCGGAATCGAAGATGACGACTCCGGTGGACGTGGTGCCAGTGATGACGGCGTTGCCGGTGGACAAGACAATGCTCACCCGAATCTAATTATTCGCTCTCCCGCGTTCCGCTTGGATAATAACAGCTACATCAGCGGTTCGATCGCCGGCGGTGAAGGAACCGCAAACATGCCTGCGGACGACGCGGCAGTTGTCGCGTTCAATGGTGGAAATTCAAATGATCAAGGGGTGCAAATGGCCCTCCTGCGCCGTGATTCGGATGGCGCCTACTTGCTTAACGGACGCCGTTTAGGAAATGGCAACGGCTACGAACCCTTTTACTGGGATGCCGCGACCCTCGCCGCCGTCGTGGACGCGAATGATCCCTGCGAAATCTACACCGTCGACTGGGTGGACACCTTTAGCGGCGGGTGGGGCTTCGCCATGATTGACGATGTGGTCATTCAAGCTGTTCCGGAGACGTTTAACGCGGTCACAACCACCTATGAGACCGTGATCACCTCCTGCCCGGATATCGCCTCTTGGGACCAAATTCGGTTCGATGTCGAAACCCCCGCGAGCGGCACCTACCAGGTTGATATCCTCGACGGAACCAATGTCTTCCTGAGCCTAACCGACCCCACGCTGGTCGATATTTCTTCCGCCCCGGCTGTTTCCAATCTGACGGTGTCCATCACCCTCGAAACCCCGAACTATTGCGAATCCCGTTTTTGCGACGCCACCGCACTCCAGGCAATCGATTACAGTTACAACTGTGAATTTAACGAGGAAATTACCTTCCAAGTGGTGGTGGACAGATGTGACGGTGGCCAATCCATCATCACCAACATGGTGACCATCACCAACGATGTTCAAGACCTCAACCTTGCCAACAATGTCTTTGTGCTGACGAACCAGCTAAAATCGTGGGACCTCTGCCTCGGAAAAGTTGGCTTTGTCGATGTGCTGCCACCGCGCCGAGCGCCGTTCCCGCCCTTGCCCACCGTCGTGACCAACTGCGCGACCTCCGTCGTCTATGTAATCACCGTCACCAACCTCGGCGAAATCGCCGCGCCGAACGCCATGGTCATCGACGACCTGCCCGCCGAACTCACGTTCGTCTCCGGCACCGGTTGCACTGCCACCGGCCAAACCGTTTACTGCAGCATCGGCGACCTCGCTGCGGGAAGCGTGACCTCCGTTGTACTCGTCACCGAACTGGCAGGATGCCTGGCCAACGACATCATCAACTCCGCTCGCGCCATGCCCATGTGCGGCGACTTCAATCCCTCCAATAACACCGCCTCTACAACAAACGCGGTGATCCCCGACCTCACCCCACCAACCTTTACCTCACTGCCACCCGATCTGAACGTGTGCAATCAGGACCTTGCCCCGCTGCTGGTCGATCCGACGACGGACGAGACCTGTGTCGGTTCGCTGACCACCACCACCGTTTCCACCGTGACCGGATGCGTTCTACGCGTCGAACGCACCTTCGACCTCATCGACCTGTGCGGTCTCTCCACCTCGCATACCCAAGTCATCGAAATCAATATCGACACCAACAAGCCGATGCTAATCGCTCCTCCGAACGCGTTCGTCTGCAACACCCCGGTCACCGATATGATGTTCACCAACGTGATGGCCGCCGATGACTGCCTGCTGCCGTTAGCTGTGAGTTTCACCGCTTCGACCACGCCGTTGATCTTCTGCCCCGGCGAAGTGATTACGCGCACCTGGACTGCGGTCGATGGCTGCGGCAACCAGTCCACCGCCATCCAACTGATCACCAACTCTTTTGACACGGCACCGCCAATTATCACCGCCATGGACATGGACGGTTGCAACCTCGACACTTCGGTCGCCGCTCTCGGCATGGCCACGGTCGATGATGCCAACTGCGCCTTCACCCTTTCGTGGACCGATACCGTCGCCACTGTAGGCTGCGGCGATGTTATTTCCCGTACTTGGATCGCCGTCGACGCCTGCGGCAACACCGGCATGGTTGTGCAGACCATTTCCAACGTCGTCGACACCACCCCGCCGTCCCTGACCATCCCCGCCGACACCAACGGCTGCGGGATCAGCACCGCCATCGCCGACACCGGCACGGCCACGGCCACCGACCTGTGCAGCACCATGCTAACCATCACCAATACCGATGTCGTGCTCCTCCAAGGCGGCAACGAAATCATCTTCCGCACCTGGGAAGCCACCGACGCCTGCGGCAATGTAGCCAGCGACGTGCAACTGATTGTCAACTCCACCAACTTCACCGGCCCCGCCCTCATGCTCCCGCCGGACACTAACGCCTGCAACGGTGCCGACCAGCCCGCCGCCACCGGCATGGCCATGGTAATCGATACTTGCTGCGGCACCTCCACACTGGTGTTCGTTGATAACATGCTCGTTGGTGCCGGTTCGTGCGGCGGCGACCTGATCGAACGCATTTGGACCGCCTCCGATTCTTGCGGTTCCATCAGTTTGACCCAGCTCATCGACTCGGTCGCGGATGTCACCCCCCCGATGCTCGTTCTGCCGGCTGATACGAACCTGTGCAACGCAACCGACACCTCCGTTGCCGCGCTTGGTTCGGCGACGGCCACCGACGACTGCATCTTGATCTCCACCACCTGGACTGACACCGTTCCAAACTCGGCTTGCGGCGATGAAATCTCCCGCGTTTGGACCGCCACCGACGCTTGCGGCAATGTCGCCAGCGCCACCCAGTTGATCGTCAACCTGATCGACACCGACGCGCCGGTCCTCACCATCCCCGCCGACGAAACAGGCTGCAACCTCGCTGCCTCCACCAACATGGCCACCGCAGTTGACGCCTGCAGTTCGGCCACCGTTTGGTTTGTCGATGCTGCCGCCACGCAAGACTGCGTCGTGGTGATCTCGCGCACGTGGTACGCTACCGATGTCTGCGGCAACCAAACCAGCGCCGTTCAAAATATCGCCTCCACCGAGGATTTCGACGCCCCGATGATCACCGTCAGCGATGTCAGCGGATGCGAGGTTCTCGCCAACGCTCCGCCAGCCTCCGCGACCGACGCCTGTGCCTTAGCAACGCTGAGTTCGACCGACACGGTTGCCATTGTCGGCTGCACCACCCTCGTCACCCGCGTTTGGACGGCTGTCGATGATTGCGGCAACATGTCTTCCGCCACGCAAACTATTGAAAGCATTACCGATGCCGGTGCACCATTGATTACTTTTGTTCCGGCGGACTCGGTCGAATGCGGTGGTGGCGACACCAGCCCCGCTACGCTCGGCATGACCACCGCCACAGGTGGTTGCGCTGTCGTCGTCACCTGGAGCGATGCCGTGTTGACCACGCCTTGCGGCGATACTATTTCCCGGACTTGGGTTGCTGCTGACGAGTGCGGCAACAGCACCAGCGCCGTGCAAGTGATCCAAGTGCTCACCGACGGCGTGGCGCCGATTCTGCAAATCCCTGCGGATGCCGAACTCTGCTCCGCCCTCGACGATCCCGGAACGGCGGTCGCCACCGACGGTTGCGGCGCCACCACGCTCACCTCCTCGGACGTGACTACCGTCGTCACCTGCGGCGTCTCGGTCGCCACCCAGATCATCCGGACCTGGACCGCGACCGACCTCTGCGGCAACGTGACCAGCGACGATCAAATCATCTTGGTTTCGGCCGGCGAAGCCCCGGTCATCAACTCCATTCCCTCCAACATGACAGGTTGCGCGATCGACATCGCAAGTCTCCCGCAGGCCACCGCCGACGGATGCTTGGCGATCACCTTCAATCTGGTCGAATCAACGGTCAACAGCGGTTGCGTCCAAGTGGTCACCCGCGAATGGACCTTCGCCAATGCCTGCGGCACCACCAGCGCGGTTCAAATCGTCAATAACATCCTCGACGTCGATGCGCCCCTGATTGTCATTCCAAGCGACGTCGAGGGCTGCCAACTCGACCTGACCAATATCGGCGTTGCCATGGCTGCAGACGCCTGCTCAGGCGTGTCCGTGTCATTCAGTGATCAAGTGATACCTTTCGACTGCGGCGTTCGCATCAGGCGGACGTGGTCCGCTACCGACGGCTGCGGCAACAGCAGTGAAGGGGTGCAGAACATCCTCAACAACACAAACACCGCCCCGCCGGTCATCACCGTGGCTCCCGCCTCGGTCTCCGGCTGCAACCTCGATATCGCCGCCTTGCCGATGGCTGAAGCACTCGGTTGTGCGGACATGACCACTACGTTCCTAGAAGAAACCACCAACAACGGTTGCGTGGTGACGATCACGCGTGAATGGATTTTCGCCACCATCTGCGGCTCCACCAGCCACGTTCAAGTCATTGTCAGCACCGACGATACCTTGGCGCCGGTTCTCGCTCTTCCCGCCGACGTCTCCGACTGCAACCTCGCCGACACCAGCCCCGCCGCCCTCGGGATGGCCACGGCCAGCGATGTCTGCGGAAATGTCACAGTGAGCTGGACCGATGTGTCATCCATCACCGGCTGCGAAGAAACCATCGTCCGTACTTGGACCGCTGAAGACAACTGTGGCAATACAGCCTCCGCCGACCAGACCATCGTCAATCGCACCGATGCGGAAGCACCCATGATCACGGCTCCCGCAGATGTGCGACTGTGCAACATCAACGGCGCGATCACGCCAGGCATGGCGACCGTGAACGACAATTGCGGAACCGTCACGGTCACTTTCGTAGACGCCGTCGCCCAAATCGGTTGCGAGTTTACCATCACCCGCACCTGGACGGCAACCGACCCCTGCGGTAATAGTGCCACCGCATCGCAGACGATTATTACCGAAACCGACCCGGAAGCACCGGCCCTCACGATGCCAGCCGACACCGTCGTCTGCGATCCCGCCGACAGTAATCCGCTAGTCACCGGCTTCGCGGTCTCGACCGATAACTGCAGTTCCGCGACGGTGGAATTCGCCGATACTTCAGTTACCGATGGCTGCGCCACCATCATCACCCGGACGTGGACCGCCGTCGACCGCTGCGGCCTGACCAACGCCTACGAGCAGATCATCACCGTCTTCAATGACACCGATGCTCCTGAAATCACCGTGGCCGACGAGACCTTCTGCATGCTCAGCACCAATGTCGTCACCCCCGCCGATGCGCTTGTGACCGATGGCTGCAGTTCGGCGAACGTATCCCTCGTGGAGAGTTCGAGCATCCTCGGTTGTGACGAAACCCTCACCCGGATTTGGACCGCTACCGATCAATGCGGCAACCGGAGCGTCGTTACCCAGATCGTCACCATCACCCGCGACACCACCTTTAGCTTTACCATCCCCGCCGATGCGGACGGCTGCAATCTCGACACATCTACCGTCGGCACCGGCGAAGCATCTGTGACCAGCGACTGCCCTCTCGCCGCCCCGACCTTCATCGACACCACCGCCACCACTGGCTGTGGGCAATCCATTATCCGGATCTGGTCAGCTCAAGATGTATGCGGCGTACTGTACACCGGCACCCAACTGATCACCACCGTGATCGACACCGATGCTCCGGTGATTGATCTCGCCGATGCGAGCGGCTGCAACATTGGCACCAGTGTTGTCGACGTGGGCATGCCCGTAGTCACCGATAACTGCGACACGCCGACTTTGGTGAACGACGACTCGGTTACAACCCAAGACTGCGTGCTCGTCATCACCCGCGTCTGGACCGCGACCGATGGCTGCGGCAACAGCAGCGCTGCCACCCAGACCATCATGAGCACCATCGATACCGACGGTCCGGTCATTACCGTCGCGAACGTCAGCGGTTGCGGCGTCCTCGCCACCGCCCCGGCGGCAACGGCCACGGACGACTGCGGTGGGGCCGCCCTCAGTTCGAGTGACGAACTCGTTCAAAACGGGTGCATCCAGACGGTCACCCGGACCTGGACCGCCCAAGATGATTGCGGCAATATTTCCACCGCCGTACAGACCATCGAAAACATCGTCGATGCCGGTGCCCCAGTATTTGTCGACGTGCCTGAAGATTTCACCGGTTGCAATCTGCTGATCACCAATCCGACCGTGTTCGCCACGGCGACGGATGATTGCGGGGATCCAGATATTACCTTCTCCGACACCTCTTCCCAAGCGGGTTGCGTGGTCACGATTCTGCGTGAATGGACCGCTACAGATGTCTGCGGCAACGTGGCCACTTCGATTCAAACGTTCGTCAACACCATTGACGCTGAAGCGCCAGTCATCACCATTCCGGCTGACGTCTCCGGCTGCAATGTATCCTCGGCCGCCTCCCCGGCTGGTTCGGGCCTCGCCACCGCGACCGACAACTGCAACGCCACCGTGACCTTCGCCGACATGCTCGCTCCAAGCAACCCGGCGAGCTGCGAAACCTTCATCCTCCGGACCTGGACCGCCACCGACGACTGCGGCAACAGCAGTTCCGGTATCCAGCGGATCACCATCATTAATGACAACACCCCGCCAGTGATGGACTGCCCGACCGCCATGGCGATCTTCCCGGATGCGGCTGGCAACTTCACGGTACCAAATCTAGTTCCGATGGCCAGCGCCACGGATGACTGCCCCGGCGGCGTCACCATCACCCAGGCGCCCGCCCCCGGTAGCGTCTTCGGCAGCACCTTCCCGGCAACCGCGAGTATCGTGGTGACATCCCGCGACGCCTGCGGCAACGAAGCCCAGTGCATGGTGCAGATCACCAGCGCCAGTTGTATCGCCGGTATTGCCTTCGACGACTTCAACAGCAACGGCATTCAAGACAGTGCCGCTGGCGACGGACCGACTGCCGGTGTCGAAGTGATCCTCTACGACGTGAATGATACGGAGGTCGCACGAACCACCACCCGCGCCGATGGCTCCTACATCTTCTTCATGGATCCAGCGGATCCGAGTACCGCAGTTGCCCGCGGCACCCAGAGCGGGGCCTCCTTCACCCTCGGACTCGGTCCAAACGAAGCCGCGCCGACCAGCCTCATCGATCCGGTCACCGGGCGCAGTGCCCCCATCGTCCTGATGACCGGCGAACACAGGCTCAACCAAGATATCGGCATCAGCAAATCTGGCACCATCCAAGGCTTCATCTGGAATGATATCGCCAACACCGGCGACCCGCGCGGCGCCAACCTCGTCGAACTCGGCTTCAACGGCGCCAATGTCACCCTGCTGCGCCTCGAACCTGACGGTAGCAGCTCGGTCGTCGCTACTACGACCACTGCCACCGACGACATGGGCAACATGGGCGCCTACTCGTTCGATGGTCTGCCACCTGGCGATTACCAGGTGACGCTCGACCCCGACAGTCTGCCCGATAACCTCGGTGCCACCCCGACCCTGACCTCCGACCCGCTCGGACTCGGTGCCGGCCAGACCTTGCTCAATGGCACCAACTTCCCGCTGATGTTCGGTTCCGGCCCGACCGCCATCGAACTCGTCTCCCTTGACGCCACCGGTGGTTCAATCATCTGGACCACCGCCGACGAAAGCGACGTCCTCGGTTATAATATCATCGACCTCGCAACCGGTGAGGCCGTCAACGAAGCCCTCATTCTGGCCAACGGCAACGGCGGCTCCTACGAACTCGCCGTGGACCAAGGATCCTACGCCCTCGAGTCGGTCGACACCGCTCTCGGCACCAGCCGCGACGCTGAAGCAACACATTATCAAGAGGTCGATGCCTCACCCCAAGGCGAACCCACCGATGTGGTGGAAGCCGAAGGCGGCCAGGCATCGTTCACGACGCGGGAGGGAACCCTGAGCTATCTGGTCACCGGAGTTGCTTCTGGCATCTCTGTCCTTGACGTCAGCGATCCGGACAATCCGGTTCGCCTGCTCGTCGAACTCCTACAAACCGACACCGGCAACGCGGTCTACTTCAGCCACCCCGCCGGTGCTCAAATCGAGGTGCGGTAAAATGAGACACATGGAACCCCACAAAACACACACCACCTCCACCCGATCTTTTCCCGGAACTGGTTTTATGAAAACAACGCTTTTATTCCTTTGCGTCTTCAGCCTCCTTGCCTCCTTGCATGCCCCCGCTGCGCCGGGTTACGTCATGGAATACATCAATACCACCGGCGGCGGGCGAAGCGACCTCGGCGACATCGGTGAAGTTCGCCAGATTTGGCAACACAACGATTTGATTGGTGGCATACCCTCTGGCTTCTCCGGCATCATCGGCGGGCATACCTACAATATTCAAAACCATTTCACGGCGACCGGATTTACCGTTCCAGATATCGCCACCGGCGGTCCCGGTGACTTTAATGGCACGGCGACACTCGCCAACATCAACCCAGGCGCTACCGCCACGACGCACTACACCCTGCGAGCGCGTGCGGTTTTAACCTTTAATTGCGCCGGCACTTACACGATCGGTACGGGTAGTGACGATGGCCGCCTACTTAAAATCACGGATATCAACACCGCCGCCCCCGTCACCTTTTGCGCTACGCCAAATGTTGGCTGCCCAGGCGTTCTCGGCCAGGCCGAAGCGTGGTCGCCAACCGTCATTGGCCGAGAGATCGGTGGCGCCCACAATAACAGCCGTGGCGAAATCACCGTTGCAGCAGGCGACGTGATCCAAATCGAAGCAATCATGTGGCAAGGCACGGGTGGACATTCCTTCGAAATCTTTATCGGCCCTGGCCCGGGTGCCGCGTATCCCGCCAGCTTCGTGTTGCTCACAGACGACCCGTTCGGTGACGGCTGTGTCACCGTCGATGACCAATTGCTTGCCCCAGCACCGCAGTATAGCCCGGTTCCAGGTTGGAACGTGCAAACTCTGTCCGTTCTCGGAGGCGGTGGTGGAACGGGTGGATCAAATGACGGAGATTTTAATAACCTCAACGAGACCTGTGAGCTGGTGAATTTCATTACGACTGATTCCTGCTTCGTAAACGGCCTGACACCGACCTTGCCCGATGGGAAAATCTGGAACGTCGATATCAACATGGTGGCGACCACCATGTTCCCCGATTATAATTCCAACGGAACACCGAACAATGCATACGAAAATGATCAGAGCTTTGGGCTGACGGTGGACGATGCGATTGTTCGCTTCTCTGCATCGGTAGGTATCCCGGTTGGTGAGTGGAGCGTCGCAGGTGGTTCGGACGATGGCCGCATTATCCAAATCGATGGCGTCTCCTTCGAGTCGATGACCGGCCAACAAGGCGGAATTAACTGTATCCCGACCGGCGTTGCTACCGATGCGATCGGGTTTAATGCGACGACGGGACACGATGAGACGGTCGGCAACTTTACGGTCACGCCAGCGATGGGTGGTGCCGACGGGATTTTCTGGACCACCATGCAAGGTTGGTTCTTTGAACGCAATGGCGGACAAAGCTTTGAAATCTCCGTTGCATCCGGTGCGTGGGGTGGTACCCATTGGGACGGAAGCGGAAATTACGCCGGCAATCATGACTTGGATCAGTTCCGCATGCTTGAGGATGGCGTGTTCGGCTGGATGGTCACTCCACTTCCAGTCGAAACCGTTGACCCCGAGTTCGCTTTTCCGAATGGCGATCCCGCATCATCCCGCGCCGTGCTCAACGTTAGTAAGACTAATGTCCCCGGCATCGATCCCGGCATCTGCCCGGGAGATCCCATTACCTACGACCTTCGCTACGCCAACCTCGGGAACGAATCTGTTTGTGGCACCGTCCTCCAAGACCAACTGCTCTCCGCCGGCATGAACTTCGCTGCGATCTCTGACAACTTGCTCACCGTGCCGCTCGTCGACAAATGCACTGGCGTCCCTCTCGACGCACCAGTCACCCGAGTCGTCAACGGCAACACCATCCAGTGGTACTTGGGTACGACCAACAACACGGACGATCTCGACCACTACCAGAATCTCGTCGTGCCGCCCGGCGTATCCTTTAGCTTTCAGGTGTATGTCGAGACCGACACCAATGCGGTTGATTGCGCTATCCTAACCAACTCGTTCGCCCACATGGATCCTCTGGGCGTGGTGAAATACAGTGAGACACTGGATCAAACCGTCATCTATTATCCGGACCTGGCCATCGGCAAAGACGTCACCAACCTCACCTTCGGCGGCCAAGAATGCGCGTTCGCCAACGACGTCCTGCAATATACCTTGAGCGTCACCAACCTCGGTAAAGGTACCGCGAAAAACGTGGTCATCTGCGAAACCATTCCGGTCGGCACCACCTTGAACCCGGCTTCAATTGGCGGCCTGCCGCCAGGCGCAACCATCGACATCACGCCTGGTTCACCCGAGGTGCTAAAAATTAATCTCGGCGACCTCGGCGGCGCGCTTGAGAATGTCGGCGAGTCGACCAACTTCACCGGCATGAGCAGTTCCAACCTTGTCAGTAGCACCCAAGTACCACCGACCACCTTTACCCCGCCGCTGGTCGGCACCGTGCTACTCAATTGGTTGGGTGATAACTTCGCCGCTGGCGCATGGCCCAACTCGACCATTATGAATGATGCTGGTGCGGACTACCGTTCTACTGGCATTGCCCCAATTTCGGTCGGCATCGGTTGCGCCGAAAACGCGGGATTCACCGGCCAAGGCAGCGCCGTCAATTTCGACGGCACCGGCCGCCTGATCCGCAACTCTCTCGGCGAAGCGCCTGCCGACCTGTCAATGGATTCCGTCACCTTAGTGTGGTACCTAAGCCCTGCCAGCCTCAACCAGCGTGCCGTGATCTGGGAAACCGGTGGTGGGATTGATGGAACTGCCCTCGTTCAAAACGGAAATTTTCTGGTCTTCGGCACCAGCGACGGCGGCGGCGGCGAACTGCACGCCGGCAATGTGCAAGTCGATCTCGCCGCTATCAATTTTACCCCCGGAACTGATTTCCTCTATGTTATCGCAACCATCGATTTCTCGCGCGGCGGTGAAATCACCCTCGCGGCCTACAACCGTTGCGGCCAAGGGGCGATCTCGCCAACCACGCTGATTCCCGCCAATGGTGGCACTGGCAGTTTTGATGACTGGGCTGGCCAAGATGACGAGGCACTCGGTGGAACACAAGGCTCTATCGGCGGCGATTTGGTCGTGCCTGGCGTTTATCCGAATGGTCAATTCCAAGACTTGGCCCCAGGTGGGGCTTATGCCGCTTGGCAGGGTCAAATCGCGTCCGTTTCCGTTTATGAAGACGTCTCCATCTTCCCCTCCAGCGATCCTAGTTCAACTGTCTGCTTTTGCGATGCCCCCTGTGATTACGACGGTGATGGTGCCTTGCAAATCGGGTTCTGCGCACCGCCGTCTGACACCTTCAACTTTTCCCCGTTCGAAGTCATCAACCTCAGCGTTGATTCATTTCTCTCCACCCCTGGCAATAATGACGACGCAACGCTGCGTCAACCGCCGAACGTGCTCACCGATGGCTTCGCCTATAATCCCGCAACGCCCTTGGCACCTGCCCCGCAGCAACCATGGAGCGGTGGCATTGACCATTGGCACCCCGGCGCTGGTGGCGGACGAATTACCCTCGATTTGCCTGCCCATTACGAAAATGGCTTTATTGATATTTGGACTCGAACTGCAGCTCCGGGGGCTGGATGTGGTCCAGCTTGTCTAGCCCGCGACAACAACTCCACCATCCAATTTTTCAGTGGCCCGGTCCTTGTGCACGAAGAGATCAACGTGACCATTCCTGACGGTGTTCAATACCTTCGGTATCCCGTGCCGGCCGGCATCTCCTACGATCGCTTTGCGATCTACATCGAAGTAGATAGCGCCGCGATCGCAGAGATCCGAGCCTTCGGACAAGTGGCAACCGTTCAGCCGGTCGCACCGGCACACAACATCCTCACCGGTGCCAGCTTCAACAGTTTAATGCCCGGCGTAGCTGGATTCGGTTCCAATCCACTCAACGTTCTCAACAGCGACCCCTTCGCCTTCAACCCGGCGATGCCACACTCGCCCGCCCCCGCCCAAGTCTATGGCGGGGCCACCCATTTCCACAACAACATCGCCGGAGGTGCGGGTCTGTTGTTCGACCTGAACAGTGCCCAAGAGAACGTCCATCTCGATTTGTGGGGCCGCGTGGGCTGTCCTGAGTGCATCCAGCAGGATCGTGGCGAGAACCTGACCATCACGTTCTTCAATAACGGAATTCCAGTTCATGTGATCAACAACGTCAGTATCCCAGCTGAACGCACAAACACTTCTTTCCCCGGACTACCGCGCGCATGGAATCGGTTCTACCTTCCGGCAGGTTTGATTGCCGATCAGGTTGAAGTCTTTGGACCGAGCCAAAATTTCACTTTGGCGGAAGCCCGCCTACAAGGGTCGCCGGTTAGCGCCGTGCCGGCCGTTTGCCCAATTGTTTGCACCGGCGTCTACACCGCCCAACTAAACTCCTGCGAAAGCCTCATTAGCTGGGAACTGCTCGATCTTGACTACATTTTGAATAGTCCCGGATCCAGCGTAGCCATCGAAATCCTCGATCCGGCCGGCACCAGTCTGCTCGGCCCGTTCACCAATCAAGCGATCACCAGCCTCACCACACTGCCGGCGATCACCAATCTTCAATTGGTGATCACCTTGAATAGTTGCACCGAGGATATCTGCGATGCCCCCATCGTCGAAGGCTACGAAGCCACCTTTCGCTGCGTTCCCGAAGGGTCGAACATCACCTTCGAGGTCATCGTCGATGAATGTATCCCCCCAGGACTAGCTGTGATCAGCAACACCGTGACGATCACCAACGACGTGGCTGAAACAGAACTCGATCTCAATGTGGCGACCACCAATATCGCCCTTAAATCCTTCGATCTCGTGCTCTCCAAAATCGGCACAGATTTGGCGGACTGCAATGACACGCTCACCTACACCCTGAACGTGGACAATATCGGTACCGCCACCGCCCTCAACGCGGTGGTTATCGATCAGCTTAATCCTGCACTCGCCCTCGCGACCATCCCCACGAACTGTTCGGTCACCGGTCAAACGGTCTTCTGCACCATCGCGAGTTTGGCCCCCGGCGCGAGTCAGATGTTCGTGCTCGACACCCTCGTGGTTGGTTGCCCCAGCACCATGATCACCAATCAAGCCATGGTCACGATGTGCGGCGACTTCAATCCCTCGAACAATATTGCGGTGGTCACCAATACCGTACCCAACGACAACATGCCGCCGATACTCGACCTCTCGACGGCGCCGGACCTGGAGATCTGCAACGTTGATCCCTCCGGGAACTTTGGCGACGCCACCATTATTGGCGAGTGCATCCTCACCAACGGCTTCACGGATGCAGTCAGTGTGTCCGGTTGCGTGGTCCGCGTCGAACGTACCCATACTGTCGCCAACAAATGCGGCGACAGTACTTCCGGCGTTCAAGTGATCCTCATCCATGTCGATCTCGACGCCCCGTCGCTGAGCATTCCGCAGAACGAAAACCTCTGCAATGAAACGGTCACTGATTTCAATTTCCTCAGCGGTGCTCTTGGTTCTGACGTCTGTGACGGTACCGTCTTACCGACGTTCGTCAGCGCTTCGGTGATGACCGGTTGCGTTGAAGTCATCACCCGGATTTGGACCGCCACCGATTTCTGCGGCAACACCCAAAGCATGGTGCAAGTAATCTCCAACACCATGGACATCGTCGCCCCGATGGTCGTAGCACCCACCAACGTGGTCGGCTGCAACCTCGACCTAGACGACCTCGGCGCCCTCGGCACCGCCACCGTCACCGACGCCTGCTTGATCGATCCGATCCTCACCTATACCGACACGGTCACCACGGTCAGTTGTACCGACGCTGTCGAACGCGTCTGGTACGCCGTCGACGATTGCGGCAATGTCGGCGTCGCCACCCAAATGATCGCCAATGTGATCGACACCGATGCGCCCGTGTTCGACACCTTCCCGGACGATCTCAATGGCTGCGGCGTCAGCACCAATGTCGTCGACTCCGGTTCGCCCACCGCCTCCGATCCCGGCGCGTGTGGCCTTGTCACGACCTCGTTCGTCGACACCGTCACCATCCAGAACGGCAACACCATCGTCTTGCGCGAATGGAGTGCCGCCGACGAATGCGGCAACACCAACAGCCAAATTCAAACGATCATCGTGATTGCAGACTTCGCCCCGCCGGTCGTTCTCGCTCCGGAAGACACCGCGTTCTGTGACACGAACGGAATCGCTGTTCCTCCGACCAGCATCACTGGCGTTGCTACCTTCGTGCCTTCCTGCTGCACCAACGGCACCACCACAGTCAGCTTCGTTGACGCCGCCATGAGCCCGATCGACTGCGGCACCTTGGTCGAACGTGTGTGGACGGCCACAGACGGCTGCGGCATGAGCGCCAGCGCCACCCAGATGATCGCCTTTCTCGATTCGGACATGGCGGGTCCGACCTTCGCACCGGTCACCAACCTGTCCGTTTGTAATGTCTCCGATGCCAGCCCGGCTGCCATCGGTGGCGTGGTCGTCACCGACGATTGCACTATTGAAACCAATGAATGGGTCGATACCATGACCATCGACGGATGCAACACCATCATCGAACGCATCTGGACCGCCACCGACACTTGCGGCAACAGCGCCACCGTGACCCAGATTGTCACGGTCGTCGATGACACCGAAGCCCCGATGCTCACCCTTCCGGCCGACGTGACCGATTGCAATGTCGACCTCGCCGACACCAATGCCACCGGAGTCGCCACCGCCACCGATAACTGCGACGGCACCACCACCGTCAGCTTCGTTGACGTGGCCACGATGCAGGATTGTGTGATGATTGTCTCGCGTACCTGGACGGCCACCGACCCCTGCGGCAACAGCGCCAGCGACGTGCAAGTCATTCTCAGCACCATCGACACTAATGCGCCGATGGTCTCCGGGTTCAGCGCCCCGATTGTTGGCACCGTGGGCGCGTCCGGCGTCATCAGCGGTTGCAATCTTGATCTCTCGCCGATCGCCCTCGGCCAACCGATCGCCACCGATCCTTGCAGCGCCCCAACCATGACCTTCACCGATGTGGTGACCAGCGACGGTTGCCTCGACAACATCGTCCGCACTTGGGACGTTTCGGATGACTGTGGAAACACGGTCCAAGTGGTGCAAACCATCGAGAACCGCCTCGATACCACCGCGCCGGTGTTCTCCTTGTTCCCGATGGATACCACCGCCTGCAACAGCAGCGAACCGGGCTTCACCGGCATCCCGGTAGTCCTCGACGACTGCTCCCAGGGTGTTTCGGTCATCACCAATGCCTTCGATTCCCCGAACGATGTGGTCACCTTGACCGTCGACGTGCCGACGGGGTCCACCCTCGCGGTGGATACCTTTGCGTCGCCTTTCGACACCCAACTCTTCGTCTTCGACCTCTCTTTGACTCCGCTCATTGCCAATGATGATGATCCGACGGGTGGTGGTGGCCTCCAGTCACAGGTGACCAACTTGCCGTCCGGTCAATACGTTATTCATGTCACCCGTTGGAACAACGACCCAGTGGATGTCAATGGCGTCTCCCTCTTCCTCGGCGGCTTTGGCACCTCGGGCCCGAACCCGGCTGCTGGTCCGTTTGATCGCTACAATGGCCTTGGTAATCTTGTGACCGGCCCTGCCGTCATCACTCTCACCGGTGGCGACCTAGTTGCACAACCCACCTTTACCGATGTGGTCGTCCCCGCCGGTTGCCAAGACATCATCTACCGGACCTGGTCCGCCATCGACGGTTGCGGCAACGAGGTCAGCGAAGTGCAGACCATCTTCCAGTCCAACGACACCACCCCGCCGGTCCTCACCATTCCGGCCGATGTCGAACTCTGCATCAATCCCGCCGTCACCAATCTCACCGGTTCGGCCACCGCGATTGATGATTGTGGCAACATCGCTCTCAGCTTCACCGATGTGGTCACCATCGTCACCTGCGAGTTCGTGAACGTCAGCGTCGCCCAAAGCATCCAGCGTATCTGGAGTGCCACCGACGATTGCGGCAACGAAACGCTCGGCACCCAGTCCATCACTCGTTTGAGCCTGCCGGTTGGATCCCAGGTGTTGTCCATCATCACGGACGAACCGGAAGACGTCACCGGCTGCGATATTGATCTCTCCACGCTCGTTCAGGTAACCGCGGAGGGCTGCTTCGACATCACCACCAACTACACCGAGACCATCTCCAATATCGGCTGCACCCAGATCATACACCGTATGTGGACCTTCCATGATGTCTGCGGAACCAGGACCACCGATCAGATGGTCTTCAATATTCTCGACGTCAATCCGCCGCTACTGGTCAATCCGCCAGATTACATCGCGTGCGCTGCGACCGACCTCTCCCCTGCGGTCGCGGGCATGGCGACCGCCAGCGAGTCCTGCACCGAGGCCGTCCTGACCTGGGTCGACTTACCACGCTCCACCGACTGCGGCGAGATCCTCGAACGTACCTGGATCGCCACCGACCTGTGCGGCAACAGCACCACCTCCGACGTTCCGCAAATCATCATCAACACCACCAACGCCGCCCCGCCGACCGTGACCTTCCTCCCGGCCGATGTGATGAGCGTGTGCAATGTCGATGTAGATAACCAACCGGACGCCACCGCCGACGGCTGCCCCGGCATGGTCACCATGTTCAGTTCCAGTTCTTCCCAAGCGGGCTGCGATGTGACCACCCTTCGTGTTTGGACCTTCGTCAACCCCTGCGCCGAGATCACCGTCACTCAGACCATCGTCAGCGCAGCCGATATTATCCCGCCGTCGCTTGACGTGCCGCCCGACGTCGATGGCTGCAATCTCGCAGACCTGACGCCTGCCGCCCTCGGTATGGCCTCGTCCACCGACGCCTGTGGTAATGTATCGATCACCTGGATCGATAGCACCACCAATCTGGGCTGCTTGGCTGTCATCAGCCGTGAGTGGACCGCAATGGATGACTGTGGTTATATGACTTTCGGGACGCAAACGATCTTCAATGTCACCGATACCGACGCACCCGTCCTCGTGATGCCGCCAGACTTCTACGCCTGCAACATCAACGGACCCGCTACACCGCTCGACGCCACCGCCACGGACGCCTGTGGCTCGGTCACCGTCAGCTCGGTCGACGCGTTCTTCCAAAGCAACTGCCAGTTCATCGTGCAGCGTACTTGGACCGCCACCGACGCCTGCGGCAATGAAGCGTCCGACGTGCAAACCATCACGACGGAAACTGATCCGAGCCAACCGATGATCACCCTCCCGCCAGACGCCACCGTCTGCGATGGTAGCCCGACCGATCCGTCCGCCACCGGCGAACCCGTCGTCAATGACACGTGCAGCGATGCGATCGTCGACTTCGCCGACACCAGCGCCATCGTCGCCTGCGGCGAAGTGATCAGCCGGACATGGACCGCCGTCGACCGCTGCGGCTTTACCAACAGCGCCGTCCAGACCATCACCGTCCTCAGCGATTCCGACGCCCCCGTCATCACCGTCGCCGATGAATCCTTCTGCATGATGTCCACGAACGCGGTCGTTGCCACCGACGCCACCGTCACCGACACCTGCAGTTCGGTCACCCTCGATCTGGCCGAAACCAGCAGCATCAACGGCTGCGACGAGGAAGTCGTTCGGGTTTGGATCGCCACCGACGCCTGCGGCAACGTATCCGTCGCCACACAAACCGTCACCATCAGCCGCGACCTCAACTTCGGCTGGACGCCAGCGGCCGATGTCTCCGGTTGCAATCTCGACACCACGCCAGCCGGCGCCGGCGAACCCGTGGTCACCAGCGATTGCGACATCACCCCCCCGACCTTCAGCGACGTCGTCACCACCACCAACTGCCTCGAAATCATCGTCCGCACCTGGTCGGTCAACGACATCTGCGGCACTCCCTATGAGCTGGTTCAGATGATCGAAAATAACATCGACACAACCGCGCCCGTGCTCGCGCTTGCACCGGACGTTGTCGGCTGCGACATCGCAACCGATCCTAGCTCCACTGGAATGACCACGGCCGAAGACGATTGCGGAAATATCACCGTCTCCTCGACCGATAGTGTCTCCACCGTTGGCTGCGACCTCCTGATCGAACGTACCTGGACCGCAGTCGACGGCTGCGGCAACAGCACCAGCGCCGTGCAGAACATCACCAGCATCCTCAGCGCGGCCCTGCCCGAACTTACCGTTCCTGCCGACGTCGACGGCTGCAATATGTCGACCAATGTCGCTGATACTGGCACCGCGACTGCGACTGACGACTGCGGCGATGTCGCTGTGTCCTTCATCGACACGGTCACGACCGATGGCTGTGCCGTCACCGTCACCCGTACCTGGACCGCCGAAGACGTCTGCGGACAGACGGTTAGCGGCGTCCAAACCATTCAGTCGCTCAACGATTCCGCAGCCCCGGTGGTCACCGCTCCTGCGGATGAAGTCGGCTGCAACCTGCTGGTCGATTCCCCAACCGTGTTCGCCACCGTCGCAGATGATTGTAGCGATACCCCCGTGACCTTCGAGGATACCAAAGTCACCGACGGTTGCGTGGTCACCATCACCCGCGTCTGGTCCGCCGAAGACGATTGCGGCAACGTCGGCGCAACCACCCAGGTCATCATCAATACCGTCGACAGCGGCGCTCCCACCATCTCGATCCCGCCGGATGTTGTCGGCTGCAGCTTGGATACGTCCGAGAACATCACTGGAGTCGCCACCGCTCAGGATGAGTGCAGTGTGACCGTCACCTCCACCGACAGCGTCGCAACCGATGGCTGCCAGACAACGATCACGCGTACCTTCACCGCGAGCGACGGCTGTGGCAATGAGGTCACCGGCGTTCAGACGATCATTAATATTGTCGACACGGACACCCCCACGATCTCGTGCCCCGACACCATCATCGTCTCAGCTAACACCGCCGGCAACTACGTCGTGCCGGATCTCACTGGCACACCGGTCACCGACAGTTGTGGCGCAACGATCACTCAGTCGCCTGCCGCAGGCACCGTGTTTGGAAGGCTCTCCGACTTTGTGGTCGCCTCTCAAACCGTGACCCTCACAGCGGAAGACGGCTGCGGTAACGAAGCCACTTGCAGTGTCGACCTGATCAATCCTTCTTGCATCGGCGACACGGTCTTTGCCGATGGCAACCTGAACGGCACTCAAGACGCCGGCGAAGGCGGAATTCCCAACGTGGTCGTCCTCCTTTTGGACGGCCTCGGTAACGAACTCAGCCGGGCAACCACGGACGCCACTGGCAAATTCATCTTCTTCATGGATATCGCCAACAACACCGTGTTGGCGCGCGGTACTCCGCAGACCTTCCAACTCGGCTACATCTTCCCCGGCGCGACCGAAACGACCACCCAAGCGCCATTCACCATCGGCCAAGGGGAACATGACCTCGACCAAGATATCGGCCTCGCCTTGGACGGCAGCATCTCTGGTGTCGTCTGGAACGATATCGCCAACACCGGAGACCCGGCGGGGGCCAACCTCGCCGAGCTCGGTTACAACGGTGCCACCGTCAACCTCCTGAGTGTCGAAGGCGGCGTGACCTCCGTGGTCGCCACTACCGTGACCTCCACCGATGCCGCAGGTAACATGGGAACCTACAACTTCCCCGGACTGCCGCCCGGCGACTATATCGTGCAAATCGATCCCGCCAGCCTTCCGGATGCACTCGCCGGGGAGCCGAAATTCGAAACCGATCCAATCGGATTGGGCGCAGGTCAAAACCTCGTCAACGGCACCAACTTCCCGCTCATGTTCGGTAGTGGTCCGACCGCCATCGAACTGGTTAGCATCGAAGCGACCGGTGGTAGCCTCACCTGGACGACCTCCGACGAGTCTGGAACCCTCGGCTACAATGTCATCGATCTCGCCACCGGCGAGGCCATCAACGATAGCCTGATCCTCGCCAATGGTAACGGTGGAACCTACAGCCAAGACGTGAGCGAGGGCGACTACGCGCTCGAAACAATCGACGACGACCTCTCAGTCAACCGTGAAGCCGAAGTCACCCACTTCGTCGAGGTGGACGCCTCGCCGACCGGTGACCCGACCTCGATTGTCGAGGCAACCAACGGTAGTGCGTCATTCAGCACCTCAGCCGCCGCCGATAGCTACCTCGTCATCGGCATCGCCTCCGGCGCCATCGTTCTCGATGTAACCGACCCCGATAACCCCGTCCGCTTGATCGGCGAATCGCTCGCGACAGACGGTGGCAACGCGGTCTACTTCAGCTACGCCGCAGGTGCATCGATCCAGATCCGGTAACCCAGTTCGGAGCAAGATGAGAAAACCCCGAGGCGAAGGCCTCGGGGTTCTTTTTTTGTACCTTCATCCGGGTGAGCATCGGCGGCTCCCAACGGATTTGATTTGCAAAGCCGTAATGAGTGGCGAGTGACCAGCGCGCGATGCGTTCGCCTGCGGGAACACCTTGAGAACCGCTAAATCAATTGTTGTATCCCTAGTGGATGATCGCAGCTTTGATCGAGAGGCCGGCGAGCGGTGAATTATGCTACCATAACAATTTCCGGGACGGTTTGATCGGCGGCAGGCCCGGAAGATCACTCGGCACGGTTCAGTCGGCGGGAATCTTTTTGCCTAGTTTGGTCATGCTTTCGACCCAGCTGTGGTGCTTGGCGATGCGTTGTTCCAAATCTTGCTGCGCGTTGAAGCTCGCGACCTTTTCTTCCCACTCGACCAGCTTGGCCCAAACCTCTGGGGTGTCGATCGTGCGCCGCACGCTGTTCGGGTCTAGCAGGCCGTTGAAAAACTCGGATCGGTTAAAAACGGATTCATTTCGCCCCCAGTTCAACCGCCGCGGGAAGCCCATCCACTTCCTCGGATTCTCCTCGAAATCCGCGCCAAAATTCCGCCATTACCGCAGAATTCATGGGCAAACCAGCGTCGAACTCCTCGCCGGTGCCGCGACCCTCTTCGAGCGCTTCGGCTGCCCGGACGCCTTGAAGATGGACAATGCCGCGGCCTGTCTCGGGAGCACATCGGGTGTCCGCTGCATCAGCTCGGCCATGTTCCATTTCCTCGAACGCCAGGTCGTCCCCGTGTTCTCCGTTCCGCGAAAACCTTTTTCGCAGGCGTCCATCGAGGGCAACAACAGCGTCTTCGCCCGGTTCTTCTGGAACCGCAGAAAGTTTGCGGACACCCGCGAAATCGCCCGCTGCCTCGAGGACTTCAACGAATCCTCCCTCCGGCTTGTCGGCTTCCGGAAGCCGCCCGCCGGAACCGGCGAGCGCTTTGAATTGAAGGTCGTCTTCCTCCGCCAAGTTCTGGACAATCCACAGGGCAGGGAGGGCGGTGCCATCCAACTGCTAAACACCAAGATCCCCATCCGAAAGGAGTACATCAACCTCTTCGTGTGGGCCGAATGGAGACTCCAGAGTGAAAAGTTGCTCGTTCGAATACAAAAAGAAGGTCCCCTCGAAACCATCAAGGAAGTCAATTTCCCCATCCATCCAAAATCCAGAAAGAGGCTGTTGAAAATCGACTGATTTTATTTTGCCTTCAACCGCTAATGACTACCGCACCGCCCGAAGCAGTGCAGGTCATTCCGGCATTTTATTCCGAGACCCGAACTTTCGCGCTTGCGGGTAGTCCGAGGTAGAGGCCGAAGCCGCTTTCGGTTTGCAACAGATCGCCGCCGTAGCGGAGACCGGTGGTGGTTTCAGTGGCGTTTGGTTCGGAGGCAAAACCGATCACCAGCACGTTGCCAGCCGCGGGCATCTCGAACGCGATCGCGCCGTCGACCGCTTCGAGCACATGATCGGCCGGACCGGTCGGAGGCGCGGGGATCGTGGTGGTTGCCACCGCTTCGAATTTACTGCTGAGATCGGTATCGATCACCTCAAGCCAGTAATGGCTCGCAGGAGCTGCGGCATCGAGAACTTCATAGGTGGCGGCTTGGTTCTCCGCCACCACGAACCCGCCAAGGGCCTCGGTCGCAGATTCGGCGTCGCCGCGCCAGACGCGGTAGCCGAGCGTGTCGTCTTCCCAGGCGGTCGTCCAAGTGATGCGAACGCCCTCGGCCGCGATGGTCGCGTCGATGCGTTCGAGGGAGATCGCGGTCGGCAGGACGGCGATGCCGAGGTTGGCCGCTTGCACGCTGCCGCCGGTGGCGTCGACGGGGCTGGGTTCAATCGAGAACTGATCGCTTGGCAGGGTGTCCGGGTCGAAGGTGATCACGTACATGCCGGGTGGCACGTCGAACGAATAGGCACCGTTTGCGCCGGTCATCGTGGTGGCGATCTGGTTGCCGGCGGGGTCGCTGAGAATCACTCGCACGTCGCGTAAGCCGAGTACGCCGAGATCATCGTTGTCTGGATCGAAGTCCATCGAGAGGTCCAACCAGACCGTGCCAGAGACACTAACTTCGCAGACGTAGATGTAGCTGGCTTCGCATTGTGATTGATTGCCGCAGGCGTCGGTGGCGGTGAGCAGGATCGTCAAGGGCGAACGCGCGTCGTGCACCGAACCGGCGGCCGGAGTCTGTACCAGGCTGGGTTCGGAGCAGTTGTCGTTGAGCGTGGTTGGCACGACCTCCGGCACTTGTATCATGCAGTCGCCGCTGGCTAAAAACACGGTCGTGGTAGTCGCGCATTCGAGTTGCGGCGCGGTGGCGTCTGCGATCGTGAATTCCTGAATGTGTTCGACCGTCTGGCCGCAACCATCGCTGGTGCGGTAGACATACCGAACCCCAGCTTGGCCGGCGCAGCCCGCCGGAACCGCCTCGGTGGTCACGGTCACCGGCAGGCTTGCACCGTCGCAGCCCTGCACGGCGGTGAGGTTCGCGGGCGGCGGTAGATCGCTGCCGCAGCCGAGCACCGCGCCGGCGGGCGTGGCCGACAAGGTCGGCGCTGGGCCTTCGGCGATGGTGATTCGCTGGGTCATGGTGGCGGTGTTGCCGCAGGCGTCGCTGGCGGAGTAGATGAACATCACGCCGTCCAGCAGCGTACAACTGGCCGGTAGCGGGTTCTGGTTGACGCTGAGCGTGGCGACGGCTCCGCAGTCGTCGCTGGCGCTGAGCGTCTCGGGTTCGGGCAGGGCCGAACCACAGGGCAGGACTTGGTCGGTGACGCTGGTGTCGAACACCGGCGCGCTGGTGTCGACCCGCGTGATCCGTTGGGTGCACGGCGCGCTCAGGTTACCGCAGGCGTCTTCAAGCTGGTAAACGTATGCGATGCCGTCGCCGGCGCAGCTTGAAATCGGGGTGCTGCTCACTTGCACCACTGGCGGCGTGGTGCAGTCGTCGCTGGCACCGAGGCCGGTGGTGTCCGGGTCGGGCAGGGGATCGCCGCAGGCCAGCACCAGGTCGGGCGGACAGGCGCTGATCATTGGCGCGTTGGTGTCAAAGGCGTAGTTCACGGTTTTCTCGGCGGTGGCGGTGAGACCGTTGCCCGTCCCCGAACCGATGACGGTGTTCACCGTGCCGGTCAGCGTGACTTCGCACATGTAGACCACGGACTCGCCCACCGCGAGGGCGCCGATGTTGGTCGCGCAGGCGGGGTAAAGCGGGTCGTCGAGCACCACGTTCTGCAGAGCGATCGGGCCGTTGTTGGTGATCGAGATGGTGAACGAACCGGGTCCGAACGCGCAGAAGCAACCGGGGTCGTCAACCGTGATATCGATGGCCAAGCTGGGTTCGTCGCAGGCGGCCACGGTGAGCGGCACATCGCAGACGGTGGCGTTGCCGCAGGCGTCGGAGACGATCACTTGAATGGTGCCAGTGCCGGTGTCCGAACAGGTGAACACGCTTTGGCCGCGGATCTCGGTGCTGACGATGCCGCAGTTGTCCGAACTCGAGACCACGAGGTCGGCCGCATCGACGGTGGCATCCTGATCATTGCGCGGACGCACCGTGAAGCTTTGCACGCAGATCAGGGCGGGCACTTGCGTGTCGAGATAGGTGATGGTCTGGGTGCAAACGGCGTTGTTGCCGAACGCGTTCGAGGCGGTGAAGATGTACTGCACCTCGCCCGAGCAGTCGTCGCCGATCACGTTGGTGGTGACCGTGACGACCGGCGTGGCGCAATCGTCGCTGACGCTCGGTGTGCCGGCGGGTGGGACGTAGCCGAGGCACTCGACCATCACATCGGCCGCACAGGCGATCACCGGCACCGAGGCGATGCCGCGCGAGACGAGCTGGGTGCAGCTGGCGGTGTTGCCGCAGTCGTCGGTGGCGGTGTAGACGACCTCGATGGCTTCGCCGCAGGTGTTGCTGATGATACTCTGTGCGACGCTGACAGTGGCGGTGCCGCAACTTGCGGTGACTTGCACGCTGGTCGGATCGGGCGTGAACGGCGTGCCCGGGTCGAGCGCGAGGTCGCCGGGGCAGGTGATGACCGGCGGGGTATTGTCGGTGAGCGAAACGAGCTGTGTGCAGGTGATGCTCTGGTTCCCGCAGGCGTCGGTGGCGGTGTAGATCACTTCCACGAGCTGACCGAACGCGGTGTCCGTCGTGGTGCCGAGTACGCCCGAGACGGTCGCGGCCGCGCCGCACGCATCGGTGGCGACGACCGAATCTGGATCGGGAACGACCGTGGTGCCGAAGGGGAGGGTGATGGCGGGCGGGCACTCGATCAGCGGGGCACTGTTGTTGGCGACGGTGAAGGTCTGGGTGCATACGGCGGCGTTGCCGAACCCGTTCAAGGCGGTGTAGATGTACTCGACCGTTCCGGCGCAGTCGGTGCCGCTGGTGTTGGTGGTGACTGTGACCAGCGGGGTCGAACAAGGATCGGTGACCGTCGGTGTTCCCGGCGGGGGAACGGCCGCAAGGCAGGACACGCTGCCGCCGGGAGGGCAATCGATTGTGGGTTCGGAGGCGAGACCCCGGTTGACAATCTGGGTGCAGACGGCGCTGTTGCCGCACAGGTCGGTGGCGGTGAACACGGCGGAGATCGCCTCGCCGCAGACCCCAGCCGGATTGGTGCTCAGGGCGACGGTCACGACGGGCGCGGCCATGCAGTTGTCGCTGGCTTGGACCGCGTTCGGAGCGGGCACGAAGGCGGTGCCAGCGGCGATGGTCAGATCGGTCGGGCAGCTAGTGATCACCGGTGCGATGGTGTCGACCCAAGAGATGGTCTGGGTATAGGAAACGGCGTTTCCCCAGTCGTCGGACACCACGTAGACAAGGTCGGTGGACCCCGAACAACTCATCGGCAGGCTCGCCACCGTCGGTCGTTCGAGTACCGCCCGGCAGTTATCAAAGACGGCAATCCCCGAACCCACAGCCGCTTCCACATCGGCGGCGCATTCGACCACGAGGTTGGATACCGTGTAGGTCGGAAGTTCGGCGTCGAGCAAGGTCACGGTCTGGGTGCACACCGCCGAGAGGCCACTCTCATCAGTCGCCGTAAACACGTATTCCATTATGCCCGGACAGGCGCTGATACTGCCATTGGTGACCACGATGAGGCTCACGTCTTGGCAGGGATCGGTCGCACTGGCGGTGGCTAGGCCGGCCGGCAGAATATCACCGATGCAGGCCACGGTGAGATCGGGCGGACAGGTGATGGTCGGAGAGAGATCGACCGCGCGGGTCACCGTCTGGGTGCAGGTGGCGCTGTTGCCGCAAAGATCGGTAGCGATGAACACGGCGAAAATTACCTCGCTGCAACCCACCGCGGAGTTGGTGTTAAGGGTCACAGTCACGACGGGTGCGGCCATACAGTTATCCATGGCTTGGATCGCATTCGGATCGGGAACGAAGGGCGTGCCGATGGGGAGGCTGAGGTCGATCGGGCAGTCGGTGATCACTGGCGCGGTGGTGTCTATCCAGCTGATGGTCTGGGTGAAAGACACGGCGTTGCCGCAGTTGTCGGTCACGCTATAAACGAGGTCGGTGGAGCCACTGCAGGTGTTGGACAACGCCCCGACGGTTGGCAGTTGCAGAATGGGGTTGCAGTTGTCGAACACGGCGACTCCCGAACCGATCAACGCTTCCACATCTGCGGCGCATTCGACCACGAGATTCGAAACGGTGAAGGTCGGTTTTTCCGTGTCAATATCCCAAGTATAGACGACTGCGGAGGTGGCCTGGTTACCACAAGCATCCTGCACCAAATAGGTGCGGGAGATGGTGGCAATGCAATCATTGCTCAGCAAGACGCCACCTACGAACTGGATCACCCCGGTACTGCAACTATCGGCGGCGGCGGCAAGGACCGCAATCTCATCCGCTGTGGAGGGCAAGGCGACCGGGAGCATTCCATCATTCTGGCAGCCTAGGTGCCCGCCAAGGTCAACGGGCCCGAGTGCCGTTGTATCTACTTGGGTGATCACTTGGAGGGCGCTGGTGCAATTGCCGCAGGCGTCGCAGGCGGTGACCAGATTCGTGTAGACTCGCAAACAGGGATCGCTGGTGGCGCTACCCACGAATGTGGTCGAGACGATGACGTCCGAGCAGTTGTCCATGACGACGACAGGCGGGGCCGGATCAACGGTTGCCACGCAGACCATGGGTTCAAATCCTGCTGGTGCCAAGCTGAGGTTGCCGGTGATGTTGGCGATCAAGCCGGCGGATCCAGGCACGTATGCGCTGAACACCATCTGCACAATGTGAGTGGTGCTGCCGTCACTACAGGTTTGAGTGAGGTCGAGGATGTTGGTCGCAGTGAATGGCATGGCTCCGAGAGTAGAAGGGGCACCCACACCCGGTCCGATGCCGCCGATGGAGACTGCGGTGTACGCTGGTGCGGTGAAAGTACTGTAATTGGGGAAGTTCACATCGAAGGAGGGATCGCTGTAATGATAGCAAGCGAAGGGCACATCGGAGGTCCAGTTGATGATGTAGCGACCGCAAGGGACCTTCATTTCCACGATCGTCAGCGGGTGATCCATTCCGGGAACGGCGACAAACCAACGAACCCCACCAACGCCAAAGTGGTTGGTGATGTTCGGCTGCTGCCCGCCAGGCCACCCGGGCAACGTATTGGGGTTGCCAGTATTCGGATCGGTTGAGATCACCACAGAGCCGTTGCCGAAAACCGGCACGTCCGAGGTGCTGACTACGGTCGAGCAATCGACAGTGATATCGCTTACAATGAGAGCCGGCGGGGTGGTGTCAACGATGGTGACCATTTGGGTGCATTGGGCCGAATTGCCGCTGGCATCTGTGGCCTCAAACACGCGGAGAAAGGAACCGGCAGAACCGTTGGCGAGGCAGTCGCCGGCGTTGGTGATCACGAGGACATTTGAAACAACCGGAGCTGGGTCGCAATTATCCATAACTCCGAAGGGCATCCCGAGCGTCCTGAGGTCGACCGTCTGGCTGCAATCAAACAGTACATCCGGCGGGCAGTCGAACGTGGGCGCGATGGTGTCTAAAACGCTGTCCACGTGCGTGGCAAACATCGAGGTGTTGCTGGAGACACTGAAAACATTGGCCGGATAGGTAAACTCGGCCGTATTGGTCAGGCTTCCTTCGCAGACCGCGACGACGCCGGTGACCTCGAAGGTGACGGTGCCGCCAACTGTAATATCGACGAGTTCGGATAAGTTCCCAGTGCCAGAGGCATTGTCACAACCGGTAAAACCGGCGCGCTGGATCGACTGGAGGCTCTGGCCAACAGACGTAAACAGATGGCGGCTGTTGGGCATCACCGCGAGGTCAAAGGGATCGAAGAGAGCCAGCGAATCCTCGACCGTCGTTGCGCCCGTCGCCTCGTTACGCGAAAAGGCGATGGTTCCACCGGTCGCTCCCGTCTCAATTGCGTAAACACTCTTGCCGTCCGAACTCGCAACGACGGAGTCAAACAGCGAGGAGGCAGGGGTCGTACCGCTGCCGGTGAGCGCGCCGGTAGCGGGGGCTCTATCGACTGTGGCCAATGCGCCACCGCCGATAGGCGCAAAGGAGCCAATGTAAAGATGACGGCCGTCTGGAGCGATATCGAACATGAAAAACGAAATCCCTGCTTGGCTGAAGGGGCTATTCGCGTTTGTCGTGAGCAGCCCGGTCGTGGCGTTGCGATCAAAGATGTCGACGCTGTTGGCGTGTAGAACATAGACGTGAACGCCATCCGGGCTGACAAGAATGTCCATCGGGTTCATTGTTCCCAGCGGCGTGGAGCCACTCAGGGCCAGCTCACCGGTGAGCAGATCACGGCTGAAGACCTGAACATTTCCTCCATCGAGCACGTAGAGGTGTGCGCCGTCCGGGCTCATGGCCATGCCCCTGAAATTGGTAGAAGCCGCAACCGGATTATTGGTACCAACCGCGAGGCTCGGGCCGACCGGATCAAATTCGAAGCTGACGATTCGATCGTCGAACTCGCTCAACCCGTAGACATGCAAGCCGTCAGGGCTGACGAGCAGGTGCTCAAACGAATCAAATTGCGGGACCAGGACGGAGGTGCCTGCAGACAAGAGCCCGCTGACCGGGTCGAGTTGCAGTGCATACAGCGACCCGATGCCACTGGAGGCAAACACATGGAGATTATCTGGGTGAGCCGCCACGCCGAGATACCGTCCGTCTCCCGCGGGGTCTTCCGCCTCGATCGTGGTCAGGTCCCCGCCATTGGTCAGACTCGCAGTACAGGTCCAGCCGATGTTATTCACGCCGGCTGGGAGAATATCGACCAGCCTAGCACCGCAGACATCGGTCGGGCCAGCGTTGGTGAGGGTGATGGTCCAAGAGATAGGGCCGCCAGCATTGTAGCTGGTCCGGGCGTTTGTCTTCGTCATCTGCACATCGGCAATGCGCTGGACGGCAAACGGCACGGCGGATACGTTGTTGGTGCCGCCAGGAAAGACGTCTGCATCGAGGCCAACTTCGACCGCGTTCCAGATGACCGCGTGTGGGGTATCGGGATCCAGTTCCACCTCAAAGGTGAACGAGGTGGATGTGAGAGCGGGGATATCGCCGAGGTCGCAGCGTAGTTGATTAGCGGCCATTAGACTGCAAAACGGCGGCGCGGCAATGAGAGTAAAGTCCGGATGAAGTGGATCCACAACCAATACGTCCAGACCATCGATCATGCCCTCGTTTACAACGTCAACCGTGTAGGTGACGATTCCACCGGCCAGATGGGCTGGCGCGTCCACGGTTTTGCTCACGGTTAGGCTGGGCGTGGCAGGGCGGACTGTAACGGTGACGGTTGCGGTCGAGCAAGCGTTATTGGAATCGCAGACCTGGTAATCAAAGGTGAACGTACCCGTTATACCGAGCACCGGGGTATAAGTCAGGTTGCAGGTCGGGGCGGGGCCGACAGACACGCTGCCTACGGCAGGCTGGACCAGGACGGTCACGTTGCAGGGATCGAGTGTTATATCTTCAACGTCCTGGTCGTTACCGATGACATCAATGACGACTGGTACATTGCTGGGAGTGCTCCCAGCATCCGGGTTCGCGATCGGTGGATTGTTCGCGGCGACGAAGATGATTACGACTAAGATGTTCGCATTGCAACCGGCTGAATCGCAGATCTCGTATTCGAAGAAGTCCGCTGTGCCTGCCGTGTTTCCCCCAATCGGCGGGACATAGACCACTTCGCAATTTGCATTCACCGTAACGGTTCCTCCATTCGCCGTATCCCCTCCGAAAACAAACCCTGGCGTCAGGTCACAGGGCTCTGCCGCAATATACGTGTCGTTGACGCGAACATCGAGGATGACCGAGGTCGCTCCAGCCGGCACGTTGAACTCATCGTCCATGCCAGTCGCAGCGAACGACATGGACGCTCCGAGAAAACACGCGATGATTAAGTATAGGTATGCACGAATATTAAAGTTCATAGATGGATCCCCCGAGAAATAATTATTTTTTGAACGCGTTAATTAGGCGAAACTGATTCTGATATAAAATACCGATTCTTTCCAGCCATCTGACCATTTTTCTTAATGGAAAATGATTAGACAATAAAACAAAGCGCACGTTCGGAACGAAGGCAATGCACAAAAGGGTCATCCTATACAAACGTGGCGATCCGACGAGCGTTGGATCGGCAAGCGGTTCACCGCGCCAGATGCCCCGTCGGTTGTGAGGAAAGCAGCTCGGCGCAACATGAAATAGCCGTCGTTGCGAACGTCCCTCTAAACCGTCCTGATTGAAGAGCGGTGATGATTCCAGGGACAAGGGTGGCGCCTCGTTCCTCGGCTGACTCCGGGCTGCTGTGTGTGACCCACTTCGGGGTCGAGCCAGCCTTTGGCTGGCCCCACGGATTGGCCATGCTACAAGCGCCGGGCCGGCCGGCGCTGGCAAGCGTGTCCTCACGGAAGCCGGCGAAGCAACTGCCACCGACTGGGCCAGCGGTGAAGGCCCACTGGAAGGCGCAGGCACCGCCGATGCCGTTGGTGTCGGTCACGGTGACCTTCACTTCCTCGCCGGCGAACAGGGCGCGATCGGGATTGAAGGTGAGGGTGGTGCCGGCGATGCTGATCTGGCCGGAGAGGGTGCCGAAGATGCTGTGCGCCTCGACGGTGGCGCGGGCCAGCGCCGCCGGGTCGGACCCGGGGGCGAAGTCGATGACGAGACTGGCGTTTGGGTCAACACCTACCGCGTGTTGGGACGGGCTCACCGCCACCACCGACGGGAGGGGCAGGCCGATCAACTGGCTGCTGCTGCTGCTGCTGCCGGTGGTGAGGTTGCTCACCGTGAGCACGCTGCCGCCGGCGCTGCTGGGCGGGATGGTGAACGGAACAGTCACCCGTTCGAACTCGATGGTCAGCCACCAGGAGCCGAGCGTTCCGGAATCGCCATTAAAATCGTCGGCGAGGTTGAGGAACAGGCTGAGACCGTCCGGGTCGAGGCCGTTGAAGGAGGCAAGCGCGTTTGTGATGGCCGGTTGCACTGCCGGGCCACCGGCCATCGGATTGCAGACATATCCAGCCGGAACCGCTACGCCGGCATCGTCAAAGGCGGCGTCGGCAAAAACACTGCCACCCGGGCATGGGCCACCTCCATTGTCGCCCGCCGAGACGCCCCCGGATCCGCCATCTCCGTCGAGCAGGAGCACCCGTGGCGGTAAAACGAGCTTCTGTCAGACTGAATAATGATGTTTGCATAAAATATAAGGATTTCTACCCCCTCTATGCAAAACAGGGTCCCGGCGTTTGCGGGATTTCGAATATAGCTTAAAGTTTCTTCCGTTCGGACTTCTTGAATATTGCGTATGATGCTTTCATTAAGATGTTTGCAGATTTTTTTATTTGATCATTTCTGCCCGTTTCGAACAATTTTTGCATGCCGTTCGCCGGTGATTTCGATTCGCCTGCAGCTCAAACATTCCACCGTATCGCCGAAAAGTGTGCGGCCAAGATGAATTCCGGCCCGACGAACCAAAAAGGCGTCTGCCCGTGGAATTCTAAACTACCTCCCTGAGTTTGGGCGTACGCTAACGCTCCAGCGACATTTCGGGGAACACGAAGCGGATTTTATTGGCTTGGCGGCCGACCTTTTCGGACACGGCCTCGCGCATCAACTTAATGCTTTCGCGCAGGCCTTCCGGATCTGGCGGGAACGCGGGTTCGGGGAAGGTGACAATGGTCACCGGACCGGCGGTCACTTCGAACGTGCGGGCCACCTGTGATGTCGCTTCGCGAACCAGTTTGGCCTCCTCAATATCCGCTGGCGTCGCCTCCGCGTCCGTGGCGACCCCTCCGGTCGACGAACAGCCCGTGAACAATAGCGAAAAGATCAAGGGCAAGGCCAAGGTGAGGGCGAGCAGGGTGCGGCGATTTCTCATAGCGCTTTGATTTAAAGAAGTTTTGCCAGTTCGTCTAGGTGTTTCGGGATCGCGGTGAGCGGGTCCTCGGCGTCTTCGTACTCGAGCACGAGGTAGCCCCGATAACCGGCGTCGCGCAGAAGTTCCACTAGGCGTCGCATGTCGGACGGCTCCTTTTTGCCGTTCACCGGGATGTGTACTTTGATCTGGGCATTGACGGTGTACGGCGCGATGCGTGCGAGTTCGCGATAGGGGTCGTCGGTCCGGGCCAGGTTGCCGGAATCGAGATTCGCCCCGAACCACGGCGAGTCGACCGCCTCGATGATTTCGAGGAAGCGGTCGATATCGGTGGTGAAGTCGTGGTTTTCCATCGCCAGCATGACCCCGTGTTTGCCGGCGATCGCGCAGGCGGTTTGCAGGTTTTCAATGATGTTGGCGACCGCCTTTTTCTGATCGGCACCTTTGGCCGGCTTGCCGGCGAACACGCGGATGACTGGCGCGCCCATCTTGGCGTAACTGTTAATCCATTCCTGGGTGTAGGCCATTTGTTTTGCCAAGTCCGGGCTGTCCGGGGCGGCGGAGAAATTGTTGCCGATGGCGCCGCCGCTGATGTCGAGTCCGAGGGTGTGGCTCAGGCGTTTGAGTTCGAGCGCGCGTTCGGCGGGGCAGGGGTGGGGGAGGAAGTAGCTGGTCAGTTCGACCGCGTCCACTGGCCACTTTTCGGCGGCCAGTTTGATGAAATCCTCCATGTGCAGATCGCCGGTGGCCTCGGCCGAGTTGCGGTACATCGGCAGTTTGTCGCGCAGCGAGTACGCCGCGACGCTGAGCCGCATTTTCGCCGGTCCCGAACGCGGTATCGGCTTCATCGCCCGGGCGTAATTCGTCGGCCCCAGCACGTCCGGAAGTCCGGCGCCGGTGGCGGCAGCAGTGGAGGCGAGGGCGACAAAGGTTCGGCGTTTCATTTGGCCAGCCTAGCAAAAAGTGTTCGGCGAACAAAGAGTCCGCGCGTTCGGAAATTGATTGCAGGTGAAGGCGAAGGTGAAGGTTAGAGGAGGAGCCATAGGCTCCGATCCCTTTGCCTTTCCCTTCCGTTGCACCTTTACCCGAGGAGTCCGCCGAAACGGGCCGGCGTTGGCTGACCGTTCTTGGCCAACTTAAGAACGGCGAGATGCCGCCCGAAGACGAACCGCAACCAAGCCACGAGCAGCGGGCGCGCTTGATCGCCGTTATCATCGAGCAGTTCTGGCTCGCCGGCAACCCCATCGAACGAAACCTCTCCACCCCAAGTACGGCAATTACGTGAACCACGTTGAGCTGTTCAGCGGGGAACATCCAGGTCCCGCGTTTTCGCGCCCGCGCATCTAGCGAATCAGTCCCTACATCGACGGCCACGTCGAACGCATCTACCACGGCGCGCCATGGCGTTCGAACTATAAAACGATGACCGCTTTACGGCCCGTCCGACGTGATCGGTAAAAGCTACGCTGCGCTATCGTCACCCAGTCGAGATCGGTTTCCATCCTGATTCGGCCTGTCCTGATACGGTAGCGGTCTCCACCCAAAAAAGTTAAAAGGCGCTCAACCGCTTATTAACAGGGCCTCTGAAAGGGAACGTCCTATCTCCCTGCTACTTAGGGAGTTGTTAACACGTGGGTAAATTTGTCCCACCCCTAGCGCAGATTTTTTCTGTTCGACAGTTGCAGGTACGGAAAGGTACAGTAATCATATTATAGGTATGAGCCTCTATCTCGTGTGTTCGATCGGCTTAGAGGCCCAAATTTAGACTGTGACTTCTGATCTACAACTTAAGCCCTCCGCTGGGAATTTCCGGGGTAGCCACAAAGGCGCCCTCGATGCACAGGACCGCTTTAGCGTGCCGAGTGCATGGCGTAAGATGGTGGAGGAGCAACTGGAGGCTCTTGGAACAGATGAGGGTCACACCAAAATGATCGCATCTTCCGTCGAAAAACTCAACGACGATGGCGAGGTCTTGTTCACGCGCCTTATCTTGGTGCCCCTCCATGTGGCCGAAGAGATCTGGGCCGAACGGCAGCAGGCGATCGACCAGGAGGAAGACGAGGACTACGCCGAACTCCTGCAGATGGACCTTGATGCCACCATGCATGACAGCTTCGACGTGAACTGGGACAAGAACGGTCGCACCAAATTACCAGCTCAGGCGCTCAGCAACGCCGCGATCGCGCAGGGCGAAAAAACCGATTTGATGTTCACCGGATCCCGCAACCGCTTCGAAGTCTGGGCTGCGGATCAATACGAGACCTTCCGCGCATACCGCGCCGAACGCATCCAGAACCGCAAGGTTCCCCACACGATGGGATTCGGAAAATTGCGTCAAGGGACGGACAAAAAAAATACCACGAACGATGGCGGTGCTGCGTGAACAAGACCGTGCATATTCCCGTCCTGCCCGAACCGGTGATCCGCTTTCTGAAACCGGGCGCAGGCAAGCGCTTCATCGACGGCACCCTTGGCGGCGGCGGCCATGCCCTGCTGATTCTCCGCGAGGGCGGTCGCGTGCTTGGTATCGACCGTGACCCCGACGCGCTTACCCGCACCCGCGATCGTTTGGCGGACTATGTCGAAAGCGATCAACTGGTTACGCGTCAGGGCGATTTTGCCGACCTCACCGAACTCGCCCAAGCCGAGGGCTTCACCGATGTCGACGGCATCCTACTCGATCTTGGTATCAGCAGCGACCAACTCGAAGATTCCCTGCGCGGCTTCAGCTTTCGCCCCGACAAAGACGGTCCGCTGCTGATGAACATGGACCCCAAAGGTCTGTCCGCCGAGGCGTGGATCAATACCGCTACCGAACAGGAAATGACCGATGTGTTTTGGCGCTTGGGCGAGGAACGCCGTTCGCGCCAGATCGCCCGCAGCATCGTCAAAGAAGTCGAACGCGAACCGATTACCACCACCAGCCGCCTCGCCGACGTCATCGAACGCTCCGTAGGCGGCCGCCGCGGCGCGCGCATCCATCCAGCGACTCGGGTTTTTCAAGCCATCCGGATGCACATCAATCGCGAACTCGAATCACTCGAAGCGGTGTTGCACAAGGCCCTCGAACTGCTGGCGTCCGGAGGTCGACTCGTTGTGATAACCTTTCACTCACTTGAGGACCGCCTCGTGAAACATTTTCTCGCCGCTCACGTCGGCCGCGAAGTCTCCCTGCCGGCCGGCGGATCCCGTTGGGAAGGCGAACTCCCCCGCGCCGTTTGGATCCAGAAAAAAGCCCTCGGTCCGACCGACGAGGAACGCGCCAGTAACCCGCGTGCCCGCTCAGCCAAGGTCCGCGCGATCGAAATAATTTAGGAAAAGGACACACATCATGGCAACGACTAAAAAATCCACATCCACGAGCTCCCGTAGCCGCGCTAGCAGCACGCGGACCCGTAGCACCCGCAGCAAACCGGCATCGCGCGACAACAGCCCGTTCCGGCGCGCCGTGCCGTTCACTGCCTTGCTGGTAGCCGGTGTCCTGCTCGCCTTGTTCTACGTCCACCTCGACACCCGCATCGAAAAACAGGCCAAGGACGTGGTCGCAGTTCAAGAGGACATCCGCGAGGCGACGCACGCCGTCAACGCCGAACGCAATGCCTGGGAACGCATGCTCACAGCGCAGTCGCTCACCGCGACGATCCACCATCACGGGCTCGACATGACCTTCCCCGGATCCAATCAGCGTGTGCAACTCAGCAACAACGACGACTGGGTTCGCCGCCAGACTGCGATGGCTGCCGTCGCCCGCTTGCCGTTCGAAAAGGCGCCCGCCTTGGTGGTGTCTGAAGCCGCCGCCGCGACCACCCCCGAACTCGCTCCGCCACCGGTCTGGGCCCGTCGCTTCCTCCACGTGAGCACCACTCCGAACGAAGACTAATCTCCGAACCCGCACCCCGCACCCCGCACCTCGCACCCCGCACCCCGCACCCCGCACCCCGCATCCCGCATGAACATCGGTCGACATTCTCAATCTGCCCGTACCGACGGCCGCTCCGGTCGTTCCGGTCGCGGTAGCCGTGCCTCTGGTTCAAAGCGCACGCGCGAGAAACGGGTGGTGCTCGGCATTTCGCGCACCGGCGAGTTCATCCGTTTCGCCTCGATCGCGGCGTTCATGTTCGGCCTATTTTGCATCGTCGGGTGGAAGTTTGTCACCCTGCAACTCCACCCCGATCAGGACCGGATCGCCAAGGTGGTTGAACAGCGGAAGTTCGAACAAAAAACCCGTGGCGAACGCGGCTCGATCCTCGACCGCCGCGGTAACGTGTTGGCAATGGATCTGCCCTGCAACACGGTCGCGGTTGATGCCAAATACGCCAAGGACCGCGGCCGCCATCCGATCTTTCTCGGCAACTTCATCGCCAAGCATCTCGGTTTGTCCGAGGAGCGTCATGGCGAGTTGCAAAACGTCTTGGTCGACGGCGAACGCCAGTATTGGATCGTCGCCAAGGACGTGGATTTCCGCGTCGCCACCAAGCTGCGCAAAGAGGCCGAGGCGCATAAATTGCGCTGTGTCCGCGTGACCGACCAATACGAACGCAGCTATCCCAAAGACAGCATGTGCGCCCACGTCGTCGGCTTCTCCACCATCAACGGCGGCGGGGTCATGGGCCTCGAATCGGCGATGGACAAGCATCTCAAAGGTCGTGAAGGCCGCGTCTCCGGTCGGCTCAACAACATCCGTCGCGAAGTGGTGCACGACCGCGAGGTTGACATCCGGCCCACCCGCGGAGCCGACGTGCATCTCACCATCGACATGTTTATCCAGCAGGCCATCGAGGACGAACTCGAAAAGGCCATGAAGGAATACCGTCCGCTCGGCGCCTGGGCGATCTGCATGGAAACCGAAACCGGCGCGGTGCTCGGCATGGGCTCGCGTCCCCATTTCAATCCCAACGACGGCGGCAATTTCTTCGAGGACAACATGGAAAAGGGACGCAACCGCTGTGTGTCGTTCGGTTTCGAACCGGGTTCGGTGATCAAGCCGGTTTCGGTAGCCGCCGTGCTCGACGCCGGACACGTGAGTGCCACGACCGGCATCTTCTGCCACAATGGCCAGTTTCGTCACGCCGGCCATTTGCTGCGCGATTCCGGCCGGTCCTTCGACACATTGACGGTCGAAGAAGTGATCATGAAATCGTCCAATATCGGCACCGCGATCTGCGTCTTGAAGCTCGCTGGTACGCCCCGCCACATGCGCACCGGCATGAAACGTCTGTCCAACTCGTACAAAGATTTCGGCTTCGGCGAACGCACCGGCATTGGCATCCCCGAAGAGGATCCGTGCCCGATTCCCGACTACAAAAAATGGTCCGACGTGCGCCTCTCCCGTGTCGCCATCGGCCAGGGCATTCGCATCAACGGACTGCAACTCTGCGGCGCGATCAATACCATCGCCAACGACGGCAAGCGCATGCAGCCGTACATCGTTGACCGGGTCATCTCTGCCGACGGAACCGTCAAGATGCAGGCCGAACCGAAGGTGTTGAAACAGGTCATCCGACCCGAAACCGCCCGCGTGATGCGCGAAATGATGCGCAAAACCGTGATGAGCGGTCGGGACGGAACTGGTCGCAACGCCGCACTCGAGGCCTATGAAACCGCCGGCAAAACTGGCACCGCGCAAAAATACATTTTCGCCGAAGGCCGCTACTCCAACACCCGCAACATCAGTAGCTTCGTCGGCTTTGTCCCGGCCGACCGGCCCGCGTTCACCTTGGTCGTTATTCTCGACGAACCCAAAGCGCCAAACGGCGAGCAGCTCGGCGGCGGTGGTTCGGCAGCCCATGTGTTTAAGGGCATTGCTGGCGTAGCCGCTCAGACATTGGGCGTGCCGATGCTTCCCGAAGCCGAATCCGCCCAGCAGCAAGCCCGCCAAGAATTCCGCCGCCGTCAGGCGGTTCTCGAACAACAGCGCACCCAGCCGCGCGACCCACGGACCATCCAGCCCCCGCAAATCCAGCGGGCCGTTTTCTCAAGGAGCCCCATCGAATGATCATCAGCCGCCGCCACTTTTACTTGTCCATGAAACTCGACGCCATCGTCAAAACGCTCCGCCCGTTGGAGACGCTTTGCCTGCACGACAACAACATCACCGGGCTCACCTATGACTCGCGCATGGTCGAACCCGGTTATGCCTTCATCGCCGTTCGCGGTGAACACAGCGACGGACACGAGTTCGTGGCTGACGCTGTCATCAAAGGCGCGACCGCCATCGTCTGCGAAGACGATGTGATGGTCCCTCGCCACGTGGCCACCCTCAAAGTCGCCGACTCGCGAGTCGCCCTCGCGCAGCTCGCCTGCTCGTTTCATGGTAGTCCGTCCAGCTACCTCAAAATGGTTGGCGTGACTGGCACCAACGGCAAAACGACAGTGGCTCATCTGGTGCGTCACTTTCTTCAATATTTTGAAGCCGAACCCGGCCTGATCGGCACGGTCGGCTACCGGATCGGCGAACGCAATATCCCTGCCACTCGCACCACACCGGAAGCGCCCGAACTCCAGGCCATGCTCGAACGCATGGTCGAGGCCGAACTGCAACACGCCATCATGGAGGTCTCCTCTCACGCCCTCGTGCAGGAACGCGTGTACGGCATCGACTTCGATATTGGCATCTTCACCAATCTCACCCAAGACCACCTCGACTACCACGGGACCTTGGACAACTACTTCAATGCCAAGGCCAAGCTGTTCACCACGCTCGGCACCGGCGACAAGGAAGACACCGTTGCCGTTCTCAATAGCGACGACGAACACGGTCGGATCCTCGCCGACAAAGCCCTGCCGTCCGCCATCCTCACCTACGGCACGCGTCTCCTCCCTGACGGCACGCGCCCCGATGTGTTCGCCGAGAATATCGAACTCAGCCGGATCGGTTCGGCCTTCCACATCACTACGCCGTGGGGCGAAGGGGAGGTGCAACTACCGTTGCTCGGACGCTTCAACGTTAGCAACGCGCTCGCCGCCCTCGCCGCCGCCGGTTCGGCCGGCGTACCCTTCGACGAAATCGTCGAACGCTTGCGCACGATCCCGGAAGTGCCCGGTCGCCTCGAACGCATCCCGAGCGAGCGCGGCTTGGTCTTTGTCGACTACGCCCACACCGACGACGCTCTGCGCAACGTGCTGCAGACGCTCCGTGATGTAGCCGCCGACCGCCGCATCACCGTGGTGTTTGGTTGCGGCGGCAATCGCGACACCACCAAGCGCGCGCCGATGGGCCAAGTCGCCGCTCGGCTCGCCGATTACGCCATCATTACCAATGACAATCCGCGCCGCGAGGACCCAGCGATCATCGCCGCCGAAGTGGCTCGCGGATTTAAAGGTGCGGAGCACTTTGAGATCGTACTCGACCGTGGCGATGCCATCGCCGCCGCGATCGACCAGCTCGGCGACAACGAGATTCTGCTTATCGCCGGCAAGGGACATGAAACCTACCAGGAATTTTCCGACACCATCGTGCCCTTCGACGACCGGCGCGTGGCCCGCAACCTTCTCGAACAACGCGAGCAGCGTCGCTGAACCCATTTCACAACGCAACCAACCACGCAGGGGCAACCCTGCGACCAAAACACCAAGCAACAACGCAACAAACAACAACGCAACAACGCAACAACGCAGCAAGCAACAACGCAAGACCTCGAACACACAAGAAAACCCAACACGGACTTTTCAACCGCCGGACTCTCGGTATGATGGAATGATGAGCAACAAGTGCAACCTAACTCCTCTCACCGCCCATTCCTGTTCATCGTTCCATCAATCCGAGGGTTCGGCGGTGTGTTTCGAACCAACGCGTTGGATCGCGCGCGAGGAAGCGGCTTAATGCCGCCGAAGTACAGCCGCGACGAACTCGCCGAATGGAGCGGCGGTGTCTGGTCGGGGGATCCACCCGAAGACTTTGACGCGGTCGTTCACGACAGCCGGGCCGTCTCGCCCGGCTGTTTGTTCGCTGCCGTCGCGGGGGAGCGCTTTGATGGTCATGATTTCGTCCCCGCCACCTTTGAAGCCGGTGCTGGCGCCGCCCTCGTTGAACGCCCGGTCGACGGCCCACATCTACTCGTGCCGAGCGTTCGCCAAGCGCTGCTCGATCTTGCCAAGGGCTACCGTGCCACGTTCGATATTCCGATTGTCGGTGTGACCGGCAGCGTCGGCAAAACCACCGTCAAAGAACTGACCGCGAACTTGCTGGCCACGCTTGGCCCCACCATGCGCAATCCAGGTAATTGGAACAATGATCTTGGCCTGCCGCTGAGCGTGCTTGCCATGCCGCGCGAGACGGCGTTCGGCGTGTTCGAAATCGGTATGAACCATCCCGGCGAGCTCGCGCCGCTGTGCGATGTTTTGCAGCCAACCCACGCCATTGTCACCGAGATCGGACCCGCGCACATCGAGCATTTCGAGTCGGTCGAGGCCATCGCCGAGGAAAAGGCGACGCTGGTTCGCAGCTTACCGCATGCCGGCGTGCAGGTGCTCGATCTGGATAGTTCGTGGTTTGATTTTCTCGCTGAACGCTGCCCCGGTCGGGGATTGGTGATCGATTCCGACAGTGATCCGCTGCCCGGCCCGCTTTCCGTTCCCGGACGCCACATGCATCGTAACGCGCTGAAAGCCTTGGCGATCGCGCGGCACCTGGGGGTGTCGGACACCACGGCGGCTACTGTTTTGCGCGACTTTGTCCCGCCCGGCATGCGTTGGGCGCGGCGCGCGGTGCGTGGCGTGTCGTTCATCAACGACGCCTACAACGCCAACCTGATGAGCATGCACGCGGCGTTGCAGGGCTTCTTCGAGGAGAAATGCCGTGGTCGTAAATGGGTGGTGCTGGGAGGCATGGGCGAACTCGGCCACACCGAAGATCAGGCGCACGCCGAGATTGGACGCACCGCCGCGGCTGGTCCCTGGACGCTGCTCACGGTGGGCACGCTGGGACGCAAGTTCGGCGCGGAACGCCATTGTGCCACGCAGCTCGAGGCGGCGGAGATTCTCCGCGCCGAAGCCAAGCCCGGCGATTTGATTTTGATAAAAGCCTCCCGGTCCGAAAAACTTGAAGAGGTCATCGAATCGTTTTCTGCGGAAGGCGTCTGAACCCGAAACCCGTCGGTTGCTGACGAACTTGGCTGCACCATTATCGCTTATAGCTGCTCTACTCTCGCTTCACTATGTTTTATTATCTTCACGATTTGGCGTCCCAGCTCGGCGAACCCTGGTCCGATCTGCTTTCTGGTTTACGTGTGTTTCGTTACGTGACGTTTCGGGCCATGTGCGGAGCTGGGACTGCCTTTTTCATTACCTTGTTCATCGGTCCGCGGATGATCAACTGGCTGCGCGCCAAAGACTGGGGCCAAAATGTCCGCGACGACGACGCGCTCAAGCACCATCGCCACAAACAGGGTACCCCAACCATGGGCGGATTGATGATCCTGCTCAGCACCACCATCGCCTGCTTGCTCTGGGTGAAAACCAACAACGCGCAGGTTTGGGTCACCGTGGCCACCATGCTGTTGATGGGCGCCATTGGCTTTTACGACGATTGGCTGAAGATCGCGCGCGGCAACCACAAGGGACTCGATACCAAGGGCAAGTTGCTGCTGCAAAGCGCCTGGATGGTGGCGGCCTTTTTTATTCTTAAGGCCAATCCCGCCACCTCCGAGGTCTTGTCGCGTTTGTATCTCCCGTTTTTGAAGGATCCCGTGATCATGGACATGGGCTGGCTTACCCCGGTCTTCATGTTCTTTGTGCTGGTTGGCTGCGCCAACGCCGTGAATTTGACCGACGGCATGGACGGACTCGCGATCGGTTGCGTGAACGCAGCTTTTAGCGCCTATTTCGTCATGGCCTACGCAGTCAGCCACACGCTTTACTCCTCGTATCTTCAGGTGCCCTACATCGCCGGCACGGAGGAAATTGCCGTGTTCTGCGGTTGTTTGATCGGCGCCGGTACCGGCTTTTTATGGTTCAACTGCCACCCCGCGCGGGTGTTTATGGGCGATACCGGGAGTTTGGCGCTAGGCGGCGCGCTGGCGATGGTTGCGATCCTGACTAAACAGGAAATCACCCTGATCATCGTCGGCGGTATTTTCGTGATCGAGGCGGGAAGCGTGATTTTGCAGGTTGGTAGCTATAAATTGCGTAACAAAAAGCGGATTTTCCGCTGCGCGCCGATTCACCATCATTTTGAGATCATCACCAAGGAGAGGGCCGAACAGGACGGTATGAGTCAGGATGCGATCGAGAACCGGGTGGTGGTCCGGTTCTGGATCGTCGCGATCCTGTTTGCCATGCTGGGTCTGGCGACCCTGAAACTTCGATGAACGGGGCAGGGGACCCAACGCGTTTCTGTACGCCTTGTTTTTTACCACGGAGGACACCGAGGACATGGAGGACACGGAGGCACGCTGGGGTTCGGGCCTTCGGCCCTTTCGAGACTGCGCCTCGCCGAGGGTGCCCAATGGGTGTCTGGGCAATGAACGTGTGTGGAGCGGCGCAATGAAGGAACAGGGACAAGGCTCCGTGTTGGTACTCGGGGACGGGCGTTCGGGTCGAGCGGCGATGGCGCTGCTGGCCAAGCTAGGACTGGAGGCAGAACAGGTTGCCGATGGCCTGCGCGATTTGGTCGCGTTCGGCGATGCCGACGAACTAGCCGCGCTGGGCTTTTCCGAGGCGGTTGTGAGCCCGGGTTTTGCCATCGACCATCCTTGGCTGGTAAGCCTGCGTGCCGCTGGTGTCCCGCTTGTTTCCGAACTCGAGTTCGGCGCGCGTCATGTCCGTTCCAAGGCGCTCGCCGTGACCGGCAGTCTGGGAAAAACGACGATTGTCACAGCTGCGGTGGAGATCTTTCGGGCGGCCGGGTTCAGCGCCGAAGCGGTGGGCAACATTGGCCGACCGGTCAGCGATCTGGCGCTCTGCGAGGAGCATCCCGATTGGATGGTGGTGGAAGTCAGTTCGTTCCAACTGGAAACCATGTCCTGCTTCACCCCGGACGCGGCACTGGTGCTGAACGTTCTCCCGAACCATCTTGACCGGCATGGTGATTTTGCCACCTACCTTGACCTCAAACTCCAGTTGCTCGGACTCGCCGGAGACGGACCGGTGGCCCTGGGGCCGGTTGCCAGCGGCACATCAGAAAACGATGGCTTCTCGCCGTTTCATTCCCCGATGTTCAAGGTAGTAGAAGGGGCGTTGGTCCCGATTCGACCCGGTTTGGTCGATCCCATCAGCTTGCAGGGCTCGATTTTCGACAATACGGTGCTCGGCACCAACGCGGCCGTTCTCGCCTCGGTTCTCGTTCCGCTGGGCATCCCGCAAACGGCTATTTCAGAGGGGTTTAAGTCGATTGAGGCCTTGGCTCACCGAGTTCAGGAACTCGCCCCATTCGGCGGCGTTCGTTATATCGACGACAGCAAGTCCACCTGCGTGGCTGCAACGATTGGCGCGTTGCAGCAGCTTAAGGCCGGACCAAGTTCGGTGCTTCGCCTGTTGCTCGGCGGGCGGCCCAAACAGCGCGACTTTGCCGAACTTCTCCCCCACCTGCGAAGCCGGGATGTGGTGGTTTACGCCTTTGGAGAAGCCACGCCGGACATTGTCGCCACGCTTCCCGAACTGCAGGTCATTCCGAGCAAACACTTCGCCGACGCGGTCGGTCTCGTCGTTGCAGATGGACGCCCCGGGGAGTTGGTATTGCTGTCTCCCGGATGCACAAGTTTCGATGAATTCTCCTCTTACGCCGAACGCGGCCAACGATTTCAGTCGCTCCTAAAACAGTTTCAAACAGAATAAAGTTGAATTCGCAGCGTAGAAATTATTTTCATAAACGAAGACCTTTTTGCCATCACGGAACGCTTACTTATCATGAAACCTTCTCTTCTTATCAAGCCGGTCGTCATCGCCCACATTTCTGCTCTGGCGGCCCTCGTCGCCATTCAGGGTTGCACCGGAATCGCCCAGCAACGCGCTGGTGTTCACTCCGGTGAACTCGTCCGCTCGTCTGCTTCGTCCTCCTACTCCCACGGCTCCTCTTACACCCGCACCCCGCGCACCCCGCGCTTCACTCGCTCGACCCGCGGCACCTCGGAACACAAAGGAATTTTCCGTCGGATCAAATCGGTGTTCACGCCCAAGTCCAACTATCGTACGGTGCGCTCTTCCGGCTCGACTTACTCTTCCGGCTCCACGTACTCCCCCAGCTCCACGTACTCCTCCGGCTCCACTTACACGCCGAGCACTACGTATTCGTCTAGCTCGACATATTCCGCTAGCCCGTCCTACTCGTCCACCCGTAGCGAGGTCCAATTTCCGCCACGCAGCGGCAGTGCATCCGCCTACCAGCCCGATCGTGTGTCAGTTGCCGCCACGCCTTCTTTCCGCAATGTGAGCACGTCGGCTTCCTCGTCCTACAATCCTTCCTCTACCTTCAACGCTTCCTCTTCCTACAACGGCATGGCCGCGTCTGGTCCGGTCATTATTCCAGCGCGTCAGACGCCGAACTCCGGTGCCGCCTACGATCGTGCGTCCCCGTACACTTCCCCAGCGCAAGGGTTCCGTTCCCCAGACTTCACCGAGTCGCAAGTCGCGGTTGGCGGCGCATTGATCTCGGACAACGTCAGCACCGCTTCCGCACCGACCCCGGCAGACCTCGTCGCTAGTGGCCAGTTTCCGCCAAGTAGCCCGAACGGCATGTTCGGCAGCGGCACCAAAGTCACCAAAACGAGCTTCAGCGAAGGCTACATCGCTCCGCTGAATTCGGCACCCGCCGCCGCACCTGCGATGCAGAAAATCACGGTGCAGAAAGGTGACAACCTAACCAAGATCGCCCGCCGTTATGGTGTCTCCGTGAAACAGATCAAAAGCTGGAACGGCCTCAAAGGCGACCTCATCAAAGTAGGGCAAAAACTCAGTGTCAGCGGCAAGGCTTCGACCGCGTCCCGTTACTCGGCACCGGCTCGCGTCAAGTCTCCGGCAAAATCGGTTGCCAAGAAACCGTCCAGCAGTAGCCGCACAACCAGCCGCACAACCAGCCGCACAACCAGCCGCACGACCAAACCGGTGCGCCAGAAAAACGTAATCGGCCCCGATCACAAAGTGGTCTCCGGCGATAGCCTCTCCACCATCGCTTACAAGTACGGCATCAAAACCAGTGCGTTGAAAGAAGCCAACGGCCTCGTCAGCGACCGGATCATGGCCGGCTGGAGCCTCGCTATTCCGAGTGGAACGACGATGCCTAGCACTCGTATCATCGCTCAGGAAACCAATGACGGCCGCCCGCCGATCGCCCAGACCTTCCCGTCTCCCAAGCCGGTGAAGACCCCCGAAATCACCAGCGACGGCTTCGACGCAGGATTCACTTCCGTGCAAAAAATCGACCCGATCCAGAACATCAACGTCGGAACAACCGACCCTGCTGACAGCAGCGTCTTCTCCGAAGAGACCGAACTGTTCGAGTACATCGTGGTCGAAGGCGACAGCCTCAACTCCATCGCCGGCGCGTTCATCACCACGGTCGACGACATCAAGAAGCACAACGCCAAGATTTCCGAGCCGCTCACACCCGGCGCCCTGATCAAGATTCCGCCGCTTCGGTAATATGAAGGTTCGCGGTCAGTTGCCATCGACTGGTCGCCCCGAAACCGGCGGCGGCGCTACTTCGCGCCGCGCCAACATCGCTCGCAGGAGTGTAGACCATGCGTAAGACGGTCTACCTCCTGCTCTTTTTTGTCGCCCTGATTCTGTGCATCGGACTGGTCACGGTGGGCACCACCACCATCGGAAACCCGAAATTGGGAAGTCTCGCCGTCCGGCAGATGATCTGGGTTGGGATCGCGATTGTCGCCGGATTCGTCACGGCCTCGTTCCACTTCCGCTTGTGGGGTAGCTTCGCCTACCTGATCCTCGGGCTGTCAGCCCTGATGCTGGCCCTGGTGCTCGCCCCTGGGATCGGTAAAGAGATTGCCGGTTCGCGTCGTTGGTTGGATCTCGGTTTTATGAACTACCAACCCTCCGAGTTCGCCAAACTCGCGGTGGTGGTGTTTGTCTCGTTTTGGATGAGCACCGTGCATCGTCGTTCGGAGACGCTATGGAAAGGCTTTCTTGTGCCGGTCGCCGCCGTCATCGTACTCGCCTTGCTGATCGTGGTCGAACCGGACTACGGCACCACCGCCCTTATTGTCGGCATCACCGGCTTGCTGTTGTTTCTCTCGGGCTCGCGGCTCGCGTTTCTCTCCGCCGCCGGAATGCTGGCGGTCGCGGCGCTGGTCGCCTTGGTGTTGATTCGACCGAACAGCATGGCCCGGGTCGAAGCGTGGTTTAATCAAGGCAACGACCAACTCGACAACCCGGCCGCGTTCCAACTCGAACAAAGCCTGATCGCCATCGAAATGGGCGGCGTGCGCGGCGTCGGGCTTGGCGAGTCACAGCAGAAAGAACTCTATCTTCCCGAGGCTCACACAGATTTCATCATGGCGATCTGGAGTGAGGAACAAGGCCTGGTCGGTTCGCTGATCCTGCTCGGCTTGTTCTTCGGCATTTTTGTCTGCGGCATGGTCATCAGCCAGTCTTGTAAAGACCGATTTGGCCGTCTGCTCGGACTCGGCATCACCCTGATGATCACCGCCCAAGCCCTGATCAACATGATGGTGGTCACCGGGCTGCTGCCGACCAAAGGCATCGCGCTGCCGCTGATGAGCTACGGCGGTTCGCACCTGCTCACCACCTGTGTCATGCTCGGCATCCTGATCAGCATCGCGCGCCACAACGAAAAAGTCGCCGAAGGCATCCCGTTCGCGGGTAGCGAGATCTGGTCGTAGGCCCTCGGAATACGTGAAAAAAATCGGAACGATCTTCATCCTCCTGTTGACCATTTGCTTTCTGGGTATGGTCATATTTCAGCTTAGGCGTCTAAGCTCTTCGCCTTCGAAACCGTTAAAGTTTCATCGCGTCTTGAGCGAAAAGGTCTCTTATCAGGTCGTTGGCCAGCCAATGGTCACGACAGGTCCGGGGCCTGCTGTGTGGGTTTTCTTGGGATGTGAATTCAAAAAATACGCATCGAAAATAACCCTTGAGCGTTATGCATTTTTCGAAGTGCAGGAGTTATTTTTTGTACAAACTTCGGTCACGGTCGAGAAAGCTGACACGGAGCAGTTTTCAGCCGAAGGTCAAAAGCTACGCTCCAAAATTCGTATGAGGCAAACAGGTGAGCAACAGGTGTTTCTACATGTTCCTCCAGGCGCAGAGATCGAGATCTTTGCTGAATTGAGCAACCTCGTCACGAACTCAGAGATGGTCGGGGAGACTCTGAGCATGGCTGATGCGAGTCTCCAGGAACTGGGCGAAGAACTGGCTTGCGACGATGGCGAAGAAAAGGTTCAGCGGATCATCGATGGGCTGAACTCTCAATCGCTCGATGAATGGCGTGCGGCGACTGGAATTCGCCCCATGAGCGACCGGGCAGCCAGAGCGCTCGAAAAGTTCAAGGAGAGTCGGCCATGAAGGTAGGTTTTCCGCGGTTCCACTATGGCAAACGCTTGCCATAGTATGGCAGAACCTTGCCACCTTATGGCAAGACCTTGCCACTCTATGGCAAATGCTTGCCATAGGCCTGTTCACGCTCGGGCGGTTGAAACAAGGCCCGATGTCGGCACGGCCTCGCCGGTAGACGGTTGCCAGCCGATCTCAAATTTGTTAGCCCGCTCGTCGTGTCGCATTTTGTCGTCAAAAAACGGGTGGAATTCCATCAGACCGATCTTGCTGGGATCGTACACTTCAGTGAATTCTTTCGCTATTTTGAGTCTGCTGAACACGCCATGTTTCGATCCCTCGGCACCTCTGTCCATCCTTCGGGAACGGACAGCGGCTGGCCACGAGTTTCCTGCTCGTTCGATTACCACCGTCCGCTGCGCTTTGAGGACGAGTTCGAAGTGCGGGTTGAGATCCAGCGCATTGGTAAATCCTCGCTCACTCTCAGCTGCGAAATTCATTTGTGCGGGCCCTCCTCCGCCGACGAAAGTCTTATTGCCAAGGGGCAATCCACGAGTGTACATTGCCTGAAATCGCACGATGGGAAGATGCAAACCGAAATGATTCCGGCTTCCGTGCGATCTAAATTGGAAGAACTCTTAGCCACCTCTTAGCTAAAAAACGTAGCCCAACCAACGTAGCCAATAATCGCTTCATGAAAAACGTGACCACCCCATTGTTTTCTTTTCTCCTCGCCCTGACGCTCGCCTTGCCGGCGTTCAGCCAAGTGCACCACTGGCGTGGCGCACAACAATCCGGTGCGTTCGAGGCGAAGAACCTTCCCGAAAGCTGGTCGGTCGATGGCGACAACCTGCTGTGGCACGCCGAGGCTGGCTCGCGTTCGGCACCGCTGGTGATGAACGACCGCGTCTATCTCATTGGCCGCGTCGGTGAGGATTCGGAAACCCAAGAACGGGTTGTCTGCCTCGACCTCGACTCCGGTGAGATCCTCTGGGAACACCGCTTCAACGCGTTTCTGACGGACATCGTCGCGCTACGTCTCGGTTGGGCCAACCTCGCAGGTGATCCCGAGACCGGCTACATCTACGCGCATGGTGTGCAAGGCATGTTCTTCTGCTTCGACAAGGACGGCAAGGTCATCTGGAAGCGTTCGCTCACCGAAGAGTACGGACGCATCTCCGGCTACGGTGGCCGAACCAACACCCCTGTCATCTTCCGTGATCTGGTCATCATCAGTTCGTTGACCAGCGGCTGGGGCCCGCAAGGGAAGGGCGCCCACCGTTACTGGGCGATGGACAAGAAAAGCGGCAAGCTGGTCTGGTGGAGCGATCCCGGCGGCAAGCCGCTCGACACCACCTACGCGACCCCCGTCATTCATGACGACTTGCTCTACAGCGCAATGGCTGACGGTGCCGCCGTCTGTCTCGATCCGGCCACGGGTAAAAAAGTCTGGCACGTGCCGCTCAGTAAACGCGGCATCAACGCTTCCGTCGTCGTCGCCAATGGCTTGGCCATCGTCGGACACGGCGAGGAAAACCTCAACACCACGACGATGGGCTCGCTGGTCGCGCTCAACGCCAAGAACGGCTCCGAAGCATGGCGCATCGATGGACTGCGCGTCGGTTACGCCTCTCCGGTTGTGGTGGACGACCTCATCTACTGCCCGGACAACTCCGCCAATCTCTTCTGCATCGATTTGAAAACTGGTGAACAATTGTGGAAACTCAATTACGGCAACGAAGCCAAAGGCTCGCCGGTATACGCCGACGGTAAAATCTACGCCGGCGAAGTTGGCGGCAGCTATCACATCATCAAGGTTTCCCGCGAAGGCGGCGAGGTGGTGCACTCGATCGAGTTCAAAGAGGAAAACGGATCCCCGATTGAGATCTTCGGCTCGCCGGTCGTCGCCCATGGCCGCGTGATCCTGCCCAACTATTGGGACACTTACTGCATTTCGCTTGAGGAGAAATCCTTTCGTTCCGAGGTCCCGGCCGCCGTCGTTCAAGCGCCGAAATCTACTGGCGGCATTGTTCCGGCCGAGATCACCTTGGCCGCAGGCGTGACCACCGCGTTCAGCGCGCCCGACGCGACCAGTTATTCGCTGCTGGGCCTCGCCGGCGAGATCGGTGAGGATGGCACCTTCAAATCCGAAGACACCGGCAAAGTTCAGGCTGGGTTCGTCGTGGCCAAAGCCGGCGATGTCGAACACAAGGCGCGTGTCCGCGTCATGCCTCCGCTCCCCTATAGCGAAAACTTCGACGATCTGACGGTCGGTCTTCCGCCTCCCGGCTGGATCACCTCCAAGCTCAAGGCCGTGGTCACCGAGGTCGACGGCGAACAAGTCCTGCGCAAACTCGCCGAACGCCCCTCGCCACCCTTCGCCCGGCTGCGCTGCTATCTCACCCCGCCGCTCGAAAGCGGCTACACCATCCAATCGGACATGCTCGGCAAAGCCAAAGGCCGCCGCTTCATTCCGGACATGGGCCTGATCAACTCCCGCTATCTGCTGATCGCGCTCGGCACCTCCTCGCGCAAACCGGCGCTGCGTCTCACCTCGTGGGCCGCCCTGCCGCGTGTGCAAAAAGACGTGCCGTTCAACTGGAAGCCGGACACTTGGTACACGATGAAGTTCGAAGTCGTTCCGCAAGGTGACAGCGCGCTCGTTCGCGGCAAAGTCTGGCCGCAAGGCGAAGACGAACCCGAAGAATGGAGCATCGAAATGACCGACGATACCCCGAACACCGAGGGCAGTCCCGGCCTGTACGGCTACTCCGTTGGCACCACCTCTAAATCTCACGGCACCGAAATCCTTTACGACAACGTCAAAGTCTTCCGCGGAAATTAATCCCATGAAACGAATTCTTCTTCTCCCCATTCTCACCGTATCCATCGCCGCGTCCGTCGCGTTTCTGAGCGGCTGCGGTGGCACCACCACCACTGATACGGTCAAGACCCCGCCTGCGACCTCCTCCACTGGAACCTCCGGCGAGGACGGAGGCACCAGCGCAACGCCCGGTAGTTCCACCACCGCTGGCAGTGGAGGCACCGTGGCACCAGCGCCTAGCAGCGGTACCACCGAGACGCCAAAAACCGGAACCACGGCGGTCCCGCTCGTGTCCGCCCCCTCCACCGCCTCCACCCCCTCTGCGGCCTCTACCGCCTCCACCCCCTCCGCCGACTCCACCTCTTCCACCCCCAAGCCGGCTCAGCCGGTCACCCCGCCCTCCGATCCAGAGACCACAACCCCTGGTAAGACCGTCACCCCGCCTGCAACATCTGGCACGACACAAGTCGCGCCCCCCGACGGCCCCGACAAACCGATTGCGGTGGACCCGGTTCCGGGTGAAGGCGACGACACGCCGACGAAAACCAGCACCGCCAAAAAGACCGACTGGAACGGCTGGGGCGGCAAACTCGACCGCAACATGGTCGACCACCACGGCCTCAAAAACATGCCGGTCGAAGTCGACATCGAAAAAGGCCTCAACGTCAAATGGATCGCCGAACTCGGTTCGCAAACCTACGGCAACCCCTCCATCGTGGACGGCAAAATTTTCATCGGCACCAACAACGAAGGCGCCCGCGACCCCGAACTCACCGGCGACCGTGGCAACATCTTTTGCCTGCGCGAAGAAGACGGCAAGTTTCTCTGGCAGGCCGTGCACGACAAACTCGCCGCCGGCCGGGTCAACGACTGGCCGCTGCAAGGCATTTGCTCCGCCCCTTGGGTTGAGGGCGACCGTTTCTGGTACTTCAACAACCGCGCCGAAATCGTCTGTGCCGATACTGAAGGCTTCCTCGACAATGAAAACGACGGCATGCAGGACGAGCAGTACAAAGGCGAAACCAAAGCCGATATCGTCTGGATCTACGACACCATCGAGGAACTCGGCAACTTCCCGCACAACCTCGCCACCTCCTCGCCGGTCGTGTGGAGCAATCTCGTCATCGTGGTCACCGGCAACGGCGTCGACGAAGGCCATCTCAACTGCCCCTCGGTCCGTGCGCCCTCGTTCATCGCGGTCGACAAAAACACCGGCGAACTCGTCTGGGAATTTCTCGCCGATAAAGACATTCTCCACGGCCAATGGTCTTCCCCTGCGATGGGGCAAGTCAACGGCGAGTGGCAAGTCTACCTTCCGGGCGGCGACGGCATCCTCTATGCCCTCAACCCCGAGTCCGGCGAATTGATCTGGAAGTTCGACATGAATCCGCCCGACTCCAAATGGGAACTCGGCGGCTACGGCACGCGCAACAACATCATCTCTACCCCCGTGTTTGTCGACGGCCACGTCTACCTCGGCGTCGGCCAAGACCCCGAACACGGCACCGGCATTGGCCACTTCTTCAAAATCGACGCGTCCCGTAAAGGCGATGTCACCGGCACCTGGTGGAAAGATTTTGCCGTCGAAGAAGAGGGCGAGGAAGACGAAGAAGGCGAACCGAAAGAAGAAGCCGAACCGAAAGAAGATAAAGACGCGGTGAAGACCGCCGCCCAGTGGCACCGCGGCGGCGACGACTTCGGACGCACCATGTCCACTGCCGCCGTCCACGAAGGACTCGTCTACATCAGCGACCTCGAAGGCTACCTCTACTGCCTCGACGCCGACACCGGCGAACTCGTCTGGAAGCAAGACCTGCAAGCCGCCTGCTGGGGGTCGCCGATGATCATCGACAACAAAGTCTACATGGGCGACGAAGACGGTGAGATCGTCATCCTCGCAACCGGCCGCGAAAAGAAAGTGCTCGGCGAGTTCGAACTCGAATCCTCCACCTACTGCACCCCGGTGCCAGCCAACGGCGTTCTGTACATCGTGTCGAAGAGCAAACTTTACGCGATCGCGTCCGAGTAAGTTCGGCGTGTGTTGGTCTGCGGGCTAAAGCCCGCAGACCAAACACGGGTTGAAACCCGCGCTACATTTGCGGGCGGGGGCGGCCAGCGCGTGGGTAACATAGGTTTCAACCTGTGTTTGCCCGACGGGTTTTAACCCGTCGGAATTTACGGGTGGTTCAACCAACCCGAGTCGCCGTCGCCGTAATGTTCCTTCTTCCAGATCGGCAGACGGCTTTTCAACTCATCGATGAGGTACCGACACGCCCCGAACGCCGGATCACGATGCACGGAGGTGACGCCGATCCAGACCGCGAGTTCGCCGATGGCCAGCACCCCCGTTCGGTGAACGCAGCAAATCTCCAATACCTCGAACTTCTCCCGCGCCTCGGCCTCGATCTTGGCGAATTCGTTGGCGGCCAACTGCGCATCCGCCTCGAACGCTAACTGCTGTACCGCGCGTTCGAGATTGAGGTCGCGAACCCATCCCTCGAAGCAGACAAAGCCCCCCGCCGCGTTCGCGCCCATGGCGGCGCGCAAGGCATGCGGGTCGATTGCTTGAGCAGAAATGTCGAACATGCCGAAGCCGTACACGAACGGGTTTGAAATTTGAAATCCGAAATTTGCGGGCCGTTCCTGTCGGTTTCTCATGCGACGCCACCCATGCTCTTCGTATCTATTATAAGTCTATGAATATCCTTCTCTCCCGCGTCGCCTTCCCCCTGTTCCTTTGTCTGCTCGGCTTCTCCGCCCTCGCCGAGCCCAGCGGTAATCCAAACATTCTCTGGCTGTCGTCCGAGGACAATGGACCGCATCTCGGTTGTTACGGCGACCCGGTGGCCACCACCCCGAACCTCGACAAGCTCGCCGCCAAAGGCATGCGCTACCTGCGCGCCAGTTCGAACGCGCCAGTCTGTGCCCCCGCCCGCACCACCATCATCTCCGGCATCTACCCGCCCTCCAGCGGCGCCGAACACATGCGGTCGATCGTGCCCATGCCGGCCGGCACCAAGACCTTTCCATCCTATCTGACCGAGGTCGGCTATCGGTGCAGCAACACCAGCAAGGAAGACTACAACGTTCAAAAATCGCCGAACACCTGGGTCGGCAAACCGAAAGGCAAAGGCTTCTACTGGGAGTTCCAGCAGCCGACCGAAAACCAGGAAAAACCCTTCTTCGCGGTCTACAATTACACCATCTGCCACGAGTCCCAAATCCGCAACAAGATCGCCGACAAGGACCGGATCCACGATGCGAAAAAGGTTCATGTGCCAGCCTATCATCCCGACACGCCCGAGGTGCGCAAGGACTGGGCGCAGTACCATGACCGGATCACCATGATGGACGCGATGGTCGGCAAGGCGCTGGGCGGGCTCGAGCGTTCGGGCAAGGCCGAGGACACCATCATCTTTTACTGGGGCGACCACGGTTCCGGTATGCCGCGCAGCAAACGCTGGCCGTACAATTCCGGACTGCACGTGCCGCTGATCGCCTACTTTCCGCCGAAGTGGCAACACCTCGCGCCGAAAGAATACAAAGCGAATGGCACCAGCGACCGCATGGTCGGCTTTATCGACTTTGCGCCGACGATGTTGAGCCTTGCCGGGGTCAAACCTAAAAATTGGATGCAGGGGCACGCTTTCGCGGGCGAGTTCGAGGTGGAGAGCCCGGACTACAGCTTTGGCTTCCGCGGTCGCATGGACGAACGCGTCGACATGGTGCGTTCGGTGATGGACCAGCGCTACGTCTACCTACGCCAGTACCACCCGCATCGCCCCTACGGCCAATACATCGGCTACATGTTCATCACGCCGACCACCAAGGTCTGGCATGAGAAATTCCACGCCGGCGAACTGAACGATGCCCAGTCCCATTTCTGGCGCGAGAAACCGGCCGAAGAACTCTACGACCTGAAGACTGATCCAGATGAAGTGAACAACCTTGTCGACTCGGCCGAACACCAAGCCGTGCTCGAACGCATGCGCGCCGCGCACCGGACACACAGCCTTGCCATTCGCGATGTCGGCTTCCTGCCCGAGTCCGAAATCCACGCGCGCAGCGTCGGTTCGACTCCGTTCGACATGGGGCAGGATCCCGAGAAGTATAACTTCGAAGGCGTCTTCGCCGCTGCCGAACGCGCGACTCAAACCGGCAAGAACGCGGCCAAGCCGGCGGAACTGGTGGCGCTGCTCGGGTCCGAAGACAGTGCCGTTCGGTACTGGGGCGCGACCGGCTTATTGATCCAAAAGAAGGCCGGCGTCGATGCCGCCCGCACTGCACTGCTTCAATCACTGAACGATCCTGCCGGCGCGGTGGCCGCGGTAGCCGCCGAGGCGCTTGGCCGTTTTGGTTCCGAGTCCGAACGCGATCAGGCGCTGGACACGCTGCTCCGACTCGCCAACCAGGAAAAGGGCGATGTGTTCAACGCGATTCTCGCGGCCAACGCGATCGACTATATGGACGAGAACGCGCGTTCGCGTTTGGCGGACATCGAAGCCTTGCCGCGTAAGAAACCCAACCGACCCAATCTACGCGGCGAGCAATATGTCGGCGCGGTGTTGAGCAAGGCGCTCAAGGATTTGAAGTAAAGCTTCTCCTGGATTTTCCATCCCTGGAGGGACGCCGGCCTCGGCGTTCGCAGTTTTTTTTTTAAAAAATCGGAGAAGCGGCTCGCGAGGCCGCTCGCCCTCCAAGTATTTTCTTATAACTTCTAAATCAGTCCCTAGATTCTGATTTATGTACTTCTGACATCATGAAAAATTATCCGTCTTCCTGCATCCTGCTCGCTGCTCTGGTCACTATCGTCTGCACTTCCGTCTTCGCCGCCGAACGCCCCAACATCGTGGTGTTCTTGTGCGACGACCTCGGCTACGGCGATCTCGAGTGTTACGGCCACCCGCACATCAAGACGCCGCATCTCAACAAGCTGGCGGCGGAGGGGATTCGCTTTACCGATTGTTATTCCACCGCGCCGGTGTGTTCGCCCTCGCGGGTCGGCTTGCTCACCGGTCGCAGTCCGAACCGGGCCGGGGTGTACGACTGGATTCCGCCGGGCAATAAACCGCGTCCGGACGCGCGCGAGCAGGTGCATCTGCGTCGTTCGGAGACGACCATCGCCCAGCTTTTGAAGGACGCTGGCTACGCCACCTGCGTGTCCGGCAAGTGGCATTGCAACGCCCAGTTCAACGCGGCCAGTCAGCCCCAACCGGGCGACGCCGGGTTCGATCATTGGATGGCGACGCAGAACAACGCGGCACCTTCGCATCGCAATCCTGTCAACTACGTGCGCAATGGTAAACCCGTCGGCAAACTCGAAGGCTACAGTTGCAACCTCGCCGTGGCCGAAGCCGAACGCTGGTTGGAAGCCCTAACCAAAGCCGACCCGGAGCAGCCCTTCTTCCTGTTCGTTCCCTTTCACGAACCCCACGAACCGGTCGCTTCGCCGGAAGATCTGGTGGCGCAGTACCGCGATGTGGCGAAGAGCGAAAAACAGGCCGAGTACTTTGCCAACGTCGCCAATGTCGACCGCGCCGTGGGCAGTTTGATGGCCAAACTGAAAGCCTTGGACCGCGATCAAAACACGCTGGTCATCTTCACCTCTGACAATGGGCCGGAAACCCTGAGCCGATACATCCGCGCCGATCGCTCGTTCGGCGTAGCCACTCCGCTGCGCGGCATGAAACTGTGGACCACCGACGCCGGCTTCCGCGTTGCCGGCATCATGCGCTGGCCGAAGGGCATCATGCCGGGCCAAACCGTGAACACCCCCGTCTCCGCTCTCGACTTCCTGCCGACCTTTGCCGCTCTCGGCGAAGCCAAAGTGCCCGACGCGCTGGCCCTCGACGGCATGGATGTCCGTGCCCTCTTATCCGGCGACGAAATCACCCGCGAGAAGCCGCTGTTCTGGGTCTTCTTCAACGCGATCAACGAACAACGTGTGGCGATGCGCGACGGCGACTTCAAGGTGTTGGCCAAAGTCGATCTACCCAAGATGCAGAACGTTCACGCCGGCGTGGCGGAGAAAGTGCGCAACGCGACCCTGAGCGAGGTGGCCATCTTCAACATCCGCGAGGACATCGACGAGTCCGAGAATCTGGCCGGAAAAGATGCGGCTCAAACCAAGGCCTTCACCGAGAAGCTGACCAAGATGTACCGAGAACTTACTGCTGATTCGCACGTCTGGACGCCGGTTGGAAAATAAAAGCGGGTCGTCTTGCCACGCTGGAACCGAAGAAGCCGGCCCGAATCGCCATGCTCACTCATGTACTTTTAGCCAAGCTTACTCTGGTGTTTCAGGGCTCAATGGATGGACCCAGATCTCGCGGTATGATAGAAACTGGTTATATTTTTGCTCGCGGCTACCAAAAACAGTTTCTGTTGAAACGGGTTTTATGATGTGGCCATCATCTCGGAGAATCAATCTGCTGGCAGTCTGGCTGACATCCGTTTGGAGGGCGTGATGGATCACGATGCCGTTCTGAAGAAGGGTGATAGAACCTTGTTGAACGACTTTGCCTGCCTTCTTTTTTTCGCGTAAACAAATGATATCGTAAGTCTGCCAGTCACTTGCGCCCCTGTTGACGGTTGTTTTATATGCCTTGTTCGTATGACTGGGTATCTGAAATTCAGGATAACCTGTAACGAAAATACCTCGATTTATGCCGCTGGTCGCTCTCCATTTGATGTGCCACTGGCAGTCTCCCTCAACGGCTTCGCGAGTGGAGATACTGCCCGTTCCGTTGACAACCTCCAAATTCCTCCCGTTGAGCTTCCACCGAACGGTATCTTTGCCATCTTTCACTTCGCCCTGCCAGTGAGAGGTGTGGTCTCCTGAAAACAGCACCGTTGCCTCTGGGGTGGGTTGGCCATATGGTCTCACTTGTCGAAGAAGTCTTGTGTCGATGTGATGCCCGCGAAGAGCATCGCCCTTTGAAAGGCGATACAGCACCCTCTTGTCTTTGACGCGGTTCAAGCTCCTCTCGGAACTAAGGACCACGTTAGGTCCCACACTGTGTTCCAACCGGGTTACCTCGACAAGATTGGAGGCTCGCAGGACCTTGCCCGGAGGGATGTCGCAGTTCACCGCAAGGACTTTGATGGGCCGGTTTTCTCCGTACTCAGAGCGAATCTCCCGCTTTACATGCGCCACGTAGGCGGCTGATAACGAAAGCCAGAGGACGGCGAGGACGCCGAGGACGAGAGTTGTTGGGACTTTCGATTTCTTCATTTTTCGCCGTTGGAACTAAAATTTTTTAGCCGGGAAAATCTGTGGAGGTAGGCACCGTCACAGATTCGCCATCTCGGTATTGTTGGATGCGAAGGGAATTTTCCGAATCCCAGATTTCGTCGATCAGCAAATGGTTCTCTGAGCTGAACCGCTCCGGATTGGTGCTCGGCGCGGCGTGCATGTTTTCTAGATCCTCCATTCCTGTTCTTTGCGATCTCCGCAAGCGATGTCCACCCCGAACTCCCTCGGCTGGAATTTTCCCCTTTTCCGTTTCCGGCTCCGCCTTGCAGCCTGTAGGATCGCCACACTTTGAACGCCGAGAAAGACCAACTGAAAACGCTCCTGGATCGACTCCATATCGAACCCGCCAAGGGCCTGTGGTTCGACGGGGCATGGCATGTCGCGCCGACGCATATCCCCGTCACCAACCCGGCCACCGGCGAGACGCTCACCGACACCGGACTCGCCGATGCCAGCGCGTTCGCTGCGGCCATCGACGGCGCGCACACGGCCTTCCTCTCTTGGCGTAACACACCGCCCACCCAGCGCGGCAGCATTCTTGCCGACATCGGGCGCGCGGTGATCGCCAGTCGCGATGATCTCGCGACCCTGCTGGTTCTCGAACAAGGCAAAACGCTGCCGCAGGCGCTCGGCGAAATCGATTACGCTGCCAGTTTTTTCGATTGGTTTGCGGATCAGGCGCGGCGACTCGGGCCGCAGCATGTCGACCACCCCGAACCCGGTCGCTCGTTCCTCATCGAACCCATCGCTGCCGGTGTCGCCGGACTGATCACGCCGTGGAATTTTCCGCTCGCCCAAGGCGCGAAAAAAATCGGGGCCGCCTTCGCCGCCGGTTGCACGACCGTGTGGAAACCCTCCGAACTCACGCCGCTGATCGCCCTCGCGATGGCCGATATCAGCGAACGCTGCGGCGTGCCGCCGGGTGTGCTGCAGATTTTGCCCGCGCCCGGACCCGTGGCCGGACGAGCGCTCGCCGCGGATCCGCGTGTGCGGGTTGTTAGCGTTACGGGTTCGGTGCCGACCGGCCAAACGGTCTACGCTGCCGCCGCCGAACACCTGCAACGCGTCACCCTCGAACTCGGCGGCAATGCGCCGTTCATCGTACTCGACGATATCGCCAGCGACGCCGAACTGGATCGAACGATCGATGATCTCTGCCGCCTGAAATTGTTCGTCAGCGGCCAAGTTTGCGTCACCGCCAACCGCATCTTTGTCCCAGAATCTTTGCTCGATCGGTTTACTGAACGACTGGTTGCCGCCGTGTCCAAAAAGCGGTTCGGCAATGGCCTCGCCCCGGGGATCGACGCTGGCCCACTGATCCACCAAGCTGCGGTCGAACGCGTGTCGGGCATGGTCGCCGACGCCGTCGCCCAAGGCGCGTGTGTGGTCTGCGAAAATCAGAGCGACGAAACCGCAGCCCCGCCCGGCGCAAGTTTCCATCCCGCCGTGGTTCTACGCGACGTGAGTGACGACATGGAACTCGCCGCCGAAGAAACGTTTGGACCAGTCTTTTCAATGCTATCCTATGCCTCCGACGACGAGGTAATTGCTCGCGCGAACACCACTCGCTACGGACTCGCCGCCTATGTCTACGGCAATGCGCATACCGACACCCGCCGACTGCGGCGCATCGCCTCGCAGCTCGAAGCGGGGATCATCGGCATCAACGAATGGCGTCCGCTCAGAGCACGGATTCCGTTCGGCGGGGTCAAGATGAGCGGCATCGGCGCGGAAGGCGGCGACGAGGGCATCCGCGAATTTCTCAGCCAGCGGGTAACCAGTTTTCCGGAGGGGCGATGAGCGGAACGGGTCACCAAGAGCAGCGCAACCTCGTCTGGACGTCTCTGCTGATTGAAGAATGGAGCAAAGCCGCCAAGCAGTTGGCCGACGGTGGCCTGCCCGGACTCGTCCAGCCCAACTTCGCGATCAACCCGCACGCCAATGCGCGCTTCGGATGCTGGTTCCCCGAACGTCGCCTGATCGAACTGCACGAACGCCTGCTGCTCACCTTTCCTCGCGAATCCGTCGTCGAAGTGCTGCGTCACGAGATCGCCCACCAAGTGATTTCCGAACTGCTCGGGGGCGACCGCGCCGGCCTCACCCATGGCGAGGACTGGAAACGCATTGCCCGCCTGCTCGGCTGCGACGACCGTGCCGAAAGTTGCGACAGCGCGTTGCGCGCCCACGCGCGCGACACCGATCAGGGCATGATCGAACGGGTTCGAAAACTGATGGATCATGGCAGCAATGCTGGCACCACCACCGCCGAAGCCGCCGCCTTTTTGCGCAAGGCGCGCGAACTGATGATGCGCCACCAAATTGCCCAGCGCGACCTCGACGAACACGCGCTCGACCAAACCGTCTACACCCAGCGCCCGGTCGGCCAGTTGTTCAAACGCCTGCCCGGCTACTACCATCTACTCGGCGGGCTGCTGTCCGATCATTACTTCGTGCATTACATTCAACTGTGGACACGCGTCATGGTGGACGGAAAATTCGAATACCGAACCCACCTCGAACTGTTCGGCGAAGCGCAGCATCTCGATGTCGCCGAGTATGTCTGCGACCAACTGCTGCAGCGTGCCGACGTCATCTGGAACTGCACGCGCCGCGAACTCAAAAAGCGCGGCGAGCGGCCGAGCAAACGCGCGTTCATGAACGGCCTATTCACCGGCTTCTCCGACAGTTTGGAGAAAGAAAAGGAACGCGAAGATACCGAACTGCCGCCGGAGACGCGGGCGCTGATTCTGCGCGTTTCGGCGCACCGTGACCGCAAGTACCGCGACGCCTATCCCAAACTGCGCCTCAGCAGCCTCAGCATTTCCAAAGACGCCAGCCACGAGGCCGGTTACGAGACCGGCCAGAAGTTGAAGATCCGGCCCGGCGTCGGATCGGGTTCGGGGAGGAAACGGCTTTCGGATTCTTGAGCCCTCGCGGGCCCGAATCCAATTACGGCAGGACGACTTTAATGCGGTAACTCATGCGGATTGGCGAGGGGACGATGGTCAGCGCCATGGAATGGATTCCGCCGGGGCCGGTGCCCCGTGGATATTGATCATCCCTAACAATTTATTGGACTGTCTTTAAATTTGTACTTGACGGCACGGCATCTCTCTGGAAACCCATCACTATGAAACCTAGACTCATCGGAAAACCCGGATCCAAATACCATGTGATCTCCCGCTTTGTAGACCGTCAGTTCGCGATGGGGGATGATGCATCAAAGCGGATCTTTGCGCAGATCATGTTCTCTCAGGCCGCCTTTACGGGCGTGGAAATTTTGACCTATTGCATCATGAGCAATCACTTCCATATCCTGCTACTCGTTCCCGAACGCCCCGATGCCGACCTCCTCGATGAGCAGGAAGTGCTGCGTCGGCTGGGGAAAATCTGGAACAAGAATAAAGTGGAGAAACTGAAAGCGACGTTCGCGAACATGCGCGAAATCTCCGTCGAAGGGGACGCCCTCGTCGAACGCGAACTCGACCGATTCCGGCGCCGTATGTTCGACCTCTCCGAGTTCATGAAGGACGTGAAACAACGCTTCTCAACTTGGTTCAACCAAACCAACGAACGCAAGGGGACCCTGTTCGAAGAACGTTTCAAAAGCGTCATCGTCCAAGATGGACAGGCACTCCGGATGATGGCCGCTTACATCGACTTGAACCCGGTCCGCGCTGGGATTGTCACTGACCCCGCCGACTACCTTTGGTGTGGTTACGCTCGCGCCGTCGGCGGTAACCAAGATCGTCGTCGCGGACTACGAACCATAATGACCGACCCGCGCGACACCCGTCCCGCAAGCGCCCACCCATGGAAGAACGTGGCCAAGCGCTACCGCCTTTGGCTGCACGACCGCGGACTCGAAACCCATCACCGCGACGGACGCCAAAAGAAACGCGGCTTCACCCGCGCCGAACTCATCGCTAACTGGGACGCCGAGGGAGCCATCCCGCCCTCGACCCTTCTTCGGTGCAAAGCCCGGTGCATGACCGAAGCCCTGATTTATGGAGACCAAGCCTTCTTGCTCGAAACCATCGACGAACTCCGCGCGAAAATCCCCGCCAAACGACCCAAGGCAAACAAGGCGGACGATGGTCTTTGCACTCTGGTCAACTTACGGAAGACCAACTAACTCGTGAGCTCCTAGGAGTAGAGTCGTCCTTCTCGGACAATTCCGCGCCGAACAACTCCTCGGACGACCGCCCTCGCCGCGTAGATCTTAGATCTTTGCTTTGTCGATTGGTGACTAAATGAGTCAAACTTTTCAAATATCTTTGGCTAGGTATTTGCTGCCATTCCAGTTCGGAACCTCGATTCCGTTTCGTACTTTTCAGTATGAATCTGCTCCGACTGTCGACCCAGCTCCTACTGCTCCCTGTTTCACTCTCCGTTTTGTTCGCCGCCGAACCACCGCCGAACGTGGTCTATATCATGTCCGACGAACTCGCGTATTTCGAGGTCGGCTACAACGGCCAGACGCGGATCAAAACGCCGAACATCGACCGTTTCGCCCGCGAGGGCATCACTTTCAACCGCACCTACGCCGCCTCGCCCGTGTGCGGACCGCTGCGTTGCAATCTGATGACCGGCAAACACGCCGGACACGCCTCGGTTCGGTCCAACGATGGCGGCACTCCGCTGCGCGCCGAGGAGGCGACCATCGCCAGCATCCTTAAGGAGAAAGGCTATGCTACCGGCGGGTTCGGCAAATGGGGCGCGGGCGGACGCGGCTCGACCGGTGTGCCCGAGAAGCACGGCTTCGACACCTTCTTCGGTTACTACGACCAAGTTCACGCCCACTCGTTTTATCCGCCCCACCTCGTTCGCAACAGTGAGGAAGTGGTGTTGCCAGGCAACAACGGCGGACGCACCGGCGAGACCTACTCGCACTACGAGATCATGCGCGAGGGACTGCAGTTCATCCGCGACAACAAGGACGAGCCCTTCTTCGCCTACTTTCCGATTACGCCGCCGCACGGCATGTACGACATCCCGGTCGACGATCCCGGTTGGGCACCGTATAAGGGCGATCACACCAAGGACTGGCCGACCGAGGCGCGCAACTATGCCGCCATGGTCACGATGATCGACAACGACCTGGGCGACATTCTCGACCTGCTCCGCGAACTCGGCCTCGAGCATAACACGCTGGTCGTATTCACCGGCGACAACGGTGGCCATGAGCGCTTCCGTAACAAGGAACATCCACGCGGCTTTTTCGGTCCAAACTTAAATCCGAAAACCGGTGACGTCTTCCGAGGTAGCAAGGGAAACCTATACGAAGGCGGATTGCGCATCCCGGCTTGCGCGCGTTGGCCGGGCCGGATTCAAGCGGGTACGGTGAGCGACTTGCTCTGGTATCAGATCGACGTCTTTCCGACCCTCGCCGAGATCTGCGCCGCCGAGGCACCGGATGACCTCGACGGCTTGTCGATCGCGCCAACCTTGTTTGGACGCGCCTCGCAACAGAAACAGCATGCGTTCATGTACTGGGAGTACGGCAACATGCGCGCGGTCCGGTTCGGTCCGTGGAAGGGCGTTCAGATCATCAATAAAAACGTGTTCGAACTGTACAACGTGGAGACCGACATCACCGAACAACAGAACGTCGCGGCTGCGCATCCCAAGCAGTTGGCCAAGGCCAAACAGTTGATGAAAGCTAACAACGAAACAGCGCGTCCTGGAACCTTTGCCACCAAGGATCGCGCGATGCACGAACGGGACCGCGCCGCCAAGTGGGGAACCAGCAAGGGCGCGCCCGCCAGCAAAAATGTGTTCACCGGCTTGTGGGATCGCAAAGGTTTGGCGGATGCGAACTCGTTCAAGTTGGTGCACATCAGCAGCGAGAACAAAGACAATGGCAAGCACGCAAAGAACGCCTTCGACGGCGACTCCGGTACGTGGTGGCATTCGCAATTTAACGGCAAGTTAGCCAAACATCCGCATGAACTGGTGGTCGATCTCGGCGACACCATCAAGGTCACCGGCTTCCGTTATCTCGCCCGACCCGATGGCTGGAACGGGGCAATCGGGAAGTGCGAAATCAGTATCTTGGACGATCCCAAAGCGGAACCCAAGCTGTTGCTCGCCCACTCCTTTGAAAAGTCCCACAAGATTCAAGATGTCGCCTGTGAGCCGGTCGAAGGCCGGTATCTACGGTTGAAAATTCTGACGGCGGTGGACGACAGTGATTGGGCTTCGATTGCCGAGTTCGGGGTGAAGGGGAAGCCGGTTAAAATAGAGAAGTAGCTGGAACCATCAGCCCGCCGAACCCAGACGATCTTGCCCGCCTCGATCACGAAGTTGAGCCGGGACTCGGTGATTATTTTTAACGGCTGAACCTTGCCGTCTTCGGAGATCAGGCGCCACATGCGCTTTTGCTGTCGCGCGGGGGTTGGCCGCAAGTGAGCAGTGGCAGGAGTACGAACGAGAGGGACAGCGCGAGGGGACGGACGAGCGTGAGGGGAGGGCAGAGCGGCATCGTATTCATCGGTTTTTTTTGATCCTATGGGAACGCATGAATGAACTACTGTTAAACGAAGAAATCCACCAGCGCGTTTTCGTCGAACTCCTGCCTGGCACGCGCAGATTTCTGTGGATTGTCACCGCCGATATCAAAGACATGCACGTGCGCAAAGGCAGCCGCTTTGTTCCGTTTCTTGAGATTCTCTCCGACTTGATCGACCGTGGCGTCGCGGTCCGTTTGATTCACGCCAAAGAACCCGGGCCCCGCTTCCGCCAAGACTTCGACCGCTATCCGGTGCTCGCGTCATCCGACTTATTCGAACGCGTGCTCTGTCCGCGAGTCCACACTAAGACCGTAATCATGGACGGCACCACGGCGTTTGTTGGTTCGGCGAATCTCACCGGCGCTGGACTCGGCGCAAAGGGACCAGACAAGCGCAACTTCGAAGCGGGGATTCTCACCGACGATGCCGCTCACCTCGAAAAGTTAATGAATTGGATCGACCAACTGTATCTGGGTGAGCACTGCGGCCGATGCAAACGGCGGGCCTACTGTCCGGACCCAATTCTCTAAGTCGGACCAGGCACCGGATCGGAAGATTCCTTCCGACCAGCTACTAAAGACCAGCTACTAACGACCAGCTACTGACGACCAGCAACTAAGAGCCAGCGATTGCGGGCGACGTCCGCCTATAGTTCGTAGACGTCGGGGAATTGCTTCTCAAGTTTGTTGATCCACGTAGGCCAACTCATGCTGTCGCGCGTATGCATGTCATAGTTGCGGCTCCACTTCAGGCGCCAAAGTTGTTTCACCGGGATGTGTCGCACGGAGGTGTCGGCGAACACACCGTTTACGCCACCTTGGTGGCGGTCCATGGCAAAGTGCATCATCTCGCGGTTGTAGGAGATCCATTCGCCATTGTAAGAGGGCGTTTGAATCCCAGTGGCTTTGAGATGGTCGGGGCCACCGCCGCGCCACATGGCGTCGAGGATCACTGGAATCCAGTGGGTGTCCTCGGGAATCGCGGTCACACGGCGCCAGTGGTGCTTCGCCGGACGACCTTGAATTTCGGTCACTTCTTCGGCGGGCATGTCAGGACGACGGTTGCCGTTGTCGTCGAGCCAGAACGGCGGGTCGAACATCCAGCAGTTGAAACCGTAGCTGGAAAAGCCAAGTCCGCCACCGTGGACGTAGGTGTGTCGTTCGCTGCCCCAAGCCCAATAGGTGGTGCCGCCGGGCGACTTTGGATTGCGCTTGGTGGCTTCCGGGCAGAACAGGAGAGAGGACTTTTCACCGATGTACGGCTTCAGCGCTCTGGCCCATTCGCCACGAGCCCAGCCGTCATTACGGCTGCCGGTGTAGATGCCGTCGGCATCAGCGGACACGTTAACCATGCCCACCGTGAAGCGGCCTTCGTGATCGGCGGTGTAGGCCTGCCACATCATTCCCCATTGGTGCAGGTTGGCTTTACATTGGGAGTTCCGGGCGACTTCGATCATGCGGTGTCCCATCGGGAACAAGATCGAAAGCAGGATCGCGAGAATAGCAATCACCACAATGAGCTCGATGAGCGTGAACCCTGAACCTGTAGGGCGGCGGCGCGAGTAGGGAGAGGAGTGGGGAGAGGAGTGGGAAGAGGAGTTCATTGAAAATTTCGCCATATGATAAACTACCACAAGATGCCGAAATTGTTAACTAAGATTTCGAACCCGCTAGGTTGCGGGGCGCCACTGCGGGAAGCGGTGCGTTCGGATTGACCGCGGAAGAACGCGGAAGGACGCGGAACCTCTTCATTCTATTCTGAGATGTCACTACTCGCACGTACCAGAAATTCCGCGTGATCCGCGTCGTTCTGCGGTCCCTGTAGGGTTCGGACCGCAGGAAGCGGTGTTCGGGTTGACTGCGGAAAGGGTTGGGGCTTGTTGCATTCCATGCAAATTAAATGGGTTTGAAGTTCTGTATATCAAATGGGCAAATCACAGACAGTTTCTCGCGCGGAATGGTTGGCTACGGTCCTTCGGTTTGGCTATGTTCGATCAATGATTGTACGCACTCTTTTATCCTTTTCCGCAGTTCGATATCTCATCCTTCTCCCCTTCATCCTGTTCGGGATGGTTGCGCCGGCACAAGACGCGGCCGAACCCACGCCGACGTTCGAGCAGGGCGACCGCATCGCCTTTCTCGGCAACACCTTCACCGAACGAAGTCAGCGCAGCTCGCACATTGAAGCCGCGTTCACGCTGGCCATGGCCGAAAAAGACCTCGTGTTCCGTAACCTAGGCTGGTCCGGCGACAATGTCTACGGCGAGGCACGTGCCTATTTTGGTAACCGTGCCGAGGGCTACAGCCGCCTGCTCAACCACGTCGATCTCGCTAAGCCCGATCTGATTATTGCGCACTACGGCGCGAATGCCGCGTTCGACGGCGCGGACAAGATTCCGGACTTCATCAAGCAGTACGGCGTGTTGATCGACGACCTGAAAAAACGAACGCCGAACATCGTTCTCGTCGCCCCGCCACCACTCGAAAAATATCCGCCCTTCGTCACCGATCCCAGCAAGCACAATGCGGTGCTCGCCCAAGTTCGCGACGCGATCGAAAAACTCGCCGCCGATAAAGAGGTCGTCTTCCGCGACCTGTTCGAAAACGCCACCAAACTCGCCGCCGACACACCCGGCAAGCTCACAGAAAACGGCATCCACTTTTCGCCCGACGGCTACCGCAAACTCGCCAGCGCGATGATCGGCGCGCCGCTGCCGGACACCAAGGAATACCGCGCGTTCTGCGACCTGATCCGCGCCAAGAACAACCTGTTTTTCCACCAGTACCGACCGCAAAACGAAACCTACTTGCGCGGCTTTCGAAAACACGAACAAGGCCAGAACGCCAAAGAACTGCCGCAGTTCGACGCGCACATCGTCGAACTCGAAGCTCGCATCCACCAACAAGCCCGCACCCTCCGGGAGGCCAACTAATGCGTTCCAATTCCACCAATTCCGCTCCCTCCGCCTTATGGCAAGACCTTGCCATCGTGTGGCAAACGCCTGCCATAGTATGGCAAACCTTTGCCACTCTATGGCAAACGCTTGCCATAAGCAAAAAGCATGGTCGGACCCCTGTTTCTGCTGTTTTTGCAGTCTTGCTTCTCTCGTTCGTCGCCGCTCCGCCGAACGCGCTCGCGCAACGCGGCCTCAAAGACATTCCAGATCCGGACCCGGCGGTCGAACAGGCCACCTTCCAACTCGCGCCCGGTTGGGAGGCCAATCTGTTCGCCTCCGACCCGATGATCGCCAAGCCGATCCAGTTGTCCTGGGACATGGACGGGCGTTTGTGGATCGCCGGTTCGCGCACCTACCCGCAGATCGAACCCGGTGCGTCCGAGACCGACCAGATTATCGTCATTGAAGACACCGACGGCGACGGCGCCGCCGACACGCGCAGCGTCTTTGCCGAAGGACTACTGATCCCCACCGGCGTGTTGCCTGGCGACGGCGGCGTGTACATCGCCAACTCCACCGAACTGCTCCACCTGCGCGACACCGACGGCGACGACGTGGCCGACGAGGAACGCGTCGTGCTCAGCGGCTTCGGCACCGAAGATACCCACCACATTTTGCACGGCTTGCGGTGGGCGCCGGGCGGGCAACTGATGATGATGCAATCGATCTACATCCACTCGCACATCGAGACCCCGCACGGTCCGCGCCGGATGCTCGCCGGCGGCGTCTGGGAACTCAAGCCACACACCCTCGAACTCAACATCTACAACCGCGGACTGGTCAACTCCTGGGGGCTGCGTTGGAACCGCCACGGCCAAACCTTTCAGACCGACGGCGCTGGCGGCAACGGCATCAATTACACCTTCCCCGGTACGCTGATGCAGACCGCGCGCGGCGCGCCCAAAGTCGTGCCCGGACTCAACCCCGGCCAACCCAAGCATTGCGGCCTCGAAATCCTGTCCGGCGACCACGTTCCCGATGAGTGGCAGGGCCGTTTTCTCACGGCCGATTTCCGCGGCAACCGGGTGAACTCGTTCGCGCTCGAACGCGACGGCACCGGCTGGATTTCGCGCAAGCAAGAAGACATCATCCAGTCCACTTCGGTCGCGTTTCGCCCGGTCGACATCTCGCAGGGACCAGACGGCGCGATCTACATCGCCGACTGGTACAACCCGATCATTCAACACGGCGAAGTGGATTTCCGCGACGAACGCCGCGACCAAACCCACGGCCGCATCTGGCGCATCAGCGCCACCGGTCGCGACCTGGACAAGTCGCCGAAACTCGATACGCCGCAGGCCGCGTTCGCGGCGCTGGAGTCCTCCTCGTCTTGGACCCGCGACATGGCGCGTCAGAAACTGCGCGCCGCCGGCCCGTCGGTGCTCGAGATGCTCGACGCTTGGCAGCCGCGCGATGCCGATATCCAACTGGAAAAACTGTGGGTCTACCAAGGGATCGACCAGGTCACCGAACCCGCGCTCGCCTTGCTCGATCAATTACTCGCGGCGGACCAGCCTGAGATCCGCGCTGCCGCCACGCGCGTGTTGAGTTCGTGGAGCGGACCCGGCGACAATGCCAGCAAGTTGCCCGTCGTGGACACGCTGGCCCGTTTGAAGACTCTGGTCACGGATGCGGATGTTCACGTTCGGCACGAGGCTTTACACGTGGCGCGGGCGCTCGGTTCGGTGGACGCGGTAAAGCTCGCCCTGGCCGTGGCCGACCAGCCGCGCAACCGCTTTGTCGACTTCTCCCTGTGGCGTACTCTGCACGACACCCGCGATGACTGGGTGCCGGCCATGACTGAACGCCCCGAGACCTTCGGCGGCGTGGCGCAGATGCTCACCGCGATGGAGGCGATCGGTCAGCCGGTCGCCTTGCCGGGTCTGATGAAGCGCTGGACGGCCGGCGAACTCTCGTCCGAGCAGGAAGGCCAAGTGCTCGGTTTGCTGGCGGAAATGGGCGACGCCAAACAGCTCGCGGCTGTCTACAATCTCGCCCTCGAGAAGAAAAATCCGGCCTTGCTGGACCTGTTGCATCGTGCGGCGACGCGCAAGCGTCCTGGGAAGCCGGTCGGCGACCTCGAACGCCTGAACAGCTTCGTGACGGCGGATGACGCCGCGTTGAAATCGAGCGCGATGAAACTGGCCGGCGCCTGGCGCTTGAAGTCCGCACGGGTCAAATTGGAAGAGGCGGCGGGCAATCTCGACGCCGACCAAGCCGCCCTGGCCGCGGTGGCCTTGGAGGCCTTGCCCAACTATGGCCGGGAGGCGGTTCCGGCGTTGCGCAAACTCAGTTCCGCCGGACCGATCCAGCGGCGCTTGGACGCGGTTCGGGCCTTGACCCAGGTCGCCGTGCAGGAAGGCGCAAAGCAGACGGCGGTGGTGCTCGGCGACTGTTCGGGTTCGGAGAATTTTCTGCCGGCGGTGGACGCGGTGCTCGGCACCAAAGCCGGACCGGCCGCGTTCGAGAAAGCGATGCAGGAAGGCACCTTGTCGGGCAACGTTGCCGCCGCTTGCGTCCGACGGATCGACTCGTCGGGCCGACGCATGCCCGGACTGAAAACCGCCCTGCAAAAAGCCGGCGGCTTGCAACCGATCTTCACCAAATTGGAAGGCGCAAAGCTGGACGCATTTCTCGCCGACGTCGGCACCTCCGGCAGCCCCGAACGCGGCGAAAAAATCTACCACCGGGCCTCGTTGCAGTGCGTGCGTTGCCACGCCATTGCGGGTTCCGGCGGCTTGATCGGTCCGGACATCAGCAGCATCGGTGCCAGTGCGCCGGTGGACTACCTGCTCGAGTCCATGATCGAACCCTCGGTGAAAATCAAAGAAGGCTATCACACCTTGCTGGTGACCCAGAAGGACGCGAAAGTCGCGGCTGGCACGGTCGTTCGCGAAGGCACCGACGAGGTGGTGATCCGCGATGCCGCCGGCGTCGTCCGCACCATCCCGACCGCCAACATCGCCAAGAAAGAGATCATGCCGCAATCGCTCATGCCGGCTGGCCTGACCGCCCAACTGCGCCGCGACGAACTGGTCGACTTGGTCGCCTTCATGTCCAAACTCGGCAAGACCGGTGGCTTGGTGGTCCCGCCCGAACAACACGTTCGGACTTGGCGTCTGTTGCGCGGTGGCAAGGAAGTGAACGACGATGTCCGGCACAAAGATTGGCCGCACGCCGCCGCCGACAACCCGCTGTTCCAGTGGGATCCCAAGTACAGCCGAGTTGATGGCCATCTGCCCATCTCCGAACTCGGCGCCGGCCGGTTCGGCAACATCGGCAGCCGCAATTTCTTCTTCGTGACCTTCGAACTCGAAGTCGAGGCGGCCGGACCGGTCACCCTGAACTTCAACGATCCCCTCGGCCTGCGCCTGCTCTACCAGGGCAACAAACTGCTGCCGAAAGGGGAGGGCATCACCCTCGAACTCAGCGGCACCGGACGTCAGTCCGTGCTGGTGGCAATCGAGGAACGCGTGCGCAAGGGCAAAGCCCTCTCGGTCGTGCTCGCCGAGCAGCCCGGCAGTTCGGCGCGGGTCCGCTTGGTCGGCGGCCCCTGATCGAAGCGGACTCATGAAAGAAGAACATCTTGGCGCCGCCTCTAGGTCTTCGGAGATTCTTAACTCCGAGGATTGGCATGAAAAACTATTGAAGCATATTTGAGAAGTCCTGCTTGGCGCAGCTGTAGCACGGTTTTGTAAACCGTGTTCGTGGTACGGATTTGCAATCCGTGGGAGCGAAGATTTGAAGCTGTAGGTTCTCACGGCGTTCGTTCGGCTAATGGCAGCCGGAGTGAATCACGGACAGACGGTCTGACTCATACAATTCCGTGCTACAATTGGCGATCAGCATGAACGGAGCACTAGAAACTCTTGAAAATAAGACCGTGAGGTATCTCTGCTTAATCACCTTGGGGGTGATCCGCGCCTCCCAGGTGCGTGACCGCGCCAGACCGAGGGCTTTGGTCCGCGCGGCAAGCCCTGGTGGAAGGTTAGGACTAGTCGATTCGAACGCGTGTACCAGGGGTCACACTGAAGTACAGACTGAGCTCGCTCTCGGCTTGGAGGACCGGGGCCTTGAGCCGGATGGGCGATTCGGGGTCGGTGATGTCGGTGACCGTGGCGCCAAATGTCACCCCGGTGACCAGCACGCTGTCATAGCCCTTCGGCATGGTGAACTCGGCTTGGCCACTGTCGGCGGCGATCTGGAAGGTGTTTCCGCCTTGGGGTGTCGCTGACACGGAACGTTTCGCTAACGCATTGATGGAGTTGGCCTGGGGGCGGGCCGTTCCTTCGACAACCATGCTGTGGAAGGCGAACCCTTGGTAGGGATCGGGGGTGGCATCGTAGTGGCTGAATTGGAGCCTCGTTCTCGGGCTGAGGGTAAGGTTGTGGCGCGCCGCGAGTTCGGAGATGCTCACTTGGGCGGACCCATATCCGCGGTATTGGGAGAGATCGATCAGGCGGTACCACGTGCGGCCGTCGGTGCTGATCGAGACCGCGTCACCCTTGTCGAACGAGGTGTGGACCTCGGGCACTGGATCGGCTTCGTCCCCATTGAGGTTACTGAACGCGAGCCGGATCTTGATGTCGTCATGCGCCCCCAGATCGAGGGTCACGATGGCCTTGTTCATCGCCTCGTCCCTGTCTCTGAATCCCCCGTCCAGCCGGAGGGAATAGTTCTGCAACTGAACCCGTCCCCCCATGCCGTATCCCCAGCCCGCATGGTTGTAGCGGGAGGAGAAGGAGTTGCTGTACGGAAGGTGGAACCCGGCGCCTGGGCGGTTGATATGGATATCGAGATACGAGGTACTGCTGCCGCCGGTGGCATGGCTGACGCTGTAACGCACCCGCTGCTGTCCCGCTTCGGTGGCGGTTCCGCGGATGAACCGGCCGTTCAACGTGAGGCCTTGAGGCAAGTCTGATAGGAGGGAAAATCCGGTCGGATTGTTCGCTGCGGCTAGGTTGGAGTAAAAGGGCTGGTTCACATACCCGGCGGCGACCGAAGGACTGGTGACGACAGCGGTCATGGGCGTCCCGGGATCCGTGATGGTGAGATTCAATCGCTTTTGGTCGACTTGGTTTCCGCTTTTGGCCTGAAGGTACACAGAGAAGGTCCCAAGTTGGGCGGGCTGTCCTTTGATCTCGCCCGTCCGTTCGTCGACGGATAGACCGACCGGGAGGGTGCCGTTGACGCCCCAGCGGTCGGCGGGCGACGAGGTCCGGATTCGGTAGGATATGGTTTGGAGGGCGACGAAGCTCGCGCTGTCGGGGTTGGTGATTTCGAACGGTTCGTTTGCTTCGTCGATGGTGACCCGAAGGGGTTCGGAGTCGTTACCGCCCGCATTTCTGGCAGACATGGTGAGATCCCATGTCCCGGCTTGGCTTGGTCGGCCCGAGAGGCGTCCCGTGGAACTGCTGAAGGAGAGACCGGGCGGACGGATGCCGGACAGGCCGTAGCCAGTGGGGTTGTTTTCGGCGGTGATTTGGTAGCTGAGGAATTCGTTCACGACCCCGCTCGCCGTGTTTGGGCTGTTGATCACCGGCGCGGGATCGGTGATCTCGATGGTGTACTCCAGGTTTGAGATCCCGTGTTCGTTTTGGGCATAGACGGTGAAGGTCCATTTGCCTTTGGTCCTCGCGGTACCCGTGATGAGACCCGTATCGGAATCGAGACTGATCCCGCTTGGCCTGGCCCCGCTCCACCTGAAGCGGTCGGCCGGATTCGTGGTCTGGAGTTGATGGCGGAAGGGTTGGTCCACCACTCCTTTGAGATCGACCTGCCCTCCCAGGCCCGGGGCTTTGAACTCAATGATGAAAGTCAGAAGCTGGATGCTCATTCCGGCATCGTTGCTCGCGATGAAGCGGAGTTTGTAGATGCCGGTGCCGCGCACGCGACCGGTGATGAGACCGGTTTGGGGATTGAGTGAGAGGTTGGAGGGGAGCCGGTTCTCATCGGGTTCGCCGTCTTCATCAATGCTGTAGAGGGTGGCTTGGGGGCGGGTGCGGAGTTGGAAGCGGAAGTCTCCAGAGATGTCGCCCTTGACGATGTGGCCGTTGGTGAAGATCGGCACGCCCTCCCGGACGACGCCAAGCGTAAGGTTCCGGGTGTCGGAACCATGGTCGTTGCTCGCGGTTACCCGGACGGACCAGTACCCAAGTTGGGTCGGAATGCCGGAGAAGCGACCGCTGGAACTGAAGGTGATGCCGGGAGGGAGTTGACCTTCGACGCTGAAAGTTTTCGGCCCGTTGGCGGCGCGAACGTAGTGGGTAAGCCGCTGATTAAGAACGCCGATGGCCTCGTAGGCGCTGTTGATCTCCGGGCGCTTGGCATTGATCGTGATGGTGTAGGTCTCGGTGTCGCTGCCGATGCTGTTGCTAGCTCGGACGGTGACCGTCCAGGTGCCGACGGTGGTCGGCGTGCCGCTTGCAAACCCGCTGAGTTCGTCGAGGGAGATTCCGGGAGGCAGGGCGCCGGAGACAATGCGGTGGCGGGCCGGGTAGTTGCGGGCGGTGAAACTTTGGCTGAAGCGGCTGCCCATGGTGCCCTCCAACTTAGCGTTTGAGTATAGCACCGGCGCGGCGCTGGCGACATTGATTTTCAGGCGCAGGGTTCCTTGTCCGGCCGCGTTGGTGGCCCGCAGGGTGACATAGCGCGTGCCGACACGCTCCGGCGTTCCGGTGATGCGACGCGTGGCCGAATTGAACACGAGCCCATCCGGGAGACTGCCTGTGACCGCGAACTCGGTCGGATCCTCCGTGGCGGTGATCAGGTAGTTCACGCTGGCGCCCAAGCGAGCATCGACGAGGTTCGCGCTGGTGATGGTGGGTCGTTGAACGGCGTCTGCGATGGTGATCGTCAGTGACTGGGTATCCTCACCTGCTTCGTTGCTGGCTTTGAGCGTGACGGTGCGGCGTTCGGCGGTGGTGGGAACGCCGGTGATGCGTCCGGTGGAGGCGGTAAAATTGAGACCGGCGGGGAGGGTCCCGACAAGATCGAACTCGTCCGGGTCGTTGATCGCACTGATCTGGTAGTTAAAGCTCCGACCAACAGTTCCGGCGGCCGTGCTCGAACTCCGGATCTCCGGGGCAAGCTGTCGGTCTGCGATCCTGATGGTCAGGCTGGCCGTGTCGAAGCCATACTGGTTCTCGGCTCTCAGGGTGACCGTCCATTGGCCGTCCCGCGTCGGGGTGCCCAGAATTCGGGCGGTCGCGGCATCGAAGCGCAGTCCGTTTGGCAGGGTATTCTGGACTTCGATGGTGTCGGGATCGTTGTTCACGCGGATCTGGTAGGTGAAAGGGGTGCCGACTTCCCCGCTGGCGCTGCTGGGTCCTTGGATTACCGGTGCGTTTCCGCTGGGGCGGCGTTCATAGAAGGAGATGGGGGCATTGCCGCCATCGCGTTCGGTGGTGGTGTAATAGCCGGCATTGTCGTAGTCCCAGGCGATGGCTTCTCCCTTTGGTTCGTTGCCTCGGTACGGGAGTTGGACCGGCGTTCGCTTGAGGGCGTCGGCGATCGATTCCCCGTCGCGGCGGTTCCAGCCATAGATTCTGCTCACGGTGCGGGCGATAATCTGTTTCCCGTCGGGCGTGATGTCGGCCGCGGTCAGATTGGTGACCTGCATGTCGCCGAGAAATTGGGGGGTGTTGATCGACGAGGTGGAGAGTGGCCATTGCAGGCCGTAAATCTCGCTGGGATTGTCGCGTTTGGTGAGAAGGTACATGTCGCTATTGGCGGGATCGACGAAAACGCTTTCGGTGTCATGACCCGATTCGCTGTAGCGCACCCGGTAGCTGGTGACCGTTTGGTCCACGTTCCGTGCGGCTTGCCCCGCGGTGATGCTTGGTTCCGGGAAGCGGTAAATGTTCATGGTGATTTCCGCCTCGGCGTTGTTCCCGAGGTCGGCGAGGTAGACATGTGGCACCCTCGTTTGCGGGTCGAGGGCGACCGATATGTCCTCGTAGTCGCGATCGGGCGCGTTCTGGAGTTCAAAGGTTTGAACGATCCGTCCGGATTCGTTGATCGCGTAGACGAAATTGCCGCCGCCGGAATCGTTGTGGACATAGAAAATGCCGGTATTCCGATGGCTGTCGGCGATGCCGGAGATCTCGTCCAAGTCGACGGTGCCGATTTGTCTACCTTGTTCAAAGTCCAGTCCTTGATCGGGTGCCTGAGCCCCGGAAAGTGTGATGTAGCAGAGCAAGAGGAAGATGCTTCGAAAGATATTTTTCATGATGTGAGCCTTTTATTTTTTATCAATATTGTTGCCGGATTATTGGTCCCATTCCGCCGAGAGTCTCGCGGCCAGCCGATCAAGGTCGGGCCGTAAGAGCTTCTGTTTTGGTACGCACCAAATCCGAAATTTCCGGGTTTCCCTTCGTTTGATGGACGAGGGAGCGGCAACGTGGAGCCTGTTTTTAACTGGCTTGCTCGTTTGGCGAAGAAATCTTAGGGGCAAAGGAAAAGAATTTTTTGGCGAAATTTTTATACGTTTTCATCCCACCTAGGACCCCGTTATGCTCGATCAATAGAGATCCCTTCTTTGTTCATTCGTGACTAAATTAGTCATACTTTTCAAGCCGTTCTCAACAGGCGGGTTATGGCATCAAGGCGGCCAAGGCGGCAGTGGGCCTCTCGGCTGAGCGCCGTTCCTCCGTGCTCGCCGTGGTCTTCGTGATCCGCGCAGCCACATAAACCCTGAGGGTATCGATTCCAGGCTGGAGCCGAGGCGGGACTCACTTTGTCCAGAACTGTTCCAAGGGCCTCTTTCTTGCTGCCGCCGCCGTTGGCTCCGTGTACGCCGCGGCCGAAGCGCTGTTTCTCGACGACCACGATGTGACGCCGCCGGTGACCGCCCCGGACGCAGTCTTCCATGCTGCTGCGTCCGGACGGCAGCGAGGAGGTGCTGGAGGAAGGAAGGATTTGGCCGGCGCGGCAAGCCTTTGGTCGAAAGTTGCAAAAGGTAGTCGTTCATTTCATCCGTTTTGAGTAGGGGCTCGGGTTCGCGGAAAAACAGTGAACAAAGACTTAATCGAACGACTCAAACAGGTGGACGACGAGGAGATCCTCACTCTCGTCACCCCAGATGCAGCCCGAAAAGGGCTGGCGTACCATCGGAACCAGTTTGTGGAGGCCATTTCATGGGACCGCGGCAAGCTCCTGGTGGTGGTTCTCGACGGCGACCGCTACGTGGTCAGCGTCACTCTCGACAGCCGCCGTGACCTACACTTCAGTTGCGAACATCCGATTTTCTACGAACGCGGACCGCTGGTCGCCGTCGCTCTCTACACCATCGCGAATCTGCTTGATCCCGACCGCTACCACAGCCTGATGCTCAACCACGGCAAGCGCAAGCGCCTGAAAGAGCAGTTCCTCACGGCCGAAGCCGCTTCTCCGACCAATACGTCAGGTGCCACCAAAGCCGTCAAAGCCGTCAATGAGGCGGCTGCCGTCGACACGTCGGGTGGGGCGGACGACGACGAAGAGGCGTTCGAGTCGACCCCGTCCCAGTTGTTTCTTGAGGAGGACCGCTACGGGCTGCTGCTTCACTACGAACCCGGCACCCCGCCGGTCGAACCGCCGTCACAACTGCAGACACTGCTATACAACCCGTACATTCCCTGGTCGGACCAGAAGCCAATCCTGTTCGATTTCTTTGCGCACCTCGCCAACATGGCCCATCCGCCCGAACTTCATCTCGGCGTACCGGGGAATGCCCAACGGGTCCATTGGGACCCCGAACCGATGAAAATCTGCGACTTGGCGGAGGTGCAGCCGGACGGCGAGGTCGCGGTCAAGGTGGGTCTGTTCCGCGATGGCGAGTACCTCAAGGGGCAAGCCTTGATCTTGAATAACGATCTGGCGGCGCTGCTTGAGGCGAACAAGTTGGTCCCGCTTTCTCCGGGCAGCATCGCCTTTTACAAGTGGGCGTACAGTCACTATCAAGACTACGGCGACGAGTTTCTCGACCGCCTCGAATTGCCGATTTCGGCGATCAACAACGGCAATGTCGCGCTCCCTCCCGAGGCGGTCGACAGCGGCTTGTGGTTGTTTCGTGACGAGGTGCAGCACCCGTCCGAGGTGACCTGGCAGCACACCGTCTCGCTCAAGCCGAACAAGGAGGGGGCGCTGGTCGCGAGCACCACCTCCCGCCTCGAAGACGATGTAGAGGCTCAGTTGATGGAGGAGGCCTCTCTCCTGCCGCAAAATACCGAGGCCTTCGGCATCCCGGGGGGGATTGCGCGCAGTAAAGCCAAGAAGGCAGTGGTGCGCAGCGCGGTGTTCGCCATTGCCCAAGAACCGCTGGAAGCAGCCCGCCGGCAAATTCGCGAAGATGCCGCCGCAGACGACATTTTCGATGATGGCTGGTCGCCCGAGCATGTGGCCAATTTCCTCTTCAAGGTGGAACAGATGTTGCACACGCAGAACCGCATCCTGACCATCAATCCCGAGACCGGGTGGCGCTTGAGCGAGTCACCCTTGCGGACGGTGATGGCGATTTGTGGCTGCATCGAAAAGACGACCGATGCGGAATTTAGTGAGCTCCAAGGCGGCCATATCATCAAAGGCGAACGCGTCATGTGGATGGTCCCTAAGATGCTCGCCGCACTGCGCGGCCTCGGGGTGGAGGTGCTGCTCGACGACGCGGCGCTGGAAACCTCGACCGTGGATTTGTCGGTCAAGGTCACCCGCAGTCACGAGGAAGGCCAGATTGATTGGTTCGAACTCCGACCCGAAGTGGCCAGCGCCGACCAGACCATCGACCCTTCCATGTTGGCGCGGATGCTCAACGGCGAGTTTGTGACCGACGACGACGGCCGGCTGTTGTTGCTGAGCGCCGAACAGGGCGAGATGCTCGAACAGTTGTCCCTGTTGCGCGAACGCCACGGAGATGGTTCAGCGAAAGAGGAAGAGGAGGCGTTCGAGGTACCGCGTCTGGCGATTTTGGATCTGTTGTTGCTGGTGCGTTCGGACGGGGTGAATATCGATATGCCGCCCGACTTGCAGAAGGTGATTGATTCGCTGATGTCGTCCGAGGGCGTTCCGGCGCTGCCGGCGCCGGAACTCAACGCGACCTTGCGCGACTACCAGCAGGCCGGGTTCGAGTGGCTGCACTTTCTCTACGAACACCGCTTTGGCGCCTGCCTCGCGGACGATATGGGACTGGGTAAAACCATCCAGGCGATCGCCTTGATGGCGCACGTTCACAAAACGAAGACCAGCAAGGATCTCCATCTCATCGTGGTGCCGCCAAGTTTGGTGTTCAACTGGGCAGCTGAGATGGAGCGCTTTTGTCCGAGCTTGCGAGTCCACGAGTACACCGGCAGCAAACGCGCCTTGCCCAAACCCGGCACGGCGGACGTGATGGTGACCACCTACGACCTCGTTCGGCGCGATATCGAGATGCTGTCCGAAAAGGTGTTCGACATTGTGATTTTTGACGAGGCGCAGGCGGTGAAAACGATCAAGGCGGCACGCAGCAAGGCGGTGCGCCAGTTGCAGTGCCGGTTCAAAGCCTGCCTCACGGGTACCCCGGTGGAGAACCACGCCGGCGAGTATTTCTCGATCATCGATCTGGCCCTGCCGGGGCTGCTCGGCTCGGTGAAGCATTTTCGGGCGAGCATCAAAAAGGGGGGCGGCAGCAGCTTGCCGTTGCGGCGGGCGCAAATTTTCGTCCTGCGTCGGACCAAGGGAGAGATTCTCGACGAACTGCCGCCGAAGGTCGAGACTCAGACCATCCTCGAACTCAGCGATTTCCAGCGCGAGCTATACACGCGCACGGTGGCTGAGATCAAAGCCGAGGTGGAGGTCGCCTATGCCGAACGCCCGTCGCAGCAGGCCGGCATCATCGCGCTGACCGCGATCCTGCGCTTGCGTCAGCTGTGTGTCAGTCCGAGCTTGCTGATGCCGGACTACGACGAGGTGTCACCGAAGTTGGGGTTCCTGCGCGATTCGCTGGAGGAACTTGCGGCCGAAGGTCATGCGGCTTTGGTCTTTTCGCAATTTACCAAAACGCTCGACGCGCTCGAACCCGTGCTCAACGATTCCAAGGTTCCGTTCCTCCGGCTCGACGGGCGCACCCCGACCAGTAAACGCAAGGATTTGGTCGAGGCCTTTCAGGACGAAAAGGGCCCGCCGGTGTTTCTCATCAGTCTCAAGGCTGGTGGTGTTGGCCTCAACCTCACCCGGGCCGCCTATGTGTTCCATATCGACCCGTGGTGGAATCCGGCGGTGGAGAATCAGGCGACCGACCGCGCGCACCGTATCGGCCAGCAGCACACGGTGTTCGTGCAGCGCTTGATCATGCGCCATTCGATCGAGGAGAAGATGATCGAGTTGAAGGCACGTAAGCAGGAGCTTTACGACCAAATTATGCAAGCCAACGCGGAGCGGGATAGTTCGGGATTATTGACCCGTGCGGACCTCGATTTTCTGCTCGATAGTCTACCGAGTTGAAGCGGCGGTCTGCCCCTTTCTCGAACGGACCGAACGGACAGAAAGAACGAAAAGCCGCTGCTGCTCTGCGTGGATCAACGCTTTAAAGGTCGGTGCGGTCGCTTGGTTGTGTGGGGTGCTTGCGTGTTCTTCTCAAGTGAGATTGGGCCGCGATCTAACGGTTCAAGCCAGGCCGGGACGGCATAGGCCAAGTCCACGTCGGGTGCGAGTTTGCGGATCTCGGCTGCTGTCATCGGCATGCCGAGAACCCGCGTGGGGCGGAATCCTTTGTCTTGCAGGACTTCACGCACCGCGAGGCAGCGTTGCCCCCCAAGTTCCTCGGGGAAGCCATCCGCTCCGCTCGGCAGGGCGATCCGGAGATCGAGCGCAGGGTTCGCGCGCATGATCTCGGCGAAGCCCCGGAGGCGGTGCCGTCCGCCTGCCGTTGGTTCACGACCGCTGGGAACGAACGTCAAGGGTGTCGTATCCCAGTCTTTCCGCGCAAACGTGTTCTCCACAAACGTCAATGGGCTGCCCGCGATTTTTGTGACCAAGTTCATGGCGGCATGTCGGAACACGGGCCACAATTTGAACCCGGGGTCCGCCGGGTTGCCTTGAATCTCGATCTTTTGATCGACTTTGCCGCCTTTGCTCAAGGCGAACAAGGCCAAGCCAATCGGCGCCTTGATCGCGTTCGGACTCTCCACTTTCTCGCCCATTTTCAGATGGTCGAACAGGAATTTTACCTCGCCACGCAGGTGCTCTGGCGCCACCTCCAACTCATGTTTCATACTGAACGCTCCCCCGGCAATCTCACGGCCAACCAATGAAGCGGAGATCCCACTGAACGGTCTGAGCGGAAGATTCTTCAGGGTCATCTGCTGGTTTGGAAACCGAGCAATTCGGTCGTCGTACCAGCCCGTCGCCTCAAACGGCGCGCCGTATTCGATCACCCCCGAACTCCGGTAGCCCATCCGTTTCTCCGCGCCAAATACGACATTGGACACCATGAGATTCAATTGTTCCACTCGGGTGACCAAGGACGGTGCGACGGTGTCGTCGCGAAAATGAAGCGTGCCGTCTACTAAGCTGAAACGGTCCAGCGTTAAAGTTCGCGGGACGGCCTCGGCGCCGCCGCTGGCCAGCGGGTCGGCCGTGGTTTGAATGTCCGCCCCGTTGGATTTTTGCGGTGCGACCTTGGCAATCTTTTGCAGGTTCCACTCTCCGTTCGCCTCTCGGTGAACCACCGCGTTCAAGCCTTCAAAGTGGACCCCGGACACGCTCAGTCGCTTGTTCGGGTAGGTCGCACTCACCCTGTCGACTCCGAACGCCGTCCACTGCAACAGCGGCATGCCCGCGTGATGTACCGCCCAGTCCGTCAGATTTACTTGCGCCTCGGCGGCCAGCGAGCGATTGGCTCGGAGCATATCGCTGAACTCGGCACGGGCGGTGGTGGATACCGTGCCGCGTTCGATGGTCGCCTCCGCCATCAGTCCAATCCACGGCTGCAGAATCTTCGGTTGGAATGCCACGACAGATACCTCGGCCTCGCCACTGCCTTGGCGACCATCGGCCAGCAGCGTGCCCGTCATCGAACCCTGTCCTTCGCCGATTTCCGCCGTGAACGCCACCCGGCCACGCGGCGCGGCACGCGTGCTCAACTGCGTTCCCTTGATGGAAAATCGACACGGCACCGTGGCCCCGACCGCTTCGTCGGTGAATCGGATCAGGCTGCGGTCGACCGCCAAATCTGCGACGACGATGTCCCAGGTCGAGGTGCCGAACTCGATCTGTTCGGGCACGGTCAAATCGGGGATCTCACCCCACTTCGAGATGTTCAGAATACGGGCGACGTCGAGCACCAACTCGCCGCCAAATCCTTCCGCCGAGACCGCGTCCACCCGAATCGTCTTGTTCACCAAGTCCACCGCCACGCCGTGCATCCGTGCATCGTCCAACGAGGTTTTCCGGCCGTCATCGATCAACAGGTCGCGCGCTTCAAGTATCCCCGCGTCGAGCGTCAGTTCGAAGGTGTTCGATTGCGCCGGACGAATGGCCACGATTCCGCCGACGGCCAGCAAGCCCGAGATCTTCGGCACCACCCATGGTTCGAATAGTGGTTCGTAGGTGGCGATCTCGACCCCGCTCACCGCGAGCATCAACTCCGCCGAACGTCCCGGCAAATGAAAGCGCCCCTCCACGCCGACATCTCCGTCGCGGCTCGCCGCCGGACTGTCGAGCGTGAACGTGAACTGGTTGGTGCCGAGACTCTGGAAGCCCGCCATCGCGAGACCGATCGACCCGAGATTTTTTGTGAACCCGGTTTTTATGTCGACGAGTTCCACCTTAGCGCGGTTGATGGCCACCTGTTCAACGACCAAATCCGGCAAGGGTTTTGCCGGTTCGTTTTCGGGTTTTCGTGCCGGTTTTAGATCTAGCAGATTGAACTGACCGCTCGCGTCCCGGACTGCTCTTACACTGGGGGCATCGAGTTCTAGCAGTTGCGCCGTGACCCGCCTGTTCCTGATGGAGGCCCAGATGGCGGGATCTAGTTGCAAGCGCGCAATCGAAACCATGGCCTCGCCATTCTTGTCGTTCACCACGACGTCGCGAATGGAGGTGGAGAGATGCAGCGGGTGGACGTTCACCGAACCAACCGAGACCGACAGGTCCATGGCGGCAACCCGCTCCTCAATCTGGGTTCGGATAACTTTTGGCGCAAGGAGGTGGACGCTGAGAAAATACAGGGCGACCACGCAGAGGAGAGTCAGAAGAAAACAGCCGGATTTTTTGCGCACAACAGACCATGGAGCCGATACGGCCTTCTGCAAGCGAAACCAAGGGCTTCCGTTCAAAGAACGGTGGCACCGAATGATCACCAGTCCTTGCGACCTACGGGCGGAAGATGGAACAGTGAAGGTGGAAGATCGTGGCAGAAGCGCAGAAATCCGCCATCCTCCATCTTCAGGCCGAAGGCCTACCGCCCTTTTTCCATCTGCAAAATTTCATCTTCAGGCCAAAAGCCTGCTCGGAGATCAACCATTAGCCGCCCTTCCAACGAGTCGGCGAAATGCCCGGCGAATTCGATTTCGCCGCTCTGCACGTTGTTGGTGATGTTTTCGTAGGCGTGGATTTCCAGTTCGATCATGGTGCACTCGGGCGGTAGGATGCCGTTGATTTCCACCCGCTCCCAGTCCTTCTCGTTGGCGTTGGTGTGGAGTTTTTTGGTAAACTGCTGGATTTCTTCGGCGTCTTTCACTCCGCTGCCTTTGTAGATATTGGCGAGAATGCCGAACTGGGTGTCGGTCGAACGGTCGCCTTTCACCCGGTTGAAGGAGCAGGCGAGGGAAATCGATACGGCACCGCGTTCGACAAGGTGGCGGTAGGGCGCGATGTCGATCCAATAAAGATGTTGGGAGGCAATCAACTCGGAGGGACTGGTCTTGCCGGCGGCGGACGCGATAAAGCGGAGCATGCCCGAGCCCTCTTTGGGACGAACGCCACCGAAGCTACTCACCACTTCCGCCGCGTCGCCGTCCCAAATGCCGAAGTCTTGCGGTCTGCCGCTACCCCATCGTGCCGGTTGATCGAAGCCGCTGGTGACGGCGAGGATTCGTTCTTGGCGGGGCAGCGGGAACGAGGCCGGTTTGGCGCTGCCGTCCGTGGAAAAATCGGTGGCATCACGGAACGCCACCGCCCCGGGATCGCTCAGGCGTAGGCGTTGTTCGCCGGAAACCACTTCGATCTCGCCGGCGAATAAATGCGCATCGGTTTTATTGTCTGCCACGCGCACGCCGAAATCGGTACCGTGGTCAACGACGTCGCCGTTGGGGGTCCGCACGATGAAGCCAATCGCGCCCTCCGGCACGTGGAGGCCAGCTTGGCCCGCGAGCAGGTCGAGCACTTCGGCTTCTTTCAACACAAAGTGGGCGGGACCTTGCAGCGCGGCGGTCGCGCCGGAGGGCCAATGCAGTTGAGTGATACCGGTTTGCAGATGATACTCGCCGGCGGGGAGGGGGCCTTCAAACTGTTTCGGCAATTGCTGCCACGTGGTATCGCGCGAGCCGCTGACCTCGGCCATCGGCGCGCCGACAAAGCCATGTTTTGGTTCTTGGTTCCGGCTTTGATTGAACAGGGCTTGCCAGCCAAGCAGAAGCAGGATGCCGAGCAGGCAGATCGAGACCGCGAACGCCACCGGGGAGGTCCACTTCTTCTTCGCCGCAGCAGCAGCCGCAACTGTCGGCGGCGGCGGGCGTTCGGCGTCGTGATGTTCACGCAGCATCATGTCGATCTCGCTCGCGTCCCAAAAGCGGCGGCGGGCCTCTGCGCTGTTCAGCAACAAGGCCTTGAACTCCGCTTCCTCTTCCTCGCTCAGTTCTTGGTTGAGAAGCTGTTCTAGTAATGTGTCGAGTCGATCCATGTTGTAGCCCTTTCAGGCCCATCCTTCGCGGCGAATTTGTTTTTCCACACATTCGCGCAAAGCTACCCGGGCTCGCGATAGTGTAACAGATACCGCTTGGGGAGTCCAGTTGATGGATTTGGCGATGGCGCCGGTCTTCATCCCGTCCATATAGCGGTGGTGGATGAGCTGCTTCGAACGCGGCGATAATTTCTCGATACAGCGGCGTAGTGCTACTTGCCGCGAACTGTCGCCAAGGACTTCTGGGGCTTCCGAGACGAGCATGTCGAGCAGTTCCTGCGAGAGCCAGCGCGGCTGCTTTTTACTTTTATCGAAGTGCCGCAGCACCTCGAACCGCGAGATGGAAAACACCCAGGCGGTGAAATTGGTGCCAAGTTTGAAACTATCCGCTTTTTTGGTCACCACCAGAAAGACGTTGTGCACAATATCTTCCGTGGCCACCGGATCGCGAACCAAGGACCCGACAAAGGCCCTGATTTTTCCATAGTTGCGCACAAACAGTCCTTGGACCGCTTGAAGGTGTTGTGACTGCTCCAGTTGTTGCTCTGGCTGCTGTTGAGGTTGTGGTGACTGCTCGTCCATGTAGCCATTGATGCTACCTCGGAAGAAAAGATTAGCAAACGATTGACGGATGCGTTTTGGCGCGCTTGTTGAAATCCCCTCTGCGGAGAGATGTCTGAGTGGTCGAAGGTGCCTGACTCGAAATCAGGTGTACCGAGAGGTACCGGGGGTTCGAATCCCTCTCTCTCCGCCATTTTTCTCGCGCACAAGTTCCGTGCGCACGCTCTCAACCCGCCCCACAAGTTTCCCCAAGCCGCCCTTGCCAATGTCGAACGTCCCCTCCCCCCCGAGTCGGACTTGGCTCGACCAAGCCATCGGTCGGATCGCCTCGGACATCCAGCGTTCGGCGGACACCCACCTGATTAGACTCGACCTCCCAGCTTTTCCGGACATCGACCTCTATTTTAAAGATGAGTCCGTCCATCCTTCGGGCAGTCTGAAGCACCGGCTCGCGCGTTCTTTGTTTTTATTCGGCTTGTGCAACGGTTGGATCCGCGAGGGCACCCCGATCATCGAGGCCTCGTCCGGCAGTACCGCCGTGTCCGAAGCGTATTTTGCCAAGCTGCTCGGATTGCCCTTCACCGCGGTGATGCCCAAGAGCACCTCGGCGAAGAAGATTGCCTGGATCGAGTTCTACGGCGGGCGTTGTCATCTGGTCGACGACCCTTGCCAGATTTATCAGGAATCCCATCGCTTGGCCGACGAACTCGGCGGGCACTTCATGGACCAGTTCGCCAACGCCGAACGGGCCACCGACTGGCGCGGCAACAACAACATCGCCGAGTCCATCTTCGGACAACTTTCACTCGAGCGCTATCCCGAACCCACCTGGGTCGTGGTCGGCGCCGGCACCGGCGGCACCTCGGCCACCATCGGTCGCTTCATCCGCTACCGATCGCTCGCCACAAAACTCTGCGTGGTCGACCCGGACCACTCGGTGTTCCACGAGTTTTTCGAGTCGGGCGACACGGCACTCACGCGCGATTGCCCCTCCGCGATCGAAGGCATCGGTCGCCCGCGGGTGGAGGCCTCGTTTCTGCCGCATGTGATCGACCGGATGATTCATGTTCCGGACGCGGCCTCGTTCGCGGCGATCCATCTGCTCGAGACCTTGCTGGGTTCGAAGTGCGGCGGTAGCACCGGCACCAACTTTTGCGGCGCGCTGCAATTGATGGAGGAGATAGCGGCACGCGGTGAGACGGGTTCGGTGGTGACGCTGATCTGTGACCGCGGCGACCGCTACCTCGACACCTATTACAATCCCGCGTGGTTGGCCCAACACGGTTATGAGATCGGACCGCTGCTGGAGCGGTTGCGTTCGCGGGTGGGCTGAAGAAACCGGTGCTGTTCTATCCGGCCGTCGGAGTCGCTCGTGCCGAAGACACTTGTAGCACGAAGTTGCACTCCGTGTCCGTGGCGCGGAGTTGCACTCCGCGAAGGAACAAGATAACGCCTGAGCACGACACCAAAACGCCCGCAAACCAGCCTGCCGCGCTGCGGGGGATGCGGATGCCAGAAGAAATAATGATCCGGTATTGAGAGCCCACCTCGTGGCTGCCTTGGCGTTTGCGGGGTGGAGCCGGGAGGTTATCAAACCCGCCGTACAAACGCGGCAGACGGTCTGACCCAATAAATCCCTCGCTACAGTCGCGGCGACGGCCGTGCGGGTGGCACATAGATCCTTACCTGCCCAATTCGTGACGAAATGAGTCAACTGTTCAGATCCCGCTGGTCTTATGTGGCAATCTCGAACTCATGGCAATCGGCTCGGGACGCCCCTCGCCCTCCAGGTAGTTTAAAATTTCAACGATCTTTGGATAGGTTTCAACCGACCGCCGGCTTGGGCAGCTCGCGTTCGATGTCGGCCACCCGATAACCGAACCCGGTCGGGCCCAAACTCGAACGATCGAGCACGCCGGCGCGCCGACGGTACAGCCCCGGATGGACTGCCTCCTCCGGCATGGACGCCGCAGGATAGAATTGCATACCGTTGCTTTCCACGCCCATGATGGTGCCGGCGTGGGCGGCGAGTTGCACGTGGGGAATCTGCGCCAGCATCGGATTGGTCAGATCTTGCACCATCAAACCCATGCCGTGGTGCTTGCCCCAACACAGACTGAGCAGGGCACCGGTTTGGGTTTTGCAGACTTTGAGGGCGACGCCGTTCCAGCCGAGTTCGCGGCCCATGCGTACCAGCTTCCAGTCGTGCGCGGACTCGTCCATAAAGAGTGGCTTGCGTTCGGAGACGCTGTGCACGTCGATCGGATGTTCTTCGAGTTCGTAGGGGAACGGTTGCTCGACGTAGAGCACGCGCGCGTGGGTCTCGGGGTGTTCGGCCGCGAGCCGGTCGAGCAGCTCGTTGACGTAGGCGGGAACGGTGACGGTGCAGTTGAAGTCGGCGGTGAGGTGTTCGACGCCGAGCGGCGCGGCGATCTGGTCGATACGAACCAAGCGGCTATAATCCCAAGCGCTGTCGGTGCCACGCAGTTTGATTTTCAGACAAGTCAGGCCATCGCGCTTGATCCAGTCGGCCAGCAGGACCGGGTAGTCGTCGTCCGGTTCCGAACCGGTGAGGTCGCTTTCTTCCAGTGGGTCGAGTCCGCCGACCAAATGCCAGACCGGCAGCGTCTGCGGCGCGGGTTCGAGGAAGTCGGCGACGGTTTTTCCGGCAAAGTCCGAACCGAGAAAAGGCGCGAGTTCGCAGCCGAACTCGGCCCCGTAGGTCTCGTAAGTCGGTCGTTCGAGCGCCTCACCAAAGGCGTCGTGAATCGCTAGGTCGAACGCCGAAAGACAGCCGAGCGCGGCGAGGTAGGGCAGGTCGGCCTCGGCGCGCCAGTCGGGGAGATGGTCTTCGACCAGTGCGTTCCCAATCTGCATCGGATGGCCGGTGAGCCGGTCCGCCGCAGTACCGGCGCTCAACCCAGGCAAGGCCTTGGCGATGCGCACGCAGAAGGCTTCGAGCCGGTTCTTGCGTTCGGTGTAGTCGAGGGTGGACGGCCACAGCCAGCCGATGTTCAGCGGCGTCTCGCCCCAACCTTCCGCCTCGGCGGTTCCGACCCGAAGACGAACGCAGACCCGCGCCGTGGTGACTTCGGTGACCACCGCGTTGCCGAACTTCAGCGGCGTGCGCATGGTGACCGGAACAAAGTGGAGGCGGACGTTTAGGATTTCAGTGTCGTTCATTTTTTGGGGAAGATGGAAGGTGGAATGAGCTTATGGCAACGGTTTGCCATAGCGTGGCAGAAGCTTGCCATACTATGGCAGAAGTTTGCCACACTATGGCAGGGTCTTGCCATAAAGGAATTCGCTGCGCTGGGATGCGGATTCTCATATTTCGGTTGCCTTTCGACATGAGAACATATTTACAGGGTTTCTATGCTCGCAAAAATTCATTCTGGAGGAATCTACGGTGTCGACGCGTTCACGGTTGAAGTCGAAGTGAACGCGGGGCCGGGGGACGACATGAAGTTCTTCCTAGTCGGCTTGCCGGACGCGGCGGTACGCGAGTCCAAGGACCGGGTGGTGACCGCAATTTTCAATTCGCACTTTCAGCCGCCGGGTGGAACCACGACCATCAACCTCGCTCCGGCGGACATTCGCAAGGAGGGTCCGAGTTTTGATTTGCCGATCGGACTCGGCATGCTCGCCTCCGCCGAACAAATCCAAAAAGACGAACTCAAGGGCGTTTGCGCGGTCGGCGAACTCGCGCTGTCCGGCGAAGTGCGGCGGATCCGTGGCGTCTTGCCGATTGCGATCCACGCCGCGAAGGAAGGCTTCGAACGCCTGCTCGTGCCGGTCGAGAACGCGGCCGAAGCGTCGGTGGTCGATGGCATCGATGTGATTCCGGTGCACAATTTGCGTCAGGCCGCCGAGTACCTGAAAGGCATCGAGCCGATCGAACCGCACAAGACGGATCTGGACGCGCTGTTCGCGGGTTCGGGAAAGTACCCGGTCGATTTTTCCGAGGTGAAAGGCCAGGAGTACGCCAAGCGTGCACTTGAGGTGGCGCTGGCCGGCGGGCACAATGTTCTGATGATCGGTTCGCCCGGCACCGGCAAAAGCATGTTGGCCAAACGACTGACCACAATCCTGCCGCCGATGTCCTTGGAAGAGGCCTTGGAGACCACCAAGATTCATTCGATCGCCGGCAAGTTGCAGGCGGGTTCGTCGTTGATTTCGCAGCGCCCGTTTCGTTCGCCGCACCATACCGTGTCCGACGCTGGACTGCTCGGCGGCGGAACGCATCCGATGCCCGGCGAAGTGTCGCTGGCGCATCACGGCGTTTTGTTTCTCGACGAACTGCCCGAGTTCGCGCGCAACGTTTTAGAGGTGCTTCGTCAGCCGCTGGAAGACGGCGAAGTGACCATCGCCCGCGCGGCCGCGACGGTGACCTTTCCGAGTCGGATGATGCTGGTGGCCGCGATGAACCCCTGTCCTTGCGGCTACCACGGCGACCCCAAACGCGAGTGCCGCTGTAGTTCGCCGCAGATCCAAAGTTACCGCAACCGCATCTCCGGTCCGCTGCTCGACCGCATCGATATCCACGTCGAAGTGCCGAGCGTCGCCTACGAACAACTGTCGTCGATCGAACCCGGCGAGAGTTCGGCGTTGATCCGCGAACGCGTGATCGGCGCGCGCAAAATCCAGCAAGACCGCTACCACAATCTGGAACACGTGCACTGCAACGCTATGATGGGCACCCGCGAAAAGGACGCCCACTGTCTACTCGCGCAGGGTTCGGCGGACCTGCTCAAGATGGCCGTCACCGAACTCAATTTCTCCGCCCGCGCCTACGACCGGATCACCAAAGTCGCGCGGACCATTGCGGATCTGGATCGTTCGGCGGAGATCAAGCCGGAGCATATTACCGAAGCCATCCAGTACCGGACGCTTGATCGTCAGTTGTGGACGTAGCCTGCGGGCTTTTGGAAGTGATCAGTGGGGCGCCCTTCGGGCTTGGAAGTGATCAGTAATCAGTGACTCGCCCGGGCGGGCGGGTTAGGGCTTTGAAATTGTACTCCTCCTGATTTTCGACGGGTTAAAACCCGTCACGACAAACACAGGTTGAAACTTATGTTACATCTCGCTCGGCCGTCGGCCGGCGCCCCGAATGTAGCGCGGGCTTTAGCCCGAGTTTGGTCGGCGGGTTTTAACCCGCCGGCTTAGGACCGCCCGTCAGGGCGAGTCACTGATTACACGCCACTGATTACTTCAATTCTGGAATTGGTTCGTCGGTGCCGATATCGACACCTTCCCAATTCGCGGTACCATCAATATACGTCAGCACCCGCGCGCGACTCCCGGGGGCAAGCGGCTTGTTCACTTTCGGAATGAACGCGCGGTGTTCAGCGATCACGTCTTTGAACTTCGGATCCTTGGCGAGGTTGTGCCACTCTTCCGGGTCGGCTTGCATGTCGTAGAGTTCTTCGGAGCCGTCGGCGTAGACGTTGTAGCGCCAGTTCTCCGAACGGATGCCGTGGTTGTCTTTGTTGTGGGTGGTGATGCCGGGCCAGACGCGTTTGGCGCTGGCGTCTTTGCATTGCGGAACGAGGCTGTGGCCTTCGTTTTCGGGATTTGCGGGCAGGCCGGCGAGTTCGAGCAGGGTGGGGTACATGTCGAGCAGTTCGGCGGGTTTGGTGCAGCGTTGACGCGGCGTCACGCCGGGGCCGGCGAACATCAGCGGGACGTTGGCGGAGTTGTCCCAGAGCGTGTTTTTGCCGGTGATTTCCTTTTCGCCGAGATGGTAGCCGTGGTCGGTCCAGAGCACGATGATGGTGTTGTCTTTGAAGCCGTTGCGTTCGAGCGTGGTGAGCACGCGGCCGACTTGGCTATCCACGAACGAGGTGCAGGCCAGATAGGAGCGGACCGCGTTCTTCCATTCGCCGGACTCGATCAGAAACTTGTGGCGGGGTTCGGGCAACTTCCAATGGAGGAACCAGGAAAAGCGCGGCGTGTCGGCGCGGTCGTTTTTCAGGAAGGGCGGCAGTTCGAGGGTGTCTTCCGGATAGAGATCGAACCACTTCTGGGTCGCGTAGCAGGGCACGTGCGGCAGGAAAAATCCGCAGGAGAGGAAGAAGGGCTTGTCGCCTCCTTCGTCGTCACCGCGCGGCATCTGGTCGAGCGCCTCGACCGCCCAAGTCGCGACCTTGAAATCGCCTTTGTCCTCGTCCTTGTGGTCGAACACGCCCCAATCGACCAGCGGATGTTTGGACGGGGTGTCCACCAACTTTTGTTTAGGTCTGACCCCGACGCCCGCGGCCGGACCGATATGTTGGAACTCGGCGTCCTTCGGACCGCGTCCATTTCGGCCGTGGTAGATCTTGCCGGTGGTGTAGGTCGTGTAGCCTTGGGCTTTCAAGTATTGAGGCAGGGTGACGATGTCGGCCAGTTCGGGAACGGTGCGGAACCACGGGGCGAGTCCATAGATGCCCGTGCTGCTGGGGCGCTTGCCGGTCATCACGCTGGTGCGCGAGGGATTGCACAGCGGCGACTGGCATTGCGCGTTGAGGAACAGGGTGCCGCGTTCGGCGAGCGCGTCGATGTGCGGCGTCTTTGCTTGGGGGTGTCCGCCCATGCAGCCCATCCAATCGTTTTGGTCGTCGATGGCGATGAACAGAATGTTCGGTTTTTCGGCCGCGTTCGCGCTGGGCGGGAAGGGCAGAGCGAAAAGGAAAAGAAGGAGGACGGGCAGAAGAAGGCAGCGGCGAAATCTCATGCACTTGGAAGTACCAAAGTTTCCAGACAGAGGCAATCACTGCAAGGGGCGGCATCGTCCGCGGATGCCCGATGTCACTTCCGGTCGGGTTAACCCAACTCGTACTCGAGCCGGACGACTTCTTTGAACAGCAGTTTCTGAACGCGGCTCTTATATTGGTACACCGAGTTCTCGGCGAGGCCGAGCTGTTCGGCGATTTCGCGAACGGCTTTGCCTTCGAGCAGCATGAGGAAGCTGGCTTTCACTTTAGGGGCGAGGCGGCCTTCGACATTTTCCCAAGCCATCTGCGACAGGTAGTTCTGCCATTCTTTTACCGCGATGTTGTCGATCTCGGGGAGGTCGCCTTTTCGGTCGGAGTCGGGCGAACTGCGTTTGGCATCGAGCAGGCGCTGGCGGCGGAAATTTTTCGCGATGTAGTCTTTGACCGAGTTCTTGGTGACGGCGGTGATCCAACCGCGGAACTTACCCTTGCCGGGGTCGTAGTTGAACTTCGGCAGGTTCTTCCAGGCCTTCAGCAGGACGGTCTGGACCAAGTCCTGACAATCGTGGTGGGGCATGTTCATGTTGGAGATGATGGCGTAGATATAGCGTTCGTAATAGTGGACGAACTCCTCCCACGAACGGTCGTCTTGCTGGTCTTTCAGCCGCGCGAGCAAGGTCTGACGAGTCTTGTACTCATCTTTCGCTTTCGCTTTTCCTGCTTTCGCTGCTTTCGCTTTCGCTGTTGCTGCTTTTGCTGCTTTTGCTTTTGCCATTACCATCGTCTTGCCTCTGGTTTGCGGGAGATGCAAATAGTTTGCCCTCCGTGAGTTGCACTTTCGACGAGCGTGTCACGATTCAGCTTCAATTTTTGCTCAACAGTTTGCCGCACCCTTGATCAACACTCGCGCAACACTTTTTGCGCCGATAGGACCGTTTGGCGAAATTGCGACACTGACCGGCTTTGAATTGTCATTATCGTCTGTGACATGGTTGATAGTGCGAAAAAGTGCCTTTTATCTGTCAACGCGCTCCAGCAAGTTTACAATCATTACATATTGACGGTAGAACTGTGGTGAGATAGGTCACAACGATGCCACCACGTATCTATATGACGATCGAGGAGATCGCCGCCTACCTGAAGCTTCCTGTGGATAGCCTCTACAAGTATGCGCGCAACGGGAAGATCCCAGCCTTCAAAGTTGGTCGTTATTGGCGATTCGACCGTGATCAGATCGATTCTTGGGTGCAAACACAGCGTAAAGGCATCCCTCTGGATCTCCAAGTCTTGGTGATAGATGACGACCAAGCCATTCGCGAGTTGATTGGTGCTTGGGTGTCAGAAATTGGCTGCGACTACAACGCGGTCGGCTCTGGAGAAGAGGGCTTAGCTTTGTTGCGCGTTCAGCAATACGACTTGGTTTTCCTCGATTTGATGATGCCCAAAATGGACGGCGTGCAAGTTCTGCGTGATATCTACAAGATCAATGTTGGCGCCAAAGTGATCATTATCACCGGCTATTTTGAAGGAAAGGCCTTGGACGAGGCGCTCTCGCTCGGCAATTTGACCGTGTTGAAGAAGCCGATCGACAAAAAGGTTTTTCTAAACGTTCTGCATCAGCACAAAGCTGCGAAGAAAAAGCAGTTTTAAACGTCCTATTGAAACCTAATTGCAATCCCGTTTACACGTATTAACCTTGTACCAACATGAGTAAGAAGACCTACCTCACCATTCAAGAGACTGCCGCATTTTTAGAGATGCCCATCGAAACGGTGTATAAATACGCACGAACCAAAAAGATGCCGGCCTCCAAAGTCGGTCGTTATTGGCGCTTCGACCGCGACATGCTGGTTCAATGGCGGATGTACCATCGTTCCTCCTCCTCCCATCAGGAGCTGCAAATCATGGTGGTGGACGACGAGCCGCTGTTCCGTGATCTGATCGGCACCTGGTTGCGCAGCATGGGCCATGTGGTCGACATTCTCCCTGACGGCGAGATGGCCATGGATTACTTGAAAATCCAGCAGTATGACTTGGTCTTCCTCGACCTGCAAATGCCGAAAGCCAACGGCGTGGAAGTGCTCCGTAACTTCCGCGACCTGGGACCGAGTACCGAATTTATCATTGTCACCGCGCACTTCGAATCCCAGTTGATGGATGAGGCGCTCAGCCTCGGAACCATGACCGTTTTGAAGAAACCGTTCTCCCGTGAGAATCTGGTTCGGGTGGTCAAAGACCATCAAGTGCGTCGGGCTTATACCTGATTCCTGACTTTACCTCGGCGCCATTTGCGACGAGCGCGGGCTTCGATTGTTGGCAAAGGTCGGTTTCCCCGTCCCGAATTCCCCTTGGAATTCCCTGATCTTTTCTTGGAATAGGGATTGACCCCTGTCTCGGCTTGCCCGTACAATCCGGCCTCGTTCTACATTTTGGAACAAGCGACAAAGTGGGCTTTGCCCGCTTTTTTATTTGATGGGCCTATGGTTCATCGAGAGACAATTTATACGGAGAGAACACGATGGCCAACGATGGACTGTTGAACGTCATAGAAAGTTTGGCGCAAGAGCGTAACCTGGATCAGGAGACGTTGTTGTTGGCCATTGAATCGGCACTGGTAAGCGCCGCGAAAAAATCGATCGGGCCCAACGGCGAGTACCGCGTTGAAATCGATCGGAAAAGCGGTGAAATGCGGGTGTTCCACCGCCTTGAGGTGGTGGAAAAGGTCGTCGCGAAGGATCTCCAGATCAGCCTCGAGAAAGCGCGCAAGCAGAAGCCCGACATCCACCTCGGTGCGTTTGTCGAGTTCCGGGTTGAATCGGAAAAGGAATTTGGTCGCATCGCCGCGCAAACGGCGCGCCAGACGATCATGCACAAAATCCGCGAAGCCGAGAAAGAGCGCGTGTTTTCCGATTACAAGGACCGGGCTGGTTCGATCGTGCGCGGAACGGTACGCCGCTTCGACCGCAACGACGTGATCATCGAACTCGAGACCGCCGAAGCCGTGATGCCATCCTCCGAACGTGTGCCGACCGAGGAGTACCAAGTCGGTGACAGCATTCAGGCCTTCGTTCTCGCGGTGAAGAGCCAGAACCGTGGCCCCGAAATTGTGCTGTCGCGCAGCCATCCCGATTTTGTCCGCAAACTGTTCGAACGCGAAGTCACCGAGATCAGCGATGGTTCGGTTGAGATCATGGGCATTGCCCGCGAGGCCGGCTTCCGCTCTAAGGTGTCGGTCCGTTCGGCCGAGGAAAACATCGATCCGGTCGGCGCCTGCGTCGGCATGCGCGGTATCCGCGTCAAGAGTATCGTGCGCGACCTCGGCGGCGAGAAAGTGGACATCGTTCGTTACTTCCCCGACATCCGCAAGTATGTCGCGGCTGCGCTTGCGCCCGCGAAACTCGCCAAGGTCGAAGAAGATGCGATCACCCACCGCATCAAAGTGATTGTCGACGAAGACCAGCTCTCCCTCGCGATCGGCAAGAAAGGCCAGAACGCGCGTCTCACCTCCAAGCTGACCGGTTGGAAAATCGACATCCAGAAAGACGAAGCCAAAATGGACTTCGGCGAACGTGTGGCGCTTGCCATCAACGACCTCGCTGCGGTTCAGGGCATCAGCCGCGAACAAGCGGAAGGCCTCGTTGGCGCCGGTTTCCTCACGCCTGAGGGGATCATGGCCGCCGACCTCGAAGACCTCGCTGGGATCGAGGGCATGACCAAAGCCACCGCTCACGAAGTGAAAGGCGCGGCCGAGAAGTACTACGAGAAAATCCACGGTCGCTTCCAAAACTAGTCGCGTCGCCCCAGCTTAAATAAACAGACTGCGTTCAACGCGCTTTCAACCCCTTCCATCCTGCCTCCGCGCAACCACACCACACCGATCCAACTTCCGAATGAGTGACGATAAAACAACCGACGACAAAGTAATCCTCGTGGAGGGCCCGTTTGTCATTGTCAAAGAGTTCGCCGAACAGATCGGAGTGAAGGCCAATGTGTTGATCGCGGAGCTGATGGCCAACAACATCTTCGCTGGCATCAACCAGAAGATCGACATCAAGGTCGCGGCCAAAATCGCGGCCAAGCATGGCTACCGGATGGAGATGGGCACGGCCGAACCCGAGCCGCCACCACCGCCGCCGGAGCCGCCCCCTGCCGTTACCTCGTTCGAGCCCGATCTCAAAAAGCCGCGCAATTTCGACAAACCCGTCGTGCGCGAAGTCAAACTGACCAAAACGGAGCGCTTAGCCGCCGAGGCCGCCGCCGCTGCCGCTGCCGCGGCACCGCTCGTTCCGCCACCGTCGCGTCAGAAGAAAAAGAAGCCCAAGAAAGACAAGAAGAAGGGCAAGAAGGGCGCGCCGACTGTAGAAGTCGGCGGCGAAAAACCGCCGGTCGTCACCTTTCTCGGCCATGTCGACCATGGCAAAACGACCTTGCTCGACTACTTCCGCGATAGCCGCGTTGCCCACGGCGAGGCCGGCGGAATCACCCAGCACATCGGCGCTTACACCATCAGCAAGGAACGCGGTGGTGAGTCCAAACAGATTACTTTTCTCGACACGCCCGGTCACTCGGCGTTCTCCAAGATGCGTGCCCGCGGTGCCAGTCTGACCGATATCGCGGTCATTGTCATCGCCGCCGACGATGGCATCATGCCGCAAACCGAGGAAGCCATCCGCCACGTCAAAGAGGCCGATGTCACCATGATGGTCGCGATCAACAAGTGCGACTTGCCCGCCGCCAACGCCGACCGCGTGATGCAGCAGTTGCAAGCCCGCGAACTCACGCCGACCGAATGGGGCGGCGAGATTGAAACGATAAAAGTCAGTGGCAAAACCGGTGACGGTCTCGAAGAATTGCTCGATCTCATCCTCCTCCAAGCGGAAGTTCTCGAACTCGAAGTGGAAGAAGGTGCCCCGACCAGCGGCATCGTCATCGAAGCGCAGATGGAACCCGGTATGGGGCCGATCGCCACCGTGCTGATCACCTCCGGTATCCTCCATCGCAACGACGCCATTGTCGTTGGCCACCACGCCGGCAAAGTGAAGAAGATGATCGGTGACCGCGGCGACGTGCAAGCCGCCAGCCCGGCCCACGCCGTGCGCATCCTTGGACTCAATGGCGTGCCCGAAGCTGGTTCGGTGATCTCGGTGGTTGCGACCGAAAAGATTGCCAAGAAAATTGCTGCCGACCTCGAAGAGGAAATTCGCCAACAGGCGCTCAAGGCTCCGACGAAACCGATGGACCTCGCGACCCTGCTCGACATGAAAAAGGCCGAAGAGGACAAGGAGTTCGCCGTGCTGATCAAAGCCGACGTACAAGGCAGCCTCGAAGCGATCCGCGATTCGCTCACCGAAATCAAAAGCGACAAGGTTGGCGTCAAATTTATCGGGCTTGAAGTCGGCACGGTCACCGAGAACGACATCATTCTCGCGGAAGCCTCCGGCGCTGAAGTCATCGCCTTCCACGCCCCGATCGACGGAAAAGCCACCAAGGCGGCCAAGCGCGAAGACGTGCCGATCCATTCGTTCGACATCATTTATCAGCTCATCGATCACGTCACCGCCGGCATGGCTGCAATGCTTCCGCCGGAGCAGAAAGAAACCGTCGTCGGTCAAGCCGAGTGCCGTCAGGTGTTCCGTCTCAACAAGGCGCCGAACGTGGCCGGTTGCGTGGTCATCAAAGGCCGCGTCCTGCGCGGGGCGCACGCCCGCGTTCGCCGGAAGAAAGACATCGTTCACGATCACGGCAAAGTGTCGACCTTGCGTCGCTTCAAAGACGAAGTGAAGGAAGTCGGCAACGGTCAGGAATGCGGCATTGGCCTCGCTGCCTGGGACGAGTTCGCCGATGGCGACATCATCGAAATCTTCACCGTCGAAGAAGTCGCGCAGCAGCTTTAATTTTATTTCGCCACTTCGATCTTCCACCTTCCATCTTCCTAAAAGACCGTGAGTGATTCTTTTTACGTCACCACGCCGATCTACTACGTTAACGATCGGCCGCATATTGGGCACGCCTATACCACCATCTTGGCGGATGTGCTGACCCGTTACCACCGCATGAAAGGCGTGCCGACGTACTTTCTCACCGGCGTGGACGAACACGGCCAGAAGGTGCAGCAGGCGGCAGAAAAGCGCGGCCTCGAACCGCAGCAGCATGTCGACGAGATGGTCGTGCATTTTCAGGATATGGCCAAGCGGGTGGGCGCGTCTAACGACGACTTCATTCGCACCACTGAAACGCGCCACACCACGGTGGTTCAGCAACTCTTGCAGACCTTGTTCGACAAGGGCGAGATCTACAAGAAAACCTACGGGGGCTGGTACTGCGAAGCGGACGAGATGTTCGTGCAGGAGAAGGACTTGGTCGATGGCCTGTCGCCGACCGGGCGGCCGGTCGAATGGGTCGAGGAGACCAATTACTTCTTCAAGATGGGCCAGTACAAAGACTGGTTGATTGAGTACATTGAGGGTCATGCCGATTTCATTTTGCCCGACTACCGTGCCAACGAAACGCTCGGCTTTTTGAAGAAACAGGACTTGGAAGATTTGTGCATCTCGCGTCCGAAGTCGCGACTGGGGTGGGGGATCCCGCTGCCCTTCGACGAAGACTTTGTCACCTATGTCTGGTTCGACGCGCTGACCAATTACATCAGCGCCATCGGCTTTGATAGGGCCAAGGGGCCGGCAGATCCCGCGTTCGCCGAACGTTGGTCCAACGCGATGCACTTGATCGGCAAAGACATTCTCACCACCCACACCGTGTACTGGCCGACCATGCTGCACGCCGCCGGGATTCCGATGCCGAAGACGATTTTCGCCCACGGCTGGTGGCTGAAAGGCGACAGCAAGATTACCAAGACCAAGATTACCAAGACCGGTGGTGGCGCGCTCCAGCCTGAACCGTACATCGAGCAATACGGCTTGGACGCGTTCCGCTATCACGTAATCGCCGATATGGCGCTCGGCCAAGACACCAGTTTTACCGACAAACGGATGAACGAGCGCTACAATGCCGACTTGGTCAAAAATCTGGGCAACGGTGCCCGCCGGGTCCTTGAATTGTTGAAAAAGAACTTCGACGGCGTCCTTCCCGAACCGCCGCCGGCTGGGTCTGAAGAGGAGGCCCTTGCGGTCGCCGCGAGCGAAGCGCTGGCCGCCTATACGGCCGCGTTCGAGGAGATGAAACTCCATGTCGCCTGTGCCGAAGCGACCAAGTTTTGTAGCAAAGTGAATGTCTACATCGACGCCTGCAAGCCCTGGGAACAGGCGAAACAGGACGACAAAGGACCGCTCGGCTTGACCTGCGCGACCGCGCTCGAAGGCATTCGCGTCGTCTCCGTGATGTTGTATCCGATCATGCCCGGCAAGATGACCGAACTGCGCCAATGCCTGGCGCTTGGCGACGCTGTCCCCGAACTCGCTGGAGCGGCCGATTGGTCCCAGCTGAAGACGGGCGCGTCGTTCGAATCGGTGGCGCTGTTTCCGCGGATCAAGTTCGAAAAACCGAAGGCGGAGAAACAAGCGAAGCCGAAGAAAGCTGCGCCGGTAGGCGTGGCCACGACCGATCAGTTGTCGTTCGACGAATTCAAGAAAGTCCAGCTACGCACCGCCAAGGTGCTCACTGCCGAAAAAATAGAGAAAGCTGACAAGCTGCTCCGCTTGGAAATCGAAGTTGGCGATGAAACGCGTCAGTTGGTTGCCGGTGTAGCTGAGTTCTACCAGCCGGAAGCGTTGGTCGGAAAAACGATTGTGATTGTCGCGAATCTCGCGCCCAAGAAGATCCGCGGGGTCGAGTCGCACGGCATGTTGTTGGCGGCGCGGAACAAGGTCGATGGTGAGGATCGGCTTCGATTGGTCACGCTTGATGGTGATTTGCCGAGCGGCGCTTCGGTTTCCTGATTCGTGCGTAGCTTTCGAACACGCCGGCCTCAGGGCCGTGCGTCCGGAGACGGTGTCAATCAATCGGTACTGCCTTGAAGACGGAGATGCGTTCCTCCCTCAGTCTCCAGCGGTCGCGGCTGGATCTCGGAATGCGACCTCAAGGGATGTGAGTTGCCGTGACGTGCCTTTGCGGATGGTAATTCGCGTGCCGTTGAGGTCGAGCGATTCGCCCATGGCGGGAATGCGTCCGAGGGCGTGCAGGACGAGGCCGCCGAGGGAATCGTATTCTTCTTTTTCGGGGAGGTGCATGCCGGTCTCCTCGTTGACTTCGTCGATGGGGGTCCGGGCATCGACCAGCCAGGCGCGTTCGGAGAGGGCGCGGATGGGCGGGTGTTCCTCGTCGAACTTGTCGACGATCTCGCCGACGAGTTCTTCGATGATGTCTTCGATGGACACGAGTCCGGCGGTGCCGCCGTATTCGTCGACCACGACCGCGCACTGGGTTTTTTCGCTCTGCATGAGCTTGAGCAGGTCGTCGATGGGCATCTGTTCGGGGACAAACGGAATGTCGTTGGCGATGTCGGCGAGGGTCTTTTGTTTGCCGCCATTGGTCAGCGCGGCGAGGACGTCTTTGACGTGGACGAGTCCGGAGATTTCATCGATGCGTTCTTGGTAGACGGGGAACCGGGAGTAGTTGGCGTCGCCGATAATCTTGGCGGCCTCGGCGATTGGCATGCTGGCTTCGAGACCGACGAGGTCGACCCGCGGGGTCATGATTTCGCGCGAAACGGTGTCGCCGAACTCGAGTGCGGATTTGATCATCTCGCGTTCGCCTTCCTCGAGGTCTTCGTCCTTCGAGTGTTCCACCATGGACAAGATTTCATCCTCGGTGGACGGACGCGACTCGGTGTGGTGTTCGGGGAAGATTTTGCTGAGACCGTTGCGGATGGCAAAGGCGGGCAGGGTGGCGAGCGCGATCGGCCAGTAAAACAGCGAGTTGAGTGGCAGGGTGGCGAGGGAGACGCGGTCGGCGTAAGCGTTGGCGATGGCGCGTGGGATGAAGCGGACCAGGAGTCCGTAGACGACGAGAACGCCGATGCCGATCCCCGTCAGTTTGCCGAGGCTCATGGCACCGCTGTGGTGGGCATGGGTGAGCACGATGCCGAGTCCGATGAAGGTCAGGCTTTGCAGCACGATGGACATGGCTTGATAGCCGACGGTCAAGCGTGGCCAGCGTGGGACCCAGGGCGCGAGCCGCTTTTTAATCGGTTCGATCTCGTGGTTTTTCTCGTCGTGCCACAGGCGGCTGAGGCTCGCCGAACCCGTGAGGTCGTAGCAGTAGTGCAGGAGACTGACGATAGCGCTCAGGAGCAAGAGCGGGAGGATGATAGTGAGGAGGAGGTGCACTTTTTTCGGCCTTCGGCCTTTGGGGAGTAATCAGTGATCGGTGATCAGTGAGTGGCGGCCTTCGGCCTTTTGGGAGTCATTAGTGAGTGCCGGCCTGCGGCCGCGAGGGATTTCAAATTTCGGATTTCAAATTTCAAAGAGTGCTCATTCAAATTTTGGAGTTCAAATTCATGATGGGGGCTTCGAGGACTAAATTCGCGCGTCAGCGCGTAGCACTGATTACTGATAACTGATAACTAATCCGCGCGTCAGCGCGTTGCCACTGATTCCTGATGACTGAACACATCAGGAATGATACCCGATTCCGATCAGTCCTTCAAGATGTCCGGCACGATTGGCTTCATCGAGCCAGGCGTGTTCGATGGCATGCATGGCGGCGCGTTGCTCGGGGGTGTTGTCGCTGGCGCCGGTGAGGTGGTGGCAGCCGTGGGCGAGGTACCATGCGAGTTCGCGGTCGGGGTTGGGGTGGGAATGGGCGAGGGGGACGTTCACCAGGACTTCGCCGGCGTGGTGGGCGTCGGGCGGAACGGGATCGAGTCCGAACGAGATGACATCGGTGGGTTCGCTCCGCCCGAAGTAGGTCGCGTTGAGTTCGGCGATGGCCTCGTCGTCGAGCAGGGCGATCGAAAGTTCGCCCCACGTTCGAACGGGGTCAAGCGCCTGAACCCGGGGCATGAGCCACTGGAGCAGATTCAGAATCCGTTCTTCCCGGATCGGGATCTCGGATTGTTGGTTGGTCAGTTCGATCTTCATCCTTGGGGTACTTCACGCGGTGGTGAAGCATGGAGGTGAGTGTGTAGATAAATGATTTTTTAATCTCGGAGAGTTGGGCGAAGGTCAGCTTGCACTTGTCGAGCTGGTTGTCGTTGAGCTTTTCGCGGATGATCTTGTTGACCAGTTCTGCGATGTTGCTCGCGGTCGGGTTGTCGAGGGTGCGCGACGCTGCTTCAATCGAGTCGGCCAGCATCAGGATGGCCATCTCCGGGGTTTCCGGCAGCGGACCCGGATAGCGGAAGTCGTCGATGGATACGCCGCTGCTGTTGCCGTTGCCGCCGGACTTTGACCCCTCGCTGTCCTCTTCGGCTTGTTCTTTGGCGCGGTGGTAGAAGTAGGAGACGGCTTGCGTACCGTGGTGGGTTTGAATGCCGTCGATGATCGGCTGCGGCAGTTTGTGGGTGCGCGCGAGTGAGACGCCTTCTTTGACGTGGGCGATGATCAGCAGGGTGCTCATGGTGGGCGAGAGATCGTCGTGCGGGTTACGACCCTGCGAGGTATTTTCGATGAAGTATGGGGGCTTCACCATTTTGCCGATGTCGTGGTAGAGGGCGGCGACGCGGACCAGCAGGTCGTTGACGCCGATTTCGGACGCGGCCGCCTGGGCGAGGTTGGCGACTTGCAGGGAGTGGTGATAGGTGCCGGGCGCTTCGAGCATGAGGCGTTCGATCAAGGGGTGACGCATGTCGAGCAGCTCGAGCATTTTAATCGGCGATGTCATGCGGAACACCCATTCGAAAATCGGGACGAACACGATGGCCAGGCCGGCGACGAGCGCGCCGTTGAGCAGCGCGAGTCCGATTTGCGGCAGGAATTGTTCGAACGACTGGATGCCGCTGCGTCCGGCCACGCCGACCACGAACACGGCTTGGGCGAGTCCGAGAAATAGGCCAGCCTTCAGCAGCGAGGAGCGCTTGTGCAGGTCGCGCACCGTGAGCGAGGCGATGATGGTGACCACGAGACCGAGAAGAAAGACGAGAAAGGATTGTTCGACCAGGATGGCGACGACAAAGCTGGTCCAGAGTCCGACGGCGACGCCGTAGCGCGAGTTCCACAACAGCGTCGCGAGCAGTGGTGCGATGGCGATGGGGATGAGCACCACCAAGTTCGTCGCGTTGAACAGCGTGCCGAGTCCGGTTTCTCCACCGATGCCTTCGAGGTAGCCGAGTCCCCGGGCGGCGGCGAGCGGGATGATCGCCAGCAGGCCGGCGAGCAGGATCAACTTGGGCTTGCGCAGGACCGAGGGCTGGGTGATCAGCAGGATGCCGCCGAGAATGAACAGGGCCGCGAGCAACATCGCGCCGTTGGAAATGAGTTTTAGCAGCGGGCTCGAACGCAGTCCGAGCTGGCGCTTGTGCGCCTCCAGTTTTTCGATCACTTGCGGCGTCGCTTCCTCGCCGGTACTGGCGATGATGTCGCCTGGTGACACGGTCTCAAACACCGATTCAACCTCCCGGCGGGCGATGGTTTTTTCGCGTTCGGTAAGGGACTTGTCGAAGCGGAGATTGGGGATCACCAGCGCGGCGGCAAGGGCGTCTAGTTCGCCGGGCGGGAGCGTATGCGGGCCGAGGCGTTGTTGCAGATCGGTGACGAGGCGCGCGGCGACCTTGTCGGGGGCGTGCAAGGCGTCGCGTTTCCATTCGACCAGTGTCTCCTCGTCCGCGCCGAGTAGCTGGATGGAATCGACTTCGTGTTCGGGTTCGAGGATGGGCAGCGCCATGCTAACGGCGAGGGCTTCGGGCAGGGCGGTGCGCAACACGTTTAGTTGGTTGGACCCGGTCCACTGTTGGATGCTGGCGGGCGAGATGGCGGTGATGCCGAGTTCGGCGAAGGTGTTGGTGAGTTCGACGACGGCGAGAAACACCGGGTCGTTTTCGGCGGGCTGCCCGCCGTCGATCAGCACATCCCGGGGAGGGGCTTGCGCCATGGTTTCGGCTAAGGACTCTAACTTATCGAGCAAGCCGTTGGCCCGGCCGAGGGCTTTGGTGGCGTCGTTCGGTGCCCGCGAGTAGACGGGTGCGACGCGGTCGGCGGCGGCTTCACGGGCGGCCCCGGTGTTTTCCATGTCGAGACATTCGAAACGCACTTCGGACACGACGGTGCGCGAGATCTGCTGGCCGGGGGTGAGGTTGATCAGGTAGGTGGCGTTCTGGCCAAGTGAGAGCAACAATACGGTGCCGAGCCAGACCGCACCGGCGGCGGCCAGTGTCTTCCAAGAGACCTCAAGAAAATCGAGTCGCTTCTGGCGTTTGGCGGCGCCCTTTTCCTTCTTCTGGCGCTCGCTGCGTTTCTTGGAAATCTGTGAAGCCTTGTCGTTCACGAAGCCCCCTTTGTCTCGGCTCCGTCTTCCGGCGTTGTCGTTGTTGCTACGTCATCAAGGCTCGGTTCGTTGGTCCGTGAACGCCGGTAGGCGGTGACAATTTTCTGCACCAGTTCGTGACGCACGACATCGGTTTCGTCGAGTTTGCTGATGGCGATGCCTTTCACTCGGTTCAGCACCGTGACCGCCTCGTACAGTCCGGACGGTTTGCCAGAAGGCAAGTCGACCTGCGACGGGTCGCCGGTGACCACGCATTTCGAATCGTAGCCGAGACGCGTGAGGAACATCATCATCTGCTGCGGCGTGGTGTTCTGCGCCTCGTCGAGAACGATAAAGGAATTGTTCAGCGTGCGACCACGCATGTAGGCGAGGGGGGCGACCTCGATGACGCCGCGCTCCATGTGTTTCTGGATGAGTTCGGGGTCGAGCATGTCGTACAGTGCGTCGTAAAGTGGGCGCAGGTACGGCATGATTTTCTGGTGCAGGTCGCCGGGCAAAAAGCCGAGGGTTTCGCCGGCCTCGACGGCGGGGCGGGTGAGAATGATGCGGCCGACGCGTTCGGCGAGCAGCGCGTCCACGGCGGTGGCCATGGCGAGGTAGGTCTTGCCGGTGCCGGCGGGACCGATGCCGAAGTTGAGATCATGTTTCAACACGTTCTCGAGATAGGTTTGCTGGCCGAAGGTGCGCGCGTGGATGGTGCGGCGTCCGGTTTGGACGCGGGTCTGGAACAGCTTGGCGACATCGTCTTCGCGCCCTTCGACGAAGCCGGCGAGCGCGTAGAGTTTGGTGTGCTTGGGTAGCAGCATACCCTCCCCGCGGGTTTGGCGAAGCAGTTCGATGAAGCGTTCGGCTTGGCCGATTACCGCCTCATCCTCCCCCTGCAGTTTCACCCAATTGTCGCGCGCGGTGATTTTCAGGTCGAGCGATTTGGCGAGCGCGTTGGTGACAGCGTTCCCGCGTCCGAGGACTTCGAGAAACTCGTGTTGGCTATCAAAATAAAGAGTGCGTTCGGACATGGGCGGGGAGCGGGTGGGGTCGCGTGTTTCACGCGAGGGGCAACAAGTGCGGGGGGGAGGGTTTGCGGGAGTTGGGAACAAGCGGTGCCAGTAAGGAGTGGCAACACGGAGGTACTAGTCGGTCGTGGAACGATGGCCTGAGGCTCATCTTTCCAGCAGTGTGCAACGACGTTCGCTGAATTGTTTCATGGCGAGTAAATCGGTCAGGAACGTAGCACTGTCAACGGCAATTTCGCGGTTTCTAGCCGATTTTGATATCCCCACTATATACCCGAGATCCGACAACGATGCGGTGCTGCCCAGAACTGCTCCGTCGGATCTGCTGCTGCTGCTGCGACCCCGTTCCTTGCGAGCAGGCCCTTCACCTAACGGTGATGGAACGCGCGCCCTATATTTTTCAACGTTCCAACTTCAAAAGTACCAAGGATAAGTTATGATTGGTCATGAGGAACCCTTTTGTAACATTCGGCATTGCTGTGTGCCTGTGCGTCTCTCCGGCGTTCGGGCTGATTATTTCTGAATTCGTCCAGAACGTCTGTGACCAACCGGGGGCCCCGCCCCAGAGCGGCGAGGCATCTGGTCAGTTCATCGTTGTCTACCACGCTGGCCCTGGCGTGATCGATTTGAACGGCTGGACCATCGGGCATCTCGCTTCGACTTCGCGTACGACGATCATCACATCGACGCTCCGGCTCAATCCGGGTGATCGGGTTGTGTTCGGCGAGTTGAGTGTCCCTGCGTTTCGGGCGGAGTACGGAGACGGGTTGGGGAATGGCTTTTATCGTACGATCAACCTGCCGGATTTCCAAGCGGATGACGGGATCGTGTTCGAGCGCGACGCGACCACCGCCGCCTGCAACAGCGGCGTCCCGTTTTCTAATCCGGCGGGCGCAGGTGACCTGGTGCGGTGGGACAGCGCCAGCGCATCTTGGGTTTCCGCTGGTCCATTATCGAGAACCTGCAATCAAGCATCGTTTTCCGAACTAGCTCCGAACGATATCCCACGCCCCGGTGGGACTGCGGCCGTCTGTCCGCCAACCGGACCGTGCGCGATCAGCGGGATTGAGGTGGTCCGAGTCACATGCTATTCCCTCCCTCGGCCGGAGGGCCACTACGAGGTGGAACTTCTCGTTTCCTACACGAACGCACCTGCCGACGGCATCCTAACCGTCAACGGGATCAGCGAGCCGGTGACCGCGAACCCGCAACGCGTGACGGTGGAGGTCGCCCCAACCAACCAGCTTACGCTGACCGCGTTCTTCGAGAACGGCAACTGCATGCTGTCGCAGCCGCTGGATGTGGATATTTCCTCCCCTTGCACATGTACCGTGGCGCGGATTGAACTCGTCAGTACCGGACCCTGTTATCGCAATGAGGCTGGCGCGTCGGTTGTCGATGTGACGGTCGATGTCTACGCCGAGCAACCACCGCCAGGCCAGAGGCTCAGGGTGCAGAGCTTGTCCGACGAAAGACTCGTTCAATACACTGGGACCCCAACCCGTGTGACTTTCTCGACTTTAACTAACGATTCGCCGGTGGAAGTGAGGGCCGCGTTCGAGGAGACGGTCTCAACTCCTGGGTGTTCTTTGACCACGAGTTTCGAGGTTCCAGCCTGCGCGGAGATCTGCAGCATCACGGGCGTCGAGTTGCTCGGGTTGAGTCCGTGTGATGACAGCGGCATGGTCAACGTGGAACTCGAGATCCGTTCGGAGAACCCGAACACAAACCAACCCTCCGTCAGTTTTTTGCAGGACCCGCTGGACCTCGTCGCCGCGAGCGGAACGGTGTCCCGCGTCAGTTTCCCCGCGCTCGCCGATGGCCGGCCTCTGAATCTGCTGGTGGCCTTGGGTCCGGATTGTTTTGTCGAAACCAATCTCAATGTGAACCTGCCCGACTGCTTTAGTCGCTGCACCCTGTCCAACCTGAGCGTGGTCTCGGTGACGCCGTGTGCCGAGGACGGGACGGTCGATGTGGTCACCATGATTGAATTCGAACCCTTTGATTCCTCCACCCTTCGCGTCGGTTCCCATGTCCGTCGCGTCACCAGTAGTCCGATGCTGTTCACCAACGCGTACGCAGCCAATGGTGCCTCCGTAAACATCGAGGCAGGCTGGCGATTCTCCTCCTCCTTCGACTCCTCGGACTGCCTGGGCATTTCGATCGATGTGCCCTTGCCCCGGCCTAACTGCGGTTGCGCCATCTTCAACACGTCCGCGTCACTCGCCGGACCCTGCCGGACCGATGGCCAACGCTTGGTTGATATCACGGTCGAATACAGCGGGGTTCAAGAGGGGTGGGAATTGTATTTTCCTGGTGCGCGAAAAAGCTTCCCGTTGACCGGCAGTCCACAAACGGAACAGGTCTTGCATTACAATTTACGCCAGCCGATCGTGCAGATTCGCGAGCCCGTTGCGATCGCCGAGCCCTATCCTTTTGGCCCCGCCATCAGCAATCGGGTGGTCTGCACTCAAGACATTCCAATCAATGCGCAGCAGTGTCAGCGGGAACCTTGTGCGTTTCTGGATGTGGAGGTGCTCAACATGACGTGCATGCAGGGCGGCGTGGTTGCGGTCGATGTCGCGATCACCCACACCAATGTGCGCCCGAGTTTTATCGCGGCGGAGGCCACGTTTAATGGCAACTTCACCTTCATCGAACTGGATGCCTCCCCACATGTCGAGACGCTGTATCTTCAAGGAGATGGCAGCGAGTTCTCGCTTGAGCTAACCTTGCGCGGGGACTTTCTCGAAGTGGAGTGCTTCACCAACGCGCTCAATCTGGCAACGCTGCCCGTGTGTGCCGCGCCTTGCGAACTGACGAGTTTCGAGCAGGTGGCCATCGGCGAGTGTTCGGGCGGCATGGTCGATGTCACCTTTGAAATCGCCGCCACCGGTGCGACCGGTACGTGGTTTGGGGTTGAACTAGCGGGTCGTGGGTTCAGCGACTTCTTCCTCTACACAAACACGCCCATGCAGGCGGTACTTCGATTGCCGGCCGATGGTTCATCGATCGACGTGGTGGCCGGACAGATCATTCCGACGATATTCTCGTTTTCTGACTACAACACCAATTGCGCGGTCTTGGTCCAAAACATGCTCAGCCTTCCCGATTGCTTCGAACGAGATGGCCTTTCTCCACAACCACCACCACCACCTCCTTGTGAAATTCAGGAGGTACAGGTGCTCGGAATGACCTGCCAACAGGGCGGGGCGGTAGCGGTTGAGGTCCTGCTAAGGTATGACAATCTGCCGTCGTCTATTCCGGTCGCGGCCGACTTTGGCAGCCAACGAACATCCTTCACCATGAACTCCTCTCCGCATGTGGAAACCTTCTATCTCCTCGGTGACGGTAGCGCCTTCTCGCTTCAATTAACCGCCGGTAATCGATGTGCCACCAACGCGGTCAATCTGGCCACCTTGCCCGTTTGCTATACGCCGTGTCAGTTGACTCAGTTCGAGCCGATTTCCATCAGCGCCTGCTCGGGCGGTATGGTCGACGTGACGTTCGAGATTGCCGCGACCGACGCGGACAACACGTTTTTCCGGATCGAGTCGACGGCCCAAGGTGTCAGCGAATTGTTCCTTTATACCAACACCCCGATGCAGGTCGTGCTGCGACTTCCCGGAGACGGTTCGTCGATCCATGTGTTGGCCGGTCAAGTGCGGCCAGACTCGGCATCCTCGTTCGGGGAACTCAACACCGGTTGCGCTGTGCTCGCGGTCGACATGCTCACCCTGCCGAACTGCACAGACTTTGGCGACGCCGTCAGTTGCTCCATCAATCCGCTCACGATGAAGACCGTTACGGTGCCGCCACCCAATCGATCCTTCCCAGAAACCATCCTGCCCGGATTTTACGATACGCCCAATACCATCATCTTGGCGGAGCAGACCCCCCGCGTGGGATTCATCCAAACAACCACGGGCGAGGTCTTGGTGGAGCGCTGTTCCGATGACCCTTTCGACTCGATCACGGTTATCAGCGATAGCGGTGCGTCTGGCCTGATGCCAATGGTCTACGTTATCACGGACGGGGCGGATCAAGTTCTCAGGGTGACGACCACCAATGTGATGGAACTCAGCGAGATGCCGCTTGGCACCAGCCGCGTCTATGCGGTCGTCTTCACGGGTGAACTCGCGAACTTAAATGGAACGTCGATTGATCATCTCTCCCCGTTCCCATGCGGGCGGTCCGAGAATTTTATTACGGTGACTCGCATCGAATGCCGCACCGTTATCTCGGGCGTGATCTGGCTGGATCTGAACAACGATGGCAATCCAGGCAACGCCAACCTTGGGGTTACGGGAATCGCAAACATCCCGGTGCGCATCACAGACATCTCCGGTCCCGTACCGTTGGTGCTGGCTGTTGTCACCTCGGGCATTGGCGGAGCTTACGCATCCCCGTCCCTCGAACCGGGAACCTATGAGATCAGGGTCAATCCTGAGAATGTCTCGATGATGGAGACTCTCTTCGCCACCACAGATCTTTCATCCACCGTCACGCTGGGCGGGGGGGAAGGCGTCCCCGACGACCTCAACTTTGGCTTTGTTCCGCCCCCCACCGTCGCGGTTTTAGAGTCCTTCAATGTGACCCCGACTGCTGGCGGCGTCTCGCTCCGTTGGATCATCGGTGCCGAACTCGACCACCTTGGCTACAAGGTTCACCGGGCCATCACGCCGGACGGTGCGCAGCAGCCGGTGGACGATCGGCTCATCCTCGCAGATGGAAGTCATGGCTACAGCGCGTTCGATGCGTTCGGCGATGCCGGCGATTTCTACTGGTTAGAAAGTATCAGTTCCAATCTCGAACGCGAGTTCTTCGGACCGTTTCACGCCCCCCGCACGTCATCCGAGATCGTCGAAGACGTGCAACTCGTTGAGGTTCACCATGTGCCGTTCACCGTGCATGCCCGAACCCGGCGGATGCTGGTGAAAGGATTGCCTGAAGACGCGACCTTGGTGATTCCCGACACGGCGAAGCACGCCAGCCTCGAAGGGAAAACCGAACCGGGCGAGTACATCCTTGATCTACTATTCGGCGACAACGTCCGAGGCGAATAGCGCAACCACGCAAACGCTTGGCCGCATCTTTTCCTCGGTCATCCCTGATTGACGGTTTGCCGTTGGTCGCCACGCGTGTTAAAGCCAGCGCCATGGATCTGCGCACAAAAGAAAAACAGCAGCATGCCGCCGTCACTGGTAGTCCCGGTGAAGGGGCGCGTAACGCCGGACTCTATCGAGCCATGTGGCCGATCCCGATTTTGCTGTTGCTGGCAGGTGTGGTCATCGGGCTCGCCGTGCCCTACGACTTGCCGCCATTGCTGGCGGTCCTCGGACTACTGGGGATGGGTCTCGTATTGGCCGGTTCGCTGGTGTGGAGCAACCGCCGACTGCGCCGACATCTCAAAGGCGCCGAAGGCGAGGAGCGAATTGCGCGAACGCTCAGTTTCCTGCCGTCCGACTACTTCGTCTTCCACAGTCTCTGGCTTCCAGGCGATGCGATCGGCTCGAAAGATGTCGACCATCTTGTGGTCGGTCCGACCGGGGTGTATGCACTCGAAACCAAAAACTGGACGGGCGAGATTGCGGTTGAGGACGACGGGGTCAAAGTGAACGGACGCGTGCCGAGTCGGCCGCCTTTACAGCAAGTGTACCAAGGTGCTCGCGCTGTGCGTGAACTTCTCCAAGCAGAAGCCGGTCTCCAACTGCACGTCCTTCCGGTGCTCTGCTTCGCAGGCCGCGACGCCGCACTTGATGCCGAGGCCGCCGGCGTTTTGGTTTGTGATGGCGGCAATTTGCTCAAGGTCTTACAGGCCGAACGTGGCCACAAACTGGAGGCCGAGAAAATCGTCCGGATTGTCGAGGCTTTGCAGGAGCGATGAAACGCGAGGCCACGGAAGTCGCGACGAGAGTTCCTCGCGTTCTGGTTCCGTTCGCGGATGGAACCGAAGAAATGGAAGTGGTCATCATCGTTGATGTGTTGCGCCGGGCCGGCTGTGACGTGGTTTTGGCGTCGCCGGGTGGCCTGGCCGCTACGTGTTCGCGAGGCGTGGTGATTTCACCGGACGCAGATTTGGAAGACCAGCAAGTAGACAACTTTGATGCGCTGGTTATTCCGGGTGGTGGACCAGGAACCGAGCGACTCGCCGCTTCGCCAAAGATGCTCCAATTGGTGCGTTCCTTCCACGCGGTCGAGAAAGTACTGGGTGCGATCTGTGCCGGTCCGCTGGTTTTGCAGGCCGCCGGCGTGCTGCAGGAGCGTGATTTTACCTGTCACCCCGGCGTGGCCGCAGATCTTCCCGCACGCCTCGAACAACGGGTTGTCGTGGACGGCCACCTTTATACCAGCCAGGGCCCCGGAACCGCGATGGCGTTCACGTTGGCCTTGGTGGCGGCCCTGCAGGGGCCGGAAGTTGTAAAAAATGTGGCTGCCCCCTTAATTCTTCCCCGCTGATCCGGTATAAAATTTGGCATGTTCACACGGCAAAAGGCCTCTCTTTCTCAACAAGCTGGGGGCAACTTGGGAAATCCTGTCACATTCCGCTTATTTAGGGCTTGAAAGGGCAGGGGGGGCACACTAGTAAACTCAAAATTGCTCAAAGCAGGAGTAACGTAAACTATGAAGCGCTTCCACACACTTAATTGGATTGTCCTCGCCGGATGTTCCGCATGTTTGTCCATCGCCACCGCTCAGACTGAGTGGCGTTCGATTGGCTCTGCAGGTTCCGGCACTACTTATACTTCTGGTTCGACCAGCGGCGGAACCACTTACACGAGCGGAGGGACCACTGGCAGTTCCTACACGTCCGGTGGAACGTCGTACACTGGTGGAACGACCGCCACTGGCGGAAGCGGAACCACCTATACTACTGGCGGCACAACCGTTGGTTCTGCGACGACCGGTGCTTCCGGTTGGCAACCAGTTGGAGGATACTACTCCACTGGCACCATGAGTTCTGGTGGAATGCAAGCCGTCCCACACTCTCACTCTACCGATGGCAGCTACACCACGTCGGGTGGTTTGAACTCCGGCGGTACCTACTCCACTGGCGTTGATACCACTGGCGGTTACACCACTTACTCCACCTCGTCCTACGAGGCCGGTGCCCCGACGGCTTACGGTACCATGGATGGTTCACTCATCGGCTCCGGTCAGTACGACAGCATTTCCACGGTTCCCTACACGACCGGCTTTGTCGAAGGGGCCTCTGAATGGCGCCCGCTCGTCACCAACTGGCAAGCAACTGAGTCCTCGGTTCAAACCATGAGTGTACCTTCCCCAGCGCCCGCTGTCGCCTATCAGGCTCCCGCCGCCGTTCCTGCCGGCGACTTCATCACCCAAGGCGAAGCCGCTATTCTGCTTCTGCATCGCATGGGTCTGACCTCCTGCCTTTCTCCCAACTACACCGAGATGGATGCCATTCGCGAATGGCAACGTCGCGGTGTTCAGCCGTTCGGCGCTTGGGATGCGAACCGCAACCTTTACGAAGGCGACTTCGCCAAGATCCTCGTTGAAGCCATGGGCTGGTCCCATCTTCTTCCGGGTGGCACCGCCAACGCGCAAGCCGAGTCCTACATTCGGGTTCTCGAATCCAATGGCATCCCGGTCAACTGCTTCGGCGACACCATCCGTGGCGCCCACAAGGCCGGCCACAGCTACTCCTCTTCCAAGATGCGTGAAGACACCACCACGGACCCGCTCCGTCGCCGCTTGGCCTTCGGCGAAGTTGACGAAGAAGTCGCTGGTACTGACATGAACTGCTTGGTGCCGGTCGGATTCGTTCCGCCGCGTCCAATGATCACCGCCACGCCGGAACCCGCTCCCTCGGTGACTCCTTCGCAAGAGCCCGCTCAGCAGCAGGCCGAACAGCCGGTGACCGCGCCTGAAGTTCGTACGGTAATTCGGACGATCGTTCGCACCCGCACGATCATTGTGCGTCAGGACGTCACTCCTAACTAACCCACCACTCCTCATCTATTTAATCTCACCCTTTTAGGTTTCTGCATGAAAAAATTGATCATCGGCGTGGTTTTCACCGCCATCACTTCCTCGTTCGTCATCGGACAGGTTTCCCGTCCCGGTAGCTTGCCCTTCCACGTTAACAATCGTCTCCGGGTCGAGTTGGATGATAACATCTACCTCACCAATCGGGACGAGCAGGACAGCTTCAAAATCATCGAGCAGCTCGAGCTGATCAAGAACCTCGATTTTGATCGCTCCCTCCTCAGCTTGCGCTACACACCATCGTTCACCTATTGGTCTGACCGCGATGACGACGACACCGATCTCCACCATCAGTTTGATGCGCTTTACCGCCTTCGTCTGACCGAGAACACCGGACTTAACGTGAGCGAACTGCTCCGCTATTCGGAACTTCCCGAAGTGATCGACGGCGGCACGATTGTTCGCGAGAACAACGACTTCCTCTACAACGCCTTGGCTGTTGGTCTCGACACGCGTTTCGCACGCAAGTGGCTCGCCGACATTGAGTACAAGTGGAACACCCTCGGCTACGACGACAGCGCTACTGCTGCGATCAATGACTACGACCAAAACATCATTGGCACATCGCTCCGCTACGAGTTGAACCCGACCACCGAAGTCGGTGGCGAGCTCCGCTTCGCTGATTACGATTACGAAGACGATGGCCGTGACGCCAACTCCACCCAGTACGGTGTGGTCGTCAAACGCCAGCTTTCGGACCGCCTCGCAGCCAACTTCCGCGCTGGTTTCGAGCAGAAAGATCTCGATGGTGCGAACACTGAAGACGCCGACGGCGCTTACATCGGTGGTTCGATCACCGCAAACCCGGCCGAAGGAACCACCTTCGAAGTGGGCGCGAACTTCAGCCCTGCCGAATCCCCGATCGCTCCTTACGCCAACCAAGAACGTGCTGCATACTACGCTCGCCTCAACCGCGCGCTGACACCGAAGGTTAATTGGAATATCGCTGGTATCTACTCCGACTCGGACTTCTCCGCCGATGAAACCTCACGGACCGCAGGCGCTGTTGGAGAGTTTGCCGACGGTAGCGAAGACGTTCTTCAACTGTCGACTCGCCTCTCCTACGAGATCAACCGGGCACACTCGATCGAAGCCAACTACCAACGCACCGACCTCTCTTCCGATGTCCGCGCCGGTCAGGAATTCGAGCGCAACCGCGTCAGCTTGGGCTGGCGTCTAAGCCTCTAGGTTCAACAAAGGCTCACACTTCCAAAAACAACTAGCGGGACAATGTCTCGCTAGTTGTTTGCGTGAACGGGTAAGGATTCATCTTCATGGACACAGATCAAACTAGGCTGCATTTTCTTGATTACTGGCGGGTAATAAAGTCCCGCAAAGAAATCATTCTTGCCGTTTTGTTGCTCGTCGTACTCACCGGCACGGGTCTCACTTTGATGATGGAGAAGACCTACAAGGCCGTGAGTAAAATCAAGGTCCACCGTGATGACTCTGGTATCCGGGTCTTCGATCGTAGTCGCGGCAATAATTTCAGCCCCTTCTTCCTCGCGACCGAGTACCAAGTGATCAAAAGCCGGCCCCTGCTGGAAAAGGTTGCGATTAGCCTCGATCTGCCCAACGAATGGGGTTCCCGCTACAATCCAGACGGCCTACCGATGAGTCCGAAAAAGTGTGTGGACTGGCTCGACCGCCGAGTGCGGCTAGAGCAACAGCGGAACACCAGCGTCATCTACGTCAAGGTGCTCCACAACCACCAACAGGAGGCGATGGACATCGCCAACAAGGTGGCCGAAGTCTATCAATCCTACCGTCTGGACCTGAAGGCCACGGAGGTGTCCCGAGGCATCGAGGCGATGGAGAGCGTCGCCAGACGGCAAGAGGCAGAAGTTGTCAAAGCGGAGGACAAAGTCGAAGAGATCCGTCAAGACAAGGGGATCACCGAGATTCGAGACGACTTCAACATCGAGAAGGCCGCCATCTCCAAGATGGAAGCAGACCTGGTCACCTACGAAGTCGAAATGATCACGCGCAAAGCGCGCATGGAAGAGCTCGGCAACATGAAGGGTGATGATCTGATTCTCGCCTACAACTATTTGCTCTACGACCGAACGCTCGAGAGTGTTCAGACCCGCCTGCGCGAGTCCGAACAAAATCTTGCCGTCATGGAGAAAAGCCTCGGTCCGCGTCACCCAGAATACTTGCAACTACAGGCCGGCATCGCCACTCTCCGAATCCACTTGGAAAAAGGTCTCATCGGCGTGCGCAAAAGTTTGGAAGCCGACTTCAATGTTTCCAAAAAACGCTTCGACACCTTGTCCGAGCGCTTGAACCAAGCCAAAGCCGCCGAACGTCTTCGGACCAGTTCGGACATGCTCCCCTTCGAACGCGCTAAGCGCGAACGCGATCTTCAACGCCGCCTCTACGAAGCGATCCAGGCCCGCATGGTGCAGGAAGAATCCGATTTCGGTATGCCCCGCGATCCGGTGGAAATCTTCGAACCCGCTGGCAAGCCGGACCACCCTGTGAGTCCAGACCTGCCCCTCAATATCCTGATCAGCCTGCTCATCGGTTCGATTCTCGGCGTCGGCATGGCCTTCTTCCTCGAGTACCTCGACACCTCCGTGAAGACCGTCGACGACATCGAGAAATTCCTCGGACTCCCCGTGATCGGCGTCATCCCCCAGAAGGTCAAACCCCTGCACCAGGAAGGCCCCGACAGCATCGGCGCCGAGGCCTATCGCCTCCTGCGGACCAACCTCCAGTTCAGCAACAAAGGCGGCGGGGCTGGGGTCTTCACCGTCACCAGTGCTGGCGCCGGCGAAGGCAAGTCCACCACCTGCTTCAACCTTGGGTACATCTGTGCCAGCATGGGCGACCGCGTACTGATCGTCGATGGCGACCTGCGTCGTCCCACGCAGCACAAGTTCTTCGAGATCTCCAACCGCATCGGACTGTCCAACGTGCTGATGCGCGACGTGCCGGCGGAAGAGACCATCAAGAGCACGCCCTTCCCCAATCTCGATTTTATGCCCTCGGGCAAATTGCCGCGTTCTTCCATTGGCCTCATGGATGCCGAAAAGGTGCGCGAACTCATCCGTACCTTGAAGACCAAATACGACGTTGTGGTCATCGACGCGCCACCGATTATGGGCGTGTCCGACGCCTCGATCCTCGCCAGCGAGGTCGATGGCGTTCTTCAAGTTATTCAATACCGTAAATATCCCAAAATGATTTCTGCCCGCGCCAAGCGGCTGATTGAAAACGTGGGGGGAAACATCATCGGGGTGGTCCTCAACCGCATCAACATCATGCGCGACGATTATTACTCTTACTTCCAATCCTATTACACTAACGATCCTGAAGAAGAGATCGAACCCGTCAGAGATGTTCCGGCATCTGTTGGCACCAACGGAGACAGATTTTGAACTCCCTTATAAAAAAATATATCCAACCCACATTTCGGCAGGTTCTTGGAACCTGCCTCCTCGCCACCTTCGCGCTCAGTTTGACTGCATGCTCGAGTTTCCGGGGCGGTAACTCCTCCGGCAGCAGCGGAAAATCCGTTCATAAAACCCATTCATCCAAGGCCACCGAAAACAAAGGCTACTGGCTGGTCGGCGGCGAAGATGGTTCCTCTACCTCCGCACCGTCCTCTATCGATCCCCGGGAAATCACCATTCGCATCCCGAACAACCGCAGCAAAAGCAAGTCCTCGCCTGAGCCCATTGCCAAACGGAAAGCGAAGGCGAGCAAAACCGCCGAGGATGCGCCAAGCCTCGAACAAATGCAGCGCGACGTGGGCATCTTTAAGTCGGTACGCGCCGGCGAATACGCGCTGGAAAAAGGCGACACCGTTATCATCCATCTACAAGGCATTCCCGAACCGGAAACCGTCGAGGACATCGTTGATGCCAACGGCATGGTCACCATGCCGCTGATTGACGCAGTACAGGCCTCGGGCCGCAGCAGTCGCCAGATCGAGTCCGACATCAAATCCCGCTACACCCCGGATTACTATCGCAACATCAACGTCACGGTGCTCGTGCCGAGCAAGTCCTACTACGTCGAAGGCGAGGTCGAAGATCCTGGTAAATTCCAACTTCGTGGCGTCGTCAAAGTGATGCAGGCCATCGCCGAAGCCGGCGGCGCGACCGAATTTTCCCATCCCTGGAAAGTCACCATCACGCGTGGAAACAACGTAATCTTGCTCGACCGCAACGCGGTGGAGAACAATCCCAGCCTCGACCTTGAACTGATTCCCAGCGATCGTGTTAAAGTGCTGAGAAACTGGTACTAAGCCGGCTCCGTTCGACCAGAATTCCATGGGGCAAGGAAACTCACCTTCTCAACCGACGGGACAAACGCACCCGGTCGGACAGGCACCCGCGACCGCGAATAAGCCAGCGCCGAAGCGGCGGCGGAAATTTACGACGACGGCGGTAATTCTCCACGAGAAGAACCGAATCCTCGACGGATTCATTCTGCTGCTTCTTACCTTTGCTGCGCTCGGCTCCGCGTTCTCGCTCGGTGCCTCTTGGGATCGCAGCGTATCGGTTTGGCCGTTTTACATGGCCATGCATCTCGGGCTGTTGCTGTTCTGCCTGAAGCCCTTCTTTAATCGGTCGTACCGCCGTCTGCTGCTGCCGCCCGGCAGTTTGTTCGCGGCGGTGATGATCATCTATGCCGTCGTGCATTGGCTGGTGCTTTCCAAAATACCCTACGCCACCCGCGATGAACTCTACAAACTCCTGAGTTTCTTCGGCGCGTATATCGCTTGGACCGAACTCGCGGCCACACGCAAGCGCTGGATTTGGTTGCTCACGACCGTCCTCGTCGCGGGTAGCCTGATGGCTTGGTACGCTTTTATTCAGGATTTCAAGGAGTCCGACACCGTCTTCCGCCTCAGCGAAACACTCACGTGGACCCGTCCCGAACAATACATGGACCGTGCCTGCGGCACCTACATCTGCCCCAACCACTTCGCCCATTTTATCGGCATGGTGATCATCATCGCTTGCGGCCTGATTGTTTCGCAGTCCGGGGCGATGTTACGCGTGATCTCCCTTTATGCGCTGCCGCTTTGCCTCTACACGCTGTTTCTATCGCAGTCGCGCAGCGGTATTCTTGGCGTGATCGCCGGGGTCGGCGTCACGTGGCTGCTGCTCGGACTCCGTCGCAGTTTCAATTTCTTTCTGCTCGCCCTCGTCGGGTTGATCCTGCTCGCCGGCGGTGGCGTATTCGCCGCATGGTCCCTAGACGAGTCCTTCCGCAACCGGGTGCAGCAGGCGATCGAGATGGGCGACATCCGAATGCAGATCTGGCCGGATACCATCAGCCTGATCGAGGCCGAACCCGTGCTCGGAACGGGGCCCGGCACCTACCGCCACACCTTCCCGCCCCACCGCGAACTGTACAACAAACCCGAGTCAACCCTGCGTTACGCGCACAATGAATTCCTCCATCTGACCGCCGAATACGGCATCGTCGGCATGGCGATCGTCGCAGTGATGCTGCTGTGGGTGCTCGCCCGCATGTTGCGGATCCTGTTCAAGGCCGAGCGACCGCGCGACGCCGGACTCGCAGCGATTTTCATTGGGCTGATTGTCGGCTCGATGGTGCATTCCGTCTTCGATTTCAATTTCCAGCTATTCTCCAACCCGCACGTCTTTATCATGGTGGCCGGTGCGATTTCCGGGCGGCTGTTTGTCTCCGGGCATTTCCGCGCCTGGCGGGTTCGGTCTTGGGGCATGTGGCTGTTGGCCCTCGTTGGCATGGGACTGTTAGTGCTGACTGGGATCTGGATGACCCAGACCGCGTTCAACGCGTGGCAGGAGTATTCCGCCGAGGCCTATGATGCGAAAATCTTGGAGGATGGTGAACTGGAGGACGCGGAACTTGCGCTCGGTTCGGAGGGCAAGAACTTCAAACGCTACCGTCGCATGGTGAAACTCAGTCCCAACAACCCGCAGGGCTATGCCAAACTGGGCGAGGCCTGGCGCAATCTGGGTTCGCCGCCCTTCCTCCCTGCCGAGGAGAAGGCCGAGGCCTTCGGTTTCGCCCGCGAGAACTATGAAAAAGCGCTCTCGCTCAACCCCTATGATGACGAAACGATGATGCGACTCGCGCTGCTGAATCATGAATCCGGGGAAAAGGAGGCCGGCTACAAGATGATCAAGGAGGTCATCGCCATGGAGCCCTTCGAACCCAATTACCACTTCAATTATGGCCAGATGCTCAAAGAAGACGGTCAGTGGTCGTCCGCGCTCAAACTCCTCGAGGACGCCAAGGAAATGCTCCAACTCGAGGATGCGGGCGTCATCACCAATTTCACCAAAAGCATCGAACAATGCCAGATGATGATCCGTCAAGGTGGCGGCGTTCAAGTGCCGCCACCGCGCTTGCAGCCCCTGCCGGTTCCGCCGTTCAATCCTAACGTGCCGCCATTGAATCCAACTGTGCCGCCATCTGCTAACGTGCCTGGGGGCAATCCGAACCCGTCGTTTAATCCGCCCGCGCCTGCACCAGCGCCCGCACCCGGTGCGCCGGATCCCAATAAACCATTTTCCGCTGCCCCGCCGGCCGCCCCAGAACTCCCCGACTTGCCGCCGCTCTTTCCGGATGCCCCGCCGGTGGCTCCGGTCGGTTCGCCGCAGCAACCGTTTTCCGTCAGTCCTCCAGTGGCCCCGATTCCTCGAACGCCCTGATTCGGTCAGGCGAGAACCCGCTTTCCTGTCGCCCATGAGTGAAACCCCTGCTTGCCCGTCCTGCCAATCGGAGTTCGCCTACCCGAACGGCCACCTCTTTGTCTGTCCAGACTGCGGACACGAATGGGCGCCAGGTTCAGACGCGGAACAAGGTGAAGAGAGCGATACCGTTACCGACGCCCACGGCCATCCCTTACAAACCGGCGACACCGTGAAGCTGATCAAAGACCTGAAGGTGAAAGGGACCTCAACGACCCTGAAAATCGGCACCAAGGTGAAGAATATTCGAATCATCGACGGTGCGCACGATGGTCACGATATCGACTGCAAAGTGGACGGGATCGGTGCGATGCGATTGAAATCGGAATTCGTCAAAAAGGCCTGAAGTCACGCATCCTCTTGCTCTTCGTACACGCGCCGCATGAGGGCTCCATTGCTGCCAAATTCCTCGAGGCTGCCATTCACATCGAACCACACCCGGGTACTCTGGTCTGGCGTGTTCATGTCATAGGCCACGATGGATAGAATGCCGTTCACGTTTGGAAAAGAGCCATCGGGGGCCGCAATCGTGATCGACACGGCGAATGCGGTGCCGGTTCCAACCAAAGTCAATTCCTCTTCGTCTTGCTCACCTTTCCGTCCGCGCGAGAGCCACTGCGGTTTGTGTGTGACCACGAACTGATGGATGGCCGCGCCCGGCAACTGCTCGCCCAGCATCTCTTCGACCGTTTCCAATATCATGCGTTCGGGCTCGTCGGTGAGCCATTCGAGCATGTGTTTCGAATCGTCGAAGAGCGTGAAGTCGGTATGCATTATTTTTTGCGCGGCACGAACGCGTTGTCGGCGTCGATCACGGGACCGCCGACGAGTTCGATACAGTAGGGGATGGCCGGAAATACGGCATCCAGACATTCGTGGATGGCGGTGGGTTTGCCGGGGAGGTTGACGATGAGGGAACGGCCAAGCAGACCCGCGGTCTGGCGGCTGAGGATCGCGGTGGGCACGCTATTGAGCGAGATCGAACGCATACGTTCGCCGAAACCCGGGAGCATGCGTTCACAGACGGCTTCGGTGGCCTCCGGCGTGACATCGCGCGGGGCCGGACCCGTGCCACCGGTGGTGACGATGAGGCAGCAAGTTCCGGCGAGTTCGACGAGGGTTTGTTCGATGGTGGCACGGTCGTCGGGGATCACGCGGCGTTCAATCTCAAACGCCGAACGAACGTGTTCGTCCAGGTAGGCACGGATGGCCGGACCGGAGAGATCTTCGTAGGCGCCGGCGCTGGCGCGGTCCGAACAGGTGACAATCCCGAACGTCACGATCAGCGGACCTCCGTCGCCTGCAACTCGATCCGCGCCGTGCCTTCCCGAACCAGCGTGCCACGCACCGACACGCGTTGGGTCCGGGTGAGTTCGGGAACGCGGACCAGTCGATCGAGTCGAACCGCCATCGCCGCCGTCCCGTCCCACAGCAAAATCTTTTGGGTGCTCATCACGTCCATCACCGTTCCAGACAACGCCACCGGACCCGCGTTCGGCGAACGCAGTACCTCGGCGATCGTCGTCGCTGCGGCCCGCGCGGTTGTCGGAACCGCCGTTCCGCTGGTTGGGGTCTGTGCCGCGCCAGCAGCGACCGGCGGTATAGCGGGCACGGCCTGACCGGTCGATTTGCCCGAACGACCAAACAAACGCGGCAAGATATATGGTTTCCGCCCCGAACGATCCGTCACGACCGCCGTCTGCGCCGTCGGCGTCTGAACCACCCGACTCTGCACATGTGCAGAAGGCCGCACCGGCGTAGCGAACTTAGGCAGGCCACCTTTCAAGGCTTGAATATCAGCCGCCCGCAGCACCCACTTTTGACTGCCGAACGGACGGAACAGCGTGCCCTCTACCCGCATCGCGGCACCTTTTTTCAGTTCGCGTGTCACGCCTTTTTCGACGTCCTCGTCCATGTTCACCAACAGGGTCCCGGTGGCGTCTTGGAAAATCCAAGTGGCGATGTTTTTCTTGCCGACGATGCGGCCGTCAAGCTGTGCCGCCCGTCCGGGTTCGGGGGCGGCGAGCAGCGCCGCGATCGTCCGGGCGGTGGCGGATTGCCCGAACCCGAGAGGGGCGTTGCTGCACGCAAGCAAGGTGATGAGGATGAGGCATGGCAACACGGGTTTCATGCCGCCAGATTGAAGCAGCGGCAAAGGCGCCACAAGACCTTTTCGTGGCGCGTTTTTCTTGGCTCCAGCGGAGCGTTCACGAGATCTTCCCAGCATGAGGAACCGTCAAAACCAGTTGCGGGCCTGTCGGGGAAAGCTTGTTGAGACCCAGACGACGCCCTCGCCAAGCAACAGCACCTCGTTCTCAGCGCCGATGACTTTTCGCTCTAATCGGACGCATGGACGGGCGGAAGCGGCATATGTGCGAATTTCCGAATCGCTCGCTTGGTCGCAATCATCATGAAAAATCATCGGATTTTTTTCGACACAACGAGTAGAATACGGCCAACCTACGTCGAACTACTTTGTAAAACCCTTTCGGAGATCACTATGGACAATATGGAACGACGTGAATTCATCGGCACCGGCACGGCTGGAGCCGTTGCTGGAGCCGCCCTGCTCGGAGGCGCTCTCGCCGCCCGCGCCCAAGAAACCCCTTCGGAAGATGACGTGAATGTCGCGCTGATCGGTTGTGGCTCGCAAGGCCGTGTCTTGCTCAACTCGATGCTCAAAATTCCCGGCGTGAATTTTAAAGCCGTCTGCGACATCTGGCCCTACCGCCAAACCTACGCGTCTCGCTATCTTGGCAAGTTCGGCCATAAAGTCGAAGTCTACAGCGACTACCGCGAACTGCTCGAAAAAGAGACCGACATCGACGCCGTCGTCTGCGCCTCGCCGGACGTGTTCCACGCTCCGATGACCGTGGCCGCGCTCGAAGCCGGCAAAGCCGTGTACTGCGAAAAGAACATGTCGAACACCATCGAAGGTGCCCGCGAAATGGTGAATGCCATGAAACGCACCGGCAAGCTTTGCCAGATCGGCCACCAGCGCCGCTCGAATCCGCGCTACCTGCACGCGATGAAGTTGCACCAAGACGAGAACATTTTCGGTCGCCTGATGTTCGCCAACGCCCAGTGGAACCGTGGCGTTAGCGAACCCAACACGATTAAAGAGAAGTATCACATGCCTGAGGAAGACCTCAAAAAGTGGGGCTTCAACAGCATGCACGAGCTACTCAACTGGCGCTGGTTCAAGAAACACGGCGGCGGTCCAATCTGCGACCTCGGCGCTCACCAGATCGATATCTTAAACTGGTTCTTCGGCAGCAACCCCGTGAGCGTGTTCGCCAGCGGCGGCAAAGACTACTACGAGGAATACGAGTGGGAAGACAACGCCATGGTGATTTACGAATACGAGACCGACAAGGGCATGGCCCGCGCGTTCTACCAAGTGCTCACCACCACCTCCTCGCTCGGCTTCCTCGAACGCTTCATGGGCACCGAGGCCACCCTCGCCATCTCCGAGATCCCGCGTTGGAATCACCTCTACCGCGAAGTGACCGCCCCCGGCTGGGACGAACTGAAAGCCAACGGCTTGATCGCCAAGGAAGGCGACGAAGGACCCGCAGCCGCCGACACATCGGTCGACGTGCGCATGTCGCCCGCCCCCGAAAAATGGGAAATTCCCGTTTCCAACGACAAGCCGCTGCACATGTACCACTTGGAGAATTTCTTCAGCGCGGTGCGTGACGGTACCCCGCTCAACTGCCCGGCTGACGTCGCGTTCCCGACCGCCGTTACGGTGCTCAAGGTGAACGAAGCCATTGCTGCGAAACAACGTCTCAAACTCGAAGACGATGACTTCACGGTCTAACCCGACTCCCCATACAACACTCACTCCACCCTTTAAACACCCTTCAAACGACCACATGAAGAAACTACCTGTCCTCCTATTTACGCTGCTTGCCGCGTTCGCCCTCCAAGCTGGGGCGCAAGACGTTGCCGCCCTCAAAGCCGAACTCGCCGAAATCAAACAGCGCGTCGCCACCATGGAAAAGCTGCTCGGCATGTCCGGTGCAGCTGAAACCGCCTCCAAACCTGCCGCCGCTCCTGCTCCGGCCAAGCCCGCTGGCGACACCACCACCGCCGCCGCCGGCTCCGCCAAAGTCGTGGGCGCTATCCCCGACGGCATGGCACCGATTCCGCTCGAGCTGCCGAAGCCAATGTTCAAAGGCACGCCCGTGCCAGCCAAAGGCATCCCGAACCTGCGCAAGGCTCGCGGCTCCGCCCGTCCGGCGTTCATCGCGCCCGAAGGCACCAAGAACGTCGCTCTCAACAAAGAAGTCACCAGCTCCGACGACTTTCCTGTGATCGGCGAACTCGAAATGATCACCGACGACGACAAAGACGGATCCGAAGGCTCCTACGTCGAACTCGGACCCGGCCTCCAGTGGGTGCAGATCGACCTCGAGAAAGAGTACGAACTCCACGCCGTGGTGTTCTGGCACTTCCACGCCCAAGCCCGCGTCTACCACGACGTGATCCTGCAAGTGGCCGACGACGCCGACTTCGTGAAGAACGTGCGCACGATCTTCAACAACGACTACGACAACAGTTCCAAACTCGGCATCGGCAAAGACACCTCCTACGTCGAAACCAATGAAGGCGAGCTGATCCCGCTCAAAGGCGAAAAAGCCCGCTACCTGCGGATGTACAGCCGCGGCAACACCGCCAACGAAATGAACCACTACGTCGAAATCTCCGTCTACGGAAAATAGACCGACCCGTCTATCTCAGATGAAAAGCGCGCCCGTTCGGGCGCGTTTTTTTGTTGGTTGCAGTGGGCGACTTCGACGAACTCGGAATGAATTTCAAGCTACCGCGCGGATCCATCTTCCGCCATTGGCATTCCGACTGAACGAACTGTTATGTCGGATTCTTCGTGAATCGGCATTTGGGATAGGTCGAGCAACCCAAGAATTCATTGCCGACGTTTGCGCCTCGTTTCGCGGTTCGAAGAATGAGGGCAGAGCCACAGCGGGGGCAGGTATTTGCTTCGGCTGTTGCCGTTTCTTCCGACGGCCCTTCTGCTTCGTCAACTTGTGGGGGCTGCCGCATGGCTTGATTTGGCGTGTGGTTCCCCAGCAGGAAATTGCCGATATGAATCATTTCTTCATTTGAAAGAGATCCCACCTCTGTCGGCATCTTACCTAAGGCCGTTCCGACAATGCTTTCCTCATACTTGCGTTGTTTCATGATCGTCGTTGCCGCGTCACAAATCTGATCCGCTTTATGGACAAGGTCGTGCACCTTCGCTCGACCGCGGCCGGAGATGATTCCCCCGTCTGATATCGCAACCAATTTGGCCAACGGGAAATGGCGAAACCCTTTTTGGCGGAGGCCGAACAACACCTTTCCAAGGAGTGCCTCGGCTTGCGCGTGCAATAGGGATCTGAGTCCATCGGCCTGACGCTCCACCTGCTTTATTGGCGATGCCATGCCTTTCCATAATCGCCCCATCTTCCTCTCCCATGCCTCGTATTCATCGATCCGAACCGCTGTCGTGACACTTTTCGATTCGATCAGGATAATTCCGTAGCGGTAGAGAATGAGATGGTCGATTTGTACCGCATCATTCTCCTCGTATGGAAATCGCAAATCGTTGAATACCCACACCCATTCCTCGTTTCCGAATGCTCGTTTGAGGTAGTGCGCCATTTGTTTCTCCGCTTTTTCACCAGCAACGATACGCGCATCAGTCGATTTGCTTACGTTCTCTTTCTCTTTTTGAATCATAGCAGCCTTTCGTTGCTCCTACACTCAACACCCCCGATCGTTCAACTCCCAAGTGTCGCCTTCATCCGTTCGAAACGTTGAAACAACCCCACTGTGATCCCAGAATTGCACATCCAGTGCGAGTCGATCCCAAAGGGGTCCTTTCATCATTTCATCCTAGCCTGTGGGTGAAGCTGTGGGTGAAGGAGGCAAGACTGAACCTCAGGTTGAGGGCCGAAGTGCCGCTCGGTTTGAGATTCCATCGTCCTGTCCGGTCGAAACGAAGACATCCCTTTGTTCGAACAACCCGCTACCCGCATCCCGCATCCCGTAATCCGCGCCCCGCTACCCGCGCCGAATCTCCGAACCCGGGAAATAGATTTTGATATGATAAATCTTTTTTTCACGACAATCGATCAGATGGGTCTCCGGATCGAACCGCCAGGGGACGGGGATGCGTTGCAAGTCGACCACGGCGTGGTAGCCGCGTTCGGAAAAGATATCGATCAACATCGCCAGCGCGGCCGGATCTTCCAGCATGTTGTCTTCGCTGTTGACCACGGCCCGTCCGGAAATGGCGTGGCGCAGGACGATCGGCATCACCCGTTCGCGCACGAAATCGACGACACGATGGAACAGTTCGGGGTGTTCGATCTCGTAGCTGTCGAGACGCCGAACCAGGTCCTGGCGGGCGTGGTTCACCGTCTCGGACGCGAGCGGCAAGTGGCGTAGACGGTCGAAAGTGCGCGGGTCGAGTTCCAGCGAACTCTGATATTTCAGCTCGCGGATAATGTTGGCCTCCACCTCTTCGATCGTGCCGTTGGCATTGATGAAGTGGTAGAAGTAGATCTCCTTCAAGGACTGCAAGGCTTCCCAGGTCTTCTCCTTGAATACGCGGTAGCGGTGGCGCGCGGCCTCCTCGGACAAGTCGGTCTTGCGGATCTCACGAATCCTCCCGATCCCAGTTTCCTCAACCTCTTTGTTGTGCGCGATGTTTTGCTCGCCACGCTTGAGCTGCCGGTCGATCGAGGTGCGTTCGTCGACGAACAGCACCATGATGTGAATGATCGGCTTGCGGAAATGGATGGCGAGGGCGCTGTCGTAAAACTCGCGCCGCAACTGGTTCATGCGGTTGACCAGCAACTTCAGGCATTCCACTTGCACGTGGGTGCGCGGGAAGCCGTCGAGCACCGCGCCGTCGCGGTAGTCGGGTTTCAGCATTTCGCGCAGGATCAGTTCGATCACTTCGCGGTCGCCAACCATGCCGCCGCTGTCTTTGATTTTCTGCGCTTCCGGGCTGTTGAGCAGGCCGCTGACCACGATTGGCGCACAGGTGAGGCCGCGTGATTTCAGCATGTAACGCGTGTGCGTTCCCTTACCCGAACCCGGCGCACCACCAAGCAAGATGAGCTCTTTGGGGAATCGTAGTTCGGCGCGCCCAAATTCCTCCTCGAGAACTTCCCACACCTCGTTGAAAATCAATTGCGCGTCTTTGATTTCCAAGTCGTGCAGAGTCGCCGGATCGATTGGGTTTGGGTCTGGCACTTGGATGGGTTCAGGGTCGGTCATGATGATCGATTCTTACGAACCCGCAGTGGAAAAGACAAGACGGCTCGGAGCGGATTGCCGATTGTGATTTTCCGCAAGGCGGAATAGGCAAGGAACCATGAAGAATGTTCGAGAACTTGTCCTGTCTGCCGCCGCCGGACTGGCGTCCGGTTTCCAAAGCCATCCGGTGCTGGTCGGCTTCGACGGCTTTGTCGACGAGATCATCCACGTGGTGAAACAACGCGAAAGCGCCGACCACTATACCCGCATGGAGAAGATGGCCGAGTTCGGTCAACGCGTGGTCGATGCCGCCGGCTTGAGTTGCAACATCGAACTGGTGACCCAGCGGGTGAAGCTCGGCGGCAACGGCCCGATCTTCGCCAACGCCCTGCACACCCTCGGCCACAAACTCACCTACACTGGCGCGCTCGGCGAGACCGCGATCCATCCGGTGTTCGACCAGTTCGCTCAATCTTGCGAGCAGGTGGTGTCGCTCGCCGAACCCGGCCACACGCTCGCGCTGGAGTTCCACGACGGCAAAGTCATGCAAGGCAACATGGTCTCGCTGGCCGACGTGACTTTCGACGCCTTGCTCGAACGCATGCCCGCGTCCGAACTCGAAACCATGGTCAACGGCCAGCGCCTCTGCGGCTTCGTCAACTGGACCATGCTGCCCTACATGAACGGAATTTTTGAGGGCTTCACCAAGCTGTTCGGTCGCACCCCTGAACGCGAAAATATCTTTGTCGATCTCGCCGACCCGGCCAAGCGCACGCCCGCGGATATCCGTGAGGCCTTACGTCTTCTCGGCGCGATGCAGGAGACAGCGGACGTCATTCTCGGACTCAACAAACACGAGTCCGCGCAGATCGCCGAACTGCTCGGTATCGAACCCGGCGACGACCTGCCCGCCCGCGCCGCCGCCATCCGCGAGTCGGTCGAAGTCTCCTGCGTGTTGATCCACCCCCTGCGTCGTTCGATCTGTGCCACCGAGGAAGGCGCCTGGGAAGTCCCCGGACCCTTCTGCGCCGAACCCAAACTCACCACCGGCGCCGGCGACGTGTTCAACTCCGGCTTCTGCCACGGCCTCCTGTCCGGACTCAGCCACCAGCAAAGCCTCGCCGCCGGCGGCTGCGCGTCCGGGTTCTACGTGCGCAACGCACGTCCGGCGACCAACGAGGAACTCGTCGCCTTCCTGCGTTCGTGGGCCGATTCCGACTGCGGCGAGGTTTGAGGATCACAAGGAACGAAAACTTGTCATTGTCCTCCTCGCTCGCCAAGGTCGGACGTGTTGCGGCGAATCAAAACTGGTTTTCAATTAGAGAAGTGAAATGTTCCAAGGGTACGACAGAAGGTTTCGGGCGGATGATGACCTGCCTGAAAAGGAGAAGCCAGAGAACCCCGTACTGTGCCCCGACACCGAGCCTGGCCATCACCTCCAAGTCCTGCAAGTTTTCACCCCTAACTTCCAACTACTGCTTCCTAACTAACTAACTACCGACTACCTGCGGGCGAAGCCCGCCTTCGAATCTCATGAAAAAAATCATTGTTATACTATTGGCGCTAGTCACTTCCTCTTTCGCCGAGGATGAGCCAAAGGCTCTGGAATATTTTTGGCAGTACGATGCGGGACGTCTCGATATCGTTTTGGTGCCGAAGGCTTGGCCCAAAGACTGTCACGGTTTTCACATCGAAGTCACGCATCTCGAAACGGGTAAGACCACCAAAATGAACCGAGCGCCCATGATGCTGGCTAAACCGGCACAGCGCGACATGTCTGATTTCATCGACGATCCAGAGCTTGCAAAATCCATCAGCGAACTCGGCGCAAAGACTGTGAAGGAGACAAAGGCTCTTAAACATTCGCCTGATGCTTTGCACTCCTTTGGTGGGAGAATTCGACTCAGTCTCAGGGGCATCATCTTCGATGATCCGTTGATGATGTATTATTGTGGACTCCGCGTGAGTCACAAAATGCCTGCTGGAAAGTACAAAATTACAATTGGAGTAGAAGACGGTGCCGGTGTGAAAAGCGAGGTGTTTTCTGGTGCGTTTGATACGGCCGCGCCTCCCAAGCCGGTGAGCGATCCAGAATTCTCGGTCAAGCCCCACAGAAAGGGATCCATGACCATTGATTGGGAGTTCAAAGACCCTTACTATAAGGAGAATATACCGTTCTGGTTGTTTTGCGGGGTGGAGCGTGACACAAAGCATGTCAATACTTTCGGGGATCATGCTTCTATGAGTGCCATTTTTAAAAAAGGTAGTATCTCCAAAAAAATTGGTTCCGCCGATCCCGAACAGTATACTTTCGGCATCCAGACCACCGACTGGTTTGGTAATAAAAAAGTATACCTAAAAAAAAAGAAGTGAGTAGCAAGCCGGTCGTGTATCCCGAGATCTCGTTCGGCAGGATCAGCCAGGGAACCAATGGTGTGATAAATATCTCTTGGAAAGCCATGTCCGCAATCGCCGGAGCGGAGGGCCTGTCGGTCAATCTGAACCGGTACCATGCGGACGGGTCGCTGGCTGAAAATGTCGCTAGTCAGAGTATTCTCGAGTCCAATTTCGTCGATGTGGTGCATGCCCACACGAAAACCTCGCTTGTCTATGAGGTCACGTTGCTGGACGGCACCGAAGCGGTGCGCAGCTCGCGGATCACCTATCCGCACGACGGCTTGTCCCGGCCGGCCAAATGCGAGATTCTCAACGTCAGCACCACGAGCGTGGACGGCGTGCGTTCGCTGGTGATCGAGGTGTCGAAATCGCCATGGGTGAAACACTCGGCCTTCACTCTCGCGGAACGCTGGAAGCCCGGCTACGAGTCGATGACGGACGGCGATTACCAGCATCTGACCAACACCACCATCGTGCTCGGGAAAGACTTTATCACCCGTCGACCGGAGTTCCAATTGATGGTGCGCGAGGAGGCCCAGCAGACGCCGGGTTCGCGCTACCATCTGCCAGGGGAGTGGAGTGATTGGGTTTCCATGCAGAAACCCCCGAGGCGCCGCTCGTTCTCCAGCAGTGTCGCCAAACACGACAGCCTCGCCCGGATCAAATGTACGGTCCCCTCCGATGGCAGCCACCTCACTGTCTTTGTGGATGGCTGCGAACCGCAGACACTCACCAACAGCGTGCCCGCTGGCGAATGGTTCGAGTTCGACACCCTCAGCCTCGCCACCTCCGACTGGCATTCGGTGGCGCATTATGACGACGGGTTCGTGGTGACCACCAAGGTGGAGCGAACCCGCAACACCTATTCGAGAAATCCGCTATTGGTGGAGGCGAAGGAAAAGGACGGGCGGTTACACCTGACCTTCGACCTCCGCGATGGGGTCCAGAAACACTACCGCGGCATGTTTCTCACCATCAACGGCCGGCCGGTGCGTCGCTTTAGCAAAGACGAGGTGGCGCAACGCATGACCGCCGAGATCAAGACGGAGCAGTTGTCGGACGGCGATTGGATCCAGCTGATGTCCTCCCAGTATCACAGTTCGCCCGCCTACGAGTATCGCAAGCCCAAGGAGAGCGAATGATCATGGCGTCGAACCGTTCACTAAAGCCCGCGATCAAAAAGCTGCTCGCGGCCTCCGGCTACGAGGCGGAGTTTGTCTATCATGTTAGCCTGTTTGCACTTTTTTCGCTGCCGTTGCTGTTGTGCGGCGGTTGCAAGCAGGGAGCAGGTGAAGCCACGGAGACGCAAGGCGCAGCGCCCGTCGAGGTGGCGGTGGAGGCCACGGCGTCCGAGTCCGTGGTGCCGGGCGAGCCAAGCATCAAGACGCCGCTGGAACCTCCGGTGGCGGCGTTGGTGGCACCGGTCGAGTCAGCCAGCGCGGCACCGGTGGTGGCGCCGCCGGTGCCTGGGGATCGGCGCGCGCAGTTCTCGCAGGTTTTTCCTGGGATCCAATCCGTGGTCAGAGGTTCGGTGTACTCGTCGATGGAGAATCAGGCTGATTATAAGTTGCGCGCGAAGCCGGTGGATCTGAAATGGGTTCCCTTGCCCGAACTCGCGCCGGCGGTGGAGTTGGAGCAAAGCGGCGCGACCAACGAGGCGATCGCGGCCTTTGCCAGTTTGGAATCGAGTTCGAAGTTGTACCTGGTGAAATGCTACGCGCAGGCGCGTGTCGCGGTGCTGCATGAACTGTCCGGAAACTACGATGAGGCCGTCGCCGCCTACACCACCTTTCTGACCGACTACGCCACGATCTACGAGCACACCGGCTGGGTTTTGAGCCGCCTCGTCGAGCTCGGCGAACAACACGGAGCGATTAGCGTCGAGAACTGCGAGGCCCTGTTAGAACGTCAGGAGGTGGATATGAAATCGCTGCAACCTTATGCGGTCCGTGCCTTGAGGGATTGGCGGGTGAAAGCGAGAGCGGCGGCGACCGGCGCTAGCTCGGAATGATCGACTTGGCCTGCGAGTTTTTTGACCAAGACCCAAACCGGAAGCCTGCTAGCCAAATTCCTAAGGGGAACTCGAGATAGTTTGGAGGACGCGGTCGCGGTTTCAGGTGTGGCACGTTCGAAGAACTCGAGTATCAGATCCGAAGGAACGCCATTACCCGGGTTTATCCCGGTGGAGCGATGATCAACCCAGTTTGGCTCGGCTCAAAGAACGCCATCACCGGGGCGAGCCCCGTGGTGGCGTTTGTATCTACGGGAACAGCTCTGCCATGAGCATCGCTCCACGGGGACGAGCCCACGTGGTGGCGTTCCGTTCGGCCAGCGGCAGGAGAGTCATCATCCTCCCCAACAACGACGGCCATTTAGACGGGTTAAAACCTGTCGGAGCAAACACAGGTTGAAACCTATGTTACATACGTGAGTGGTCGACGCGCGCGCGACCGTAGCGCGGGATTTATTGGGTCAGACCGTCTGCCGAATTTGGTCTGCGGTTTTTGACCAAGACTCGAACCGGAAGCCTCTGGCTCACTGGCGTACGCAAGACTCGTGTTGGGCGTCAGCCTCGTTGTTGATCAACGAGTGCCATTCGGTGCCATTCGGGACAGACCATCTCTCCGTTTACTAAACCTTTTCGGGCAGTTAACGAACGGCCCCATCACCAAGGATAGGCGATGGAGAGATGGAAAGGTGGAAAAGTAGCATGGGCGTGTCGCCCGTGTTGGAACAGGCGGTCTCTGGCCGCCTGTTCCACCTTCGCCTTTCCACATCTTTGCTTGATGACTCCTTATTTACTCGATGACTCCCAGAGGTGGGCGTGGGTAGGATGCTAAAACGATCAAGTGAATGGGAGTGACGGGTGGCCGGAGACCACCCGTTCCAACACGGGTCACAGCCCCGTGCTACACAAGCCGCCTCTGGGAGGCGTTCGCTGCGCGAACGGGCCAATTTCTTCGGGGAAACGCGGAAATAGCTTGGAGGAGGCGGTCGATGTTTCAGGGGGTCATTCGCCGAACACCTAATCGCGGGCATTGCGCATAGTCGCTCGGGCGGGGCCGGCCTCCCACTTTAAACGGTGGTTCATGGCTACTGATAAACATGTCCAAGGCAATCGGCTCGGGAGGCCCCTCGCCCTCCAGATGACGCTGACGACTTCCCCAAAGCGATGAACTTCTTCCCCTTTGCCACTGTCTATGGTTGGTGTCAGATCAGATAGAGAGACTTATGAAACGACTTTTGATCCCCGGCCTTTGCTCGCTCCTCGTTCTTTTCATCCTGCCGCTGTCCCTGCCTCAAACCGGCTTCGCGCAAGCGATCGAGGGCTTCGATGCGCACGTTTACAAGACGGTTGGCGACGTCGAACTCAAGCTGCACATCAAGACTCCGGCCGACGCCAAGCCGGGGGAGAAACGGCCGGCGGTGGTGTTCTTTTTTGGCGGTGGTTGGAACGGTGGAACGCCCACTCAATTCGAACCGCATTGCAAACATCTCGCGTCCAAAGGGATCATCGGCGTGACCGCCGAATACCGGGTGAAGAGTAAGCACAAAACCACCCCGGACAAGTGCGTCGAAGACGGCAAGTCGGCGGTTCGCTGGCTGCGCGCCAACGCTGCAAAACTCGGCATCGACCCCGAACGCCTCGGCGCCGGCGGCGGTTCGGCGGGCGGCCATGTGGCGGCGGCCACCGGCAATTGTATCGGGTTCGAGGTGGGTGATCAAACGGTCAGCAGCAAGCCGGTCGCACTGTTTCTGTTCAATCCGGTTTACAACAACGGACCCGGTAAGGACGGCTGGGGTCACGAACGCGTGAAGGACTACTGGCAGAAAATTTCGCCGGCGCACAACATCCGCAAAGGCGCGCCGCCGACCATCGTGTTTCTCGGTACTAAGGATCCACTGATCCCGGTCAGTGTCGCCGAAAACTACCAAGCCGAGATGGAGAAGGTCGGCAGCCTCTGCGAGACCCACCTTTATGAAGGACGCCCGCATGGTTTCTTCAACGAGAACAAGGGACGTGGTGCGGAACGTGGCGCGGACTACCGCGACACCTTAGTGAAAATGGACGCGTTCATGGCGAAGCTCGGCTGGCTCGACGCCGACGGTAAGGTCGTGCTCGCGGCGGCTGGCGCGGATGCAAAACCGAAAGGGCAGGGGGCGACTGCCGCCATAACCGCCAAGCCAAACCTGCTGTTCATTCTCGCCGACGATCTCGGCTACGGCGACCTCGGTTGCTTCGGCCAAGAACTGATTAAAACCCCGAGGCTCGACCAGATGGCGGCCGAGGGGATGAAGCTCACCGATTTCTACGCGGGTTCGACGGTGTGCGCGCCCTCGCGCAGCGTGTTGATGACCGGACAGCACATGGGCCACACGCACGTTCGGGGCAATGCCGGTAGTAATCTGCGGGTGCAATCACTTCGAACCGAAGACCTGACCGTGGCCGAAGTCTTGAAGGACGCCGGCTACGCAACGGCGCTGTTCGGCAAGTGGGGACTCGGCGAGGGCGACGATCCCGGGCACCCGATGAAGAAAGGCTTCGACACCTTTTACGGCTATCTCAATCAAGTCCACGCGCACAACTTCTACCCGACCTTTCTCTGGCGTGGACTCGAAAAGGAGATGCTGCGCAACGAAGTGAAACGGATGGACCGCAGCTATGCCGGGTTCACCGGCGGTACCGCGACCAAACGCGTTGACTACACTCACGACCTGTTCGCCAAAGAGACCCTGAACTTCATCCGCAGCCATCACAGCGCCAAGCCCGAGCAGCCGTTCTTTTTGTTCATGCCGCTGACAATTCCACACGCAAATAACGAGGCGACCAAGATGACCGGCGACGGCGCGGAAGTGCCCGACTACGGCATCTACGCCGACAAAGACTGGCCCAAGCAGGATAAAGGTCAGGCCGCGATGATCACCCGCATGGACGGCGATGTCGGCCGCATTCTCGACCTGCTGAACGAACTCGACATCGCGAAAAACACCCTCGTTATTTTCACCTCCGACAACGGTCCGCACAACGAGGCCGGCCACAAACCCGAACGCTTCAAACCCGCCGGGCCGCTCACCGGCATGAAACGCAGCCTCACCGAAGGCGGCATCCGCGTGCCGACCATCGCCTGGTGGCCGGGCAAGATCGCCGCTGGTAGTTCGTCCGATCACATCGCCTACTTCGGCGACCTGATGGCCACCGCCGCCGAACTCGCGGGCGCGACTGCGGCGCTGCCGTCCGAGGGGCTCGACAGCATCTCGTTCCTGCCCGCGCTCACCGGCAACGAGCAAGCGGCGCACGATTATCTCTATTGGGAGTTCTACGAACGCGTGCCCAAGCAGGCGGTGCGTTCGGGTAAGTGGAAGGCGATCCGCCAGCCGATGATCACCGGCAAAACCAAACTCTACAATCTCGAGTCCGACCTTGCCGAGACTACCGACGTCTCCGCTGAGCACCCAGAGGTGACCGCGCGCATGAATGCGTATCTCGACGAAGCGCACACGCCACATCCGAACTGGAACAGCAAGCCGCGTTGAAACAGTGAGGTTCGAACGGGCGCATTTTGGAATCGGTTGCTCCTTGGTGGGAAATAGCGCCAGTGAGCGTGCTTATCTGGTCTTACATCGCAGACGCGATGCTTTGATGGACAGAGTGACCAAGGTCTCCGAGAGTTTCCGAAA